>ENA-OQCK01000230-OQCK01000230.1-human-gut-metagenome-genome-assembly--contig:-NODE-230-length-33380-cov-3.701501_pt1 | contig 33380 bp, 50 predicted proteins | sample MGYA00242498_ERZ504578 | MGnify/ENA primary metagenome ERZ504578 (study PRJEB26092, sample SAMD00036229) | human gut metagenome | host: Homo sapiens | study: EMG produced TPA metagenomics assembly of...
AGCAGGACTCCGATCAGGAAGCTATCCGTAAGCTGGAGCTGGAGGGCCTGGTGCTTATGATACCCAGGAAGGCGCCGAGGTGGCCAAGATATCTGAGAAGAGCCTGCGGGATGTGCTGGAGGTGCGCCGCTCCCTGGAGGAGCTGGCCATTGAGCTGGCCTGCCAGAGGATGTCGGAGGATGACATGGCTGAACTGGAACGGATGCAGGGTAACTTTAAAAGCGCCATTGACAGGGGGAAGCCATGAGCATTGCCCAGTCAGATGAGCAGTATCACGATGTCATCTACCAGGGAACCCGCAATGATAAGCTGGTGCAGATGCTGGGCAACCTGCGTGAGCAGATGTACCGCTACCGCCTGGAATATATAAAGGACGAGGACAAAAGGCAGGTGCTTCTGGTGGAGCATGAGCACATACTGAATGCCCTTAAGAACCGCAACATAGCCGAGGCAAAGAAGGCTGCCAGGGAACATATCGACAACCAGGAAATTACGGTTTCGCGCAACATAAAGGAGCAGGAACAGGAGCGGCCGTACCGGCACGGGGGAGGAAATGATGGGGGACGAAACCTTCAAGGAGCGGTATCTGTCAGGGGAAATTCCCTTTGAGGAGATAGACCGGTATGTAAGCCGCTGGAATAACAGCGACGACCCCCGCACTCTGGCCCAGTATCTGGGGCTGAATGCGGAGGAAGAGGACGTGTGGATCGATGTGAGCGACGAGGCGCTTCAGGATATGCTGGACAGCCAGAAAAGATAGAATCTCAGCTTTTTTATGAAATAAATCCATGAGCCGGAACCGTACGCGGACCTCCGGCTTTTGCTGCGGCTGTTTTGTCCTGTCAAGGGGGGATAACAGGGCATCGTAATCATCTTCCGCCAGCAGGGATGACAGGGTTTTCTTGGAGGAATCAGGCACCACTGCGTGGATGGCGTCGGTGTAGCATAGGGAGGGATAGAGCACGCACCACCAGTTGTGGCCTTTTCCGCTGCCAATGGTGATGCGGACCGCGTCATAGGTGCCGCAGGGAAATACCATGTCCCCGTAAGCTTGGTGGGAAAGTAATCCCTTGTTAATTCCAGCTTTACGGGATAGGAAGCACCCTGGTCCGCCAGCCAGTCCTGGGCCATGGTCTCGATACTGGTCTTGTTGCCCTCTATCCACTGCTTAAGCTGCTCCTTGTCCGCATCCTCGGGAACCTGGCCGTGGATGTAGTCCAGGACCAGTCCCTTTACACCCAGCTTCAGATTCTGGTCCCTGGCGCTGTCGCTTTCCGCCAGGACGTGAAAACGGAGTATTTCAGGGGCAATGCGGGATGCCAGGCTTCCTCGCCGGTGGTGCGGGATGCCATGAGAATGAGGAATGCAGTAAAAAACAAAGTGCGGATATGCACAGGCTTATTTTATATTTCATATGATTTAAGACCTCCTTGGCCGTTAATGCAGTTTTAATTTCTGTTTGTAATTATTGCCACATATGTTATACTATAAACGTAGAACAATCACTAAAATAAGTGAGTTTAAGGAGACTAGCATGGGTAAACTTCAGGCTGCAGTCATATTTGGCGGCCAGTCATCAGAACATATTGTGTCCTGCATGTCGGCTGTCAATGTCATTGAGCATATAGACAGGACGCGATACGATGTATTACTTGTAGGAATTACAGAAGATGGACACTGGATTAAGGCAAATTCGCCGGAAGATGTTAAAAACGGTACCTGGAGGGACGGGACTGTATCAGCCCTCCTGCTGCCGGACGCGACGAAGAAGTGCATCCTCCTCATGGACGGAAATTCGGTCCGCGAGGTCAGGGTGGATGTGGTGTTCCCGGTCCTTCACGGGCTGTACGGGGAGGACGGTACCATCCAGGGGCTTTTGGAACTGGCTAAGATACCTTATGTGGGCTGCGGGGTCCTTTCCTCCGCGGTGTCTATGGATAAACTGTACACCAAGATTATCGTGGAGGACCTGGGAGTGCGCCAGGCAGCATACGAGGCAGTGTACAGGGAACAGCTTGTGCATATGGAATCGGTGGTGGAACGGGTGGAGAAGCATTTTTCCTATCCCGTATTTATTAAACCGTCCAATGCAGGCTCCTCCAGGGGCGTGACAAAGGCGGATGACCGCCAGGCCCTGGAAGCAGGACTTTTAGAGGCGGCCCGGCATGACCGTAAGATATTGGTAGAGGAAACCATCACGGCAGAGAGATTGAGTGCGCCGTATTCGGAGGCGGACTTAAGGAGGTAGTAGCATCCGGCGTAGGAGAGATACTGGCCGCCGCAGAGTTCTACGACTTTGAGGCCAAGTATTACAACGAAGAATCCAGGACAGTGACGGATCCGGAACTGCCGGCAGGAGCGGCAGAGAGGGTGCGCCAGTCCGCTGTGGACATATTCCGTGCAGTGGACGGCTATGGACTGGCCAGAGTGGATTTCTTTGTAAAGGATGACGGAGAAGTGGTATTTAATGAGATTAATACCATGCCCGGTTTTACCGCCATCAGTATGTACCCCATGCTGTGGGAAGCCAGAGGGATTACAAAGGACCAGCTGGTGGATATGCTGATGCCCATGGGATGGAACGATACACATAAGGGAAAGAGGAAGGAATATGACAAAAGACGTGCTGATTACAATCAGTGGCATCCAGATGATAGACGAAGAGGACTCCGATGTGGAGATGATAGTAAGGGGAGATTATTATCAGAAGAACGGAAAGCATTACATCCTCTACGAAGAGATGATGGAAGGCTTTACAGGTAAAGTCAAGAACGTAATCAAAATATCCCCTTCCGGAATGGACATAATTAAAAAGGGAATCGCCAACACCCACATGCAGTTTGAGAAGAACAAGAAGAATCTTTCATGCTACACCACTCCCCTGGGCGATATGGTGGTAGGCATACAGGCCAGCCGGATTAAAATAAATGAAGAACCGGACAGTCTGTTGGTGAATGTGGATTATTCCCTGGATATCAATTATGAACATCTGTCTGATTGCAGCATCCGCCTGGATGTCCAGTCCTGTCCGCAGTGACAGCGAGCAGTAAAAGAAACTGTAGAAGGATATTGTAAAAGAGTATAAAAAGAAGCGGCGTGACTGCCGCTTCTTTTTATTTCTTATCTTTCTTATCCTTTTTAAATCTTGCGAAGAATCCCTTCTTCTTTGGCGGAGTCGGAATCGCGCCGCCTCTCACGCTTTTGATCTCAGTGATGTAGATACCGCTGATGACAACCTTGGCCTCGGTTTTCACCGGCAGGGAGTCAAATACGCGTCCGTCTGCAATGAGGGTCATGACCTTGGGACCAATCTTGGCTTTGACCACAGGGACCTTTGCCCAGCGCATATATTTGGGCGTCTGGTCAGTCACTACTTTGGGAAGCCCGGCCTGGGTAATCTTCATCTTTTTCTTGTCAATGACAAGGATGGATGCGGTCTGGGCGGCTGCATCTAACAACTGCTGCTGTTCCACCTGGCGCTTCTGGAGCTTATTTCCCAGAAAGTAGAGAACAACCAGGGCAACAAGAGCAATGACCAGAATGACAATCAGTACATTTAAAATAGTCTGAGCCATGGGGTTTACCTCCAACCTATGTAATTATAGTACCATTCCCCCCGTTAAACAATCTACAACCCCAGGGGACATTCTATAATAGTATATCATTTCAGACGGTAAATTGCAAGTAAAAATCCTTGACACCTTGACAGGTCTGTGTTATTATGGAGTGTGCACTATTGTGGCGACGTGGCTTTTTTCGCCCTCATGTACGGTTTTACGTGGTATGACGCCCAATTACAGAGAACGACAGTGATATTTTGCTGCATCTGGCGTCCGGTTCGGCGTCGGATTGAGATGGAAATATTGCGAACCAAATTAAAAAACAGGGGTGAAACGTCAATGGAGAAAAGCAGAATACGTCCGGTACGGCCGGGAAAAGCGTAAGAATGAGCTATTCAAGACAGAAAGAAGTTCTTGAAATGCCTAACTTGATTGAGATTCAAAAAGACTCCTACCAGTGGTTCTTAAAAGAAGGACTGAAGGAGGCATTTGATGATATCTCTCCCATAGCGGACTTTGCAGGCCATTTGAGTCTGGAATTCGTTGACTTTACATTGTGTAAGGATGATATAAAGTATACCATCGAAGAGTGTAAAGAACGGGACGCAACTTACGCTGCACCACTTAAGGTAAAGGTAAGACTGTACAATAAAGATAAAGATGAAATGAACGAACACGAGATATTCATGGGCGACCTGCCTGATGACAGATACCGGTTCCTTTGTGATTAACGGTGCTGAGCGTGTTATTGTCAGCCAGCTGGTACGTTCCCCTGGTATCTACTACGGTATTGGCCATGATAAAGTGGGTAAGGAACTGTATACCTGTACTGTCATCCCCAACCGTGGCGCATGGCTGGAGTACGAGACAGACTCCAATGACGTATTCTATGTACGTGTAGACAGGACCCGTAAGGTACCTGTAACTGTATTGATTCGCGCCCTGGGATTCGGAACCAATGCGGAAATCCTGGAACTCTTCGGCGAGGAGCCAAAGCTCTTGGCCAGCTTCGGAAAGGACACCTCCGATAATTATCAGGATGGCCTTCTGGAATTATATAAGAAGATTCGTCCCGGCGAGCCGTTATCTGTTGACAGTGCAGAAAGTCTCCTTAACAGCATGTTCTTTGACCCCAGAAGATATGACCTTGCAAAAGTCGGCAGATATAAATTTAATAAGAAACTGTCCTTTAAGTACCGTCTTAACGGACAGGTACTGGCAGAGGACGTGGTGGACACCGCCACAGGCGAGATTCTGGCAGAGGCAGGCACCAAGCTTGACAAGGAATCTGCCATGAAGATTCAGAACGCGGCTGTTCCCTTTGTATGGGTGGACGGTCCCGACAGGAAGCAGAAGGTTCTCTCCAACATGATGGTGGAGCTTTCCGCCCATGTGCCCTTTGACCCGGAGGAAGTGGGCGTTACGGAGTTAGTATATTACCCGGCCCTGGCTTCTATTCTGGAAGAAGCTGGCACCGACGGGGAGGCTCTTAAGGAGGCTGTCCGCAGGAACATCCACGACCTGATTCCAAAGCACATTACAAAGGAAGATATCCTTGCTTCCATTAACTATAATATGCATCTGGAGGAGCAGGTGGGCAACGCAGATGACATCGATCATCTGGGCAACCGCCGTATCCGCGCCGTAGGCGAACTTCTTCAGAACCAGTACCGCATCGGTCTGTCACGTATGGAGCGTGTGGTAAGGGAGCGTATGACCACCCAGGATATGGATGGCATTACGCCCCAGTCCTTAATCAACATCAAGCCCGTGACTGCGGCTGTGAAGGAGTTCTTCGGAAGCTCCCAGCTGTCCCAGTTCATGGACCAGAATAACCCGCTGGCAGAGCTGACCCATAAGCGCCGTCTCTCCGCCCTGGGCCCTGGCGGTCTGTCCAGGGACCGTGCCGGATTCGAGGTGCGGGATGTACACTACACCCATTACGGACGTATGTGTCCCATCGAGACGCCTGAAGGTCCTAACATCGGTCTGATCAACTCCCTGGCAACCTACGCGAGGGTAAACCAGTATGGTTTTATCGAGGCTCCCTACCGCGTGGTGGATAAGACCACGGACCCGGCGAACCCAAGGGTAACGGATGAAGTGGTGTACCTGACCGCTGACGAGGAAGATAACTTCGTTGTGGCACAGGCAAACGAGGCCCTGGATGAGGAAGGCCACTTTATACACAACAACGTATCCGGACGTTCCGTACAGAGACATCCGAGTTCCAGAAAAAGACCATTGACCTGATGGACGTATCCCCTAAGATGGTATTCTCCGTTGCTACGGCCATGATTCCTTTCCTGGAGAACGACGATGCCAACCGTGCTCTGATGGGTTCCAACATGCAGCGTCAGGCAGTGCCCCTTCTGACCACAGAAGCCCCTGCCGTGGGTACGGGTATCGAGGCAAAGGCGGCTGTTGACTCTGGCGTGTGTGTGGTGGCTAAGAACGCAGGTGTGGTAGAGCGCTCTGCTTCTAATGAAATCATCATCCGCAGGGACAGTGACGGCAACCGCGATGTGTACCACCTGACCAAATTTAAGAGAAGCAACCAGAGCAACTGTTACAACCAGAAGCCAATCGTATATAAGAATGACCATGTGGAAGCCGGCGAGGTAATCGCGGACGGCCCGTCCACCTCCAACGGTGAGATTGCCCTTGGAAAGAACCCGCTTATCGGATTCATGACATGGGAGGGCTATAACTACGAGGATGCGGTCCTGTTATCCGAGCGCCTGGTTCAGGAAGATGTCTATACCTCCGTCCACATTGAGGAGTATGAGGCGGAAGCCCGCGATACCAAGCTGGGACCGGAAGAGATTACCGCGATGTGCCGGGCGTGGGCGAAGATGCCCTGAAAGACCTGGATGAGCGCGGTATTATCCGTATCGGCGCGGAGGTCGCGCGGGAGATATTCTGGTGGGCAAGGTTACGCCTAAGGGCGAGACCGAGCTGACCGCGGAGGAGCGTCTGCTGCGCGCCATCTTCGGCGAGAAGGCCAGGGAAGTCCGCGACACCTCCTTAAAGTGCCTCACGGCGCATACGGCATCATCGTGGATGCCAAGGTATTTACCAGGGAGAACGGAGACGAGCTGTCACCGGGCGTGAACCAGACAGTCCGCATCTACATTGCCCAGAAGCGTAAGATTTCAGTGGGCGATAAGATGGCAGGACGTCACGGCAACAAGGGTGTTGTTTCCCGCGTGCTTCCTGTTGAAGATATGCCTTTCCTGCCAAACGGACGTCCTCTTGACATCGTGCTTAACCCTCTGGGCGTGCCTTCCCGTATGAATATCGGACAGGTGCTGGAGATCCACTTAAGCCTTGCAGCCAAGGCCCTGGGCTTCAACGTATCCACCCCGATTTTCGACGGCGCAAACGAGAACGACATTATGGATACCTGGAAGTGGCCAACGATTATGTGAACCTGTCCTGGGATGAATTTAAAGCTAAATACGAAGACCTGCTGAAGCCTTCTGTTATCGACTACCTGGGCGCCCATTTGGAGCACAGGGAGCTTTGGAAGGGTGTGCCCATCAGCCGTGACGGTAAGGTCCGCCTGAGAGACGGACGTACCGGCGAGTACTTTGACGGCGCTGTTACCATCGGACACATGCACTACCTGAAGCTGCACCATCTGGTTGACGATAAGATCCATGCGCGTTCAACCGGCCCTTACTCCCTGGTTACACAGCAGCTCTGGGCGGTAAGGCCCAGTTCGGCGGACAGCGTTTCGGAGAGATGGAGGTTGGCACTGGAGGCATATGGCGCTTCCTATACCCTGCAGGAAATCATGACCGTTAAGTCCGACGACGTTGTGGGCGTGTAAGACCTACGAAGCCATCATCAAGGGAGAGAATATCCCTGAGCCGGGCGTACCGGAGTCCTTTAAGGTGCTCCTTAAGGAGATGCAGTCCCTTGGCCTGGATGTACAGGTACTGAGAGATGACGGCACCGAGGTCGAGATGAATGAGAATATCGATTACGGTGATACAGAGCTGCGCGCCATGTTAGAGGGGGAGCGCCGCTTCGAGGAGAAGGAATCCTATGCGCAGTTTGGCTATCAGGAGCAGGAATTCAAGGATAGCGAGCTGGTAGCTGTGGAAGAGGAAGAAGATGTAAGCGCCGATGATTACACCGAAGAGGCCGATGACGAGGATGATTTATTCCTGGATGAAGCTGCTGACGGTGAAGACGAAGAATAGAAGGGAGTAAATGCTCATGCCAGAAACTAATGAAACTTATCATCCAATGACATTTGATGCCATTAAGATTGGTCTGGCCTCCCCTGATAAGATTCTGGAGTGGTCCCATGGCGAGGTGAAGAAGCCGGAGACCATCAACTACAGGACACTTAAGCCCGAGAAGGACGGTCTGTTCTGTGAGAGAATCTTCGGGCCTAGTAAGGACTGGGAGTGTCATTGCGGTAAATATAAAAAGATTCGTTATAAAGGTGTTATCTGCGACCGCTGCGGCGTAGAAGTGACAAAGGCAAGTGTCCGTAGAGAGCGTATGGGCCACATTAAGCTGGCTGCTCCCGTATCCCATATATGGTATTTCAAGGGAATTCCCAGCCGTATGGGTCTGATTCTGGATATCTCCCCCAGAACGCTGGAGAAGGTGCTGTACTTTGCGTCCTATATCGTTCTGGACCCAGGCTCCACCAGCTGCAGTATAAGCAGGTCCTGTCCGAGAAGGAGTACAGGGAGGAAGTGGAGAAGTACGGCGGCACCGGCGGCTTCCGTGTGGGAATGGGCGCCGAGGCCATCCAGGAACTGCTGAGGGCCATTAATCTGGAAAAGGATTCCACAGAACTCAGAAGGGCGCTGGCGGATTCCACCGGACAGAAGCGCGCGAGAATCATCAAGAGGCTGGAGGTAGTGGAGGCATTCCTTACCTCAGGCAACCGTCCTGAGTGGATGATTATGGATGTGATTCCTGTCATCCCTCCGGATATCCGTCCCATGGTACAGCTGGACGGCGGACGTTTCGCCACCTCTGATTTGAATGACTTATACAGAAGAATCATCAACAGGAACAACCGTCTGGCAAGACTGCTGGAGTTAGGCGCTCCTGATATCATTGTACGCAACGAGAAGCGTATGCTCCAGGAGGCAGTGGATGCCTGATTGACAACGGACGCCGCGGCAGGCCCGTGACCGGCCCCGGCAACAGAGCCCTTAAGTCCCTTTCCGATATGTTAAAGGGTAAGCAGGGACGTTTCCGTCAGAACCTGTTAGGCAAGCGTGTGGACTATTCCGGACGTTCCGTTATCGTGGTTGGACCTGAGCTTAAGATATACCAGTGCGGACTTCCAAAGGAAATGGCCATTGAGCTGTTTAAGCCTTTTGTTATGAAGGAGCTGGTTTCCAACGGAACCGCCCACAATATAAAGAATGCCAAGAAGATGGTAGAGAGACTGCAGCCCGAGGTGTGGGATGTGCTTGAGGATGTTATCAAAGAGCACCCCGTCATGCTGAACCGTGCCCCTACCCTGCACAGACTGGGGATCCAGCGTTTGAGCCATCCTGGTAGAGGGTAAGGCCATCAAGCTTCATCCTCTGGTGTGTACGGCCTTCAACGCTGACTTCGACGGCGACCAGATGGCTGTCCATCTGCCGCTTTCCGTAGAGGCCCAGGCAGAGTGCCGTTTCCTGCTCCTGAGCCCTAACAACCTGTTAAAGCCTTCAGACGGCGGTCCTGTGGCTGTTCCTTCCCAGGATATGGTTCTTGGTATCTATTACCTGACCCAGGAACGTCCGGGAGCAAAGGGCGAGGGCATGGTATTTAAGAGCGTCAACGAGGCGATTCTGGCATATGAGAACCAGGAGGCAACCCTTCATTCACGCGTTAAGGTGAGAGTCAGCAAGACCATGCCGGACGGCACTGTGAAGACGGGGACCATTGACTCCACCATCGGACGTTTCATTTTCAATGAAATCATTCCTCAGGATCTGGGATTTGTGAACAGAAGCATCCCGGAGAACGAGCTGAAGCTGGAAGTGGATTTCCACGTAGCCAAAAAGCAGTTAAAGCAGATTCTTGAGAAGGTCATCAACGTACACGGCGCAACCCAGACAGCCGTTACCCTGGATGACATCAAGGCCATTGGATATAAATATTCCACCAGGGCGGCCATGACCGTTTCTATTTCCGATATGACCGTGCCTGAGAGCAAACCAAAGCTGATTGAGGAAGCTCAGGCAACAGTGGACCGCATTGCGAAAAACTACCGCCGCGGACTCATCACCGAGGAAGAGCGCTACAAAGAGGTTATCGAGACATGGAAGACCACCGATGACCAGCTGACGCACGACCTGCTGACCGGCCTGGATAAGTACAACAATATCTACATGATGGCTGACTCCGGAGCCCGTGGTTCTGATAAGCAGATTAAGCAGCTGGCAGGTATGCGGGGACTGATGGCAGATACCACCGGTCATACCATCGAGCTTCCTATTAAGTCCAACTTCCGTGAGGGACTGGACGTATTGGAGTACTTTATCTCAGCTCATGGAGCCCGTAAAGGTCTGTCCGATACGGCTCTGCGTACGGCTGACTCAGGTTACCTGACCAGACGTCTGGTAGACGTATCACAGGATTTGATTATCCGTGAAGTGGACTGCTGCGAGGGCAGGGATATCCCATACATGGAAATCAAGGCTTTCATGGATGGAAATGAAGTAATCGAGGACCTGGAAGAGAGAATCACAGGGCGCTATATCGCTGAGACCATCACTGACCCGGATACGGGAGAGGTTGTGGTCAAGGCTAACCATATGTGTACACCGAAGCGCGCCGCGGCTGTCATGAAGGTGCTGAATAAGACAGGACGGGGGTCTGTAAAGATTCGTACCGTCCTCAGCTGTAAGTCCCATATCGGTGTGTGCGCCAAGTGTTACGGCGCCAACATGGCAACGGGCCAGCCTGTACAGGTGGGCGAGGCTGTCGGCATCATCGCGCACAGTCCATCGGTGAACCTGGTACACAGCTTACCATGCGTACGTTCCATACGGGCGGCGTGGCCGGAGGCGATATCACACAAGGTCTTCCCCGTGTGGAGGAGCTTTTCGAGCCCGTAAGCCAAAGGGCCTTGCCATCATCACCGAGTTCGGCGGCGTGGTGCAGATTAAGGATACAAAGAAAAAGCGTGAGATTACGGTAACCGACAATGAGACCGGCAACGCCAAGACCTATCTGATTCCTTACGGATCCAGAATCAAGGTAATGGACGGCCAGGTGCTGGAAGCCGGCGACGAGCTGACAGAAGGCAGCATTAACCCCCATGATATCCTGAAAATCAAGGGTGTCCGTGCGGTGCAGGATTACATGCTCCAGGAAGTACAGCGTGTATACCGTCTCCAGGGCGTGGAAATCAACGATAAGCATATTGAGATGATTGTTCACCAGATGCTTAAGAAAATCAAGATTGAGGAGAGCGGCGACAGCGATGTGCTGCCGGGCGTATCCATGGATGTTCTGGATTACAACGAGATGAACGAGGCCCTGATTGCCGACGGCAAGAAGCCGGCAGAAGGCAGACAGGTCATGCTGGGTATCACCAAGGCATCCCTGGCAACGGATTCCTTCTTGTCAGCAGCATCCTTCCAGGAGACCACCAAGGTTCTGACCGAGGCAGCCATCAACGGCAAGGTTGACCACCTGATTGGCCTGAAGGAGAACGTAATCATCGGTAAACCGATTCCGGCAGGTACCGGCATGAAGCGATACCGCAAGGTGAAGCTGGACACAGACGATTTGATTTCAGATGAGATCATGCTGTCTGATGACGATGAACTGATACTTTCTTCCGAGGATGAGAGCGGCAGCGGACTCACAGAGGACAATGTTGCCGAGGAAGTTCTGGGAATGGACGATATGGCGGATGTGGATGAGGAAGACGATGCCATAGAGGAAGAAGAATAGATAGAAGTCTTATACCAAAAATGCTCTGGGAAGAAACGAAATGTGTTTCTTTCCAGAGCATTTTTAGTGGGGGATAAAGAGCGGGATTTAGAAGAAATGGAAGCATAGAATTATTTCCACGGCATTTCCTTTTTGTACACATAGTAGATTCGCAGAAGCTGGCTCCTCTTGGTGACATTTACCTTTTGGAAAATGTTATGTATATGGGTCTTTACCGTGCCGATGGAGATGTACAGCGCGTCGCTGATTTCCTGGTTATTCTTATCCGTGAGAAGAATCTTCAGGATGTCCTGTTCCCGGGAGGTCAGCTGATAGTGATTGGCAAAGTGGAGGAAGGCCGTGTCGGCATCTTCCTGGTCCGGAGGAATCTGGACAGAAGGAGGCGGCGTTTCCTGGAAAATGGTTCCGGCATCCCCTACATCCAGACGCGGCAGCTAAGCTGCTTGTCAGGTATTTGATGGCGTATATGGAGTATATGATACTCATGATATCCTCGGATAAACTGCGGTTGTTGATTTTGACCATGGGATTGGAGTAAACATCAAAGGAAAAGATTACTATGGTGTCTTCGATGAGAATCAGCACGGAAAATATCACGGTTACTCCCAGCAGGGTTTTATAGGAGACCATTTCCCTGTCAAGGCTCTCCGGGTATTGGCTCAGATATAAAAGCCCTGAGGTCCCAAGGTAAAATGTAAAAATCTGGCAGGAAGATAGTAAAGCCAGACCTTCAGTGCTCCGCCTCCTGCCATGGGAGCGAACAGCAGGGCCAGGCCCAGGAGAATCAGGCAGCGCTGTCCCGGACAGTCTGCCTACCGGGAAGGACCAGTCTCTGTATGGTAACCAGACAGTAGCTGGATACGAGATAAATCAATGTTTTAAAGGCGGGTACGGTCATGAACTGAAGATCGTAAAGGGTGGAGAAATCCTCCAGGAATTCAGTCATATAGATAATCACATTATCAAATATGTAAGAGAGAAATAGGGCGGCTGTCACTGCGAACAGCGGTCTTTTTTTGTGGCTGTAATTTAAGATGGAAGATGTGACAACGACTGTGTAAAGGACAATCAGAAAAATATTATAGATGAAAATCAGTATATCCATAGATTACCTCCTGCTGGTATACCATTTTTGACAGTGGCTGATGCGCTGTCATTTATGCTGTGACACACTAGAGTATACCAAAAATCTAAAATATATCAAACGTTTTATTTGGAAAAATATTGAAAAAATTGTGCATATTTCATAAAAGGTTTAGGGGAGTTTAGATAGATTGTTATAAAAGATTGAGTAAAATCAAACTTTTGACCGATGAGAATTGGTCATTTTATCAATCTCTGAATCCATCCCGGGGATGATTTTAAACTCGGTCCCGTGGGGCTATGATGATGTCACAAGGCACCGGACAGCCCTGAAGCATCCGGCAGAGCAAAAACAATATAATATAGGAGGAAACACCATGTCAGTAAAAGATTTCATCGACACAAACGAATTCACCAAGGAGGAACTAATGGACATCATCAATCTTTCATTAAAGATTAAAAGATGCATCAAGGCGGGCTGCTATCCTCAATTATTAAGGAACAAATCCCTGGGAATGATATTCCAGCAGTCATCCACCAGGACAAGGGTATCTTTTGAGACAGCCATGCAGCAGTTAGGCGGACATGCACAGTACCTGGCACCCGGACAGATTCAGCTGGGAGGACATGAGACAATCGAAGATACAAGCGCAGTGCTTTCCCGCCTGGTAGATATCCTCATGGCACGTGTGGACCGCCACAAGAGCGTGGTAGATCTGGCTAAGAACGCTTCAATCCCGGTTATCAATGGAATGTCCGATTATAATCATCCGACCCAGGAAATGGGTGATTTATGTACCATGATTGAGCATTTGCCGGCGGGTAAGAAATTAGAGGACTGCAAGGTGGTATTCGTAGGCGACGCAACCCAGGTATGCGCTTCCTTAATGTTCATCACCACCAAGATGGGAATGAACTTCGTGCACTTCGGACCGGAGGGTTACCAGTTAAATGAAAACCACAGGGCAATCGCAGAGACAAACTGCAAGGTAAGCGGTGGAACCTTCCTGGTTACTGATAATGAAGATGAAGCGCTTAAGGACGCTGATTTTGTATATACCGATGTATGGTACGGCCTGTACGACGCAGAGCTGTCCGAGGAGGAGCGGATGGCTATCTTCTATCCTAAATACCAGGTAACTCCGGCCATGATGGCCAAGGCTGCTCCCCATGTGAAATTCATGCACTGTCTGCCTGCCTCCAGAGGAGAAGAGGTTGTGAATGAAGTGATTGATGCCGGATATTCCGTTGTATTTGACGAGGCTGAGAATCGCCTGACCGCTATGAGGGGACTTCTGGTATATTTCCTGAATCAAGCTGAGAAGAAAGCAGATGAAGAGGAAAAAGCAAAGGCAAAAGCGGATTTGGAAGTATTCTTAAAGAAAGCGCTGTAATTTAGCAAGTAAAGGGGGCAAAACACATGGCTGAAAACACAAGGCCGGAAACACAAGGAAAGAAAAAATTTAAATTAACGGATGCGATACTGTCCGTTATCTGTGTTGTATTCGTGGCAGAAGCAGCGGCGCCTGTGGCTGCAATCGGAAACTCCCAGTATTTCTGGTGGATTTTCCTCATGCTCACCTTCCTGCTGCCCTACGGGCTTATTGCCTCGGAACTGGGAACACCTATGACGGGGAAGGCGGATTGTATGACTGGGTGAGGAAAGCCTTCGGAGCCAAATGGGGTACCAGGGTCTCCTGGTATTACTGGATTAACTTTCCGCTGTGGATGGCATCCCTGGCTGTCATGTGCCCGAATATGTTCAGTATCGTCATAGGACATCCCATTGGAGTGATTCCTTCGCTAATTATAGAGCTGGCGTTTATCTGGGTGATTGTAGCTATCAGCTTCTTCCCTGTGTGTGACAGCGTTTGGATTCTCAACGGCGCAGCCTGATTAAGGTGCTGTTGGCAGTGATAGTAGGGGGACTGGGCATATACGGGGCAGTGACCCATGCGTGGCCAACCAGTATACGGCGGCTTCTCTGATGCCGTCCTTTGACGCAAAGAGTCTGTCCTTCATTTCCGTGATTCTATTTAATTTTTTAGGATTTGAGGTAGTGTGCACCTTTGCGGACAATATGGAGAACCCGAAAAAACAGATTCCGCAGGCTATTGTTTCAGGCGGTCTTGTGATTGCGGCCATATACATATTCTCAGCCTTCGGAATCGGCGTGGCCATTCCTACTGCCGAGTCAGCACCAGCAGCGGGCTGATTGACAGCCTTCAGCTTCTGACCGGAAAGACTGGCAGTCTGTTCATCTCCGTCATGGCTGTTATGTTTGTACTGACGCTGTTTGGAAATATGATTTCCTGGTCCCTGGGAGTCAACAATGTGGCCAGCTATGCTGCTGAGCAGAGGGATATGCCGGAGGTATTTGCTAAAAAGAGCGTCAAAAACAGCATGCCGGTGGGCGCTGCAATGATGAATGGTATTGTGGCCAGCGTGGTTGTCATCCTTGCGCCTATTCTGCCCAACCAGGATTTGTTCTGGAGCTTCTTTGCACTGAACTTGGTGATGTTCCTGCTAGCATACCTGCCGTATTCCCGGCATTTCTGAGACTGCGTTCCATTGACCCGGAGACGGAAAGACCATTTAAAGTAGGCGGAAGCAAGACATTCCTCAGGTTGCTGGCAGCACTTCCCATGATTATGATAGTCATATCATTGATTTTTATAGCAGTGCCCATGAGCTTTGATGCCCAGACATTAAATGAAGTACTGCCTATTACCATTGGTTCCGTTGTGTTCGTTGGCATAGGAGAAATGCTGGCAGCCGGAAAATGTAAAGTGACAAAGGCCGGAACTGCGGCCGGGATGAAGAAGGCGGCAGAAACGGAGCGGAAGCGGACCTGGTGAGCGGGCAGGCCCATAGAAAAAAGAATGAGAGGAAGGTATTTTACATGAAAACATATACAACGACCCCAAAACAGGATGGCTTTAGGATGCCGGGAGAATTTGAACCACATGAGGCTGCTGGATTATCTGGCCTGAGAGACGGATAACTGGAGACTGGGAGCAAAACCGGCACAGAAGGTCTTCGTGGAGGTGGCAAAGGCCATCAGCCGCTTTGAACCAGTAACCGTATGCGTAAGCAATGCACAGTATGACAATGCCAGATGCCAGCTTCCGGAAGATGTACGTGTTGTGGAAATGTCCACGGATGATTCCTGGATTCGCGACTGTGGCCCCACATTTGTGACCAATGGAACCGAGGTCAGGGGTGTTGACTGGTCCTTTAACGCTTGGGGCGGACTGGTTGACGGTCTGTATTTCCCATGGGATAAGGATGACCATGTGGCAAGAAAGGTGTGCGACATTGAGCGCAAGGGCAGGTACCGTCTGGATGATTTCATATTAGAAGGCGGTTCTATCCATGTGGACGGCGAGGGCACCCTGATTGTGACTGAAGAATGCCTGTTAAGCGGGGGCAGGAACTCCCATCTCACAAAGGAGGAAATTGAGGATGTGCTGAAGGAGTATCTGAACCTGGAGAAAATTATCTGGATTCCGTATGGCATTTATAATGATGAGACGAACGGCCATGTGGATAATATCATCCATTATATTGCCCCGGGTCAGGTAATCCTGGCATGGACGGATGATAAGGACGACCCGCAGTATGATATATGCCAGAAAGCATATGAGGTGTTGAGCGCGGAGACAGATGCAAAGGGACGTAAGCTGAATATCCATAAGCTGACGCTGCCTAAGAACATCCTTATTACCAGAGGAGAGAGCGAGGGCGTCGACGCTGTGGACGGCACGCTTCCCCGCATGGAAGGTGACAGACTGGCAGCATCCTATGCCAACTTTTATATTGCCAATGGAGGTGTTGTATTCCCCATGTTCCATGACGAGAATGATGAGAAGGCCAGAAGGACACTGGAGGAATGCTTCCCGGGCCGTGAGGTGGTGGGCATCTATGCCAGGGAAATCCTTTTGGGCGGCGGCAACATCCACTGCATTACCCAGCAGCAGCCAAAGGCATGAGGATTCCGGAGCGGAAATAAGATAGATGACAGAAAGGAAGATAGGAGTATGTCAAGAATTGTAATCGCCCTTGGGGGAAATGCACTGGGAAATACGCCAAAGGAACAGCAGGAGCGCATCGACAATGCGGCACCCGCTCTCATCGGCCTGATTAAACAGGGGCATGAGATTATCATCAGTCATGGAAATGGACCCAGGTAGGGATGCTACGCCAGGCATTGATACGGCCAGTGCCGCCAACGAAAAAGTACCTGTCTTTGAATTGCCTGAGTGTACGGCCATGAGCCAGGGTTATATCGGGTTCATCTGCAGAAGGGAATCAAGAAGGAAATGCGCAGGGAAGGAATGCCGTGGCATGTGGCAACCGTGGTAACACAGATTGTAGTGGATAAGGATGACCCGGCGTTTCTGAATCCCACGAAGCCCATTGGCAGTTTTTATACAGCGGAAGAGGCCCTGAAGATGATGAGGGAAAATCCAAAGCTGTACATGAAGGAGGATGCGGGAAGAGGCTACCGTCAGATGGTGGCTTCGCCCAAACCAGTGGATATTGCGGAACGGGATTCCATCTTAAACCTTCTGGACCATGAATTCATTGTCATTGCCTGCGGAGGCGGGGGGATACCTGTGATATTGGATGAGAATGGTGACTATGAAAGTATACCGGCTGTCATAGACAAGGACTTTGCATCTGCCAAGCTGGCAGAGCTGGTGGACGCTGATTACCTGTTTATCCTGACAGCTGTGGATCGGGTGGCGGTAAATTACGGAAAACCGGAGCAGCGGGAATTGAAGGAAATCACAGTGGAGGAAGCGGAAAACCTGTGCCGCGAAGGCCACTTCGCACCGGGAAGCATGCTTCCCAAAGTAGAGGCAGCCATGGAATTGCACGTAGCAAAAAGGGCAGGAATGCGGTGATTTCATCCCTTGAAAAGGCTCCCTTAGCCATGATTGGGGAAAGCGGGACTAGGATTGCCCTGTGATGGGGATGTATGCCTGTGCCGGACATAAGGCGTCACATAACCATACTGATTTTGACTGGTTCAGATATGAAATCATAGAGGAGTGATACTGCGGGAAATGATATAAGTGTATATTGATAAGGCCAGGCTTCGCGCCCCGGCCTTTTTCTCATTGCAGATGCTTTTTTTTTATTGCAGATGCTGCTTCAGCGCCTTTATAACATCCATGACAAAGATACATTCCTTTTCTGTCAATTTATTCAATGTCTCGCTTAATTCATCAGTATATTCACCAGGCTTCTTTTGATCGCGGCAGGTATTCCATTTTCTGCCTACCAGGTCATCCAGGGAAATGTTAAGGGCATCGGCAATCAGGATGCATTGCCGATGGTAGGACTTTTCCTGCCGTTTATATATTCGGACATGAGAGAGGTCTGTATGCCTGTCATGCGGCATAAATCTGCCTGCTTCATACTTTTTTCTAATAGTAACAGCTTTAAATTCTCGTTGAATCCCATGTTCATACCTCCAGAAAGATATTAACATTTGTGAGTGAAAGCGTCAATCTTTTATTGGTAAACTAACTAAAGAGAGCATAATAAGAATAAATAACTCACAATAGTTAGCTAAAAAGAGGAGGAATCAGAAAATGATATATCTAAACATTCACTATGAAATGAGACGCCATGGCCTGAAGGGCCAGCAGCTGGCAGCTGTCCTGGGGCTTCCTCTGAATGATGTGATTTTTAAACTGTATGGAGAAACAGAATTTTCCCTTTATGAAATTGAACAGCTGGCTGATTTGTTCGGCTGTTCCCTGGACTATCTGGTGGGACATCGTGTGGTGACACGGGCCTATTCGCCGGGCGAGGGAATGGACAGCATCATGAGGGGGTAATACGGGAGGCCCTGATGCGGTTTAACAGCGTTACATAGCTGAACCTATAAATCTGCCTAAAGGAGGAGTAGCAAGCATGAAGTACGATTTTATTACAGCACCCAATCGGAGGAACAGCGGTTCGTCCAAGTGGGAGGGGATGAAAGGGCTGAACCCAATGTGCCGGAGGGTGTGGTGCCCCTGTCGGTGGCGGACATGGAACTTAAGAATCCGCCGGAAATAATGGGGGGCCTTAAGGAGTATCTGGACCAGTCGGTATTGGGGTATCCGTGTGGTACGGACAGTTTTTATGAGGCTGTTGAATCCTGGACAAGGAGGCGCTATGGATGGGAGACAAAGCGGGAATGGCTGATTACCACGCCGGGAATCGTAAATGCCTTTCATCAGGCCGTGCTGGCCTATACGGAGCCAGGTGACGGTGTTATTTTGCTGACACCTGTTTATTACCCATTTTCCTTTGCGGTCCGGAGAAATGATCGGAAGGAAGTGAGATGCCCTCTGGTTAATATCAACGGCAGATATGAGATGGATTATGAACTTCTGGAAGAATGGCAGGAAAGCCTGAAAATAAGCTGATTATATTCTGCAGCCCTCACAATCCGGTGGGCCGGGTGTGGACCAGGGACGGGCTTGAAGGATGGGACGCATCTGTATCGACAACCATGTGTTTATTGTCAGCGATGAGATTCATTGCGACTAATCATGCCGGGATATGAGCACACGGTTATGGCGAATATTTCCGGCGAACTGGAGGCCCATACCATGACATGTATTGCACCCAGTAAGACCTTCAACCTGGCGGGCATGCAGTCCAGCTGTATATTCATACCGGACGAGGAAAAACGCGGCATCTATATGACGCAGCTGCTGCATACGGCACAGAGCAACCGTCTGAACGTGCTGGGCTATAAGAGTACCGAACTGGCCTACACCAGATGTGACGGGTGGCTTGAGGAATGTATCCAGCTTCTTGTCCGCAACAGGAAGGCTGTGGAGGATTTTATAGAGAAGGAACTTCCGCGGGTTAAGGTAACACCTTTAGAGGGGACCTATCTCATGTGGCTGGACTGCCGGCAGCTGGGAATTGATTATAAGGAACTGGAGCGGATTAACGTGGAGGAGGCTTATTTCTTCACGGACGAGGGTTACATATTCGGCCCAGAAGGTGAAGGATTTGAGCGTATCAACATTGCCTGCCCCACAGAGGTACTGACGGATGCCTTAAAGCGCATGACGGCAGCTTATAAAAAGCACATGAAGCTTTAGGAGGGATTATGGCGCGTTTACAGCAAGGAAACTTTGTAAGCCTGTTTACCGGGATGAGCCAGATTTTCATAGCGGCTGTTATACTGACCGTGCTGTTTGCGGTCAATATCATCGGAACAAAGCAGGCCGCGGCGGTGAATACCATTATATGTGCTGTTATGACAGGCGCAATCCTGGCTTTTGCGGCCTTTGGGCTGCCTAAGGCGGACTTTCCATATATATTCCAGACGGGACATCTGTTTTATAAGGGGGTTCCAAATTTCATGGCAGCCCTGGCACTTTTAAGCTTTGCCACAGGCGGTGCTTCCGTTATCTGCCAGCTGGGCGGAGAGGCCGAGAATCCGGGCAGGGATATCCCGCTTGTCATGATTATATCCACAGTTCTGGTGGGAATTATGTATGTTCTGGTGGCCTGGTGGCGGCAGGAGTATTTCCTATTGATAAGGTAGCGGACCAGAACCTGACCATCGTGCCTTTGAGGTGCTTCCAAGGCCGGTGTATTACGTGTTTGTGATTGGGGCAGCGCTGGGAGCAACGTCGTCTACGCTGAATGCCCAGCTCTCCTGGGTGACAAAGCCACTGATTGTGGCCTGCGAGGACGGACTTCTGCCCCAATCTCTGGCAACTGTCACGGAGCGCGGCGCGGCGTGGAAGATATTGACGGTTTTTTATGTGCTGGGCATGGGTCCATACTGACCGGCTTTGACCTGGGTTTTATCTCCAAGCTGAGCACCTCGGTATCCCTGCTGCAAAAGGTACTGGTGCTGGCATCCCTGTGGTTCCTGGCCTCCAAGTACCCCCAGTGTGCGGGCAGGACAAAGCTTAAGATTCCGGTATCACTGTACAAGCCCTGGTCTGTATTCGGAGCAGTCACCGCAGTGGTGCTGGCATCATCTGCTGGCGTCCCTGCCGAAACAGTCTGTCACTTTGCTGCTGGGCCTGCTGGCCGTGTCATGGTTTATGCCTGCGCCGGCCTGAAAAAGAAAGAGATTCCCCAGGATTTGGATGTGGACTACATAGGGGGAGATCAGAAGAAAAAAAGAACCTGAAAAATAAGCAGCAGTCAAGGCAGCTGCCATGGTAGGATTATATCATGGCAGCTGTAATAATGTGTATGGGAGAATAAGAAATGAATATATTAATAATGAAGCTCTGTCTGGTGTTTGCTGTAATTATTGCCATCCTCTGGATGAAGCGGCCTTTGTTCTGGCTATCTCAGGCGCCTGGCGGCTGCCCTCATTCTGTACGGAGTCCATGTATCCGACGCCCTTTCCATCATGGGAAGAGCCCTGGTCAGCAGGGACACGGTTACGGTGGTCTTAAGCTTTTACTTTATCACCTTTCTGCAGCGCATGCTGGAACGCAGGAACCGCCTAAAGCAGGCAGAACAGTCCTTAAACTGGCTGTTTAACAACCGCCGGGTAAATGCGTCAGCGGCACCTGCGGTCATCGGCCTGCTTCCCTCTGCAGGGGCCATGACAATCTGTGCGGAGATTGTCAGATCCTCATGTCAGGATTACCTGAGCAATGAGGACATGACCTGTGTCACCAGTTTTTACCGCCATATACCGGAGAGCTTTCTGCCCACCTACTCCTCCATATTGATAGCGCTGGCTGTGTCCGGCGTGGGAGCGGGGGAATTCGTTCTTGCCATGCTGTCCCTGGTGGCGGCCCTGTTTATTATCGGTCACATCTTTTATCTCAGGAGGGTGCCCAGGTCCACGGGGCAGAAGCCGGAGGGAGGCAGGAAAAAGGCGGCAGTCATGCTGTTTAAGAGTCTGTGGTCCATCCTGTTGATTGTGATGCTGCTCATAGCCTTTGACATACCGGTCTATGTGGCCACACCGATGGCAGCCATTCTCAATATCTTTGTGGACCATCTGAAGCCGCGGGAGATAATGCCCATGTTCAGGACGGCTTTTGAGCCGGTCATTATCTTTAATACCATATTAATCATGATGTTTAAGGACATTATTACCTATACGGGGGTTATCCACGAACTGCCGGTATTTTTCGGAGGCCTGTCCATTCCGCTTCCCATGGTGTTTGCCCTTATATTTTTCTTCGGCACCATCATCAGCGGCTCCAATGCCATCATACCTCTGTGTATGCCCATGGCCATAGCGGCCATGCCCGAGGCGGGTGTTCCCCTGCTGGTGCTGTTTATGGTTCTGCCTATGCGGCCATGCAGGTATCCCCTACCCATGTGTGCCTGTTCATTGCCGCGGAGTGCTTTAAGGTGGATATCGGCGCCTGGTAAGGAGAAACATCCCCATGATTCTGGTGTTTTTCGCGGTCACGCTGGCATATACAGCTCTTTTGGGCGTGTTTTAGGGCCGTTGGTGCCGGAAATTGCGAAAAAAAATAAAGAAATTCCTTGACAGAATTTTTTTTGCATGTATATAATGATATGGCGTGCTGAAACACGTAATGTTTTCGTGCGCAAAAAGCTGATATACAGCAACCGCAGACAATATCACAGGAGGTGAAAAGAATGCCAACATTTAACCAGTTAGTGAGAAAGGGAAGACAGACCAGCGTTAAGAAGTCTACTGCACCTGCTCTGCAGAGGGGTTACAACTCCTTACAGAAGAAGGCTACAGAGGTTTCTGCTCCACAGAAGCGTGGTGTGTGTACAGCTGTTAAGACAGCTACCCCTAAGAAGCCTAACTCAGCACTCAGAAAGATTGCCAGAGTTCGTCTTTCCAATGGCATCGAAGTTACAAGCTACATTCCAGGAGAAGGCCACAACCTTCAGGAGCATAGTGTTGTACTGATCCGTGGAGGAAGAGTAAGGGATCTTCCGGGTACCAGATATCATATCGTAAGAGGTACACTGGATACAGCAGGTGTTGCAAACAGAAGGCAGGCCCGTTCCAAATACGGCGCTAAGAGGCCAAAAGAGAAGAAATAACTTAGTTAGACCGCAAATTTGATTTGTAGGAATTATGCCGGAATGATGATATTGACCTGTAGGTTGCAGGATTATATATTGTAGTACCGTGCATGAACGTGTGGAAGGTGCAGAGGAAAAACAGCAGCAGGAGGCACCATGCTCAGTGTCGCGCTGAAAGACGCGCCCGCTTCGCAGGTGTGCTTGATTGCTAAGCTCGTGAGAGACCTCGCTAAGCACTCAAAGCACGAGTACCTATGATCTAATGAAACGCTGTAAGGAATCTGCGGCGCAGGTCTTTACAGTTCTATTAAGGAGGGAAGTAACGTGCCACGTAAAGGACATACTCAGAAAAGAGACGTTCTGGCAGACCCAATCTACAATAACAAGGTTGTTACCAAGCTGATTAACAACATTATGTTAGATGGTAAGAAGGGTGTTGCGCAGAAAATTGTATACGGCGCTTTTGACCGTGTTGCGGAGACAACCGGCAAGGACGCTATGGAAGTTTTTGAAGAAGCAATGAACAACATCATGCCTGTTCTGGAAGTTAAGGCAAAACGTATCGGTGGAGCTACCTACCAGGTACCTATCGAGGTTAGGCCCGAGAGGAGACAGACACTGGCTCTTCGCTGGATTACCCTCTACTCCCGTAAGAGAGGCGAGAAGACCCAGAAGGACAGACTGGCAAATGAAATCATGGATGCTGCCAACAACACAGGTGCATCTGTAAAGAAGAAAGAAGACATGCACAAGATGGCAGAGGCAAACAAGGCATTTTCACATTTCCGTTTCTAATCTTTGGAATGTGTTTAACCTGTTTGATTATTTAAGGAGGAAAATCCCTTGGCTGGAAGAGAATATCCATTGGAGAGAACCAGGAATATCGGAATCATGGCCCATATCGATGCTGGTAAGACCACAACGACTGAGCGTATTCTGTATTACACTGGTGTAAACTATAAAATTGGCGATACCCATGAAGGTACTGCTACCATGGACTGGATGGCTCAGGAGCAGGAGAGAGGTATCACCATTACTTCCGCTGCAACCACTTGTCACTGGACCCTGCAGGAAAACTGCAAGCCGAAGCCAGGTGCATTAGAGCATCGTATCAACATTATTGATACTCCGGGACACGTTGACTTCACTGTTGAGGTTGAGCGTTCCCTGCGTGTACTGGACGGCGCTGTGGGCGTGTTCTGTGCAAAGGGCGGTGTAGAGCCCCAGTCTGAGAACGTATGGCGTCAGGCAGACACCTACAACGTACCTCGTATGGCCTTCATCAACAAGATGGACATTCTGGGAGCGAATTTCTACGGCGCAGTAGACCAGATTAAGACCAGACTTGGCAAGAATGCAATCTGCATTCAGCTGCCAGTCGGTAAGGAAGATGATTTCAAAGGAATCGTTGACCTGTTTGAAATGAAAGCCTACATCTATAATGATGATAAGGCGACGATATATCCATCATTGATATCCCTGAGGATATGAAGGATGATGCCGAGTTATACCGTTCCGAGTTAGTAGAGAAAATCTGCGAGCTGGATGATGATTTAATGATGGCATATCTGGAGGGCGAGGAGCCCAGCAATGATGACCTTAAGAAAGCCTTAAGGAAAGCTACCTGCGAGTGTGCCGCTATTCCGGTATGCTGCGGTACTGCTTACAGAAATAAGGGCATTCAGAAGCTTCTGGATGCAGTTATTGAATTTATGCCTTCACCGTTAGATATCCCTTCTATTAAGGTACTGACCTGGACGGCAACGAGGTTGAGCGTCATTCCTCTGATGATGAGCCTTTGCAGCTCTTGCATTCAAAATCATGACCGACCCATTTGTTGGTAAGCTTGCATTCTTCCGCGTGTATTCAGGAAGCCTGAACTCCGGTTCCTACGTACTGAACGCAACCAAGGGCAAGAAGGAGCGTGTAGGACGTATTCTTCAGATGCATGCCAACAAGAGAAACGAGCTGGATAAGGTTTATTCCGGTGACATCGCGGCAGCAGTTGGATTTAAAGTGACTTCCACCGGCGATACCATCTGTGATGAGAAGAATCCGGTTATCCTGGAGTCCATGGAATTCCCGGAGCCGGTTATCGATATTGCTATCGAGCCTAAGACCAAGGCAAGCCAGGATAAGATGGGCGACGCGCTGGTTAAGCTGGCTGAGGAGGACCCAACCTTCCGCGTACGTACAGATGAGGAGACTGGCCAGACCATTATCTCCGGCATGGGCGAGCTTCACCTGGACATTATTGTTGACCGTCTGCTGCGTGAGTTCAACGTTGAGGCAAACGTAGGCGCGCCTCAGGTTGCTTACAAGGAGACATTTACAAAGGCTGTTGACGTTGACAGCAAGTATGCGAAGCAGTCCGGCGGACGTGGACAGTACGGTCACTGTAAGGTTCACTTCACGCCAATGGAAGCAAACGCGGAAGAAACCTTCAAGTTCACTTCCTCCGTTGTGGCGGTGCCATTCCGAAGGAATACATCCCTGCTGTCGGAGAAGGTATCGAGGAAGCATGCAAGACCGGTATCCTCGGCGGATTCCCAGTGCTGGGCGTTCATGCCGATGTATACGACGGTTCTTACCATGAGGTTGACTCCTCTGAGATGGCATTCCACATTGCCGGTTCCATGGCATTCAAGGAAGCTATGCAAAAGGGCAGCCCAATCCTGCTTGAGCCTATCATGAAGGTTGAAGTAACCATGCCGGAAGAGTACATGGGAGATGTTATCGGTGATATCAACTCTCGCCGTGGACGCATCGAGGGTATGGAAGACATCGGCGGCGGCAAGATGGTAAAAGCATATGTACCGCTGTCAGAAATGTTCGGTTATTCTACGGATCTTCGTTCCAGAACACAGGGACGTGGTAACTACTCCATGTTCTTTGAAAAGTATGAGCCGGTTCCGAAGAATGTACAGGAAAAAGTACTTTCCGACCATAAGAAATAAGATAGATTCTTGATAAAAGGCTTGTAAACTAAAGGAAAATAGAATATAATGGTTGATAGCCTGACATTAACTATAATAGCCCACTATAAAGGGCGCAAATTAAGGAGGACGTTATAAAATGGCTAAAGCTAAGTTTGAAAGAAACAAACCTCATTGTAACATTGGTACCATCGGACACGTTGACCATGGTAAAACAACTTTAACCGCAGCAATCACAAAGACTCTTCATGAGAGATTAGGTACCGGCGAGGCTGTTGCTTTCGAGAATATCGATAAGGCTCCGGAGGAGAGAGAGCGTGGAATCACTATCTCTACCGCACACGTTGAGTATGAGACCAAGAATCGTCACTATGCACACGTTGACTGCCCAGGACATGCTGACTACGTTAAGAACATGATCACTGGTGCTGCTCAGATGGACGGCGCTATCCTGGTTGTAGCTGCTACCGATGGTGTTATGGCCCAGACAAGAGAGCATATCCTGCTGTCCCGTCAGGTAGGCGTTCCTTATATCGTTGTATTTATGAATAAGTGCGACATGGTTGATGACCCAGAGCTGCTTGAATTGGTAGAGATGGAAATCAGAGACCTGCTGAATGAATATGAGTTCCCAGGCGATGATACTCCTGTAGTTCAGGGTTCTGCTCTGAAGGCTCTGGAAGATCCTTCCGGCGAGTGGGGCGACAAGATCCTTGAGCTTATGGACGCTGTTGACTCTTGGGTACCAGACCCAGTTCGTGAGACAGACAAGCCGTTCCTGATGCCTGTAGAGGACGTATTTACCATTACCGGCCGTGGTACTGTTGCTACCGGTAGAGTAGAGCGCGGTACTCTGCACCTGAATGACGAAGTTGAAATCATCGGTATCCATGAGGATGTCCGCAAGACCGTTGTTACTGGTATCGAGATGTTCCGTAAGCTGCTTGACGAGGCTCAGGCCGGCGACAACATCGGCGCTCTGCTGCGTGGCGTTCAGAGAACTGAAATCGAAAGAGGACAGTGTCTGTGCAAGCCAGGTTCCGTTAAGTGCCACAACAAGTTTACCGCTCAGGTTTACGTTCTGACAAAGGACGAGGGCGGCCGTCATACTCCTTTCTTCAACAACTACCGTCCGCAGTTCTACTTCAGAACAACTGACGTTACTGGCGTTTGCGATCTGCCAGAGGGTGTTGAGATGTGTATGCCTGGCGATAACGTAGAGATGACCGTAGAGCTGATTCATCCGGTAGCTATGGAGCAGGGTCTTCGTTTCGCTATCCGTGAAGGCGGAAGAACCGTTGGTTCCGGTAGAGTTGTAAGCATCATCGAATAATTTCGGCAAGCTTATACGCTTAAATCATAAATTAGTATATCTGAATTGATATTGTGCCCAAACAGTAAAAAATCCCCGGAAGATTATCTTCCGGGGTTTTTTGTGATATCTGGAGTGAAAATTATTCGCGGCACAGGTCCGTGTCCCACGTATAGGCGCCTTTTGACGTGTCAAAGCCGCAGAAATTTTATCTGGTTTTTAATCAGATACTGGTAAATGCCGCTGCCTGAGATATTTCCCGCCATCAGTATGCTTTTTAATACGCCGTCCTCCACCAAGGGCCTTTCTGTAGTTCTTGCTGTCCTCCTCTGTTATGACCAGAGCGCGGTTGTCCAGACAGTTGATATCCCCAATGCAAAGTGCCGGCAGGCCGAAGAAGTTCATGGTGTTCTTCAGGGCGTATGTGTCCTCATAGGGGGTGGGGATGCCGTACATGTTTTTGGCAGCGATGACGCCCTGCTTCATGGCGTTGGGCCAGATGCCGGACAGTCCGCATACATCCCCGGCCCCTGGCTTTACCGCCTTGTCAATGGCCAGGCGCCGGACAAATCGCGGAAGCCGTAGACATTTCCTGCTTCCTTAAGGCCTGGAACAGGGGGAAGAAGGTAGTAGCGCCGCTGGCCAGCAGCAGCCTGTCATAGGGGAGGAAGGTGCCGTCGTCCAACAGGATACGGCTCTCTTTGCAGTCCAGCCGGACCATTGTCTTTCCGGGATACCAGGTTATGCTGTTTTGTTCAAAGAAGTCGGACGAAATGAAGCTGATTCCTTCTGCATCCCGTTCACCGCTCAGGTATTTGTGATGCATACAGCGGGAGTGAACCTGGTTATCCTCTAATACCAGGATGATGTCACCGTCTTTGTCCAGCTGGCGCAGTGGCCTGGCCGCGCTGATGCCGGCAGGGCCGGCTCCTACGATAACATATCTCATGACTGCACCTCCTCAATCCAGATTGCCTTTTTTGGACAGGCCTTCACGCAGCTGGGTTCACTGCCGCTGTCCTTGCAGAAATCGCACTTGATGATGCGGCTGCGGGCGGCGGTGTCAGGCTTAAGGACGCCAAAGGGACAGTTCATCACGCACATGAAACATCCGGCGCACCTTCATCGTATTCCACGATTCCTGTTTTGCGGTTCCTTGAGAGGGCGCCGCTCATGCAGGAGTTCACGCATTCCGGTTCGTCACAGTGGCGGCAGAAGATTGGGCGGTAGGAACCGCCCGGCTGCCGGTGGATGAAGCCGCGGCTTTCATTGGAAGGGTCTGTCAGATCCAAATCATATATGCTGCCTTTATCTGCCTGTGGGCATTCATGCAGGCAAGTGTGCGGTTCAGACAGCCATCGCACTTGCCGGCGTCAATCCATATCCGTTTCATAGCCGCCCTCCTATATATTCAGTGCCTGTCTCTTGCCGATAATGATTTGTTCCAGGATGTCCGCAGACTCATCCGCATCGCTGTTCACAATGATCTGTCCGCCTGTAAGGGCCTTCATGTCCTCTGTGGGGACCTTTGTCACCAGGCTGCTCAACATTAAGAGCCCGGGCCAGTTCCGTGGCCACCATCTCCGGCCTTCCGATGGCCAGACAGGGGCCGAAATTGAGCGCAGGAGGAATGCCCAGGGACTCACAGACCGCCCGGAGCTTAGGACCTGCCAGGCTGGCTGCCTCCGGGGTCATGAGCCGCAGTTTTCCAGGCCGCCCGCGGTCAGGTTGGAACATCCCACCACACCGGCGCGGACCTCGGACTTGGCGCCTCCCGGCAGGATTCCCAATTCGTTCCATTTGGCCAGCCTGGTGAATATCGCGGGGCCTCTGTTGCTGGTTGGAGTATTCCGCCTTACAGTTTATCACATGGATGAACGGATGGAAGGGGCTCTTGACAGGTTTGGGGAAACATGCTACCATAAAACGCAGGATTCATTATACGAAACAGAGAACGGACAGAACATGATGGTACTGAAAGCGTACAGGGAAGGCCCCGGCGGAACCGGGAGCCTGTATTATAGAAGGTTTGAGACGTCAGGACGGCAGAGAGAACTGCCGTCTTTTAATTTAGGAATTCATTCCGGTGCAGTGAGAAAGGACTAAAATCATGGAAAAGAAAAAGACGACGGCTAAAATTGTATTGAGTCTGGGTGAGATTGTGTTGGGAAATATAATGTACGCGGCGGCAGTGGTGCTGTTCATTGTGCCAAACGGACTCATTACCGGAGGGACCACGGGCCTGGCCCTCTTTGTGAACCATAGCATTGGCATCCCCATCAGCCTTTTTGTCAGCGTGTTTAACGTGCTCATGTTCTTGCTGGGGGCATGGGTGCTGGGAAAACAGTTCGCCCTGACAACCGTGCTCAGCACCATTATCTACGGTCATACTGGGGGTGCTGGAGGGAAGCGGATTCGGGGGCTTTGTGCTGGAGGAGAAGCTGGTGGCGGTGCTCTATGCGGGACTGCTCATAGGCGGTGGAATCGGCATAGTGATGCGGGCCGGCGCCTCCACTGGGGGGATGGATATACCTGCCTGGTGCTTAAGAAAAAGCTGGATGTAAATGTGTCCATGACCCTGTACCTCATGGACTGTGTGGTTCTGGGCCTTCAGCTGATTGCGGCTGATTCCCATGCCGTTCTCTATGGTATCATACTGATTATTGTATACACCATGGTGCTGAACCAGGTCCTTATGTGGGGAAATGCCAGAATACAGGTTAAGATTGTCAGCAGAAAGCATGAGGAAATCAACCGCCTCATAGCGGAGCGCATTGACTGCGGAACCTCCCTGCTGCATATGGAGACCGGTTATCTCCACAGGGAACAGGAAATGATTCTGGCGGTAATCTCCCGGCGGGATTTACCCAGCTGAACAGCCTGGTCATGGATGAAGACCCGGAGGCATTCATGATTATCAACCAGATTAATGAGGTGAGAGGCAGGGGCTTCACCCTTAAGAGAGTGTATAAGGAAGCGCGGCAGTAAAGGGCATACTGCTCCGGCCGCAATGCTGCCCTTACCGCATACTGCTTCTGCCGCACACTGAATTGGTCACATACTGCGAAATACCGGTATGTAGAGAAGCAGGGTGATGAGCATGGCGGCCGCACACAACAGAATCAGTAGATTGACCGTAACCAGGGACATGTGGGGAAGAGCAGCAGGAGAAAAAGCACCACGAACAGCAGGGCGGTACAGCATTTGCCAAACCACTTGGCGCCGTTTAACTTTTTGCCTTCCCTGAGTTTAACGCGCCCATGACCAGCATGAAGCCTTCCTTCAGCACAAACAGGACCAGAAGAAGCAGAATCAGGGGATAACGGCTCCACAGACAGAGCAGGATGGCCCCGTGGGTCAGCTTATCAGCAAGGGGGTCCAGGAGTTTACCGAACTCTGTAATCATATTGAATTTTCTGGCGATCATTCCGTCGAACATGTCAGTGATGGAGGATATGCCCATGACGATGGCAGCCTGTAATAATCTGCGTCCGTGGAAGCCTCAGGTACAGCCACACGAATACAGGAATCATGATTAAACGGAAATACCCCATCAGGTTGGGGATGGACAAAAGCTCTTTTTTTGGAATATGCCTCATAATACAGCCCCCCTCTTTGAAAATGGCAATTATTTAATTTAATTTTACTACATTTCTTGCTAAAAGAAATATTTTTTTTATAATAGGAGTAAATTTATTTTTCACAGGGCGGGCCGCATAAGGAGGAAGGAAAATGGCAGAGGATTTTTTGTTGAAAATAAGAGGCGGGTATAACCAGTTTACGAAGGCGGAGAAAAAGGTGGCTGATTATATCCTGAGCAGCCCCAAGAAGGTTCTGTTTATGTCCATCACTGAACTGGCCGAAGCCTGCGGAGTGGGGATACCAGCGTGTTCCGCTTCTGTAAGACCATGAACTGCAAAGGATACCAGGAATTTAAGATGCTTCTGTCCCTGAGCCTTCACGAGGGAAAACAGGGATTCGGACAGATGGAGAGCGACATAAGCCTGGAGGACTCATTTTCCCAGGTGGCGGAGAAGGTGCTGAGTTCCAATATAAAGGCTCTTAAGGAAACCCACTCCCTGTTAAAGGAGGATGTGTTCCGGCGGGTCATTGAGTGCTTCCACAAGGCCGGACGCATCTGTTTTTACGGTGTGGGTACCAGCATGACGACAGCCATGAAGGCGGCTGATAAGTTCCTGAAGATTGAGCCGAAGGTCTATTGTGCCTCTGATTCCCACATGCAGGCCATGATGGCCTCCACCATGTCCAGTGGAGAGGTTGCTGTCATCTTTTCCTATTCCGGGGCTACCAAGGACACCATCCACGTGGCCCAGCTGGCCAGGCAGGCAGGAGCGGCCATTGTCTGTGTGACCCGGTTCATCAAATCGCCTCTTACGGCCTACGCGGACCTGACGCTCCTGTGCGGGGCCAATGAAAGTCCGTTGCAGGCAGGCTCTTCCTCGGCGGAAATCAGCCAGCTCTTCCTGATTGATATGCTGTACACGGAATATTACAGGACATACTATGACAGGTGCAGCGTGAATAATGAAAAGACCTCGGCATCTGTCATGGAAAAGCTGTGCTGAGACAAAGAAAAGCGCGTCTTAAAATAAGCTTCCAGGCCGGAACCCTCAAAGGGATGTCCTGCCTGGAACTTGTGTTTTAAGGCGCGTTTATATATTGGTGCGGCTAAACTGTTCGTCATAGAGCTTTTGTGCGTAATTCAGGGCGTCCTCCGGCGTCATGACCTGGCTGTAGGCATTTTTCACTGCCATGCCTATGATGCTGAGGAGCTGCGCTCATCAAAGGGCTGTGTGGAGAACTCAGGGGTACGGCGGCCGTGGGCCAGTCCGAATCCGTCCTTGGCCAGGTTCAGCCAGGGGAAGGTGTTGAGTATCTCGTAATTGTCATAGGACTTGCGGCAGGGGGATACGCTGCCTAACAGCGTGGCCGCGGAGGCCACGGGTTCGCTGCACATCCATTTGATGAAGGATAGAGCGTCCTCAGGCCGTTTGGTATATTTGGCCACGCCCAGGGAACCGCCTCCGATGACAGGATTGCTGCCAGGCGTCATGGCGTATCCGATATTTCCCGCTACCTGGAGGAGTGGCTCAGAAGATCCGAGGCATAGTTGCTGTAGAGGATGGCCATGGCCACATTGCCTCCCGCGAAGGTGGTGGCTGTGTTGGTCCACCAGGAACAGTACTTGGGGTCAGAGTATTCCTTCAGGGCGATGAGCTCCTTAAGGGAACCAATGGCCGCGGGGGAATTCAGGGTGACCCGGCAGTCCTCGTTATAAAGATTCTCCTGGTGGCTGAACAGGCGGGCCAGGTATTCGGAACCGGCCACGCCGGTGGATCCAAGTGTCATGGTGGCCCCGTATTCCACAGGGAGGATGGGGTGCGTGCCTTGGTGAAGAATCCGGCAATCTGGTTGAACTCCCTAAAATCCTGAGGCGGCCTAAGCTCCTGGCGGTATGTCTCGTGATACATCCTGCGGTAGATAGGACTTTCAAACAGATCCTTCCGGTAGTACAGCAGCTGTACGCTGGGAGTGGACGGCAGGGCGTATACCCTGCCCCTCACTATGGAATACTGGTTAATGGTTCCGTCTAAGAAGGTGTCCAGGCAGCTGGAGATATCAGGGTCAATCTGGTCCAGGGGCTGCAGAATTTTGTCCGCGAACCAGGACAGCCACGTCACGTCCAGACGCAGTACATCAAAGACGGAATCATGGCGCATATGGTTGAAGGCCTCGTATATCTCCTCGTAGGAATAGATGGTGATGTTCACAGGGACCCCGGTTTTCTTGGTGTAGATACGGGACAGGTTGCGCATGGTGTAGGCGCTGGGGCTGTCCAGTGTCAGCACATTTAAGGCTCTTTGGAGGATGGGATGAGGATGCCCGCAAACCAGTCTCTGAAGCCGGAATTCTCCAGCAGCAGGCAGGGATGTCCGCTGGCCTGTCCGGTCCGCTGTTGCGGTTCGCCTATTTCTTCCGAACCACTCTTTTTCGCCTTTTCTTCTGATATGTCCCTGATCAGGCATTCCGCCGCAATCTTTCCCAACTGCCGGTAGTTCAGCTCATATTTCTGGAAGTCATTTTCCGGCATGGTGAACATGGGGGATACCGTGTAAATTTCCGGACTGTCCCCGGAATAGAAGGTGTTCCATATATCCTTGACGCTCTCCGCGAAGCCGTAGTTGGAGATGAAGATGGCCTGGGGAGCGGCGTTTCCGAACATCTGCATGATATTCTGCAGCTTGCGGTAGGGGTCTGTCTGGATGTGGTTTACCCGGCAGCCGGATGAACCCATGACGCCCATGAACCCGTTATAGAAGTCGGATTCATTGGGCAGCTGGAGACTTCCGGTGAGAAGGCACAGGTTGGAGAAGCCGCGCTCCAGCGCCCTTAAGGCCAGCTCGCTTCCCGCCCTGTGGTAATCGAAGCCGACATAGGGGGCAGAGAAGGGAGACGGCGTTCCGCAAATACCACATGGTCCGTCAGCATGCCCTGCTCGTCCAGGTAGGGGGTGGCGCCGGC
>ENA-OQCK01000231-OQCK01000231.1-human-gut-metagenome-genome-assembly--contig:-NODE-231-length-33178-cov-20.772080_pt1 | contig 33178 bp, 20 predicted proteins | sample MGYA00242498_ERZ504578 | MGnify/ENA primary metagenome ERZ504578 (study PRJEB26092, sample SAMD00036229) | human gut metagenome | host: Homo sapiens | study: EMG produced TPA metagenomics assembly of...
TCCGATGAGCGGATGAAGCATACCGTTATAGAGTACAGTCGGAGTACGGTTCTTTGACTTGATATCGGCTTCCGATTGGGGAATCTTTGCTTCGGGAAATGCCTTCAACCAATCCGGATGCATCCAGGCTTCACAGGCAGAGCTCCCCAAGAAGCCACAATCAAACCCACAGGTATATTCAACTGCTGTTGTATCATCCGACCGAAGTAATAAGCAGTAGCACTAAATTCACGCACGGTTGCCGGAACAGCTTCCTGCCAGGTTCCTACCACATCTGTTTTCGGAGTAAAAGAGGAAGCCCGCTTTACGGTGAACAGGCGAAGTTGCGGATTACGGCTGTTCATCACATCTGTATTACTATTCTCCACCGGCTGGTTTTTAAAACCTTTCATGGGCATTTCCATATTACTTTGACCGGAGCATAACCATAATTCCCCCATCAGGATATCACGTATTTCAGTCAACTTTCCATCATCAAAAGTAATCGTGTAAGGACCTCCGGCAGAGGGGGTGGATAAAGCAAGTTTCCACGCGCCTTTTGCATCGGCAGTAATTTTATAGGTTTGTTTATCCCAACTTGTTGTAATTTTCACCGATGCATTGGGAGTAGCTGTTCCCCATAAATTGGCACGAGTCTGCTGCTGCATCACCATGCCATCTGAAAAGAAAGCGGGCAATTTCACTTCCGCATTTGCCGACAGGCAAATCAACCATGCCCAAGCAATTCCCAGTAGTAGTTTCTTATTTTTCATATTATGTGTGATTACCATTATTCTTTAGTTTTAAAAAACTCGCAAGGTCCCATCCATCCGGCAGGCAACAAATCATCTCCGGGCAGACGGAATTTTGCATTCGTCCATATCCCCTCAAAAGGCGCTTTATCCAAATCAGCCCCACGGAGCGCATTCGCCCAAGTATTCACTACCTCCACTTCCAATACATTGGTTCCGTTACGAAGCGCATCGGTAATATCCACTTCATAGGGAGCTGTCCAAGCTGTACCGCATGCAATGCTGTTGACACGTACAGTCGCCACATTGGCCACTTTTCCCAAGCGAAGAATGATTCTTCCGTCCTGTTCATTCTTCCATCTGAATAACCCTCTGTAAGTAGCATGTCCGGCATAATATCTTATTTTTTCATCCTCTTCCTTACTCCAGTCAAATAATGCCGGACGAGTGACAGTCTTACGCACAGAGGGGAATGTTACTGTCCATTCCTTGATCAATATGGATACAGGTTCCCTTTCGGTCTGTTCCGGAGAAACTTCTGAATATTCTTTGGGGAATACTACAAATACAGATCCATTGGCAGGCAAAGACAAAGCGACTTCGGTACGACCGTTCGCTTCTTTCCATTGTGCTGGACGAGTTATGGTTCCTGTTACCGCATTCCACAATTCAGGCGTGCGTCCCGCAATGCGGAAAGAAGCATTGAATATACGCAAACTGTCCACCTGATTGGCTACAAAATAAATCTCATACTCTTCCCCACTCCGATGAGTATATGCCACATCAGCAGGAAGAAGTACATCCCGTTCCACACCGAAAGAAGAAAAATCATCTTCCCGATAAGGCAATTTCGGAATAATGACACCTGCCACACGGAGTTCCTCTACTTTTGCCTGTGCCTCAGGAGACAACGGCAGGTTATCAGGATTCATAGGACGGGCTGTAGGAAGCACCAATACTTTATAAGAAGCTCCTCCCGGAAGTACCATTCTTCCATTCTCCGCTTTTGCCAAACGTAACAGAGCATCTTTGTTGAAAGAATCGTAGGCATAGCCACGCATCGGGTTCACCCAGTCTTCGGGATCGGCCATGTTTGCCGAATGGGTAACACCGACAGGACGCACACGGGTAGGTTGACCTTCATTAGCCAGCCGAATCCGTTCGCTTTCCACCCGTTCGGCTCCATAGATACCGGGAAGCATCGAACTAACCGTTCGGGTAAAATGGAACGTCGTGGCATTTCTTCACCGGTAAAGACGGCGATATCAGCCACCGGATGACCGTATTGCAACAAAGTCTGGCAACGGGTGATGTAATCTACAAAAGATTTTCCTTCCTCCCACCAGGTCTGGTCGCGCTGGAAGAAGAGTCCGATGCGTCCAATGTCATACCAGGTCGGTGGTTCATCCAGGGATTATGGGTATAGACATGAAAAAAGAGCTTATTAATACCCAGTGCATAGTTACGGTCCAGCAAAGGTTTCAGCATGGCAGGGTCTTCATCCCATACGCCACGAATTTCAGTAAAGCCTTCGGCCTGGATAATATTCTTTCCATAAATATGCGCACCGCTGATGGCATCCAGCATATCATTGGGTTTATCATGCGTAGGACTGTTCAACCAAAATTCCCCCATAGGCAAATCCACTTTCTGATAATGCATCAATCCGTCACTGACCATAGTAGGAGCTACGCACTCGGCAGAAAAACGACAATCATATTGACGGGCACAATCAGCCAATACGGTGTAGAACACATCAGTCACCAGTTCTCCGATGGTGGTACGGACATCCCGCAATATCTGCTCACTGCGAGCGGCGCTTTCCATCGGAATACCTGCCAGCAAAGGAAGATAAGGCATCAAATCATATCCACGACGTTTCTTAAATTCCGCCGCGAAGTTATCACTCCAGTTCTGACTGCCACACTCCCAACTGTCTACGTGCATATATTTCAACACACGGCGTGCCACGGCTTCATCCGTCTTTTTGAACATTTCCGCAAACCAGTTCGAGAACTGTTTCTGAACAGCCTTGGTACTGAACTTGTCGCATTCCAATCCTTTACCACCTCCGGCAGTAGCATTTACATGTCCGGTTGCCGTATGTCCCATGCGGAGAATACGCCATTTACCTTCGGGTAAACGGGCGGTCAGCCTGCCCTGATACAAAGGGAGATTGATCAATTCATCCGGCTGCACACATGCCGCATCAGGTATTTCCGTCGAAGTAGTAGCAGTAGCTACACGCCACACCAGTCCTGCTTTTCCCTCCCATTGATGAATACGTGGAGCCGTATGAAGGACTATATCATTGATTTTCAAATTCGGTTTCCATTTGGCTGCATCCAAATCTTCACTACCCGGTTCACTTCCCACGGGAGTCCACTCAAAACGGAAGTAACGGGCGGTAACAGGAGGGATAGCATGAGTGGACTGGAAATCCGTATTCTGCCATCCCTGCCGGGCAGGAACCAGTTGCTTCACTGTTTTGAATGTCCGTCCATCCTCACTGGCCAATACTTTCAGGCGATGTGCCTGGTAGTTATTTCCTCCCAAAATAATTTCCACATTACTGCAAGTCACAGGTTCTGCATATTCATACTGAATCCAACAAGGATAAGAGGAACGGAAAACTCCTTTTTCATCTCTGTTCACAGCTTTGGATTCATCTTTAATAACGGCCGATTTCAAATTGCCGAAAGTTACCTTCGGCTTCAATGAAGTATCCTCAGGCTGACGCTCCAATGGAATGGCGTAGGTAACGATATCTTCATAATAGCCATCCAGTGCTTCGGGCATGGGCAAAGTCAAATTACGAATATTCCCACCGTTCACTATAGTATCACTCCATACCACTTTTTGCATCGACTCTTCGGAAGTTATCCAAGGACCTCCCGCCAAGGCAAAGCCATCACAGATATGCATTCCCAACTGCATGCCTAGCCTATCAGCCTCTCTCATACTATGAGTGACCATACGCCACCATTCAGGGGTAAGTTGCTGGGCTTTTCCCTCGTATTGAGGTCCTTGCTCTACTCCCTTAATAGGCATCAGATAGGCCCCACCCAAACCTATACGATGCATGGCCTCCAAATCTGCAGTAATCCCTTCGGGAGTTACAGCGCCAAACATCCAATACCAGAAAGTCCAAGGACGAACTTCCTGTACGGGTGAATTTACAAACTGTTGCCGTAAAGCGGATTGTGCTATCATCGGTTGGAATCCGGTTACCAGCAATATGGATACAAACAGATGTTTTATCTTCATAAGTTATTTATTCTATATTTAATAATAAACGAACAAAGTTGTAATTTGTACTCAATTTCTCAAATATAGAGAGTTCAAGTCAAATAAAAAAAGAAAAGGGAAGAATAAACAAAGTTTCTCTTCCCTTTACAATCTATTTTTTCACTGTTATTCAAATTTTAACGTGATACCTCCTCCATATTCTCCATCAGCCCAAAATGCTTGTGAAGACGGACCTATCAAATCTGTCGTATTCACTTTATTACGAACCGGAGGAATTACTTTCATCAGACTGATACCGGTAACAGGAAAAGTATAAAGCAAGCCGTCACGACCGTCGCGAGGCTGATAAACCCCTACATAATTCTGAGGAGTACGGTTACAAATACTTATCATTCCTTCCTGTGTTTCCAAAGTCATCCATTGCACATTAGCGAAATACCCTTTAAATTCGGGATAAGTAAAGCTTTCAGCAGGAATGGGATCATTATACTCATTTTCCCATACGCCCAACTGCGGGCCATGCAGACGGTTCTGCCATACACGGTAAGGGCCGTCACCTACCCAACGCTTGCTCAACACTTTATCTTCCGGATAATCAAACATCACCCCCATCAAATCCACAACACCACTAAAGTTGTATGTAAAGTCTATAGCAGCGGTACCGTCAGGGAGATAGTCCATACAGCCTGATCAAAACATCCCAGTTTGTAGTTAGCGGTAACTACTACGTTATTGCCTTCTTCACGCACGCTAAAGCCCGTGAAACAACCGGCATCCTCAAATGTTGTATATTGGGTTTTCTTCTTTTCAGCCTCTTTGTCATCATGGTTGTAAAACTGGTCCATAGAACGGTCCGAACGCTTCGCAGCAATAAAACGAGGTCCATTTGTCAGGCTGATGGTACGGCTTCCAATCTTCACCCCTTTCAGTTGTCCGTCTTTCTGAGAGAAAGTAAATGTACGTCCTCCAGCATCAACCGTCAATGCATCGGCAGTTTCTTTATAAGAAGGCTTGTTTCCGGCAGAAACCTGTTGCAATCCGGCAATGTCTTCCAGTTTATAGCTCCATGTAAAAAGGTCATTCCCATTTTTATCCGTAACGGTCAGCAGTAGAGCATTGGCTCCCTTCATAGCCGCAGGAATAGTCAGTGTACCCACACCGTGAGCAGGAATGTCGGGACAGTTCACCTCTCCCTGTTTCATCACTTTCATTCCCCCCCTATCGGTCACAGAAGGCAATTGTACATATTTATAGGTGAAACGGCAAGTATTCGCATTCAAAAAATCGTACCGGTTCTCTATTCTCAGTTTGCCGTCAAACTGACTGTCAAGGCTATCAACCCTGATTTGAATAGGACACCACACCTGCTTGATGGTAAAATAACTTCCCTCTTTTTCGTGGTGCGGTCCTACAATACCATCAGCTCCATAATTGCCGCAGTTGTCAATGAATCCATTCATATCCACACGCTTCACGCCCTCGTCAGCCAGCACCCAAAGAAAACCTCCGGCACAACGAGGATGTTTACGCATCATTTCCCAATAATCATACAATCCTGCTCCATGGCCCCCATCATACAACCCGTGCAAGAATTCGGTCGGCATAAATATTTCTGGCAGACGCATATAGTTCTGGCTTTCTCCATAAGAACGATAGTGCATAGTTTCATATCCGCTGAAGTTGCCTTGCGGATGAAGCACCGGACGTTTCTGAGGATCATATTTATGAAATTCACCATCCAATTCAGTATTCCAGCCTTTTTCATTACCATTGCTCCACCAGATAATACACGGATGGTTTACATCACGGGTAATCATTTCTTTTACCAGCTTCTGCCCGTTGATAGTTTCGTGCTTGCCATGCCAGCCACTCAATTCATCCATTACATAAAGTCCCAAAGAGTCACAAGCTTCAAAGAATTCGGGATCAGCAGGATAATGACTTAGACGAACAGCATTCATGTTCATGCTTTTGATAAGCAATACATCTTCAATATTCTTTGCCTTGCTCAGTGTACGTCCGCTTTCAGGACGGAAGCTATGCCGGTTCACTCCTTTAATCATCACACGCTGACCATTGATATACAATCCGTCACTTTCACGTGTTTCAATCGTACGGAAACCAAATTTCTGATTTTCAACATGCAGGGTTTTACCGGCTTTATCAAGCAAAGTAAACGTAGCCTGATACATAGTCGGAGTTTCAGCTGTCCATAATTCAGGAGATTTTACAGTGAAATTAATCGAAGCATGATCGCTACCTGTACGGACATCCGAAGTATTTTCGGCCACTTTTTTCCCTTTAACATCTGTTATGACAGTATGTATCCTAGCACCTTCTACTGCCATATTCAGAAAACAATCAGCATAGAAATTCCCATCCGCCTTCGCATCTATTGCCAGACGATCGATATTTTGAGCTGGTTTCGCCACGATAAACACAGGACGGAAAATACCTCCAAAATTCCAATAATCAGCACGGCGTTCTGCCAAATTAACCCCTGCATTCGCACTTTCCTTGCTTACAGTTACTTCAAGTACATTCTTTTTTTTCGATCCGAAGAATACCCGGTCACTCACATTATAAATAAAGCGGTAAAAAGCTCCCTGATGCATGGAGCCAGCTTTACGACCATTTATCTTTACCTGCGTATCAGTCATAGAGCCTTCAAATACCAGCTCTATCTGTTTACCATTCCATTCGGCAGGCAACTCAAATTCATATTTATACAAACCTTGTTCATCAGCTACTCCTTCAGGAAAAGCCTTACCATAAAATTTCATGCCATACTGATAAGTACCGAATCCTTGCAGCTCCCAACAAGAAGGTACTCCGATTTTCGTCCATTTTCCGGAATTATTACCACCGGTACACATGAAATCCCATTGTACCATATCATCACAGCCACGTCCTGACAAGTATTGGCGTTCTGTTTTTACGGAAGATTGCGCCAACAAACCTGCCGATAAAGCAAGGAGTGATAAAAAAGTTGTTGTTCTTTTCATTTTGATATTTGATTTTTAATTTAATTCTATTTTTCCGACTGCTTCCCGAAAAGATGTGTCGCTCATTCACACCTTTTGCCATATGTCATTTAATAAGACTGAAACGTACCCGCAAAGTATGAGGTTTCTGCTTATCAATGGCATACTTCTTCAGCACTCCCGGACCACAACTACTGTTTCCTAAACCTAAAACCGCAGCATCCAGGCTGAGAATAATCTCCTTTCGTGGTTTCAAGTCACAATCATGAGTTGCTTTATAAATATCATCCACAGTATAATATAAGGCCGAAAATGAAAATGGCCGGTCTATGGCTGTCACACGGATACCTTTCCCTTCTTTATTGGTAAGGGTCACCTCTGTGACATCCTCGTGATTGCCACTGTCCTGAGGACGGGGGTAATGTGTATATTGACTGCTCACCTTGCTGCTCCATCTGCCTATCAGACAGGACGTCTTACGGTCGGGATAATTTTCCCACGGGCCACGACCGTACCAGGAAAGATTCTCGTATTCTTCTCCCAATACAAATGCACTACCCAGACGAGGCAATTCCGGCAATTCTCCTTGTGGCAGATAAGTCTGTTCCAAATCCACCGTTCCATCCACATATATTTTATAATGGGAAGAGACACGGATGCTACCTTTGGCATAACGATATTTCACAACCGATTTCCTCGATACGGTGCCATTCGTTTCCTGAGTTTCCGTTTCGGGAGTAATCACCTCTACTTGAGGAGCATCCAATCTCTGATTCTTCCAATCCTTGGCCAACCAGTTACCGAAACTTTTATCATTATCCGTCGGAGCACGGAAAGCCTGAAAATAACTATCTTTCCATAAATCCAAAACAGAAAACTTATTTTTACGTTTACCCGGTTGTACACCGTTAGCCACCGCCATCAAATGATCATTCAAGGCAAACTGTTCCTTTAAAATCTCATGCCCGGCTTTCGCCCATAAAGCATCTTCTTTCAATACTATACTTACATTCAATCGAACATCAGCCTGCTTATTAATCTTGACATCGGGCAAAGCCATCGTTCCCGTTTCACCGGGTGCCACCAATGGAAGCGCCAGTTCCCCTTGTTCCATCTTCTTCCCATTCTCTATCAAAGTCCACAGACAGCGATATCCTTCCAGACCAATGTGGTGATTGCGGTTCGTAACTCTTAATCCTTTGGGCAAAACATCTTGTTCTTTTACTAAAAGATCTTGTTCTTTTGGAAAAACCTGAAGATCTTTTTCCATTTCCAATTTAACCGGGGCATATACTTTCTTCACCTCCCAATATTTGGGCGTAGTTTCGCGGTCACTCATCACCACACCATTAAAACAAAAAGCCTTTAAATTAGGCTGATCACCAAAATCACCGCCATACGCCACCATCTGGCGGCCATCCGGCAATATCTTATAAATACCTTGATCCACCCAGTCCCATATAAAGCCGCCCAGCATACGTGAGTTACTATAAATCTCATCCCAATATTCCTTGAAATTACCTAAAGCATTTCCCATGCAATGTGCATATTCGCTGGTCATCACAGGACGGTTATCATTCGTGCGTTCCGCTATTTCCAACAGGCGTTCCCAACGTGCGTTCTCCGCCCGTTCCTTGTCTTCCCCTTCGGGAATGCCGGGATTCAGATACTCCTGTTTCACACGGGTATAGAAACGGCTGATTACATCCACCGTTTTCGGATCGGGTTCTCCGTTCACTCCCTGAGCTCCTTCATAGTGTACGGGACGTGTAGGATCAAAATCATGTAGCCAAGCCGAAATAGCAGCAAAATTAGGTCCGTAACCACTTTCATTTCCCATGCTCCACATCACTACCGAAGGATGATTTTTATCGCGTTCCGCCATACGTACCGCACGATCCAGAAAAGCGGCGTACCAATCGGGTGTACTGGCCAATGTTCCACGCAATCCGTGCTCTTCTATATCCGCCTCATCCATCACATACAGTCCCAAGCTGTCACACAGTTCGTACCAACGGCTCACATTGGGATAGTGACTGGTACGGACTGCATTCACATTGGCTTGTTTCATCAATAATATATCCTGCAACATTCTCTCCTCACTCATCACGCGTGCCGTATACGGATCGTGTTCATGACGGTTTACCCCACGAAAGCGGACAGAATTACCGTTAACCAACATTTGTCCGTCTTTTATTTCAATACAACGAAAACCTACCGGCTGTTCCACTTGCTCTATGGTCTGTCCGTTTACATTCTGTAAACGAAGCTCCAACTTATATAAATAAGGAGTTTCGGCTGTCCAACGTTGTGGAGATTTTATAACGGCGGACATACGTCCCATCTTACGTGGACCACGTTGCGGATACCATTCATTCATCCGTGCCGCCTTATGCTCCAAATCCAAGATATCTTCCACATTGCCAACCATATTCACTATTTCTCTTCCATCCGCATCCTTCAGCACTGCCTGCAACGTATAGCCTTTACCGTCCATTCCCTGATAAACGCTGAACTGCGGATCAATCAGCAGTCTGAAATCTTGATAATTCCCCTGAACAGCAGGGAGGGTACGCACTACATAGTCACGGATACGGATATCTGGAGTATGCACCAAATGAATACTGCGATGAATACCTCCAAAACGCCAAAAATCCTGATCTTCCAAATAAGATCCGTCACTATACCGATAAACCTCTAAAGCTATTTGGTTCTCTCCCGGTTTCAACCAACGGGTGATATTGAACTCACTAGGTTCCATACTTCCCTGGCTATACCCTATACGTTCACCGTTTATCCATACATAAAAAGCGCTCATCACTCCTTCAAAACGAAGAAAAGTCTGCCCATCCGCTTTCCACCCAGCCGGTAAAATAAAAGTACGCCGGTATTGTCCCACCGGATTACGTTCCTTGTAGGTGGTATACGAAGCTTTAGGCTCCCCCATTACCCGTGGAGGATCTATTTTAAACGGATATCCTGCCGATACATAAATAGGTGTTCCGTATCCGTTGATTTCCCAATTGGCAGGAACCGGAAAACTTTTCCAATCCTCGTCATTAAAGTCCGTACGGTAGAAATCCGCTATCCGTTCGGAAGGCACAGGAGTCCACCGGAATTTCCACATCCCGTCCAGACTCATCGAACAATCCCCCTTCTGCTTGGCAAAAGGCACAAAAGCAGCCCTTGCCGGTTCCCGATTAATCTGTAATACATGATGATTCTCCCAATCATGTATTTGTTGGGCCTGTAAGGATACCGTCATCCATCCGCACAGTAACAATCCATATATTCTCATATTTTTGCTCTTTCTTTTCAAATGAAGACGGACGAAATATGATTTTGTACCATATAAATTGTAAAAAGAAAACCCTTCTCTCCGATATCATCATCGAAAAGAAGGGCAAACTTAACATGGACAAAACAATTATCTAGGATTTTGAACTATATTCGGATTAGCATCAATTTCAGTTTGTGGAATAGGAAGTGCCACCCTAGGGTCTGAAGGAGTAATGACACGAGCATCTTCAGGCATAGTCAGATGCCAGCCTCCTGAACGGTCCACTGACTTGCCATTACGCATATAATCAAAGAAAGCATGACCTTCACCTACCAGTTCTTTACGTCTTTCTTTCAAAATGCGCTCCAAGCTGAGATCAGCAGATGTTACGGATTTCGCTGGATTGGCACGGGTAACTATCGCATTCAGATATGTCAATGCTTTTTCCGTATTGCCGATTTTAAAAGCAGCTTCCGCAGCATTCAAATAGACCTCGGATAAACGGAGAATACAAAGATCATTATCCTGTGGATTGACTGTAGAAACAGCATCGGTCACACTGCCCGATTTCCCCGGATATTTAATCAGATATTTCGGTTGACCTTTGGCAGCTACAGGCAATGTATCTGCAACTGCATTTTCCGGCAAATGAGGAAATACATGGCGCACATCTTCAGGGTCTTCATTCAGCAAATCCAAATAAGCCTTTGTCAGAATCAGGTTATTCCAATCTTTCACATTATCGGCATACACCATCGGCGCCCCTTCTCCTCCCGAACCGCCTGAAGGTTCAGACATCGTAAAATAGAATTCAAACAAAGACTCTGAGTTAAAGTCTTTTCCCCATACAGAAGGATATTCATCATGAGTAAAAAGCCGGTAAATTCCCCCATTGTCATTGATTACTTCTTCTGCACATTTCAATGCATTTTCATTGTCATTCATATACAGATACACCCGGGAAAGTAAAGCTTTCACACTCCAATAATTCATATAGGCATCATGTTTTTCTTTTGTCAGTCCTCCCAACGCATCGTTCAAGTCCTTTAGCACTTGTTCGTAACATTGTGCACTGTGTTACGTTCCGGAGCATGATCCTCCAAGGTGGTCTGAATCTCAATAGGAACTCCCAAAGAAGCCCCATTATCCAAAGTATAAGGCATACCAAATAAACGGGTCAGATCAAATAAAGCCAGTCCTCTCATTGCCAGTGCCTCCGATTTAATCCGTGCCACTTCTTCCGGCTTGGCATTCCCCGCATTCCCCGCATCCAACTTTTCTATCAGACTGTTAGCCTGATGGATCACTTTATAGGGTTGGTTCCAGACAAGGGTTATATTAAAATTATCATCCGCCGTAACATCAAAGAAATAGTAAGGAGAAACCCTGCGGCCTGCTCCTTTATTAATACGTGCCTGCACATCTTCTCCACGACAATCAGCATAATAAAGATAATTATCACCATAATAACTATGTGCGGATGCTAATCGGTATATACCATTCAATGCCACCTGTGCATCATCTATATTTTTAATGGCATCATCACTAGGAACTGCCGTAGAAGGATCTGTATTCAGCCAATCAGCAGTACACGAAACAAACATCAATGATACAGCCGCAACAATCGATAAATATATTTTTTTCATTTCGTTCTAATTTAAAGGAAATTCATTAAAAAGAGACTTCTATTCCAAAACTGTAAGTACGCATAGGAGGTGTTTCACAAAATACTTCACCGGAAACAGGCACTTCCGGATCATACTGGTCCCACTTTGCCCACGTCAACAAGTTACTGCCTGAGAAATACAATCTTGCTTTACTGACACCCAGTTTGGTCAACCACTGATCTGGCAATGTAAAGCCCAAAGTCAAGTTCTTTACACGTAAATGATCCGTGCTATGTACATAACGGGATGAATTCTGCGGTCCTGCTGCTTGGCCAAGTACAAATCGGGGTACATCTGTCACATCACCCGGCTTTTGCCAACGATCCAATTCATAAATGGGCAAGTTATAGTTCTGCTCTTTTGCACCGTCGGTTTCATTATAAGTTCCGGTTTTGTCAAAAGAATATCCTCCTAAAGAATAAGTCAATGTCAATGCTAAATCAAACCATTTGTAATTCACGATATTGGTAAAACCTCCTGAAATTTTCGGATCCACAGACTTATAAGGAATTGCCTGTGCTGCAGAAGCGTCAGTAGTAACTGTTTTGTCATAATTGCCATTTGCATCCTGTGTATTCATATAGTACAAAGCTTTTCCTGTTTGAGGATCAACCCCCGCATATTCTTTCACATAGAAGGTAGAATACGGCAACCCCACTTTATGGATAAACCAGCTTCCCTCGATAGACTGTTCCAATTTACCATCCAATGATACAATCTTATTTTTATTGTGGGTCATATTCAAAACAGAAGTCCAATTAAAGTTGCTACCGGCAAAGTTTATGGTACGCAGTTCCAGTTCCCAACCTCTATTATTCAGTTGTCCCAAATTCCCCAAATAATTTTGGAAACCGGTAGTGCTACTGATAGGACGATTGTAAAGCAAATCTTTCGTATCGCGATTATAATATTCCAAGCTGACAAAAATACGATTGATAAATGCCAGGTCGAGTCCCAAATTCAAGTTATAGTTCTTTTCCCATTTAAGGTTCGGGTTCGGTAATGCCGATTCATAAGATCCACCGCCTCCCATATAATTCTGCCCGTAGGAATAAAGTCCCATATATCCGTAAAGAGCACCCGGTTGATTACCATTCACACCATACGAGGCACGTATCTTTAAATCACTCAGCACACTCTTTATAGATTGCATAAATTTTTCCGCACCTACATTCCACATACCGGATACAGACCAAAAATTTCCCCAACGGTTCTCGGGTGACAGGCGTGAACTGCCGTCACGACGAAAGCTACCAGCAATATAGTAACGGTCATCATAATCATAGTTGATACGGGATACATAAGAAATCATTCTTGAATCCTGAGTAGAAGACACAAAGCTGTTCAATGATGCTGCATTATCCGGTTCCACCAAATAATCTGAAGGAAGTTTGGATTTATCCCCCATTGCTTTGTCAGTCTGATAATTTTCAATTTCATAAGCTATCAATGCGTCCACATGGTGCAACTGTGCTATAGTCGTATTGTATCCCAATGAAGTGGAAGAAATCAATTTACTATATTCTATAAATCCCTTTGCCGTCTGTGCATCACTACCACTTTTAGCTCCGGCTCCACTCAACGGATTCCAATAACGGGAATCTTTCTGAATATTATAATCATAGCTAAGCGTTTCTTTTAATTTCAACCCTTTGATAATATCTATCGAAGCATAGCCTGTAGAAAACATACGTGTCATGCGGGTACGGTTATAATCTGTACGGATATCACGCAACGGATTCACATTGCTACTGGGATATGACCCTACATAATTCCCTTCAGCGTCACGTACCGGAAAAGACGGAGTGGTGTTCAAAGCCACACAAAGGAAAGGATTAATAGATGATCCACGCTCCTCATTCATTTCCTGATTCAATTGAGAGAACATCACATTGGCACCCACTTCCCCACGGGAACCTACCTTCTGGGTTACATTCAAACGCGCTGTATATCTATCTAGATTAGAATTTTCCACCAAACCCTCCTGACGGTTAAAACCCAATGAAGAATAGAACGTAGTCTTGTCATTACCTCCCGATACGGACGCTTCATAACTTTGATGATGTGCCGTACGCATTAATTCCTTTCTCCAGTCAGTATATCCCAGTTCCGGAATGGAGGCATAATCATTGATATGTAAATCAGCATACTCTGTGGGCGACGCCAATCCCGCCTCCGGATTCTTGGCTATCTCATCTTGCTGAAAGTTCATCAAACCTTCATAAATTAGCTCTCTACGCTGCTCCCCATTCAACGTTGGACGGAATTCCACAGCAGCATTAGAAAAGCCACCATCAATTTTTAATGTAGCCTTAGCACGTCCCTTTGTACCTTTTTTAGTGGTTATCAGAATCACACCGTTTGCCGCACGTGAACCATATAAAGAAGCCGCCGCCGCATCCTTTATGACTGTTATATTTTCAATATCCGAAGGGTTCAGCGTACTCATTATATTCGTTTTAGAATTATTCATGTAAGCGGCATCTGCCGAGCCACCACTCAAGCTTCCGGAAGTCACCGGTACTCCGTCAATGACAAACAAAGGTTCTTTCGATGCATTGAATGACCCCATACCGCGAATACGTATACTTTGATTAGCACCCGGCTGACCGGAATTTCCCGAAATGGACACACCCGGAGTCATACCCTGCAACTTCTGTTCTACCGATACAACCGGAACGTTCTTCAACAAGTCCCCCCGTAATGTATTTGCCGAACCGGTAAATGAGGATTTGGAAAAATTACCATAGCCTGTCACCACAACCTCGTCCAATCGTTGTGTATCCGGACGTAAAGATACATTCAGTACCCCATTGGCAGGTATCTTCGCCGTTAGTGTACTCATACCTAAAAACTCAATCACTAATGTTTTGTCTTTGTTGGGAACTTCCAGAGAGAAATTGCCATCTATATCTGTCACCACACCGATAGATGTACCGGGTATTTTGACAGTAGCTCCAATTAATGGTTCTTTATCCTCTGCTGAGAGAACACGTCCTTTCACTGTTCTATTCTGAGCTTGCACGTACAAACCGAATAAACAAGCCAAAATGAAAAAAACATACCTAGATTTATTCATGATTTATATTATATAATTATATAATAATTTATCATGTTCCGGTCAAAAGATATGCCAACAACAATAACCGCCCGTCAAATCACTGTATATTAACTAAATAAGCAAACAGAACATCTGTAAAACTGTAGAATAAATCCACATGAATGTAGAATTTGTCCACACAAAAAAAGGGTGTGATACCACACCCTCTCATTTAATAATTATTTAAAATTAATTTTTAGTATATCCCGGATTCTGCTCCATATCAGGACTAAATGTAAACTGGTCTGTTGGAATCGGTAAAACACATTTATAATAATCCCAGTCTATTTCCTCCACGATACCCGGTAAATGATATCCTCCCTTACGAACAATGGTCTTTCCATTTCTCAACATATCAAAGAAACGATGCCCCTCACCTATCAATTCTTTACTTCTTTCTTCCAACACCCTATCCAATGTATATTCAGCCGCCGTTACTTCTTTTACAGGATTAGCACGCTGCACAATTGCATTCAGATAATTCAAACCTTTTACGGCAGATGCCCCACCTATTTTCACTCCGGCTTCCGCCGCATTCAAATAGACTTCAGACAAACGGAAAATAACATAATTATTTTCAAAAGATGGAGTCGTAGCATCTGTTCCCGGCCATTTTTTCAACCACCATACATCATTTTTATTATAAACATTCTTTTCCAGCAACAGACAGCGAATATCATCCGGATCACTCAATAACTCATCCACAAATTTCTGAGTAGCAAAAATCTCACGATACCCATTCCAATGCATTAGATATGCCAATGAACTTCGTCCTCCATTATCATCTGTACTATTAGCAATTTCAAATAATGATTCCGTACCAAACGTATTTTTCAGATCCCATGCCGGAATATATTCATCACGTGTATAAAGACGGTACATTCCATTTCCTTCCACTTCTTCAATCAAGTTGCTTGCCATTTGAAACGCCTTCTCGTTATCATCATGATACAGATAAATACGAGACAGCAATGCTCTTGCAGCATACGCATTCATCCGGCTGTTATTTTTAGAAGTACTCATTAAAGGTATAGCCTCCTCCAATGTATTGATTATGAACTCATAATCCTTTGCTACAGTGCTGCGTGGCGGATTTTCATCTAATGTAATTGCATGATCTACAATTGGAGCTCCCCAACCGGCCCCTTTATCCTTAGTATAAGGATAACCGAAACAACGGGTCAAGTCAAACTGGCAAAGTGCCATGATAGTCATCGCCTCACCTTTTAATTCCTTTAATCTTTGCTCTGAACCTTGCACTTTTCCATCATCAATCGCATTGATCACATTCCATGCATTACGGATAATATAAAAAGGACGTCCCCATAAATATCCGGCATTTAAGCTTGTAGAGCGATGATCATATAAATAACACCGGTTACAAGTTCTCCCGCTATTATAAGAACTCTGCATATCATCCCCTTTCATATCCCCATAAAAAAACATGGTTCCGCCATAATAGCCATAGCTGGACATCAAATCATACAATCCATTCACAGCATTGTCTATATCCTGCTCTGTACTCAGTGCCAAATCCGTAGAAACGCTATCACCAGGATGAGTGGTTAAAAAATCATCCCCGCACGATACGGCCAATAAAGAAATCAAGCCTAATATAATTATATTTTTTTTCATAAACAGTTCGGTGTTAATTGATTAGAATTTAAGTTCAAGTCCAAATGCGAATGTTTTAAGAGGAGGAGTAAAATAACTTACAATTCCATTCAACTCCGGATCATATTGATCGTATGCAGCCCATGTCAACAAGTTGGTACCCGAAAAATAAATACGGCAGAATTAATACCTATGGTTCTTAACCAAGACTGAGGAGCAGAAACGCCAACAATCAAACTTTTCAAGCGCAAATGATCTGTACTATGAATACCACGTGATGAGTTCCACCAGCCACCATACTCTTGTCCATACACATATCGGGGAACATCTGTTATATCTCCCGGCTGTTTCCAACGGCGGCGTAACTCTGTACTCTTATTGTATTGTGCCGTATAGCCGTCATCTTGCAAAGCATACATGGCACCATCGTAAGAATATCCACCTAAATGAAACGACAAATTAAAAGATAAATCAATAAACTTATAATTAAACGTATTCATCAATCCACCGGTTAATTTAGGATATATATCTTTCAACTCCACACGGTCGGCATCATTGGGATCATACACAATATTCCTGCTTCTATTGCCATTTTCGTCTTCTTTATTGTCATAATACATCGGGCGTCCGTCATTAGGATCCACTCCGGCATATTCTCTCAAATAAATTGTCGCATACGAACAGCCTTCCTTTCTGATATAATTTCCATCTATAAATTCCGGAAGATCCGCCAGTTTTACAATCTTATTTTTATTATGTGACAAGTTTAAAGAAGTTGTCCAACTAAAATCTTTGGTTTGAATATTACTTGAGCGTACTTCTATTTCAAAACCGGTATTTTTCATTTCACCCACATTCGTAAGAATACTGCCAAAACCACTAATAGAATTCAATTGCTTACTCATCAATAAATCCTTAGTCGTTCTGGTATACCAATCGAAAGTCAAATTAACCCGTCTGAACAGACTTAAATCAACCCCCAGATTCAATGCATAGTTCTTTTCCCAAGTCAAATCAGGATTAGCAATAGCATCTTCCCACGGAGCAGGTTTCCCATTATAAAATGCTCCGGTAGTATAAGTTCCATGATAACCATAATAACCGGTCGGCAGATTACCGTTCACACCATACGATGCTCTTAATTTCATATCCGACACAACATTCTCCCACGGTTTCATGAAGTTTTCCTGAGAGAGTCTCCATGAAGCGGAAACAGCCCAAAAGTTTCCCCAACGGGTATCAGGTGCCAATCGGGAAGAGCCATCACGACGGAAACTGAAACCTGCATAATATTTATCATTATATCCATAATTCAAGCTTCCCACATACGACACCATAGCATCTTCCTGCCTTGTATTAGTAAGATCAGCAGGTTTGGCACCATTATCCAACGACGGATTAAGTGTTTGCCCGTAAACCTGTTTCTCACCATACATATCCTCATAATCGTACTTCATAACCTCATACGCTAAGACCGCATTAATGTTATGTTTACCAAACGTTTTATTATATGCCAGATTCGTTTGTGAAGTATAACTCATTCTCTCAATCATCATCATCTGTCCGGATCCCTGTGTAGCTTCCCCATCTTTACCGTCAGGCGAGTAAAAGAAAAAGTCTTTATTTAAAGAATAGTCTACTGTAAAGATAGTAGATAACTTCAACCCATCCAAGATATGATAGGCAGCCTTGGCAGATGCCATTGTACGTGCCAGACGTGCATAATTTGAATCTACAGAATTCTCATACAGCGGGTTAATGCCTCCATTATTCTGGAAACCCGTATGATAGCTGCCATCCTCATTATAAATAGGTATAGAAGGGGTCAATTGATATTTTGAAGAATAAAGCGCACTGGCATAATACTGTCCCTCCGGCGTATGTTTATTACGAGTCCATGAAAAGGTAGCATTCATTCCATACTCAAATTTATTCCATTTACTGTTTGCATCAATACGACCGGTAAAACGTTCCATTCCTGAATTTATGCTTATACCTGTCTGATTGGTATATCCTAACGTACCAATAAAATTCGACTTTTCATTACCTCCGCTTACAGACAAACTATAGTCTTGCTGATGTCCTTTTTTCAATAAAGCATCTTCCCAATCAGCATATCCGTTGACCGGGCGTGCCGCATAATTGTCAATTTGTCCATCCGCATAAGCCTTTGCCTCGGCTTCCGAGTCCCCCTGATTCAAACGATAATTAACAAATCCCTCATAAATCAATTCCCTACGCTCTTCACCACCCATTATCGGACGATAATTGTAAGCAATATCCGTAATACCGTAAGTAGCCTGCATACTCACTCTCATTTTACCTTCCTTACCTTTTTTAGTAGTAATAAGGATTACACCGTTAGATCCTTTTGCTCCATATAATGAAGCAGAAGCGGCATCTTTCAATACGGTTATACTTTCAATATCCGCAGGATTTAATGTCTCGATCAAACCAAGTCCTCCCGCGCTGGCATTGGCACTTAGACCACTCATATCCCTAGACGCTACCGGCACACCGTCCAATACATAAAGAGGTTCTGTAGAAGCATTCATAGAAGCAATTCCACGCACCCGCACTGTAGCTTTAGAACCCGGCTGGGAAGAACTGGCTACTGAACTTAACCCCGGAATATTAGCCTCCATCATCTGTGCTACAGACACAACAGGCAATGACTCCAATTTATCCGTATTCAAAACAGAAGCAGACCCCGTATAAGTAGCCTTCTTAAAATCACCATAACCAGTCACTACCACTTCATCCATCAACTGAGAATCCTCCTTCAGCATCACTCTTATTTGCCCGTTAGCAGGCACTTTCACCTCCGCCGATTTCATACCGATGTAACTGATTACGATAATATCACCCTGTTTAGCATCAAGAGCGAAATTACCTTCAATATCGGTAATCATACCGGTATTGGTTCCCTTGATAATTACGGACGCCCCGATTAAAGGCATTCCGTTAGCATCCTGCACATTACCTGAAACATGTTTTTTCTGCTGTACGCTTTCCACACGATCTGAAACCGGAGAAGATAGTGCATGGTTTTCCACTGCGAGCACGGAGCTCAATCCTGTAATAGACATTGCCGAATAGGCAACTACAAACAAACATCTGCATTTGTCTGTAATTCGAGTGTGTGTGTCTTTATTCCTCATAAAATTGAGTATATTTATAAATACCATATATGAGTTCAGCTTATTCATACATATTCCAATCGTCATTCTGTCACCGAATAAGCCTAATCTTTCTCCGTATTATATTAAGGTTGTGACAAATATATAAATTAAAATCTATAAAAGAAACAAAATGAATATTTTTTTCTCCTCATATCGATAAATAAAAATACAACATTCATCCAAATAAAAAATGTGCCAAAAGTATTTACTACCTTTGGCACATACCCACCCGGCTGTTTGATATATCAATAAACTGCCGAAGCGATCACTTGTATAAACAAAATAAGGAACACCATTGCAATCGGATACACCGTAGCGTATGCAACACTCGGAATATTACTATCTACCATGGAATCGGCTGCCGCAAGACCGGGCGTACTGGTCATACCACCAGTGATGGTGCCCAGCAAATCCAACAAACTGATTTTAAAGACCAACCTGCCAACCACAACAGCAACCAGCATAGGCACAACAGTAATGGCCGCCCCCACTCCGAACAATAACAATCCGCTCTCCTGAAAAGTAGCCACCAGATTCTTACCGGCAGAAGTACCGACCTCAGCCAAAAACAGCAATAAGCCCAACTGACGTAACAACTGATTGGCAGGACCGGACATAGACCACAATATGGGTCCTGTCTTTCCCACGGCACTCAGCAACAATGCCACCATCAATACTCCTCCGGTCAATCCGGGTGAAAATGAAACGCTGTCTGAAAATGAAATATTTATTTTACCGAACAATACACCTAATACAATCCCCATAGCTATCGGGAAGAAATCAGTATCAGACAACTGTTTGGCATTATTCCCCAACAAACGAGCAACGCCTCTGAGTCCTTCCCGTTCACCGACCACCATCAACTTATCACCGAATTTCAAGGCCAAATCCGGAGAAGGTGACAAGTCTATGCCGCTTCGACGGATACGGGTTACCGTACAACCAAAGTTACGTTGTAAATTCAGATCTCCCAATTGCTTGTTTATCATATCTTTCTTTGTCAGCAATAAAGATTCAATCTCCTGTGTCTGGTCCAGAGGCAATTCGCCTTCCTCCCGTTCTCCAACCAATACGGCAAACTGATTCAGCGCTTCCTCACTTCCCACCGCCTGCACATAGTCCCCTTCCAGCAACATGGTATTCGCTTTAGGCATCAATATAGAATCCTCATGCTTTACCCGCGAAATAACGGCTCCCGTCATGGCACGCGCATTTATTTGCGCCAAAGTACGTCCGAATACCGCTTGATTGGTCACTCTGAAAATGCAAGTTGTCAGTTCCGGAAAACCGCTGCGCCGTTCCAGTTCCAACCTGCGCGCTTCTTTATCCAGATCCACCCGCATAATCTTGGGTAACAGCTTCACAAACAAAATCACCCCTATCACTCCAAACGGGTAAGCAATACCGTATGCAATGGAAGCCAACGGTGAATTTGTACTGTCTATAGCTACCGCCAGACCAGGCGTACTGGTCAATGCCCCTGCTATCAATCCCACCACACTGGGCGTATCAATGTCGAAAGCATACTTCAGTCCTACCGCCGTCAGACAGGCAGAGCAAATAATAAGCATAGTAATAAGAATCAGTGTCTTTCCTTTACTCCTGAAAGAATCAAAAAATCCGGGACCGGCCTGAATACCGATGGTAAAGATAAAGAGCACCAAACCGAAGTTCCCCAATTCTTTAGGAATGATCACACCGAAATGTCCGAAAAGCAAGGCAATGAAGATAACGGCCGACACATCCAGCGACAAGCCCTTTATCTTAATCCTCCCTAGCATAAAACCCAACGCTACAATAAGAAAGAGCGAGAAATAAGAAGAATGCAGTAAATCAATTAACATATTTTTAAGAGGTTAGTTTCAGAGCACAAAGATAGTAAAAAATGCCAAATGCTGAAACCTTCCCCTTATGATTCCATTTTATATTTTCAGATCGCCCATTTAATGATACATATAGATTTCAGATCTCCTCTTTCGGTGGTCTGATAAAACATTCATTTAATATCAGAACTTCATTATATCCCAATACTTTAACCTTATGAGTATATAAACATTCCAACAAATCATCTTGGGTATTCTGAAAAGCAGTAAACGGTGCCCTATGGGAATGTTCAGGTATAGATATATTTAAGTAAATCCGATGTGATTTATAATCTACAATATTCAATTCCACCAATTTGTTCAATGTTTCATACAATTGTTTAAAAGCATCTCCTGCATTCCTCTCTATGTTCTTTTCCAAACAATATTTAAGTTCAACCAAGCAAACCCATCCCTTACTGCTTGCCCTACTGGAAACAAACATACATTCACACTGATCAGAACCTTTCAACACAGCCGGATTCTCCTCAAAATTCACTGCCCAATAAGTCGTTTTTCTTGGATTAATCAAATGAAAAGAAGCTATATCATCAGGATCTTCTTCCTTTATACATACTTTCCGTTTACCGGCTGTCGCTTGTGTATAATCCATGACATAGGCGTCACCTGTCATCTCATTATATCTTGTAAAAGCTTCAATCCTCATCACAATAATCCATTAAGGCAGCAAAGTCTGTCATGATATTCTTCATTATCCGATCAAAATAGTTATTGCGAATCAATCCTCTTTCATCTTGAATAGTATAGTTCGGATTCTCTTTATAAGGAAAAAATTTTCCATTTTTAATCTCCCATACAGAAACATCCTCCGGCTTGACAAACGAATCCTTCATCTTTTGTAATCCCTCCTCTTCTTCCGGTATATTTTCTTGTACCAAAGCCCCCAGCATGCAATTATTCAGTGCATAAAGCAGATAAGGGCTGTGGGTAGTCATCAGTAAATGATCCCGTCCGCTATTGATCATCTCCAACAGATCATAGATAAGATCTTTTTGAGTTTCGGGAAACAAATTCAACTCCGGCTCTTCCACTATAATGTTGGAGTAATGAGGATGAGAAATATTCTCTTCAAGTTCCAAAACGGTTTCCAACAAATTATCCAAAGAATCATTACCCGCTTTTTTCAAGGTCTTTGCTGTTCCTAATATCTTTTTGAACCCTGGAGAAAGCTTTGCTTCTTTTACTGCCTGATTCAAGAATTCCTCATCCATAACAACATTCATTTGTTTGGAAAACATTTTAATATACTCCCTGGACAATGCCCCTTCTATTCTGTCTTTCTTTTCAAAAGAAATATCTTCCTGATGATCATATATCCAATGGGTTAAATAATATACATAAACATACAACGGCACAACCGACTGCAACCCGCTGGAAGCCTCCTCCAATCCTATTTCTTTTCCATCTTCCAGCACAATCATATCCTTTTGATGATTCGTCATAATAATACTTCAATTTCAGTTTCAGCAAATCGACAGCATTTTTCTTTTGGAACTTTTGATGAACTTCCAACCAGTCAAAAATAAAGCTTCTTGTATTATATTCAGGCATCTTCAATGACGCAATATTGGGTAACGTAACAGCATTTCTTTCAGCGGGTATATAAGCGACTTTGCCAATTTTGCACCTTTCAAACCCGTCTTTTAATTTAGCGAAGCACATATCTTTTGTATAACAAAAATCAATAGCATCACCCACAAAGAATATAGCATATCCTTCATTCAGATAGTTTTTCAATTTATGAAACTCTAGCAACTGTTTTTCCACAAAGCTCCAACTTACATAATCAGTGTTACGACGCATCAGCACATCCTTTTCCAACCATAGACAGAAACTGATAACCTTAGCTATTGTACTTTTCCCACTGCTTTGCGGACCAATCAGCATGTTCACTTTATTCAAAGTAAAATCAACATGCTCTATCGGACCTATCTTATCTATTATAAATTTTGGCATAAACTCTGTTCTGACGAATTCAAACTTTTTAAAAGAACAAAGATAAACTATTTATTCCTACCGGCAAATAAAAAAATACTTTATTGCACATCCAGCGCATCCAATGCCAGTCCCTCCATATCCGGTGCGGAAAGCACCACCTTATAATAGCCTGCATTGATATACGTACCCGTCGTTGTACTCAGCATACGCCACTTTCCGGGAGTTTCGGCAAAAGTCAGATTATCTTCCTTCAGTACCACCCCTTTGGAATCAATGAACTGCATACGCACCTTCATAGGCTTCCCTGTAACATTCATGTATTTAAAACGAAGAGCATAGACTTGTGCCAGACCGGTAGAAATGTTCCAAGTAATACTGCTTTGTGTACCTTTACCAAAGAAAACCCCGGTTTGTTTCTTAACCTCTTTCTTTATGAACTTACCTTTCAGCACAGCATCCTCCGCTTGATAAGTCACATTGGCACGGGCGTTTTTATCTTCAGGCAATAATTCTTTGGGAGTCTTTTCCATCACCTCCTTGTCTTGTGCAGCCCAGCTGAAGCTATGGCAGAAAAAGAGCGAACGGAATCCAAGTCGCCTTTACAAGCTATCGCAATGCCACAAATCAAAGCTTGCCCCGCTTTCACCTCCGGAAAATTAATCTTCAAGACTCCCCCTTTCACGATAGCATTCACCACCTTTTTGCAAGCGCCGTCATGACCCGCTTCAGCCCATACATCCAAGTCGTCCAGAAGTACTTTATCATTTACCGCTACATCAAAAATACGCAAGCCTTCACAATCCGTCCGTACGCCGCCTCCTGTACCATGCCAGGGTTCTGTAAAATAAAGTTCCACACGATACTCGCCATCCGGAACGGGAAAGCGGAAATTCAGCTTATGGCGTCCGAAGCGGAAAGTCTGGAACAGTTCCCAGTCCCTAGTGCCATGAATGGGATCATTCGTGGTACGCTGGCTCGCCTGATAAGGCTCAACAACTGTACACTATCCGACGGATGAACAAACGATTCCGCCCACGAATGAGAATAACGGCTGTTATCCTGCGCCCAGACCTGACCATACGTATCCGTATAAGCGTCTCCTCCGCAATTCAAACGATAAAGATACGTATATCCCTCAGCTCCTTTCAACAAATCAGTTCCGTTCAATCGGTCGGCAGCAACAGGCACTATAGCAGAACCACGGTAAAGAGCCTCAAAATGAGGAGCTTTTTCCAGACCGTTCAGCACCAGCACATCTTCCGCTGTCGGTTTTCCTTTAAAGTACCCCACAGCACGAAGCACATTGTAACGGATATCGCGGTTTTCCCACATGAAATGAGTCCCCACCCCATGATTCAATTTCCGTCCCAAGTATTCAGCATCCACCGCATCATTGTACAGCAACACACTGTCACAATTGCTGTACGCCTCAATGGTAGCCCGTCTGCGGCCTGTCGCAAAACGGTCTTCCCACGTGTGGGATGCCAGATAGACCATCGGATCTTCGGAAGCCGGCACATAGTTGGCACGATACATATAATATACATCCAGCGGTTCTTCCCACGGAGTAACCAGTCCTTTATAATTAAACGGTCCCACCTTATCTATACGGCGATACGATTCGTCCGGCTGGCGGCGTCCCGGGTTATCATGACTGCTGAATATCCATTGGAACTGTCCGCATACACTATCTTTAGCCTGTTCCGCCAATCGGATCTTGGTTCCATCAGTTGGCACATACGTTCCTCGCTCCATACGCCGTTTGCATCAAAAGCTGCCGGTTCCGTATGCAACCCGATGCTGCGCCATGCCCCATATTCACCATTCAACAACTGATTCTTCTGTGACAATTCACGGCCATACTTATTCACATCACCACCATAGGTTCCACTCCAGTTCTGAATAACATTCCAATCTGTTCCATCACCACCGTTACACGTAGTAATCACACGCATGGTACGCGCCGTAGGATCCATTTCACGGATAATCTCACTACACTCCTCGGCAAACTCCTTAGGCAGCGTGCTTTCGTTCTGCAATCCCCACATCACCACACTGGGCGAGTTGCGGCGTTCCTTCACCCACTGGCGGAGCAGTTTCTTGAAATTCTCACGAAACTCCGGAGTATCATACCATACATGGGCCGAGAACTGAGTCCACCACAAGACCCCTTCCTTATCCCAATATTTCTGATAATCCAGGTGATGGGGCTGGTGAGCGTCACGGAAAGCGTTGAAGCCCGCCGCACGGATCTGTTTCACACGGGCTGCCACCTGCTCACGGCTGAAAGCATGACTTTGTCCGAACTGGTGTTCATATTCACATACCCCATTGATAAAGACAGGCTGTCCGTTCAGATAGAACCGTCCGTCACCGTCCTTCCGTTTCACCGGCCAACTGACGGTACGGATACCAAAGGGCGTACTAATCTCATCCGTCGTACTCTTGCCACGCTTTATCATACTGGCCAGTTTATACAAATAAGGATTCTCCGTACTCCATAAGACAGGATTCTGCACCGGCGATTGTTGCTTCACCACTTTCCTTTCACCCGGCTGCAAAGTCACCTTCTCCGTCAGGCGGAACACCTGCTTGCCATCCGCATTACTGAATTTATTAACCACTTCCACCGTTTCGGCAGTCTTCCCGTAATTTTTCACCTCCGTTTCTACAAAGACAGTTCCCGCCTTATCATCATTCCAGATATGCACTCCGAAAGGCTCGATGCGTATTTCATCCGTAGCCTCCAGCACCACGGGACGGAAAATGCCCAAAGGCTGGGAACCTTCACTGAATCCCCATTCCGAAGAACAACCACCGCATACCCAAGGCATATCGGCTATCATTTCAGGATGCTCCGCTTTCACCACCAGTCTGTTCTCTCCCGGCTTCAACGCTCCGTCACATCCAATGTCAACGTAGTACGCCCTACGGGATGACGGCCGAAATCCTTTCCATTCAATGTAACAGTGGCATACGTTCCCACTCCCTCAAAACGAAGGAAATAACGTTTTCCGAATGAAGAATCGGAAATTGGAAATTGAGAATTATCCAGCGTGAATATCTTTTCGTACATGGCAGTACCGTGAAGATTGCCATGAGTCAGTTGGCGGTAACCGTAATAATCGTCCCAGTTATGAGGGATATCCACCACTGTAGGGGCATTGTCCGCCTGCCCGTATGCACTTTTATCACAAAGCCATGTTTTCCATCCTTTATCCAGTTCCATCACCATCCGGCGGTTCTTCACCTCCCGTTCCGGGAAATGCACTTGCGAACGTCCCATCGGCTTGCTGGTAGCAATGGCTATACCACGTTGTTCCGCGTCATTCACGGCACAATAAAAATGATACACCACCCCATTGTGTTTCACCACATAACTTTTATGAGCGAACAATTCATCATAGTCTTTGGAAGGGATAATCAAATCCGCTCCTTTCCAATCGGTCCAGTGCACCAGGTCATAACTGGCAGCAAATGTATTGAATGCCTTGTATTTGCGGCTCGGTTCAAAAGCCGAGAAGTAGAACATGACATACACATCGCCCATTTTCTGGATATGCGCATCCCCCGTGATGGTTCCGTCCGCTTCGTGTGCAAAGACCGGATTGCCCGGATATCGTTTCCACTTCTTCATATCCTTTGACAAGGCGATACCCACCCGTTCCGCTTTCAAATCCGTTTCCGGATGCCGTCCCGCCGCGTTATAGAACATGACGAAAGGAGCGCCCAGTGTTTTCTCCTTATCCCAATAGACCACACTTTTGTACTGGGTCAGCTTTTCCCACCATTGCGCGTCTTTATCATGGATACTCATCACAGGCTTGTCCTGTGCCTGCCACTCATGGGCGGAACCCAAAGGCCGGTCTGTCCAGGCCAAACCGATATACAGCGGCTTGTTCACCGATTCATATCCGGTCCCTTCCCCACCCAGATAAGTCATCCAATGCTTGCCTTTATACGTCTGCAGGCATAGCTTCCTCCCCACTCCATATCCGGCAATGCAGGGAAACCACCACGCTGGTTGCAATCCCAGAATCCGTCACGATAAGACAAGACACGTCCCAATGTACGCCATTCCAACAGATTATCACTTTCGGCTATCCATGTCTCGTATCCACGCCCGTCCAGTCCGCTCTTACCATTATAAACCACGTAGGTCATATACCACTTATCCCCTTCACGGAACACGGTAGGGCAGTCTATTTTATGCCTGTTGTCGGCAGGAGCTACAGCCAGCCCATATTTATAAGGAGTCTTGGCTTCCTCATAAATCTGCTCCATGCGCGATTGCGGAACTTCACGTTGGGCGTATGTTCCCAACGTGAACAAAGAAAATGCTAATATTAAGATCTTTTTCATAATCACCTTTTATATACAAGCAAGACGGATAAGAAAGTAAAATGTACTAGGATTGAGCATACAAAATTAAGCCGTAATATTTGATATTCCGAAGCAAAACAGCTATTTTTGTCAAAAAGAAATTGGTTATGAAATATTAGAGCAAGAAACCAACAAAAAATTAAAGTCATTATGAATGTAATGTCACAAAAAGAATATATTTCTCTATTATCCCGACATTTATTTTGGGATATGGACGTAAATAAAGTTAATTTAGATACCTGCCCGGCACAAATTATCCAACGTGTACTGGAATATGGCAATTTAAAAGACTGGCAACTTATATTATCATATTATGGATTGGATAGAATCGTTTCTATTTGCCAATCATTACGCACATTGGACAAAAAAGCATTGTCTTATATTTGCTGTATTTCAAACACCTCTAAAGAACAATACAGATGTTATCATATCAAACAGTCAACTCCCACACTTTGGAATTGCTAAAAAAGCTGACCAATGAAGAATTTCTTTCAAAAGCCAGATTAGTAGGTGGAACAGCTTTAGCACTTCAATACGGCCATCGTATTTCAATTGATTTAGATTTTTTCGGGAATATAGAGGAAGATAATGAAACTATAAAAGAAGTACTGATCAACATAGGGAAATTATCTGTTATCAAAGAGTCTAAAAACATCAAGATATACATACTTGATGATATTAAAATAGATTTTGTCAATTACAGATATAATTGGCTGGATCCTGCTATTGAAGAAAATGGTATAAGACTAGCCTCCCCCAGAGATATTGCAGCAATGAAAATAAATGCAATAGAGGGACGGGGAACCAAAAAAGACTTTATAGATATTTATTTCCTACTGCAACACTATTCACTGGAAAACATTCTAAAATTCTATGCTGATAAATACCCCGATAATTCCCAATTCCGCGCTTTGATGAGTTTAACTTATTTTGAAGATGCTGAAGAACAATTCATGCCCGAAATGCTTGTTGCAATAGATTGGGATAGGATAAAAAGCTTTATCATAGACAAAGTGGCTACCCTATCCCTATAATCTTTTTAATAGAACATCCAGTCCATCGTCTCCTCCGCACCTGCCAGTCCCGCATTACGCGGAGTTACCTGCGCGTCTGTAAATCCCAGCACCATCGTATATCCTTTCGGCAGCAACAAGGTATGCTTTCCGGCCTCAAAATGATATGCATGCACATTCGCCAGCGGCATACCCGCTATGCGTATGGCATTGGTCAGTTTCGGTTCCGCCTGACCGTAATCATTGGCAGAAGCGTCCGTTTCCAGTTTCGGGGCTTTCGCATACTTCTTCTGGTCATCACGGAAATAACCTACCAACAAACTCACCGGAGCAGCCGCTTCAAACTCTATTGTCGTACCTTCCTTGCGCTGCACATCCCCGTTCATTCTATAAGCAGTCAGCCCTTCCAGCTCGGCGGCCAGCGCATCCACCTTGCCCGGTACATTGGAGAACAGGCTTGCCCCCGTCGCCAGTTTCACCGGAGCCAGTCCGTTCAGGATCTTCACATTTGCGGCGGACAAAGGTTTTATCTCAGCTGCACTTTCCGTCACCTTACCTGCCGCCTTATCTTTCAGCAACTGCAAGTTCGCCTTGAAATTAGCCAGTTCATTTTCATAATGCACCAGCATCTCTTTCCAGGTCTTGTTCTTGCCACCGTCACCACCGATAGGAATACGGCGTTGCGCGGTCTGCATACTGTTGGCATAATAATAAGTACTATCCGTCAATGCCACCAGCTTGCGGTAATGATCCAGACTTTGTTCCATCAATGGAATAGCAGCATCCAATTCGTTCAGATCCTTTCCCCACTGGTAGTTTAAGACACGCTGCGCAGCTTTCACTTTCAGGTTAAAGGCATAAGCAAATTCACGATAGCAATGCATGTCATTCCGCAAACGTCCGAACTCCTCTTTATTACGAGTCACCGCTGCGGCAGCCTTGTCAATGGCCGCCACCGCCTTGTCACCGTGTTCCACCACCTGCGCCACAATATCCAGCGGCAATTCGCCACATGCGGCTGTTTCTTCCATTCCTTCTCCACATATTCTATCAGCTTCTCGCCCTCCGGCCCGCAACTCTCATAAAATCCCGGATAAATGGTATATTTATAAGGATTCACCAACTGACTCATAAACATACCCAGCAACAAAGTCTGCCGGTTCCCTTCCGTGATGCCGAAACGGCGGAGCAACTTCGGAGCAATCTCTCCACTCTGCTCGTATGCCTCCAGAATATCTCCGGCTTCGGCAGGAGTCGTACCATAAAAATCGCCCAACTGCTTGTCCCAATATTCCACTTCGGATGAACGGTCCCGATGACAGTTCCATGCATAGCGTCCCCAGGTTTTGTACCATATCCAGTCACGGTCCAGCTGATACTCCCGTTTGCCATCCGGCAACTTATCAGCCGTGTACGGCCAGTCCCAATAAGAAGCCTGCGGATACAGATGCAGGGCATTGGCTCCATGTACATTGTGCATGGCATTCACCGCTTTCTGTACAAAGTCGGGAGATCCCCAACGCCACGGTTCCAAGTTTGCCAGAATATGCACATTACTGATATGAATACTTCCCAAAGCACTCAGATCCGAATGTATCTTGGACCAAGGACCTCGCGGTTCGTAAGTAGTCAGTGACTCACCATTGTATTTATGCATGGTATAGAGGTTCTTGTATAACGGCAGCGCGGCATCCATCACCATCTTGCAGTCCGTATCGTGCGCACGCAGCAAGATGGGCGGCTCATCGTACGCCCCAGTGCCTTCAACCCGTCCTTCACTCCCGGAATAATGGTTTTGGTAAACCACTCCACATCATCCTCGTAGGTATCCATCGCTTCCCCCAAGCATACCAGCAAACCCACATTGGGATATTTTTCTATAAACGCGGCCACCGACTTACGTGTATAATCACTGATCAGCGGAGTAATAGGACGGTTACGATCCTGTGTTTTCAACCCGTAATGCTCGGCAAAAGGCTTGCTTAACAATATATTATAAAACATCTGGATCACAAAGATACCTCTCTTGTCCGCTTCGGCAGTCAGGAACGAGAACATTTCCTCATTTTTCTTGAAAGTTTCCTCATCCACTTCTACGGCAAAAGGATACTCTTCCAGCTTCACCAAGGAAGCAAACGGATGCCCGTTCCACAGATACAAGGAATTCATACGGTTTTCCACCAGCATATCCAGATATTTTATCCATTGTTCCTTATCATAAAACCAAGGGAAGCTCTCCGGCGTATAGGGATACTCATACACCCCTCTTCCGGGCAGGTATTCCATTTTCTGAATCCCTACACAACCTCCGCGAAGCACCATTCAGGAGCATCCGTCAGTTGTGCCGGAAACTTCAAATCCTTGTATTGTCCTACATGATCTATCAATCACGACAGCCGTAAATCACACCGTTTCCGTCGTTTCCTGTCACTGTAGTCATGTTTCCACGGGTAGAAATGGTAAATCCCTCCTTTTTCAGTCCGGCTGTATCAGTAGCCTGTTCCAGACGGATGCAGACCTCATCTTTATCTATACCAGCAGTATCCGACAACATAACAGACGAATACCCCGCATCTTCCAGCGCTTTTTTCAAATGTTCTCCAGCAAACAGCACCCGGTTCGACGCTTCCTGCGGCATCACAATATTCACATTGGGTTTCTCGCACCCCCATAACACGCACATACATGCGACAAGTGTTCCTAGCCTGATATTTTTCATTCTTTTCATATAAATTATTTACAGTTAGACGAAAAAAACAACAAGACGTACTCACAAGACCTCCGCCAATCGTCAAAAAGCGAGGAAAAAGCACAAGCTATCACAAAAAGAAATAAAACGATGAACAAATAAACTCATCCGGACTTTTAAGATTAACTCAGAGAATGCGCATTTAAACTGAGAAATATACAGTATCTAAATTTTAAAAATGAAAGAACAATGAAAGAAAAATCTAACCTGACCCTATTTATGGAACAACTTATCCGGTCGCTAAAAGAAGAAGAGCGTTTCAGTACCGCCCACATCTACCAAAGCACATTGAACGCCTTCATGCTCTTCTGCAAGACCGACACCATCCGGTTCAACCAGATGGAACGTTCATACCTGAAACAATTTGAGAACCACCTGCGTAACAAGGGATGCACCTGGAACACTGTTTCCACTTATATGCGTACCTTGCGAAGCATCTACAACAAAGCCGTGGACGATGGTCTGACAGAAGAAAAGCCCCGTCTTTTCCGTCACGTATATACTGGTGTAAAAGCCAATACCAAACGCGCCCTCGATGCCAAAGACATGAGCAAATTATTAAGTGCCTCCCTTCCACGCCCCTTGCCGCAAAGTATGGAAGAGAGCCGGGCATGGATTACCCTAATGTTCCTGTTACGCGGGATGCCCTTTGTGGATCTGGCACACCTGCGCAAAACAGACCTGCAAGATTCCGTTATCTCCTACCGCCGCCACAAAACAGGAACCCTGCTCACCGTAGAGATTCCTCCCGCTGCCATGAACCTTATCAAACGGTATCAAAATACAGATTCCAACTCCCCCTACCTGCTTCCCATTCTCAGTGGAAACCGGAAAAGCGAAGAAGAATATGCAGAATACCAACATGCCTTGCGGAAACTGAACTATGACCTGAAACAACTGGCGGTATACTGCGGAATCAAACTCAATGTCAGTTCCTACACCAGCCGCCACACTTGGGCCACTTTGGCTAAATACTGCCACTTTTCGGAACAATTGATTTGTGATGCCCTAGGGCACTCCTCCACAAAGGTGACCGAAACCTATTTGAAAAGTTTTAAAAACGATGAATTAGACAAAGCAAATAAAGTAATAATTAATCACATTAACATTTCTATATAATCAATTTTAAAACTTCACATTACATTATAAAACAGTAAATTACAAGACTGTTACTTTAGAAGTAACGGAACAGATTTTGGAAGCAAAAGTATACAAACTTTAGATACAGTGCAAGATTTCTACACTTTTTTTTCGTTTTTATTTCAAAAAAATTTTTTATTCCGCATATAGCCCTCCCTGCCCATACTCTGATCGTCAATATGAGTTAAGCTACATTCCCAGTCTTTTATCTTCTCTAACAGCCACTAAATCTTTATTTTACCGCTGTTTTCATGTTTTTTTCCCT
>ENA-OQCK01000233-OQCK01000233.1-human-gut-metagenome-genome-assembly--contig:-NODE-233-length-33125-cov-3.378811_pt1 | contig 33125 bp, 27 predicted proteins | sample MGYA00242498_ERZ504578 | MGnify/ENA primary metagenome ERZ504578 (study PRJEB26092, sample SAMD00036229) | human gut metagenome | host: Homo sapiens | study: EMG produced TPA metagenomics assembly of...
GCATAATAAAGTGGATATTTTATTGTACTGGCCGCAATAACAGGAGCTATCAGCGGATTGTATGATAAATATCTGATGAAATCTCTGAATCCAATGCTGGTGCAGTCATGGTACAATGTCTATCAGGTTTTTATCATGTGTCCTATTCTGCTTCTGCTTTGGTGGCCTAAACGGAAGTCTACCACACCGTTTCGTTGGGACTGGACAATTATCCTGATTTCCGTATTTCTTTCGGCCGCCGATTTCGTTTACTTTTATGCATTGAGTTATGATGATTCTATGATTTCCATTGTTTCGATGATTCGCCGGGGAAGTGTAATTGTTTCTTTCACTTTTGGAGCACTCTTCTTCCGTGAAAAGAATTTAAAAAGCAAAGCGATTGACCTTATACTGGTGTTAATCGGAATGATATTCTTATATTTGGGGTCTAAAAGTTAAAACGGCAGATTCATAATCTGACTATTATAGGTTAAATAAGATTGATATGAAAATAAATAGACTCGTTTCCGCTATATTCTTTTTTGTTGTAGGATTGTTTTCGCTGGCTTCTCTTCAGGCGCAGGAAGCTAAAACTTTGTTTGTGAATATCCCGGATTCATTAACTCCTTTGCTTACTAAAGTAAATCGTGAAGATTGTATTGACTTTTTGGAAAGCAAGATGAAAGCGCAAGTTGAAAACCGTTTTGGTAAAAAGTCGGAAATGACAGAGCTTGGTACGGATTATGTCCGTATGCAAATGTCTCCGCAAACATCTTGGCAGATGAAGGTGTTGGCACTGAGCGATACGACGAAAGTGGTATGTCTGGTCTCTACTGCTTGTGCTCCGGCATGTGATAGCAGTCTGCGTTTCTATACGACCGATTGGAAACCACTTGCAGATTCTCAGTTTATCTCTCTACCGGTGATGAGTGACTTTTTGAGTACTCCTGATTCGACAACTATTTATGATTTTGATGAGGCTCGCCGTTCTGCTGATATGTTGCTGATGAAGGCTGATTTTAGCAAAGATAATTCGGAACTGACTCTTACATTGACCACTCCTGACTATATGGCAAAAGAAACGGCGGAAAAACTAAAACCGTTCCTCCGCCGCCCAATTGTTTATCATTGGAAGAATGGAGTTTTCACTAAGTAAAATCTCCATTCTCAATTTTCTATTCTCACTTTTTTAAGCATTCATTGATGAATGCTACCATTTCCGGTGTATGTTCTTCTACGCTTTGAAGCAATTTGAATTGTGCTTTTGTACGTACCAGATTATGTTCGGGATATTTAATCTTGTAGTAAGTATCTCCATTGATATAATCGGCAAGGAAACGTACACATTGCATATAGGGGAATAAAGCTGCAGCATAGGAAGATTCTCTATTTCAATAGGAGTCAGGAATGATTTTGCACCTTCCAGATATCCTTTGGTGAATGCTTTGAATATTTCCATATTGAAGTTTACACGATCAAGGTCTTTGTCGTCTTCATCACCGGTGTTGGCTCCCGTGCGTAGGAAATCTCCGTAATCAGAGAATATGAAACTAGGCATTACCGTATCCAGATCAATGACACAAAGCACTTTTCCGTCTTCATCGAACATCATGTTATTTACTTTTGTATCACAGTGGCATACACGTTTAGGAAGTTTGCCTTCGCGGTACAGACGTTCTGCCTTGCACATTTCATCCGCCCGTTTTTCTATTTCATCCAAATAATACTGCACTTCTGCTACGCGTCCGGCTGCGTTGGTTGCAACGGCGTCACGTAATTGTTTCAGGCGGAACTCCATATTATGGAAGTCGGGAATTGTTTCACCTAAAGTCTCAGGAATATCAGCCAGCATAGCCTGGAAGTTACCGAATGCCTGTCCGGCATAATTAGAATATTCCGGATTGACGGTTTCGTATGTCTTGGCGCGAGGAATGAAAACCATTACACGCCAATAGCTGTCGCCGTCGAACCAATAAGTCTTACCTTCTTCAGTAGAAAGAAGGATAAAACTTTACGGTCAATATCCGATTCTCCGGCTTCGGTCAGTTTCTTACGGATATGGCTTGTGACAGCGGCAATATTGGATTGAAGCATTTCCACATTCTGAAAAATGGCATGGTTGATGCGTTGTAGAACGTAGTCGGGAGCATCTGTTTCCTTGGTGTTTACTTTGTAAGTGTCGTTGATAAGTCCTGCACCTAGTGGCTTGATTTCTTCCACTGTGCCTTGTACTTTGAATTTAGCAACAATGCTAGATAAATCTTTCATGGGTCTTTTCTTTAAAATTTATAATAAGGTTATTGATAATCATATTTGGCTACTTCATTAGCCTGGCTGGCCGAACGGACAGGGACTAGGGTGAAGCCCCAACTATAATCACGGTTAGCCGGTATCTGATGGAAGGGTTCCGGGCGTGCTCCCCAGCTGTCATATCCACCTACTCCTTGTTGTTTCATATCAACACAGACTTCTACAAAGTCTCTCGGAGTAATATCGTTGACGTGATGCATTCTTCTCAATACATTACGCGCGGCCTTTTCGTCATGGTTGGCAACCTCTTCGGGGCTGAAGTTATTCCATTGATAGGGGTGGGGAAGGGCTTCTTCCGAATCGAAATCTTCGATAGAGTTGCGTAAAGCGTTGAAGCCGATAAGGCTGTCGGCAACAATAGCCAGGCCATTCCCTTTATCAGGAGATAGAGCAATCCAACGGGTATCGGTATGGTGTCCGTTTTCCTGCGGACGAACGTAGTTGAAGTACATCTTATCTGCCGTTGTCTTGTATACGCCAACAAGGGTACCATGATTACGGTCAATATAGTTTTCTTCCGGACCGCGACCGAAATATTGTACATTGTTCATTTGGGCGGGCAAACGGAAGCGTACACCGATACGGGGAACTTCCAGTTTGGAAGCTGCTTTGCGGGCAGCATCGCTTCCGGGAGTAAAGGTAGCCATACGCGTAGCTTCGGAAACTTCTGTTTCTGCTGCTTGCATATCCGTAGAAGTGAATTGGGCACTAACATTTACGATACCGCTCGGATAGATTCTGTAAGTGACAACATACAAGTTGCCGGCAGCTAACAAATAAGTGGCTTTTAGCGAGACAACTTTATTCTCAGTAGTCATCTTGACATCTGTCACATGGAAGTTTTTGCTTGATTGCTTCCATACCTGCAAACGTTTAGGAGCACCGTTACCATAGTCATTATCATTAGGAGCGCGCCAGAAGTTAGGCTGAATGCCAAAACCGTCTTTGAAATATTCAGTTCCGTCCACTTTATATGAAGTGACTAATCCGCTTTTCTTATTAAATACAAAGTTTACCTTTGAAGAAGATACGGTTAGTTCATCACCTGACGTTGCTGTTGTCAGTGCAGGACCATTAGCTTTATAAATTCTTTTCTCTGCCTGAATCGGAAGCTGGAATTGGTCGTATGCTATTTCGTAGCCGGCTGGTATTAGCGGTTCCGGTTCTACTGTTGTCACACTGAAGTTTACAAAATATTCTGTCCCCGGTTGGGATTTTAAGCCGTTTACAGGTACAGTAAACTCTTTGGATGCTTGCGGAGCGATGTCTAAAGAAACTTTTCCGCTTTTATTGTTTTGTTATTTGAGAGTACGCTATAATGGATCTGATACTTTTTCAGATTGGTAAAGTAAAAACGGTTAGTGATTCTGAACTTGCCGGAAGCAGCGTCAATTGCTTCAAAACCGACATTTTGATGTACATATTTTACTTCAGCCATAGCCGGGTGTGGTCCGCGGTCCGGGTTGACAAGCCCATTGCAAAGGAAGTTACCGTCACTAGGGGCGTTTACACCAAAGTCACCTCCATAAGCCCAGTATTCTCTACCATTTTTGTCTTTCTGGAGCAGACCTTGATCTACCCAGTCCCAAATATATCCTCCCTGAGGTTAGGATATTTGTAAATAGCTTGCCATTGTCCCCAAAGGTTTCCGGTGGAATTACCCATTGCGTGTGCATATTCCGAAGGAGCTACCGGACGGTCGCTGCCGTTCTTGCCTGTGTTTTCCAACCAACTGGCACCTGGATATTGCGGAACATACATATCGGAGTTCCATTCCCATTGTGCGCGTTCATAGTTAACAGGACGAGCCATGATATTTTTGTCTGCTTCTTTCACCCACAAATATGTTTGATAGAAGTTGTATCCGTTTCCGGCTTCGTTTCCTAACGACCAGAAAGTGACACTCGGGTAATTCTTGTTACGTTCGAACATATTTATAGTACGGTCCATGTGCGGTTTCAACCATTCGGGGTTGTTGCCCAATGAGCCGCCTTTGCGGAGGTCGTAATACATACCGTGACTTTCGATGTTAGCTTCGTCATACACATAGAGCCCGTATTCGTCGCAAAGTTCGTAGAAACGGCGGTCTTGCGGGTAGTGGCAGAGGCGCACACTGTTTAAGTTATGCTGCTTCATGAGCTCAAAATCACGACGCATCAATTCCTCTGTAACGTAATGCCCTGTTGCCGGATTGTGCTCGTGGATATTTACACCTTTGAGTTTCAACGGTTGTCCGTTGATGAATAAGCAAACATACGGTTTGCCGTTAGCAGCCTTTTGTTCAATTGGTTTGATCTCAATACGACGGAAGCCGACATTGAAGGGAACTATTTCTGTAAACTTATCTCCGTCTTTGATGTACATCAGTAATTTGTAGAGATTGGGATGTTCGGATGTCCATGTTTTTACATTGGGGACTTCTATTTTCACTTCTTCAAAGAGAGGAATGGTTTGGTTCGCACCTATGGCGGTATTCATTTCGAAAGCAGCGATTACCTTATCGGTTTTCGGATCTAACACCTTATATCCGATAACATAATCTTTAGAGGGCTGTGAGGTATTGTTGCGGATATCCATTGCCAGTTTGAAAATACCGTTTTTATAAGTATCGTCCAGCGTGGATGTTACACGGAAATCTCTGATTGCTACTTTGGGTTGTGAGTAGATATACACATCACGTTCGATACCACTGATGCGCCAGAAGTCCTGACATTCCAGATAAGAGCCAGTGCTCCAACGGAAGATTTTCAGTGTAAGTACATTCTTGCCCGGTTTCACGTACGGTTGATTAGGAACTCGGCAGGATTCTTTGAATCTTCGCTATATCCTACTTCCTTACCGTTGATATATACATATACACCAGATTTGGCTCCTGCCAAGTGCAGATAAATGTCCCGTCCGTCCCAATCGGCAGGGATGTCTATATCACGGCGATATACACCCACCGGAGTCGCTTCCGGCAATATCGGAGGCTGTGGGTTGCGTGCTTTGAATTCATAACCATGATTTGTGTAGATGGCTACTCCATGTCCTTGTACTTCCCAGTTACCGGGAACTTGGATATCATACCATGAGTCTGTACTGACGCTCGGATCAGTAATGTTGTCAGGAAGATCTTTGTAGGAATCTACAAAATAGAACTTCCATGTTCCGTTTAATAACCGATAGAACTTACTACGCTCAAATTTCCCGCTCAAGGCATCTTCACGATTGTCGTAAGTCATAAATGAAGAACGGGGATATTCTTTGTTAACAGCTACTACTTGCACATCTTGCCAATAAGGCTTTTTTGCATTATCAGCTACGGCACTGGTTACTATCAGGGAAAATATTCCCAGAAAAATGTTAGTTAATAAGAGGGGGTGTAGTCGAAATTTCATGTTTCTCAATATTGGTTTTTCATTTCGTTTTTATTTAACTTTAATATGGTCGAATCCTTCTCCATAAACTCCGATAACAGCACTTTGTGAAACAAATGCGTTAGGGTCTATATCCTTTATAAACCGGAAGATAATGGGGGATTCCCGTTTTTTAGCCAATACAAACATCATCTTCACTTCGCGTCCGGTATAAAAGCCCGTTGCATTGATGATTGTAACGCCTCGGTGCGGATATTCGTTGATACGTCGTCCTATTTCTTCATATTTATTTGAGATGATAAAGAATTGTACGGACTGACGTGCGCTGTTCACCACCTGATCGAGCACGAAGCTACAAATATATAGAGTTACAAATCCATATACTACTTTTTCCCAGTCTTTTAAGACAAAATAACTGGAAGATATAATGATCATGTCGCAGATAAGTACAACTCTTCCCAGTGTAATATCCCGGTACTTGTTTATGATAGCTGCAATGATATCTGTGCCTCCGGTACTTCCGTTAGCTGAGAAGGCAACCCCGATTCCACCTCCACAGAATGACGCTCCGATGACACACGCCATGAAAGGCTGGTCGTGAAGGAGACTGATCCCAGCCGCCAGTTTCTGGATAACGGATAAAAAGAAAGTCAGGGTGAACACTCCGAAGATGGTTTTGATACAAAACTTCAATCCCAGTAATTTAAGAGCTAACAGCAGCAGGAAGAAGTTGATAGTGAAATACGTATATTGCACCGGAAAGCCGGTCGCCCAATATACAATGGAAGCAATACCCGGTACTCCCCCGGTAGTGATATCGTTGGGTAGTAAAAATACCGTCCACCCGATGCCGTACAGAATCATGCCAATGGCAATCATTACATAGTCTCTAGCCTCACGGATAATGCTTTGCTTAGAAGGCTTTGGAATAGCTGTTTTCATAAACGTGATTATGATAATCTATAAAATGTTGAAACACGAACCAATGAATAATCCGGCTTTGGGGGAGAAGCCGGATTAATTTATGTTCGTGTCTGCAAAAATACTATTTTTATTTTACGAAAGCGTGGTGGTAGCCTTGTACTTTATTCCATCCTCACGAGTAAAGTCGGGAATTTCAACCGGAGCTGAATTGTTTTCAATAGAGAGGCGGGTCAGTTCAGCCATGCAGCACCATTCTGCCAAGTCGTAAACGTCCATGTCTAAAGGTAAACCATTCTGTAAGCAGTATGCCAGACGATAATCCATGATAAAGTCCATACCACCGTGGCCGCCTACCTTCTTAGCTGTTTCTTCCAGTTCTTTGTGGATAGGATGTTTGTATTTATCCATTAGGGCTTTTTTAACGTCAGCAGGTACAGAACCGTGTGCGTTCAGGTTTTCATGATTAGGAACATCGTTTGAATCAACTTGTGAAGGTCTCAGGCAATATTCTTCAATCGGATATTTGCTTGCGTAACCGTCTGCTCCTACAATCTGATACATACGACTGTAAGGACGCGGAGTCATTACATTATGTTGGATCAACATAGTCTTACCATTTTCTGTGCGAATCAAAGTTGAAGTCTGGTCACCGTTCTGGAAATCCTTCACTTCTTCTCCTGTTTGCTTTTTAATATAAGCCGGACCATTGACAGCTTTCGTATCCATTGATACTAAAGTTTTCATACGGTCACCACGGTGGATGTTAAGTACTTGGCAAGCAGGACCCATACCGTGAGTAGCATATACATCACCACGATGTTTCTGATTGTAATCCATACGCCAGTTATTCCAGTATGAAGGCCAGAAGTCTTCCAAATTGTGAATGTATGAACCTCTACGTGTAGTACGTCTCCAAAGACACCTTGCTGTGCCATATTCAGAGAAGTCAACTCGAAGAAGTCATATACACAGTTTTCCAACTGCATACAGTGCTTGCGGGTCTTTTCTGAAGTGTTGATTAACTGCCAGATTTCGTCCAATGTCATGGCAGCAGGTACTTCGATAGCTACATGTTTGCCATGTTCCATTGCATACACGCCCATTTCTGCATGGTGCTTCCAATCAGTTGCTATATATACAAGGTCGATATCTTCCTGTTCGCATAGTTTCTTCCATGCGTCTTCCGAACCACTGTAAGAAGTAGCTTCCGGCATTCCGGCATTCTTCAGGATTTCCTGTGATTTCTCTACACGTTCGGGAGAAAGGTCGCACAAGGCTACAATCTTGGTTCCCGGAATATGTGTCCACCGTGATACGGCACCAGGACCACGCATTCCCAATCCGATAAAACCGACACGTACGGTATCAATTTTGGGAGCAACAAGTTGGATTACGTCTTCTTGTCCGGCAGGGCGGGCAGGAGTTTCTACTTTGATAGGAGCGAAGGCTTCCTGAGCCTTCTGTTGTTGTGTGCAGCTTGTATGGCAGGTTAACAAGGTTAGTCCAATAGCTGCGACTGTGAATAGCTTTTTCATCATATTTTTTATGTTTTTAATAGGGGGTTATTTGTCGTTTTTCATTTTGCGGTCAAAAATAGTAATTTATTAGTCAATTCCATATAATTATAACAGATAATTTTGTTTTTTACCCTTATTTGGTAGAAAACAGGTCTTACTTTTTCTTTCAGATTTGTCATGGTCTTAATGCGTTTATGTTGTGACGGTCATATTTCCGTGTGTACGAAGTAAATACACCTCGTAAGGGGTGTTCCCCTATGAACTAATGTTTTTTTTAGCATTTCTTAATGTTTAAGTTTACTATTACTATTTCAAACCAACTCAAATATAGACACACTATGGGAACATTCTCCTAGAATAGGAACCACTTTTTAGTATTGCTTAACTTTTTGCCTTCTTATCGGCTGTTTATGTGAAGCAAAGTCATTCTTCCAGTAGAATACGTTTTCCATCGGCTTGTACGGCGTATAATTTGGCGTACGTCAATGATACCGTCAAGGGAACTTCGAATTTGATAAAGGTAGAAAAATAGAGTAACTTTCCATTAGCGTCTTTTTCCCTGAGTTCGAAAGCTACAGCTTCATCTCCGTTTGTAATGCTCACTTCCCGTCCGTTGATATTTCCTTTTATATCCTTTGTTATAGGTCTTATCTTTTGAAACTGGGTATAATGACCAACATCCGGTGGAGTAGTATCCAATCCTATATCTCCTTTCTTCCGGTCTTCCAGATAATAGAAAGGTTTGGCTTTTTTCGGATATTTAGCCATAGCTTTCTTTGTATTTTCAATCATTTCCTTCGTTACAGTATACTGATAGCTGCCATATTGATCGATCTGTGTATCTACGGTTACAAAGAATCCCCATATTTCAAAAAACTCGGTCAGATCTTCTTGTGCGGCTTCACTTGCCATTCGAGCAAACAGAAGTTGTTTAACTCCCGGATTATTGGAGGATGTCCGGTTCTCCCGCATGAGTTTGAACAGTCTTTGCCAGAAATCCGTTTTGTGTCCGCAACGATGATAGTAATTCCATAGTTGCCAGTTCATACGCATATGCAGTTCTGTATTTTCTCCCTGATAATTGCTGCCAAAGTTACACCAAGGTCGGTTGAGTACGCAATGGGCTTCCGAAAGTGTCATTCCTGTAATATTTCCTTCGGAGTTAGTCGTTCGGTTATCGGCCGCTTTAGGAAGATTAAGCTCTGTGCCGCGTGAACAATATTTTCCAAGTTTATACAGTATGAAATTCGAGAACAGATTATTGGACGACTCAGTAGAACTAGGCCAGTCGATTGCCAGTTGGTGAATGTGTCCGATTTCATGTGCGGGTCCCAGGCGTTATCTTTGGCACTCATCACCTTGTCGTATAGTAATATATTTTCCAGATAGGTATATACGAATGCAATACGGTAGTCGGAAGCCCACATATATGCACCTTCAGGTGAAATTGCAAACAAGTGGTTATTAACCTGAGTAGGGCGCACATCTTCAATACCCATTAGTTCCTGCTCCCAACCGATGATGTTGTCCCATAGGTTAATAGCGGACAATATTTCATCTTTCACAAACTCACGCAGTTTATCCCGGTGGAAATAAAAGATAATCTTATCACCACGTACTCCGAAATACTTGTCGGTGGCTTTTGATAACAATTCGGCATATTTGGCATTTGTTTTGTGTTCTTTCAAGTCAAAGAAACCGCTGACCGTTCCGCTTCCTAATGGAATATGGATTTTTATAGGTTTCGGATGGCTGGTCAGGTCACAGTTGTACATGACGAATAACTGGCCCCTATTACGTATTTTGATTTTGTTAATACCCGGTTCCAGATAGTAAACGTCTCCCGAAGCGGCGGTCTGTACATATTCCTGCGGTTCCCAAAAGTTCGTTCTTTCTTCTCCTACACATTGTATTGAAACTTCGCGTCCATAGGTATCGCCAACAAGGACGATAATTTCGTCGTTTTTTTCCACAGCAATACCGGTCAGGTTATCCAAGCTACTGTAATGTTTGGTCATTAACTTTTCCGCCCACTCGTTGATATCACTATAAGCGTTGTATTTGCGGATACGAAATTCTTTCTCCCATTCATCATAAGCGTTGTTTTTTAACGCTTCGGCTATGTGGACGAAATATTTGCTTGGCAATTTGTTGATTTCTTCATTGGTGACATCAGCTTTCAGTTCGCTACAAGTAATATCTTTGAATACGGTCAATAACTTAGTTGCCAAAGTGTTATCCTCATTCTTTTTAAAGAAGTGCATTTCGTCACAACTGACAAAGTTACCAAGTCCGCTTTTGACAACAAACTTAACGCCTGTGGCTTTCATCCCTTTCTTGAATACGATTCTGCTCGGAGTATCTTTCATTTTGAAGTCATAAGTTCCTTGAAGCGTATATCTTTTTCTATCGGAATCGGTAGAGGTGTAAACTTCAACCTCACCAAAATTACCATTCCCTGATCGGGTATAATAAATAAAGTAATTGATTTCCGTATCTCCTTTGAAGAAATATTCCAAAGTGACAGGGAAGGATGTATTACTCCATGAACTGTGATAATGTGACTCGAAGCTGATTCCTTGAGTAAATTTGCCATCGTATGATTTGTCAATGTCAGATCCGGCTGGTATTCGCTGGCTTTTCCTCCGTACGTATAATCTGAATATCTTCGGGAAGTACTACATCTTTTGTCTCTTCCTCTTCTTCCTCGATGTCAGGTATAGGCTGAGGCAGTGTTTTGTCGTTGGAACTGCAAGAAAGTGTTGCATTGAAAATAGAGAGAAATAGAAACAGGAGGGTAAACTTGTGGAATGTTTTCATATAAGTCTGATTGTGTTATTGATATAGATTGTGCGTTATAAAGGTAATAAAAATGCAGGCATATATTACCTGCCATTTTTATAAATAATTATCGTGAAATGCAACTTATTCTTTATTCACAAGAATACGTTCTCCATCAGCTTGCACGGCATAAATGCCTGTACGGATTAAAGGAATATTTCTCGGTACACTGAATTTTAAGAAGTTAGAGAAATAAACAACTTCGCCCATAGTACCGTCTGTTGATTGCTTTCTTACTTCGAAGGCTACGGCTTGTTCTCCATTCTTAATTGTGATTTCACTTCCTGTCACAGATGCCACCATTGTATAGGTTGGAGTTTTAGTAATCTTTTCATTGTTCTGGAACTGGGTATAATATCCTAAGTCTCCAACCTCTTTATATCGGTAGTCGCCGGATGTAAAATCTGAAATTTTACGATCTTCAATATATTGTATTGGAGCGGCCTTCGGATAATTCTGAGTTTTAATCCATGCTTTAGTATCTGCTATCATCTTGTCAGTCACTGTATAAGTCCATGTACCGTATTGTTCTACTTTTACATTATCTACAGTTTTGAAGAATCCCCATGTTTCGAAGAAATCCGTAAGGTCTTCCTGGGCAGCTTCGCATACAGCTTTGACGAAAGCCAATTGTCTTGCTCCCGGATCGCTTTCTGGCACATCTTTATATGTTGTACGCATGATATCGAATACTTTAGGCCAGAATTTAGCTTCCTGTTCGTTACCTTTACATAAGTCATAATAGATCCATAGCTGCCAATTCATACGCATGTGAATCTCAGTATCTTCATTCTGGTGAGTAGAAGTACCCATATTCCACCATACCTGCTTATCTCTATAAATTGCATTGGCTAAAGATGTCAAGCCTCGTCCGCGTGACTTATATTTTCCTAATCTGCGAATTACGTAATTAGAGAACAGATTGTTGGATGATTCGGTGGACGACGGCCAGTTAATAGCTGCTTGATGTACGTGTCCCATTTCGTGGGCAGGTCCCCAAGCATTATCTTCTGCTGCCATTACATTTTCACGTAAAAGAATATTTTTCAGATACGTATATACGAATCCCATGCGATAATCAGATGCCCACATATACGAACCTTCAGGAGAAATGGCAAACATGTGGTTATTGATTTTTCCGTCCTGTCTGTATTGAGAGATTCCCATTAACGATTGTTCCCAACCGACAATGTCATCCCAAAGATGAATAGCGGATAAAATTTCAGTCGGAGCAGCATCCAACATTTTCAGACGATGGAAATAGAACATCATTCGTTCTCCACGTACACAGAAATATTTGTGGGTGGCTTTACTGATTAATTCTGCATATTTAGCATCTGTCTTGTGTTCTTCCAAATCGAAGAAACCATTAACTACACCGTGTCCTAGAGGAATATGTATTTTGATAGGAGCAGGGTTGTTAAGCAACTGTTCTCCATCCACATTGTACATAACGAACAATTGACCGGGACCTTGCATTTTTAATAAGTTAACCCCTTCTTCCAAAGAGTAGGTCGTTCCGGTTGCTTGTGTTTGCTTGTAGTAGTCAGTGGAGCTACCGCTTGTATAGACATTCTCCTCCCAAATACATTGTAATGATACTTTTTGTCCTTCCGGGATATTACCTACTAATACTATGATTTCTTCATCTTTGTTGACGTAGATTCCGGTCGGATTGTCTAGATTACTGTATTTCTTTGTTTGTAGTCTTGTTGCCCAGTAGTCGATATTGCTATATGCTTTATATTCGCGTATACGGAAATCTTTCTCCCATTCGTCATAAGTGTTATCTTTTAAGGCATGGGCCACACGTCTGAAAGTTTCACTTTCCAATGCATCGATTTCTTCGTCGGTAACTCCTTCTTTCAAGGAACTACAAGTAAGATCTGTAAAGACAGTCAGGAGTGGATCATTCAAATCTCTGTAGTTTGCTTTTTCAAAAAACTCCATTTCTCCACAACTGGCGAAGCCTCCTAAACCCGTCTTAACGGTGATTTTAACTTTAGTGGCTTTGACCGTTTTAGTTAGTATTCCGGTCTTGCCGTCAAACCCGCCCTGCTGTCCGAAATCATAAGTACCTGCAAGAACATAATTCGGGTTATCCGCTGTTTGAACGTAAACATCGACTGCTCCGAAGTTTCCGTTTCCGTTTCTAGGATAATAGATAAAATAATCGACTTGTTTATCTCCTTGAAGTGTATATTCTAGATCTATAGGCAATGGATGAGTCGTATTATCCCAAGGAGAATGATAATGATATCCATCACCTTGTGTCTGTGAACCTTTGATTCCGTCGAATGTCTTTTCGATGCTCCAGTTATCTCCTTGTGAGATAGCATTTCCACTTACTATGGCTATTTGAGTGTCGTTTCTGAAATCAACATCATTAACTCCATATTGGGTTAAATTAATGGTATAATTGCCCAACTCAGATTTAACAGCTAATTTGGCATAACGTTTTGTTTTTCCTTGATTATCAAGGATAGAAAGCATTATTTTATCATCCTGTTGGAAAGCTGTAGCCCATTTTTCGTCGGAATTGACACTCCATTGGCTGGTTCGCAGATTTGTTTTTACCGGGATTGACATTGTAGTGCTTCTAAAGTCAATCTCTTTGTTCAGGTCACTACTGCTGATTTCAAATGTATTTGGAATCAGTTCACTCTCATCGTCCTTACATCCGGTATATATTAAGGATGTTATTAGACATAAGAAGTATGTTAAATATAAATGTATATATTTCATAAGTTATTGGATTTGTATAGGAAACCGCTCTATAAATAATAAGAACGTTTCCTATGTATTAACTTTAGTGATTACATTCCCCATAATTTAAGTTCGGCCATTCCCCAACATGCATACCATGAAGTACTACCTGGCTGGAATTCTCCTATACAATTTCCTAAATAAGACTCCATTACTGTCAATCTTAGATAGCTGAAAGGATTAGGCGACGTAAATACTTTTGAGGTATATGTTTTTCCTCCTTCACTTGATGTTGGTAATCCTTCGTTTATTTCGACAAACTCATTCCAGTTTGTTCCGTCATTACTAGTAAATAACTTAATTACTTTAGGTCCTGAGTTATTCCAACCTTTTGTAATATACTCAAACATGATAGCTCTCATTTCTTTACCTAAATTAATGTCAATAGGTTGTCCATACTGAGCATTTCCGCTTGCTGATTGATATTTGGTTTCATAAGCTGTACTGGTATCGTCATCGTAAAGAAAACTTAGTGAATTAGCTCCACAGCTCAACGGATCAGTAATTTTATCTGTCAAGTCAATCTTATCATCCACCATATCGAACATATACTTCAAGATTACATAATGTTTTTTAGTGTCCGAGGTAATAGTTTCAAGATCTTCACTTTGTTCAAGTTGTAGTGGAATTAAATAAGTCGCCCCTTTAGTCAATTTAGAACGGTCTACTACTAAAACCCCGACGCTTTCACTAATTCCGGAACTGAATATCAAATCTTCCAGTTGATAAAATGCTCCTTCCGGAACTGCTTTGTAATCTGTTCCTTGGGCCGTATTGTATGCATCTATTTCTGTTTGGTCAGTGCTGGCTGTTATACCGGCCGTAAAATTCCACTGGTTGATGACTCCGGATGTCATGGAGACTTTGATTTCAGCAATAATTTCTTCTTCCTTATTAATTCCCAGGTCTATCATTGTGATGATTTCTCAAATTTGATACCTAGCTGTTTCACTTGAGGTTTAAGAATTAAGTCTCTTTGCTCAAAATTGACAGAATCAGTTTTACTGGTTAAGCGGATAGGCAAATAAAGATGCTGTTGGCATTAGCTTCCGCTTCCACCTGTTCTGTTATTTTTCCGGATTTAATGTAAACTCTTCTATTTTATAGGTATCTGAGGATTCGAAACTAATATCCTTATTCCGGAAAGTATAACAATCACTGTTCAATACAACATAGTTGTTGCCTTTGTAACGTGATTCATTATCAATTTCGGTCTGAGATAATGTGCTTAGTCTGACTTGGGCCGTAGCGGAAGGATCGCTTCCGGATTTGACTACAGTAATAGAATATTTTACTTGTTGTCCATCGTTGAAGAGTACCAGATCGTTCTGTCCACTATTCTTTAAATAAAGAATCTTGTTGTACTCTTGGGGTATCAGTCTTGGTAGTCAGCTTCTTCACATCCGGTAAATGTGGCGAGTGAACCCAAGAAAAGAAGTGAGTATAATATTTGTTTCATAATTTGTAAACAGTTTAAAGATTAATATTCGGGTGCTTGAACCATTTGTGGATTCTTGTATGTTTCGTTAGCAAATATAGGTGCCAGATACATACGGTTTTCCCATTTGTAATCTTGATTTACAATAACAGGTTGATTTAACTCTTCGAAGTAGGTTCTTCTACTTGTTCCATATTCAACCCTTTACGTACGCCAGCTGCAAAAACTTCAGGGGCAATCATCCAACGTCGTGCGTCGTAATAGCGTAGACCTTCTCCCCATAGTTCTACAAAACGTTCGTTGCGTATCCAATCCATGGCCGGCATATCATTCAGCATTTCTTCTGTTACGTCTGGTATACCGGCACGTTCACGAACTACGTTCAGATACGTAAGTGCTTCTTTGGGTCTGTCTAAAGCTGCCAAACATTCGGCTACACTCAGGTAAAGTTCTGCCAAGCGGAAGAGAGGACGTGGATAGCTTTTTTCGTTGTTACTCCAGTTTGTACCCCAGTTCAGGTCGGGTTGGATAAATTTCTTTGACATGTATCCTGTGACACAGTGATCACGGGCGAATTCAGTTCTGTTCCAACCTTGTGCTTCGCCTTTCTTAAGATTGAGTACCAGAGGTTTGCCGCCTGAAATTCGTGGGCTGTATTGGTCTCCGTCAAATGAAAGCCATGCATAGAATCGTGGTTCGCGGTTGGTATTTAACTTGATAATATCCGCATTGCTTCTTCCTGCAGATTCATACCATGAATCTTCTTCTGCGAAAGTCCCTTTATTGGCAGCAATTCGAGGTAATTCTCCTTCTTTGGTATAGAATCGCTCTACACTGTTTAATAAAGGAGAGTAGCCGCTATATCCACTTCTCCAAGGGCCTCCGTCTACTTTTACCACGTGTACTGGTAAAGAAGCCATTACTACACCGCCGTCATCTGCAAGTCCCCATATCATTTCACGGTTACCATCCGAGTAACGGCTAGTTACGAGATAACGCATCAAATAAACATGTTTTTTGAATTCTTCGGTAACTCCGTCTACGGGAACATCAAGCTCTCCTAGATTAAGTCCTTGATTACCCATAAGGATTGCACTTTCTTTAGTAGTCATCAGTCCGCATCCGCCTTCTCCTTCTGCCCATTCCAGTGCGTCTTTACAAGCAGTCAGTGCGCGTTCCCATTTATCGGATCATAAACCTGGCTGACTAATTCTTTCCCATATCCCGGTGTTTCGAAATTCTTGTTTTTCCAATCCGGATAAGGGAATTTCCCATTCCATAAGTCAGAAGCTGCATAGAGCAACAAGCGTGCTTTTACTGCTTTTGCAATAGTGGAAGTTGCACGTCCCCATTCCGAACCGATACGGGAGGCCGGAAGATCTTTAGCTGCTTCGTCCAGTTTCATGGAAATCCAGCTTGTTACGTAATCAAAGTGATAACGTCCGTGATATTCATTGTTCGGTGTATCCATATCAATGTATGAATCAGTGATAGGGCACGGGCCATAGTATTCTAATATCAGGAAATGATAGTAAGCAATTAGGAAATTGGCTTCGGCAGTCCATTCTCTTTTTTGTACTTCCGATACATCGAGGGCATTTGGTAATTGGGACAGAAACAGATAACATTGTCCGATATAGCGGTAGATATTACCCCATTTCCAGTCTCCGGGAGATTCCGGAGTCAGCAGTCCCCAACCGGCACGCTGTCCGCTGTGTCCCCATAATTCCGGGAATACAAATTCATCAGTAGATGCAGCTTCCATTCCGGTATAAGTAATTGGGTTGGATGAACCTTTGATTCCTGCATAGCATGAGTAGAGGAAGCCAAGTGTACTTTCCGGCTTTTTAACGGCATCTCCCAGACCTGCTTGTTCGGGAGGTACTACATCTAGGAAATTGCAAGATGTCAGGCAACACGTAGAGAGTATTAACAGACTACCCATCTTTTTTATTTTATCTATAAGTCTCATATTTATCTCGTATTTAGGTTCATATATTAGAAATTAAGTTGTACTCCGATGTTGAATGTACGCTGCAAAGGATAAGCATTCCATGATAGTTCTGGGTCCCATAGCTTGAACGGACTGAATACGGCTATATTGTCACCGTTCAGGTATACGCGTCCATATTTGAATTTATATCCCAGTTCCAGTGTCTTGAAACGGATGAAATTACCGTTACGCATCCAGTAAGTACTAGCTACTGTATTATTGGCTGTTTGTGAACTAGTCAATCCTAAGCGCGGATATTTAGCATTTGGATTGGGATTTGACTCAGACCAGTAGTCATCTGCAATGAATTGCATGACATTATAGTCACTTTGGCCGAATGGTGAAATACCGCTAATCATGATAGTGCGTTTAGCCGACCCATTGAAGAATACACCGAAATCGAATTTTTTATAGGTTACATTCATTCCCAAACCATATTGGATGCGGGGGTAGTTCCATAAGGAGAGATCATTACTTGGTCACTGCCATCTATTTTACCATCTCCGTTTACATCACGGTATTTTATGTCTCCCGGTTTAACAGTACTACCAAGATTCTGTGTCGGGCTATTATCGATTTCTTCCTGACTGCTGAATAATCCTTGGGCGATATATCCGGTTGTGCGGCTTAACGGTTTGCCTGTAGATGTTTTCCATACATACGGATAAACCGGTTCATCCAGGTTGACATATTTGTTTTCAGTATATGTGAAGTTTCCACGGAAATCTACATATAAATCTTTTGTGAATTCTTTTCTCCAGTTTACACTTAGTTCAATACCCCAGTTATCAACTTTACCTTTATTGCTCCAAGGTTTAGCTGTATAATATCCAAGAGATTCCGGCCATGCTTCGCGGTGGAGCAGGATATTGTAACGTTTCTCATTAAAATAATCGGCAGTAATAGTCAACTGGCGGAATAATTCGAGGTCGATACCTATATCCAGTTTCTTTACGCGTTCCCAACCGCCATTAACAACTGCATAATTGGTTACTAAAGGACCATATAAGGTATAGTTCATATCTACACCGGTAGTGAAGCCTATGTTATTGAGCGATACCTGGTCGATGTACAGGAAGTGTTGTGCACCGGCAGAAAGTCCGGTTTCGTCACTACCTACCAGACCATAAGATCCTCTGATTTTCAGGTTATCTATATACTTGGTCATCGGTTCAAAGAACTTTTCGTTACTGATTACCCAGCCTAGAGATACGGCGGGGAAGAATTCGAAACGTTCTTTCTTGGCCAGACGTTCTGTTCCGTTATAACCGAAATTCAGTTCTACCAGATAGCGCTGACCGTAGTCGTAAGTAAAACGTCCTGAGAATCCTTGATTGCGTTCGGGTAGTACGCTACTACGATATTCACGTTGCATATACATCAGCATTCCTGTTACATGATGTAGATTGAACTGGCGGTCATAATTCACGCGGGCGTCCAGATAGAAAGTCTGGTCGGAAGCTTTGCTTATATCTGATGTTTTCAGATAGTCAGTTCCTGATGTTCCCAGGCGTTCAATTTCATAATCAGTAGGATTTGAAGGGTTATAACTTCCTCCTTTAATACCATAATAATAAGGTTCGATCGTCCGGTTGTAGGAAGATGAAGCCCAATTCTTCCAATTGACCATTGCTTGTACGCTTAACCCCTTAGTTACGAAATCAAGTTTTTGGTTGATTTTTAAAGAAGTATTGAGTGTGTTCTCATTATATTCCTTGAATGAACTCAACATATAAGCATACGGGTTGGTACGTACCGAAGATCCTGTCCATATAGCATTACCAAAACGGATATGTGTGTCTCCGGGTTGTGCCGGGAAAGTAACGGGGAAGTTAATAGGATTACAATACAACATCTGAGCGAATAAATCGGAAGTACTGTAGTTCGGTCCCTTCTTGTTACGAATCTGGGCGTTCATGTGTAAATCGATTTTAGTTGTAGATGTTATTTTGTAAGAGATATTGTTTTGGAAATTATATCCCCAATTGTTTATATTATTATTATACGAATATACTTTCTTTGTATCCAGCAAACCTGTATCGTGATTGGCTTGCAAGCTCATATAATAAGATGCTTTTGAACCACCGCCTGAGATGTTGACATTGGCACGCTGATTCATATTCATGTTTTTGAAGATGACGTCTTTCCATTGTACATCCGGATAAATGTAAGGATTAACTTGGTTGCGTGTGTTGTCGATGTCAAGTTGCGAATATTTTGGGGTCGCTCCCGGATTACGTGTCAATTGGGCTTCGTTGTACATTTCCATCCAAGTGGCACCATTTACAAAGTCGGGGAAGTTCATCGGTTTATTGAAAGAGTTCTCAACCGTGACGTTAATTCTGGTTTTCTCGTTTTCTTTACCGGTCTTGGTAGTGATGAGCATAACGCCGTTGGCACCACGGGCACCGTAGATAGCGGTCGCAGAAGCATCTTTCAAAATAGAGAAACTTTCGATCGTTTCAGCCGGAATATTATTCAGGTCTGCCGTAGAAATTTCTACATCATCCAAAAGTATTAAAGGAGTGGCTCGTCCGCCAAAGGTACTCACACCGCGAATGTAGAATTCGGAAGCGGCACCCGGTCGCCGGTCGAAGTCATAGAAATAACACCTGCCAGTTTTCCCGCAAAGGAGGTGGTAAGCGAAGAACTTGGAGCTTTCAGTTCCAGACCTTTCACACTGGTGATTGACCCTGTTACACTGACTTTCTTCTGTGTACCGGCACCTACTACTACAACTTCACTCAGCAGTTGGTTGTCTGATTCCATCTTTACGTTGATGACACCAAGATCGCCTACATCGACTGTTTTCTTTCTGTAACCGATGTAACTGAATTCCAGCTGTGCTTTCGAGCCGCTGATAGCAATCGTGAAATTACCATCCAAATCGGTAATTACTCCGTCCTTCTGTCCTTTCACTACAACAGTAGCACCGATAACCGGATCGCCATTTTCAGCGTCTACCACCGTACCCGTAACGGTACGTTTCTTTTTGGGTTGCTGCTGTGCGGCTTCCTCTTTGTTTACCTTTAATATGATCTCGTTACCTTTGATCATGTAGGTGATTCCGCTACCTTTGAAGACTTCTTTTAAAACTTCTTCAATAGTCCCTTCACAATTTAGATTTTTGTTGGTTGTGTTTTTCAAGTCTGCAGCATTGTAGAAAAAATGTGTAATTACTGTTTTTTTCAATTAGCTGGATTGCTTGTTTGATAGTCATTGCTTGCCCTTTTACTGAGATTACTCCTTGTGCTCCTAGGATGTTGAGCGGGTAAAAAAGCAACAGCAATACGATATACTTCAGATATCGTTGCTTGTAAGAAATTTGAATTTTTCTCATGCTTTAGCATTTTAGATTAGACATAAGTTTAATTATTATTTTTTTATAATGATTTTATTTGCATGTTCTTCTTTATTCAGGTTTAATGTGAAACAAATTTTGTTGACTACATCTTCCAATGGTTCGTCATAGCGAATGCTTCCGGTAAATGCTGATTCATGATTGATACCTTTTGCTAATGTGACGTCGGAGTTGTACATTTGATTGATGATACTAATAAGCTCTTGCAAGGGAATATCCGTGAAGTTATATTTTCCGTTTTCCCATTTTATATTAGTAATCTGTTCTACTCTCATTTCAGCATTACGCGGATTGTATATCACTCTTTGTAAAGGCTTCATTACTGTTTTTTGTCCGGTGGATTCAACATTAAATTCTATCTTTCCACGAAACAATGTAATTTCGTTCTTTTCGGCATCGGTTTGTTTGATATGGAAGCAAGTTCCTTTTACTTCAATAAAAGCCTTGTCGATATATACTTGGAAGTACTTCCTTCATGCTTATAAACTTCAAATAATGAATTACCACTCAACCAGACTTTTCTTTCTTTGTTAAAAGCTTTTGTATATTGAATAGAACTTCCGGGCTCCATCCATACTTTGCTGCTATCCGGAAGAGTGTACATCTGGTTCTGCTGAGCTGTAATTTTAATAAGCTCATTAGCTATCTTGTCGCCTTTAAACGTTAACCAGAATCCGCCTATTGTCAATAAAAGTGCAATTGAGGCAGCGGCAAAATACCACCTTGGTTCTACAAGAACTCTGTTATTTTTCCTGTATTCACATTTGGTTTTTACCTTTTTCCATATTTGTTCTTTTATTGCCATATCAGCAGCTCTGTTTCCAGATTCATTCCATTGTTTTTTTATTTCTATATTTACCGATTCCAAGTCAGCAAAGGCTTTCCGTTGCTTTTTGGAGAGTCTACCTGACAGCAGACTTTTGATTAATCTTTTCCTTTCGACCTTATCCATTCTATTCTACCTTGTTGGTTTTAAACTCTATTGTTGCTCATATACTATAAATACACACCAGCTCTTTCTAACCCCACATCGACTTTGTAAAAAAGTGAAAGTTTTTTTGAACGTAAGCTGTAATTATCTGATAATTAGCAATGTAGTTAATTGATTAATGCGAAAAAAAATAAAAAAGATGTGAGATGTATTACTAAGTTCTTGTAGAACTAAGGCCATATTTGGCTGCCGCTTCAGTAGCTATCCTATTGTTGATAGGTGGACTTTGGATGATTTTAGGTGATAATAAAGCGGAAATGAATGAGTTGGTAAGGATTGAAGCCCAACAAAGTATGATGTATATTTTGCCGGATAGCACCAAGGTCTGGATGAAGCCCGGAAGTTCTATTCAATTTGCAAAAGATTTTAATAAAGACAGAAAAGTCTGGTTGAGTGGTAATTCATTATTTGAAGTTTATAAGCACGAGGGAAGTACTTTTCAAGTACACATTAATAAAGCTTTTATAGAAGTGAAGGGAACTTGCTTTCTTGTCAAGCAAGATGATATAAAGCAGAATGAAATTACGCTGTTTCATGGAAAGATAGAATTTAATGTTGAATCTACCGGGAAGAAAATAGTCATGCAACCACTTCAGAAAGTGACTTATAATGTAGATAATGCACAAACACAAATAGAGAATATCTCAAATATCAGTTGGGAAAATGGAAGATATAACTTTGAAGATGTTCCGTTGACTCAACTGATTGAAACAGTCAATCAGATGTATAATACAAATATAGTCTTAAAGAGGAATTTAGGAAAAAAAGCATTGTTTAGTGGGAGTATCCGTTATGACGAAACTTTGGATGATGTACTTGATAAAATCTGTTTTAGTCTCAATTTGACCATAGAAACACACAATGAACAAATTATTATTCATTAATATCAATATAAATATTTTATTATAAACTTAATCGAATGTCTAATCTAATCAGTCGAAGCATGAGAAAACAAAGAATCTCTAGTTGCAGGCGATATTTGAAGTATATCGTCCTCACTTTGCTTTTTTATCCGTTATCTGTCCTTGGAGCTCAGGGACAAGTTTCAGTAAAAGGGCAGTCAATCACTATTAAACAGGCTATTCAGCTTATTGAAAAAAACAGTAGTTATACTTTTTTCTACAATGCAGCAGACCTGAAAAACACAAAAACTAGAAATATTAATTGTTCGGGTACAATTAATGAAGTGCTTAACGAAGTATTCAAAGGGAGTGGAGTCAGTTATACTATTAAAGGTAACGAAGTTATTTTAAAAGTTGAAGCGAATTTACTCAACAAGCGGCCAAACACAAGATTATTGGTGTAGTGACCGAGTCGGCCACCGGAGATCCCATTCCTGGGGCATCTGTTATGATTAAAGGAACAAAAACCGGTACGACTACCGATGTAGATGGTAAGTTCGAGGTTATGGCGACTTCCAGTGATGTTCTGGTTATCTCTTTTATCGGATATTCTTCTAAGGAGATCAAAGTAGGAAACCAGAAAGTACTGAGTGTTACTTTATCTGACGATGCAGAACAGCTGGATGAAGTAGTCGTAACGGCCTTCGGAACAGGACAGAAGAAAGAAACAGTAACAGGTTCTATCCAGTCTGTACGTCCGGCAGATTTGAAAGTACCGACTGCTAATCTTTCTACGGCTTTTGCCGGTCGCCTTTCCGGTGTGATCTCTTATCAACGTAGTGGTGAGCCTGGAAATAACGGTGCGGATTTCTTTATCCGTGGTGTTGCTACCATGAACAGTGCTACTCCGCTTATTGTACTTGACGGAGTTGAAATCTCAAAAGCGGATTTGAATGCACTTGATCCGGAAGTCATTGAAAGTTTTTCTGTACTGAAAGATGCAACTGCTTCCGCCATGTACGGTACACGCGGTGCGAATGGTGTACTTATCATTAAAACCAAGTCGGGTTCCGACCTTGAAAAACCGATTATCGGTGTGCGTGTAGAGGCTTACGTCAATACACCTATTAAGCGCCCGAAAACGGTGGACGGAGTGACGTTTATGAGAATGTATAATGAAGCCGTTACTAATCAAGGTACCGGAGATGCACTGTATTCAGATGATAAAATCTATGGTACGGCGAATAACTTGAATCCATACATTTACCCGAATGTGGATTGGTACGACGAAGTATTCAAGAACGCGACCTTCAATCAGAAAGCTAACTTCAATGTTCGCGGAGGTACTTCCAAGATTACTTACTTTATGAATGTGAATGTCAATCATGAAACAGGTATGCTGAAAGACCGTTCCAGCAACTTCTTCTCTTATAAGAATAATATCGACTATATGAAATATGCATTTCAGAATAATGTGGACTTCCATATGTCGAAGACTTCTACTTTGTCTTTACACTTGAATGTACAGTTGAACAATATGCATGGTCCGTTGACAACTTCAGAAGGAGCCGGTGTAGATAATATTTTTGGGGCTATCATGGGAACTAACCCGGTCGATTTTCCTGTAATGTATCCGCAAGAAGATGAGAAATGGTATCGTTGGGGTAGTATTGTGGCAGGTAACTATAATCCTGTAAACCCTGTTGCTGTGTCCAGTATGGGATATAAGGATACGTTCGAGAGTACGGTCGTTGCCAATCTGGACTTTGATCAGAAACTTGATTTTATTACCAAAGGATTGAGCTTCAAAGCATTGATTTCATTTAAGAACTGGAGTTATAATTCCAAATATCGTTTACAGGGTTATAATACTTACCAGCTGACTGACTATACCAAGAATGAAGATGGAACATATAATTATACAGTAAATTCAATAGGGGATGCAACCAATCATACGTTAGATTCTTTCTTTGGTACTGACGGTGACAGACGCTTTTACATTCAAGGTTACTTTAATTATGACCGTGCTTTTGGCGATCATCATGTAGGTGGTATGTTGTTGTATAACCAGGATGAATATAACTCAAATGTTAATTCCAGTTTATTGAACTCTTTGCCCAAACGTAGAATGGGTATTGCCGTTCGTGCTGCTTATGATTATGCCAATCGCTATTTATTTGAGTTCAATGCTGGTTATAATGGATCTGAGAACTTCGCAAAAGGACATCGTTTCGGATTCTTCCCCTCTGTGTCAGTGGGTTGGAATATCAGTCAGGAGAAATTCTGGGAACCAATTAGAAATATAGTATCTAATTTCAAAATTCGCGGTTCTTATGGTTTGGTGGGTAACGACCAAGTACCTTATACTCGTTTCTTGTATATGGGAATCACTACATTGAATGATTCGCCCAGCTATCAGACTGGTTATGGCAGCCATAAAGAGTCACATAATGGCCCTACATTCTCAAGATTTGAAAATGAAGATATGACATGGGAGGTAGGTCATAAGCTGAATGTGGGAGCAGACATTCAATTATTTAACTCTCTCAATTTGACAGTTGACGCATTCCGTGAGATCAGAAGTAATATCCTTACTACAAAAGGTTCTATTCCTAATTATCTGGGAGCAGCCAACACAGTAATCTATGGAAACTTTGCCAAGGTAAAGAACTGGGGAGTTGATCTGGCGGTTGATTATGGTAAACAGATCAATAGAGATCTATCAATTCAGTTTAAAGGAACGTTTACGTTTGCCAGAAATCGTGTAATGGAAACTGATGAGGCCGCTGATATACGTCCGGCTCTGTCCGCAGTAGGAAAACCCTTGAATACACTATGGGGATATGTAGCTGACGGACTATATATTGACGAAGCTGATATAGCGAATAATCCTACCTCTACATTAGGTAATATAACAATAGCGGCAGGTGATGTGAAATATGTAGACCAACCGGATGTAAATGGTAATTATGACGGACAGATAGACTCCGATGACAGAGTCGCCATTGGTCATCCTACTATTCCTGAAATTATCTATGGTTTCGGTCCGTCTATTACTTGGAAGAAATGGGACTTCTCCGTATTTTTCCAGGGACAGGCTAACGTCTCATTGATGATGAGTGGTTTTGAGCCTTTTGGTACTCAAAGTAAAAACAATGTGTTGGAGTGGATTGCAGAGGATTATTGGAGCAAAGAAAATCAGAATCCGAATGCTAAATATCCCCGTTTGACTAAGTACAACAACAATAATAATATGCAATCTTCTACTTATTGGTTGAGAAACGCCGCTTTCCTGAAATTAAAGAATGCAGAAGTTGGTTATAACTTTAAATGGGGAAGAGTTTATATGAGTGGAACCAATCTGCTGACATTCTCTCCGTTTAAATTGTGGGATCCTGAAATGGGTGGAGGAAAAGGTATGGCTTATCCTACTCAGAGAACTTTCAACTTAGGTGTTCAAATTACATTCAAATAAACATATAATAACCAGTGATTATGAAAAAAATATATAGAATTTTATTCTTGCTAGTTGCATTAATTGGATATAGTTCTTGTAACTATCTGGACATTGTTCCGGATGAAACAACTACTGACGAGGATACTTATGCTGATAAAGATGCAGTGAGAGATTATCTTTATTCTTGTTATGCCTATTTGCCGCAGTGTAACATATCGAGTGGTAGCTTGGACCAGATGACAGGTGATGAGGTGATTACTGCATTCGAGCATGAAACGTTTGCCGGTTTCCCTAAAGGAAACTATTCTGCGGCAACTCCTGTAATTTCTTATTGGGACACTTTCTTCCAGGGTATCCGCCAATGTTATATGTTGCTTGAAAGGATTGACAAGGTAGCTGATTTGAGAAACGATTTGAAAGTGGATTATAAGGCACAGACTAAATTTCTGATAGCTTATTATCATTATTTGATGGCCCGTTGTTATGGTCCTACTTTGCTGATAAAAGAAACACCTTCTATCACGACTCCGGTGGAAGAATATTTGGGAAGAACACCTTATGATGAATGTGTGGAATGGATATGTAATTTGTTTGACGAAGCTGCCAATGATTTGCCGGCTGTTCGTTCTACGGCTTCCGAGTTCGGACTTGCCACTAGTATCGCTGCTAAATCATTAAAGGCAAAGATGCGACTTTATGCAGCTTCGCCGCTATTCAATGGTAATTCAAAATTTTATAGCAACTTTGTAGATAAGGATGGTGTGCAGTTGATGCCGCTTACTTATGACGCTAATAAGTGGGTACTTGCAAGAGATGCCTGTAAAGAGGCTATTGAACTTGCCGTACTGAACGGACATGATTTATATAAAAAGAAAGATTACCGGCTGGATGAGTCAGAAGCTAATCCATACCCTGAAGAAGGAGCTGTCAGATGTTTGCGTACAGGTATGGTGGATTGGGAATCACGTAACGTAGAAGTTTGTTTGCCGAAACTCGGAATGAAGGTAGTTATGGCGTACAAAATAAATCATTGCCGTTTGTGAAAGACGGTTGGGCATGGAATGGTGTTTGTCCTACTTGGGCTATGTTGAATCGCTTTTATACAAAGAATGGTTTGCCTTGGGATGAAGATCCGGAATTTGCATCGAAAGTGAAAACCGAAGTGGTTAGTGTAGATGCTGCTCATGCTACTCAAGCTGCACAGGGTCAGAAAACAATTCTCTTTAATTTAGACCGTGAGCCTCGTTATTATGCTTGGATAGCTTTTCAGGGTGGTTACTTTGAGGTATTGAACAATGCTACAAATCCGGCTTACAGCGATGGTTATGTAGATGGTGGACGCTTGGTATGTAGTTTCCTTTTGGGAGGTAATTGTAGTATTGGTACAGCTAACGTGCAGCGTGATGGTAACTATAGTCCTGGTGGATATTTGAATAAAAAAGGAGTGGATCCCAATACTACCGTGGGGACGAGCAGTACGACTTTGAACCAATATCCTTGGCCGGTTATTAGATTAGCAGATTTATATTTGGCTTATGCAGAAGCTTGCATTGAAATTGGAACATCAGATGATTTGACGAATGCTAAGACATATATCAATTATATCAGAGAACGTGCAGGAATTCCGACATTAGAAACTTCATGGAATGGAATAGCTACGCTGAACCAATCTAAACTTCGGGAAATTGTCCGTCAGGAAAGAATGATTGAATTGTATCTGGAGAATCAAAATTTCTGGGATATGCGTCGTTGGCTTCTGGCTGAGGAATATTTCGGAGTAAAAGCGAAAGGTATGAATATTAAAGCGTCAACAATTGATGATTTTGCCAAACTGACAGAAATCAGTTTTGAGCGTAAGTTTAAATCTCCTACTCAGTATTTGTTGCCAATTCCTTCTACTGATATAAACAGAGACCCACAATTGGTGAATAATCCGGGGTATTAATCAATAAAATGTCTATTAATATGAAAAAAAATATTATCTTATATTATAATGGGAATCTTGGGAGTGACGGTTTTTACTGCTTGCTCTGATGATGAATCTTATCCGACTCCGACAGCTTTGGATGCGAGTACACTCTCTTATGAGGCGAAAGCAGGAGCTGTAAAACTGAAATGGAAGATTCCGGAGAATGCTAATTATAAGTATATCAAAGTTACTTATACATTGCCGGAAAGTGGTAAGGAGTGTTTACGTCTGGCTAGTGTATATAGTGATACGATATTGGTGGATAATTTATTGAAAAGATATGGAGATATTGTGTTTACGTTACAGCCATGCAGTGCTGATGGTAATGGCGGAGAAATTGCTCTATTACTGCACAGGCAGCGGCAGCAAATAAGCAGACTGTAACTATTTCTAAAGACTTAAAATAACGGGAGAAGGAGATGCATGGACCGATGCTCAGGAAACATCAGAAGGGCCGTTGAAGAATCTGTTTGACGGTAGTACTGCTTCTGATAATTACTTCCATATGTCTTGGAGTGCTTCGACTCCTTTTCCGCATTATATCGTAGTAGATTTAAAAGAAGAAACAAACTTTTTTAGTTTCACTTATACTGCTAGAGATAACGCAAACTGTGATAATCCGAAAGAAATGGATATTTTGGTAAGTAAGGAACTGGTGGGATCGAAGCCTGATTATGTAAATGAAACGGGAACGACTAAGTTGGCTTCTCTTTCAGAACTTCCGGGAACTCGGAAGGCCTCATATATGTCGGATAGAATTTCTTCGGATGAAACATTTCGATATGTCTGGTTTAAAGTATTGTCTGCAACTTCCGGAAGTAACTGGATTGCTCTGTCGGAACTGGCATTGAAACAAGTGACAACGACAATCTATGATCCCGAAACCGGAGAGACAGTGGTAGTGGAGGATTAATGTCTCTTGAAATAAGTGACGTTCTCTGACAGAGAATTGATAGCGGAGATACAAATGATTGCTAGGATATATTTGTATCTCCGTTCTTTTTCCCCTTTTATAAATTAAATTGAAAACTATGAGAAGAATATATTTATTACTGCTTTTCTTGATTCCCTTGAGTCTGCTGGCGGCTTGTTCCAGCGACGATGAAATAGCAATTGCTACATTGGAAATCAGTAAAACAACAGTTGACTTCAAAAGTGAAGCAAGCGAACAAAGTCTGACGATTACTACAAATGCTGTTGCGTGGACTGCCCAATCGGATAAAAGTTGGTGCCGCCCTTCGATTGTAGGAAAACTGCTGAAAATATCCGTAGATCAAAGTGACGAAAGATTGGTACGTGAAGCTACCGTATCGGTTACGGCAGATGGGTTATCGAAAACGATCAGAGTCCGTCAGCTAGGTTATGAAGCGGCTATCTTGATTGATCAGCAAGCGTTTGAAGTACCGGCGGTGGGTGCGCAAATCAAATTTGCCGTGACTACCAATGTTGAGGTAGAACCGGTTCTGTCCGACTGGATTGTCGAAGCTCCTAAAACTCGTTCTGCCGAAATGGTGACAACGGACTACTGCTACTCGGTACGTGCCAGTATATTGGACAACAAAAGACAAGGTACTATCGTATTTACAGAGAAACTGCCGGAAGATGCAACGGAAAACGATGTACCGGTTTCTGCCACCGTGTCTGTCACCAACATGGACTCAATGAATATAATGCCGACACGGGGGAAGATATCAAAGGCGATATTAAATTGAAAGTAAAGGATGGGACCGCTTCTTCTTTCCAAGATGGTGGAGAAATTGAAAAATCATTTGACGGAGACTACTCTACCATTTATCATTCCAGTTGGAATAACTCCGGCAGCAATTACTTCCCCATTACACTGACTTATAATTTGGAAGAAGTGTCCGATGTCGATTATCTGGTTTATTATCCTCGCACGGACGGTGCCAACGGAAAGTTTAAGGAAGTGGAAATTCAATATTCCGAAGATGGGAGTGCTTTCACTCCTTTGGCTGATAAAGATTTCTTAGGTTCCGCTTCTGCTACTAAAGTATTATTCGATGCTCCCGTTCGTGCTAAATCCTTCCGCTTTATCGTAAAAACTGGTGCAGGAGATGGACAAGGGTTTGCTTCTTGTGCTGAAATGGAATTTTATGCAAAGAATCCCGAAGCCTTTGATTATTCAACTCTTTTTGCAGACGAGACGTGTAGTGAGCTAAAAGCGGGAATTACTGAGGCTGACATTGAGAAGTGCGAGTTCCCGTTCTTTAAGAATCTGGCTTATTACATGATTAAAGGTAAATATGAGCCGGAGTTCCGTGTGGGTGAATTTAAAGCATACCCGAATCCTGATATTCAATCGGGGACTCATAAAACGAATCCGTATAGTCTTTTAGACAATCCGACCGGTATTTCGGTGAAGGCTAATGAAAACCTGATTGTACTTGTGGGCGATACGCACGGTTATGACATCAGTTTGAAGGTACAGAATCTGGATGCTCCGGAAAGTGACGGCTTCGGAGGAGTGACCTATCCGTTGAGTCGAGGAACGAACAAGTTGACAATCAGTGAAAAAGGATTGGTTTACGTGATGTACCATACCCGGACGTGGATGATGCGGCTGCGTTGCCGGTGAAGATTCATTTTGCATCGGGAACAGTAAACGGTTATTTTGACTCGCAGAAACATGAGGGACGTTGGAATGAACTGTTGGGAAAAGCTACGGATAAGTATTTTGACGTAGTAGGGAAGTATGCACACATGACTTTCGAAACGAATGACTATCGTAAATATGCTGCTAATAACGGAAACGAACTGATTGATTTGTATGACCAGATTGCGTTGAACGAAATGCAGTTGTTGGGACTGGAGAAATATGACAAGATGTTCAGAAACCGTATGTACTTGAATGTCATGTATCAATCATATATGTATGCCACTTCCTATCATACCGCTTATAATCAAATGACAATGAGTGATATCTGTAATCCTTCCAAACTTAAGACAAGCGCTTGCTGGGGACCGGCACACGAAATAGGTCACTGTAACCAGACTCGTTTGGGAGTGATGTGGATCGGAATGACGGAAGTGACAAATAACATTATGTCCGAGTATATCCAGACAACAATTTTTGGTCAGGGCTCGCGTATACAAACTGAAGACATGGGGGATGTTTACCGTAATCGATACTCAAAAGCCTGGAATGGAATAATCGTTGCGGGTAGTTCTCATGCTGATTTTTCAAATATAGGTGACGATGCGAATGATGTCTTCTGCAAACTGGTTCCTTTCTGGCAACTGGAACTTTACTTCGGAAAAGTGCTGGGACGGACTCCTTTGCAACAGTCGGACAAAGGCGGATTCTATCCGGATGTTTATGAGTATGCCCGTAATAAAGATTATACAGGCATGACGGACGGAGACATACAATTGGATTTTGTCTATAATTGCTGCCTGTCGGCAAAGATGAATCTGCTTGATTTCTTTGAAAAGTGGGGATTCCTTACTCCTGTCAATAAAAAAATTGAGGACTATGACACCAGGACTCTTACCGTAACGCCGGATATGGTAGATGCGTTAAGGCATAAAGTAAATGGCTTGGGATATTCCAAACCCGATGTAGCCTTGGAGTACATATCGGACAATTCGTTTGAACTATATAAAAGTAGGGCGTCGGTAGTGGCAGGTTCGCACGCAACACACACTGCCAAAAGCTTCACAGAAGGGAAGACGGAGGCTATTGGTGAAGCGATAACTATCCAAGGATGGAAAAATGTAGTGGCTTATGAAGTAAAGGATGCAGATGGAAAGTTGATTTTTGTTTGCAGTGGTGAAACCACTCCATCTTCTACACATACGTTTATTTTGCCTCTCAGCTGGAAAGAAGGGTTTAAATTGTATGCTGTGTCGGCAACAGGAGATCGTACGGAAGTGACGATGAATTAAAAAAGTTTTCAATAGTGCAGGGTGCGGGATGATGAAAGAATATTCTGGTTAACAGATTTTTCCGTTATTCCGCACTCTTTCTTTCGGAAGTAAAATCTTTAGATATTTGAATAAAAAGACCTGTTTTTGCATGATTTTTTCAAATAATATAGAAGTTTATCTATTTTTCTTTTATATTTGTATAGTTTTTGTACAATATGGATGAAACAGAGATATTAACCGAGGTAAAGGCTGGAAATACAATTGCATTTGAGCGTCTATATGACTGTTATTGGCTGAAAGTCTATAACTTTGCGCAGCTTTATATAACTTCGTCTTTCGAGGTTTCTGAAGTGGTACAAGATGTTTTTGTTAAAGTTTGGGAATCAAGGGAAATGTTTGATGAAACCAAGAACTTTGACGGTTTCCTCTTTATTATTACCCGTAACATTATCTTTAATTATTCGCGCCGGCATTTTTATGAGTTGAATTTTAAAATGACAGCCTGCGAGGTCTTGAAAATTCATACGATATAGAAGATGAGTTGGATGCGGCCGATTTAAAAAGCTATATTGATAAGTTGATTGAACAGCTTCCTCCTCAACGGCGGCGGATCTTCAAAATGAGCCGGGAACAACATTTGACTAATAAAGAAATAGCGGAACGATGTGCAGTTTCCGAGAAAGCGATAGAGCGGCAGATAACTATGGCGTTGAAATTCCTTAGAGATAATCTTCCGATGTTTATAGTATTTATGGGGTAGATGAAGTGTTACACGATTATATTCCTGAGGTCCATCGGTAGTCTCAACTTCTAATTTTTAGATGACTCCAGAAAAAAGTTTTTATCAATTTTACCTTCATACTCTCATTAATAGTCTACATCCCTTTATTCATCAGGGTTGCAGCTATGAGAGTTGCTACAAGGAACAGCCTGAGAGTAAAAAGTTACCCTCATAAATCTCTTTATATACAGCTTATCCGGCAATATAATACAGCCGGTAAACACTGATATATCTTATGAAACGCTATAAGGTCTATCATAATAACGATATAGATTACTTATGTTTGTCTTCTTTGTCCTTCAACAGCTAACCAATGTTAGCCTCTCCGTTTACCGGGATTAGCTGATAAGCTAACGAAGGTTGACAAACAAGCTAATGAAGGTAAACCTCTCTGCTTCCTTATTGCTTCATGTTTTAATCCCGTATGCTTTTAGTAACAAATGTATAGGGAATTCTCCAGAGAATACGGTCTGAAGGTAACTGTTTACCCTCAGGCTACTTCTTGTAGTTACCCTCATAGCTGCAACCCTGATGAATAAAGGAATGTAGACTATTAGTGAGGGCATGAGAGTTAAATCGATAAAAACTGGTTCTTCTTCAAATTTGGTGGTAAACTTAATTAGGAAAATAATAATTTGATAATCGATAGTATTCTCCATTCTCCTCCTTCGGGAAGGAGGAGTCCCCGTAGGGGGAGGTGGTAGGTGAA
>ENA-OQCK01000234-OQCK01000234.1-human-gut-metagenome-genome-assembly--contig:-NODE-234-length-33121-cov-9.305116_pt1 | contig 33121 bp, 29 predicted proteins | sample MGYA00242498_ERZ504578 | MGnify/ENA primary metagenome ERZ504578 (study PRJEB26092, sample SAMD00036229) | human gut metagenome | host: Homo sapiens | study: EMG produced TPA metagenomics assembly of...
GTAGCTCGTACGGATGGAAAATACATCGTCAACCCAACTTCGCGGAATTGGAGAAAGCTGATATCGACATCATGGTTGCCGCTACCATAGACAACATCATGATGGTTGAGGGTGAGATGAACGAGGTTCAGGAATCTGAGATGCTTGAGGCTATCAAGGTCGCTCACGAGGCTATCAAGGTACAATGCAAGGCTCAGCTGGAGTTATCCGAGGCTTGCGGCAATTGGTAAAACGCGAATATTGCCACGAGGTAAACGATGACGAGTTGCGCAAGGACGTACACGACAAATGTTACGCCAAGGCTTACGCCGTAGCCACATCCGGTAGCGGCAAGCACGAACGCAGCGAGGCATTCGAGAAAATCGTAGAAGAATACAAGGCTCAATTCTCCGAGGAGGAGTTGACGGACGAGAAACTGGAAATGATCGGTCGCTACTATCACGATGTAGAGAAAGAGGCTATGCGCCGTGCCATCCTTGATGAGGGTAAGCGTTTGGATGGTCGTAAGACTACCGAGATCCGTCCGATCTGGATCGAGACAGATTGCCTGCCGGGTCCTCACGGTTCCGCTATCTTTACACGTGGAGAGACACAGTCTTTATCTACGGTAACTTTAGGTACGAAGTCTGATGAGAAAATGATAGACGACGTATTGAACCATGGATACGAGCGTTTCCTTTTACATTATAACTTCCCCCCGTTCTCCACAGGCGAGGCCAAAGCAACACGTGGCGTAGGCCGTCGTGAGATCGGACACGGTAACTTGGCTCACCGTGCGCTAAAACGTATGATCCCGGATAACTATCCGTATGTAGTGCGTGTGATCTCCGATATCTTGGAGTCTAACGGTTCTTCTTCTATGGCTACGGTTTGTGCCGGTACCTTGGCGTTGAGAGACGCGGGTGTCCCGATGAAGAAACCGGTATCCGGTATCGCTATGGGATTGATCTCCGAGAACAAGGGTACGAACTACGCCATCTTGTCTGATATCTTAGGCGACGAGGATCACTTGGGTGATATGGACTTCAAGGTAACGGGTACGAAAGACGGTATCACGGCTACCCAGATGGATATCAAGGTAGACGGTTTGTCTTACGAGATCCTTGAGAATGCTTTGGCTCAAGCGAAAGAGGGTCGTATGCATATCTTGGGCAAGATATTGGAGGCTCAACCGGAAGCTCGTGAGGATTTGAAACCTCATGCACCTCGTATCGAGACGATGATTATCGGTAAGGAATTCATCGGTGCGGTAATCGGCCCGGGCGGTAAGATCATCCAAGGTATCCAAGAGAAGACGGGAGCTACGGTTTCTATCGATGAGGTAGACGGCGTAGGAAAGATCGAGATCTCCGGCACGAATAAGGCTACGATCGACGCGGCTGTCAAGGCGATCAAGGCTATTGTCGCTGTTCCTGAGATCGGAGAGGTTTATGAAGGAAAGATTTCCTCTATCATGCCTTATGGTGCGTTCGTTGAGTTCATGCCGGGCAAGGATGGTTTGCTTCACATTTCCGAGATCGACTGGAAACGTCTGGAGACCGTTGAGCAAGCCGGCTTGAAGGAAGGCGATACAGTTTCTGTCAAGTTGGTTGATATCGATCCGAAGACAGGCAAGTTCAAACTTTCCCGCAAGGTATTGCTTCCGAAACCGGAAGGTTACGAGGAACGTCCACCGAGACCAGAAAGAGGTGAGCGTGGACCTCGCCAAGATCGTGGAGACCGTGGTCCTCGTCAGGATCGTGGTGATCGCGGACCTCGCAGGGAGTACAGAGACTAAGATAAGGTCTTATACATTATATATTATCCCGGGTAGATTAAACACTATCCGGGATTTTTTTATCAAATCATCTACCACACCTACAACTATAGCTATAATCAATTGGTCATAAGTTATTTATCGGGTGGTGGTAGATAAATAGCATCTACCACTATCGGCTCGTATCTACCACCATTTACTACTTTTCAATCATAAAACACCACCGTCCCCTACTCGCCAACCGCATCATTGGTCCTATCTTTTTCAAGAAGCGACCGAAAATATAGACATTGCTTAGCTTGCCGGCTATCTGTTTAGCCATGCTTCATATATCATTTAAGAAACTGATTAATTGATATTTATAGTTTTTCTTGGTATAAAACAAAAGTTTTAATTTAAAAAACTTTTGTTTTCTCATGAGGAAACCTTAGTTTCGTGCTTACGAAACTTTAGTTTTCCCTAGGAGAAACTATTTGTTCGCCTAAGGGAAACGCTTTTCTCATGCCGGAAAAGTCAGTACTACTTACTTATCCACGGGATATATACTGCAAGTGGCATAGAAGATATACTGTGTTGGCAAGGTAAGTACTACTGATAATTTAGGATCATGTTGCCAAAACATGCCTTTTGAGGGATAACAGATCTATTATGCCTTACGGTACGCTCGTTGAGGTTATATCGGGCAAGGATGATCTGCTTCACATTTTCGAGACCGGCCGGAAGCGTCCGGAGACCGTGGTCCTCGTCAAGATCGTAATGATTGCGGGCCTCGCAGGGAGTACAGAAACTAAGATAAGGTCTTATACATTAATATATAATCCCGGGTAGATTAAACGCTATCCGGGATTTTTATAAAGAATCACAAATAAAAACCAACTTCTTCCACATTACAGATAATGTGAAATGCACGCATATTCATCTAGTCAACCTCTGGAAAATTATTTGGCGAACAAAAATAAAATTTGCAAGAAGAAATTCTATCATTCCACGAATCAATCCTAGACTCAGGTAAAGAAGGTACATCATCAACAAATATATATTTCAAATTTGCATATTCATATTCTCTATCCGCTTGCTCCAAATAACCCGCATAGAAGTAAAACGAATCCCCCGAATCATTTTCATTATATGTATCATTCTCATATACAACCAACAAAGCATATACACCAAAATTATAATTTTGAACTTTCACAGAAGAACATTTATCATTAAACGAATCATATTCTTTCAAATTAGGAATATCAACAGCATCTCCCGGATTTTCTAATACTATATCCTTACATCTTCTACCAGAAAAATTTTTATCGTCATACAAAAACGCTCTAGCTTTATATCTATTAGGATTATTGTTCCAATCGTCTTCAGGAAGACCTCTTTGATCGCTAAAACTAATGCTTTTGGTAACAGCGGCCTTTTCCATCTTCATATGTTCACCAAATTTTTTGAGTAAATCCTCTTCCTTATCAAAATATTCAACAAACCCGTCATGGCGCATCAAAGCAGCCATTGGTTAGATTTTATCGACTTGTAAACAACTTTTACCTCTTCATCTAGTACATCTATATAATCATCATATACTAGACAAGTCGACATATATTGTTTATTCTGATAAATAAATTTCAGATCCATTGTATCTGGAACAAAATCAACAGATTTTGTCATAGAAGTATTCACGTTCTCTTTACAATCATCTATCAAGTCATTATTACAAGACAACAAACAAAACATCATTAACACCGATACCAATAATTCTTTTTTCATCATATTTATATTTAGAACATTAAAAAGATTCACCTTTTTGATTAATCATAATTTGAGAGAAACGATTATCGCATACAATACCAATAGATAGACTTCTCTCCTTTCCTATATTAGAAGCAACAGAAACAGAAAGATATTCTCCTCCATTTTTCTTTATTAAAGTATACCAATTACCTCTTATTGTATCCAACTGCTGATTCATTGACTCCTCCACTTCTTTAACCCGCATATACCAATGCGTCTCGCTGGCTTTTATATCAATTATTTGCTTATCTGAGCTAAGATTGACCATTTGGCTCTCAAAAATATCGGAGCCTCCCTCAGAGGAATCTTGTTTATCGCAACTACAAAACAAGGCAACACATATTAATATGAATAGAAACCTTTTTATCATTATCATCGCTAATAAATTAATAGTTTGTTATATATATCTGAACATTATCATCAAAGTATGGCTGCATATCCGGATCTGGCTGTTCCATCCTGCTTATAGTATACCAGCCATCAGAATCAGAAATTCCACTAGTGAATCCATGTCCCCAATTACAATGCACTAAAGTAACTTCAGAATTCGCATTCACTTGAACACCATCCCAAATCCAAACGTGACCAGACTGAGGCTTTTTTCTCGTTCCTGCGGAAATATGAGGATTTCCCCTTTGTATATTCCTAGATAATTTATTAATATCAACATTCGCATCATTATCACATTCTATTGAATATCCTTGTTTAGATGTTAAATAAGTCGCTATTTTGCGAGGGTCGTCCAAATTTCCTTTCCTATCAGACCATTTAATTTGACATCCTACTCCTATCTCATAACATAATTGACTTACTTCAAAAACCAAAGGATTGTCTCTATCTAATTCATAACTAATTTTAGGATTCCGAGTTAGTTCAAAAAAGTCATATTTATAGGGAAGTCCTGTATGCACATCACGAACACTGGACGTGAAACGTTGATAATAGGCTACAACTTGAGCAGTAGCTACTGCCGCACATCCAACAGGCGCATGCCCTTTCAAGTATCTGTCTGATTCCACTGAAGCATAATATGGGCACATTGAATTATATGGATAATCTTGATTCCAATGAGTTTTAACGTGTGGTCCAGATATAACACCGATCACTTGTCGAGCTTCTCTTAAAGAGGGTTCTTGATAATACTTTTCTATATCTGCCTTTACTACGGATGGGATCGACTTTATCGCACACGCCAAAGGATATATTTTAGCGGTGTCACCTATTGAACCTTTTTCCGTATAAGCATATACCTTATTGAGGCGTTTATCTCCAGTAGCTATGGAAAATCCTTTTGTTCCATCTTCTGAATGAAAATTAACAAGATACAAATCAACGGTTGTTGAGTCCGGCATTGTTGAATCACTACTTTTTGTTAATATCGTTCCATTTAGATCAATCATACAAGTGGTTTTAACACATTCATCTATTATTATACCTCCCGAGGTATATCAGTAGACTTAGATATAAATCTATTATCCTTATTAGAGGATGTCATTGTAGCAAAATTTTTAACAAGCTCAACTGTTAAGTTTTTTGTTAGATCAGACTTTTCCTCTACAACATTCTGAGGGTCAGCTATTAGCACATCCTCTTCTTTATCACAACTCCCTAGACATACTAGAGATATAAAAAACAACAGATACAAATTCGTTTTCATAATCTATTACTTAGAATAACAATAAACATTATATAACTTTATGTATATGAGATACCAATAAGAAATGATATATATCCTTATCCAACTTGATTAAAATAATATATACCCGTTTCTTATAAAATTTCCTTAATTCACTTTTCTTCCTAATAAAAATCTATAACCTATACCAATACTTAACGAATGATAATTAGCATTTATTCCTGAATTCTTATCTTCCTCACCCAAAGACAAATCATAGTTTATAGCGATACGCCATTTATGAATATCTATGGCCGCAGAAGAGGAGATTCCCCAATCAAAATTATTTAATCCCTCAAAGACTGATTTATGACTACACGCATCTTGATTCCCCTCCCAATAATGTTCTTCACTATAACCTCCTTCCCAATAATCTTTCACACTAATACCAACATAAGGGCCTAAGCCAAAACTTAACGCAAGCGATTGATTCAAAGAGTGAGTATAAGTTAGTAAAAGTGGAACCTGTAAAAAATTACGCTTCAATTTATTAGTATAAGGCATCTCATATACGACATTCTCAAGAGAATATTCATAACGACCAAAAGCAGGTCCTAAACTATATCCCCTTGAAGCATAAAACAGACCTGTTCTTACACCAAAATTAGAATATATTTGGTTTTCTATACCAAGTCCTCCTTTTATGCCAGTACCCCAGCCATCCCCAAAATCATTCCGCTTAATAATAGAGAAGCTAACATCTGGAATTATAGACCACTGTGCTCTTGCCTCTATACATAAGACAAATAAAAAAAGAAATAATATTGTCTTTTTCATTTACAGATCAATAAAATATTGGTAATTCTAAATCAATATTATCCCCTAAAATAATCAAGCGAAGATTTTCCGTACAGTTAATCATAGGAACACAATAACTCTGCGGAGAGGATATCAATAATGATTCTTCATAGACTAAAGTTCCACCATCATCAACGATCCATATAGACACTTCACCTAGCGATCTCATAAAATGGAGCGTCAACATACTCTCTGACATTTCCACTTTTACCGGATCATGAGAAATAGAGCGTTTTTCTTTTTCATCTCGATCCCCTTTCTTCTCTTCAGCCATCACATGTGTGCACAGCCCCACGCAACCCAACAAAGTCAAAAATAAAATTCTTTTCATCCCATTCATTTTTTGACTGCAAAAGTATCCGATAAGGTTGGATTCGGGGCTAAAACACTGTTCGCTTTTTGTTCGCTTTTTGTTCGCAGAGTTGTATAAGGCTAAAGATCAGCAATTAATTCATCCAGTTCATTCGGGGTTCCATCCTCTCCCTTTATTTTTTTATAAAGCCGTTTACGGGATGAGGATACGGAGGGTTTGGAGCGACCCAAGATTTTTGCCATATCAGTTACCTTGACTGATATCTTTATCAAGTAACAAATCCGGAGTTCTATCAATGACATTCCCGAATATAACTGATATAGACGATTCGTAAAATTATTGTATGTCTTATCTAACTCCTTCCGTAAAGCATTCCAATCTTCTTCCCTGATTATCTGATCTGCCTCATTCGTGGAATGGAATTTCATATAGATATCCGAATGCCTTAAATCCGACTCTAACAAATCACGCTCGGTACGCCGCAACTGTATTTGTTCATTGGTCACTTGCAAAAGTTCTTTTCGCACATGAAGCAATGAATTTGTATCTTCATGGTCTTTAGATAGTAAGGTTCCCAATTCATTCAATTTCGCGTTATTCGCTTCTACATATTGAAAACTTCTCTCATATTGTTCTTGCTTTTCCCGCTGAAGCGCCTCAAACTGCCTAGCCAACCGCTCTTTCTGCCGTTTCAGTCTATATATAAACAATAAGGTTATCGAAAGCCCCAATCCGAACAAGGATAATATCCGGTAAATACGAATCTGCATCCGGTCATTCTCGCCCTTTAGCCGTAAATTCTCAGTTTCCCGCTTTTGATAATTATATAAAGAGGTCATTTTACGGATTTCCTCCGAATCGGTTATCTTGCGGATGGAATCTTGCACTTGCTGGCCAAGACGGACATAGCGAATAGCCTCCCGATAATTCAACCGACGCTCATACAAAAGCGACAAGTACTCATAAATAGCGTCTCTAACATATAAATCGGGACTATCCAAACATCTCCTTAAATAGTAGTCGGCAGAGTCCAATCTTCCCACCTCTAAATAAATATGTCCCAATGTAGAATAAGTAGGATACATATTCCGGCCTACGGAATCTTTTAATGATTCAAACAAACATTCCAATGCCTTATCATACATTCCCAATTCCCGGAAAAGATCACCCTGCTCAGTCAATATACCGGAATATCGATGTCTATTTCCTGTTTCATTCGCTATAATTGCCGCTTTTTGAAAATAGAGAAGCGCACTGTCATTCTTATCGACCATATCATATACCCGGGCAATATCTCTCAGTACAAGAGACAAACTGGTACTATCCCCCTCCAAAAGCTCATACTCTGCTGCTTTCTCATGCATACGGATCGCCTCCTCATACACATTCTGATAATCATAAAGCATCCCCATCTGCGAATAGACATTGGACAATAATCGGTACTTCTCGTATCCCCCGCCACATCCAATGCCTTTTGGAAATACTTCAACGCTTCCGGAGCATCGTTCAGATCCCGGTAGACACGTCCCATATAGTAATAAGACTCCAGTAATTTATCCCGATCGCCATATGTCTCATAGAAAGCGGTGATTCGTTTAATTAAGGAATCGGATGTATGCCGGACATACATCTTATCATTGACCTTCAAGTCGAGCAAGTCATAATACATACGCTGCTCCTCATCAAAGGACGAAAGGCTATCCCGCGATCGATCCAACAAAGGACGGGCTTCCTCCGGATTTGTATCCGCAAGGGATTCAATCCGCGACAAGGTAGCGGGGTAAGGCTTCCCCCGATGATCGCAAGCATAAAAAGCCGAGATCAAGACCGACATCAAGAGGATGTATATACGAGGCATTGGATATCTGTTTTATCACTTAACAATCACAAAGGTAAAAAATTAAAGTGTAATAGTTTCATTGATATTTATACAAACTTTTGAAAGCCAATACGCAAAGTACGCTACGACCAGATACTTACAGGTTTTGCTTTTTACTCTTAACAAAAAAATACCAGATTTGCTTTTTGCCCTTAACAAATCCATGTACTTTTTGCTATCTATCTTGAATAAATCGTATATTTGTCATTCAATCAATCAGCGTATGGATAGTCTATTTATTAAACAAGAACGATTACTGGCACAAACGAGTACCCATATCATAAGGGAACTCATGAACCAAATTCACTGGGATAATCCTCTGATCGCCATCAGAGGATCAAGGGGTGTCGGAAAAACAACACTCATGTTGCAATACATCAAACTGAATTTCCAGCCGGGAAGCAGGGAGGTACTTTATTGCACGCTCGACAGCATCTATTTCAGTAATCACACCCTATCTGAACTGATTGAGCGGTTCTATTTGCAAGGAGGAAAACAATTATTCCTTGATGAAGTACATAAATATCCCACTTGGAGTAAAGAGATAAAAGAGGCCTACGACCTGTATCCATCTCTACGAATTGTTTTTAGCGGTTCTTCCCTATTGAATATATTGAATGCGGATGCCGATCTTTCCAGACGTTGCCTACCATATAATATGTACGGACTTTCCTTCCGGGAATTTCTCATGTTCTATAAGCAAATTGATATACCTGTCTATTCCCTACAAACGATACTGGAAGATCCGGGAAACATTTGCCGGGAAATAAATGAGAAATGTCGCCCCGTACAAATGTTTAACGAATATCTCCACGAAGGGTATTACCCTTTTTTACGGGTAACAGAGAAGATTATTATATTAATATCGAGAATGTGGTCAATCTCATTATTGAGCAGGAACTCCCGTTGCTGTGTGGCGTAGATCCTGCCTATACACGGAAGCTAAAGGCTTTGATGGGTATCTTAGCGACCTCTGTTCCTTATGAGCTGGACATCACGAAACTAGCGGGAATGATCGGACTTTCCCGAAACTCTGTCATCAATTACTTACAGAATTTGGACAAGGCGGAATTGCTCAAGTTATTGTACTCGGATTTACTATCTGTCAAAAAGATGCAAAAACCGGATAAGATTTACCTACAGAATCCCAACCTATTGTACGCCATAGCTTCCGCTCCCGTACAGATCGGGACGGCAAGGGAAACTTTTGTCGTCAACCAGTTATCCGTAAATCATAACGTGGAATATGGAAAAACAAAAGGCGACTTTATCGTAGACCATGCCTACACCTTCGAGGTAGGAGGAGCGGATAAAACATTCAAGCAAATAGCAGATCTCCCCGATTCCTTCATCTTGGCTGACAATCTAGAGTTCGCCACCGGCAAGAAACTACCGCTGTGGATCGTGGGATTAACCTATTAAAAAAACACGTACGTCTTTTTTTAAGAACAAAAAAGCGGTATCCAGCTTGCCGCCGGATACCGCTTTTCATTTATCTTTATCGATCAAGGAATCAGCAACGAGGCTTGATCTGCTTGAAGAAGTCATTACCCTTGTTATCTACCAAGATAAACGCAGGGAAGTTCTCTACCTCGATCTTCCAGATCGCTTCCATACCCAATTCCGGATATTCCACGCACTCGATGCTCTTGATATTGTTCTGAGCCAGGATAGCCGCGGGGCCACCGATAGATCCTAGGTAGAAACCACCGTGGTTCTTACAAGCGTCCGTAACTTGCTGCTACGGTTACCCTTCGCCAACATGATCATGCTACCGCCATGGCTCTGGAACAAGTCAACGTATGAGTCCATACGACCCGCAGTCGTCGGGCCCATAGAGCCACAAGCCATACCTGCCGGAGTCTTAGCCGGACCCGCGTAATAAATAGGATGATCCTTGATGTATTGGGGAAGATCCTCGCCACGGTCCAGACGCTCCTTCAGTTTAGCGTGAGCGATATCACGGCCCACGATGATCGTTCCGTTCAATGACAAACGAGTAGATACCGGATATTTATCCAATTCCTTCAAGATATCCGCCATCGGTTGGTTCAAGTTGATCTTGACAGCGTCGCCCTCACCCGCTTGGCGAAGTTCCTCCGGAATCAATTCGCCGGGATGGCTATCCAACTTCTCGATCCAGATACCTTCCTTATTGATCTTACATTTAATATTACGGTCTGCGGAGCAGCTTACACCCAAACCTACCGGGCAAGAAGCGCCGTGGCGAGGCAAACGGATGATACGGACATCGTGAGCCAAATATTTACCGCCGAATTGAGCGCCCAAGCCAATATTCTGAGCGGCGGCCAATACCTCTTTCTCCAACTCCACGTCGCGGAAAGCACGGCCACCCTCGCTACCGGTCGTAGCAAGCTATCGTAGAAACGAGTAGAAGCCAACTTCACCGTCAATAAATTCTTCTCAGCGGAAGTACCGCCAATCACGATCGCGATATGATACGGAGGACAAGCGGCCGTACCCAACGTCTTGATCTTCTCTACGAGGAAGGGAACCAATGTACCCGGATTCAAGATCGCTTTTGTCTCTTGGTATAAATAAGTCTTATTGGCGGAACCACCTCCCTTTGTCACGCAAAGGAACTCATACTCCATGCCTTCCGTAGCCTCGATATCGATCTGGGCCGGCAAGTTACATTTCGTATTTACCTCGTCGTACATATTCAGCGGAGCGTTCTGGGAGTAACGAAGGTTCTCTTCCGTGTAGGTCTTGTAAACACCTAAGGAAAGCGCTTCCTCATCGCAGTAACCGGTCCAGACCTGCTGCCCCTTCTCACCGTGGATAATAGCCGTACCGGTATCTTGGCAGAAAGGAAGTACGCCTTTAGCCGCTACCTCGGCGTTGCGAAGGAATGTCAAGGCCACGTACTTATCGTTGTCCGTAGCTTCCGGATCGCTTAGGATCTTAGCGACCTGCTCGTTGTGAGAACGGCGAAGCATGAATGATACGTCGCGGAAAGCGGCGTTAGCCATAGCGGTCAAACCTTCTTTAGCGACTTTCAAGATCGGTTTTCCTTCAAACTCAGAAACGGAAACATAATCTTTTGTAAGCAAATAATACTCTGTTGTGTCCGGTCCCTTTTGGAACATCGGCTCGTAGTGAAACGGAGGTGTTGCCATATCTTTAGAATTTAATTATATATTGGTTTTATTTAAGTTTGTCCGTACTTTTCGATTGGCAAACTTAGCGAAAAAACTTGATATATAGATCATGGGGTAAAGAAATATAGTTATATTTGCCCGATATGAAAAAGTTGACCTCTTTATACATTATATTCCTGCTAACGATGCTCGGTTTCAAGGAAATCTGAAAGCGCAGGTTAGCCACGGAGGCCGCCCGCTTCCGCTATCGCTCATGCGAAGTACAAACGGACAGATGTTTAAAGAAATGCCTCCGTTCGACGTTCAAGAGGAATTGCGTATCGACTCGCTGAATGAGAGCGACTTAAGAAGCGGTTTCCGTTTTGCCTATAAATTCATAACGGATTACAATCGGTACAACTCGGGCGTAACTTTCACCGGGCCGGATGGGACACGTGTATGGAGACTCGGGATCTACTCGCCCGGGGCCCTTTCCATCAACGTGCTCTTCACGGAATATGAACTGCCCGAAGGCGCCCAGCTCTTCCTATATAATGAGGACCAGACACAGATATTAGGCTCGTTCAATCACCTAAACAACTCGGAGTTAAACCTATTGCCGGTCTCTCCTATCCAAGGGGATCGCCTGATCATAGAATATCAAGAACCGGCCAACGCCTCTTTTCAAGGAAGACTGACCGTCGGGGAAGTCAACCATGGCTACCGGAGCTTGCGGGGGTTAGAACCGGGAGACAACACCTCACTGATCGGTAAAATCCCACCGTTAGCTTGCTATCAAGATGGGACAAACGATTACGCCCAATGGGGGCAAAGCGTCGTTCTCCTGATCATAGACGGAAGCGTAGGGTGCACGGGCACACTGATAAATAATACGGACAATGACGGAAAGCCTTATCTACTCACCGCCTCCCATTGCCTGAACAAGCAATTCACGATGAAAAACCCCGATTATGAGAAAATAGCCGGAAGTATCGTCTGCTTTTTCAACTTCAACAGCCCTTTCTGCGACCCGATCCTAAGGGGAACGGAAGAGATGTCTACCGCATCCACTTACTTCAAGGCGGTTAATGAAATGGCAGACATGGCCTTGTTGGAACTTACCGCCACACCTCCGGTTTATTACAGGCCTTATTACGCGGGCTGGAACGCACAAGAGGTAGGGCCTGCCCCCTATACGTGCATCCAACATCCCCAATACTCGGTAAAGCGAATCAGTATATCCGATGAGGATCTGGCTCCCTTTACATTGACAGATCCAAACATGATTTTTTACGAGAACGCTCATTGGCATGTCAAGACTTGGGAAGTAGGTTATACGGCCAGCGGTTCCTCCGGATCTCCTTTGTTCAATGCCGACGGAGAGATTATCGGAGCGTTATCCGGCGGCAGTCCAGTGAGAATAGCCCGAAGAATGATTACTTCTTCTCTTTGAAGAAACCCTGGGACGCGATCGATACCCCCGAGAGACAGCTCAAATATTGGCTAAACCCGTCCGATGACGAGACCAAGGTTTGCGAGGGACTTGATCCGTATAAATCAGCCCCTTGTTTCCGGTTGAGCAACATCTATGACTCCGGTAATCAAGAAAACGCCGAATGTACGCTCTATCCCGGGTCTGAAAAAGCGTATTTATTTGGGAACAACCCCGCCAATATCACTGAATACGCGGAAGCTTACCAAGTAGCCGAAGCGGGTACCTTATACGGAGCTTATTTCGTAACACCGCCTGCCGGAGCGAATTACAAACAGATGGAAGTGGAAGTTACCGTTTACAGCGGCGACTCTAAGCCCTCTACATTATTATATACGGAGACATTCCAACCCACCTATAGCAATAAATCGATATTGGACGATACGTTTATTGAGACCGCTAAATCCCTGAATCGGTCACAGGAAAGTTATATCCATTTCTCAAAGCCCGTGAACGTTAGCGGAAAGTTCTACATCGGCTATAAGCTCAAGAGCGTCCCGGAGAACACGTATTTCTCCGCTTACAATTGCCCAAAGGCAAAACGACCCGGAATACGGCTTGGGTTCATGATAAAAACGGCTGGAGACAAGCTACCGAATATACGCAAGCAGGTTTTAGCACCTCCTTGTTTATAGATCCCGTCATTCAATACGGTAACCCCGTCAGCAACGAAAAGCTCGAGGCGAACGAGCAGGTACTCATTCATCTCGGTCCGGAGAAAGGCATGGCACACCTTGTTTTGCCGGATGGAATAGAGAAAGCGACTTATACATTGCACTCGGCACAAGGAAAAGTGTCGGAAAACGGAGAGATCACGGACAGGCAAGCTACACTCCATTTCCTAAAGTTAACGTCTGGAGTCTACTTTCTAACCGTGCACTATGGCGAGGAGCATTATACACAAAAGATTATATTTTAATCAAAAAATATACAATAAGAGTTCTGGGAAACCATCCATTGAAAAGAATGGCAAGAGGTACACAGCCATATTTTTTCAATAATTCTACCCATATTTTATGTATAAAACAAGCCTAGGATTCATTAATAAGTATTAATTAAAAAGATTTTATCGCTTCTTTGCTATCCATAACAAAAAAATACTTTAGTTTTGCACGATAATGGCTAAGGGATAATTTGGAAGTGAATATATTAACATAGTAACATTTTAAACTTACATCAAGATTATGAACAAAAAGTTTTTATTGCCATTCTTCGTATTGGCAGCCATTTTAACTCTTTCTTCTTGTTCAAACAAGTTGAAACCGTTGGCAGAACAGTACATTAAAGCAGAGCCGCAGCCGCTAGAGGCTATCGGAGGCAAAGTTCCTGTAACGATCAACGCGACTTTCCCCGCTAAATGGTTCAACAAGAAAGCTGTTGTAACTGTAACTCCGGTATTGCGTTACCAGGGTGGCGAAGCTTGGGGCACTTCTTACACTTACCAAGGTGAGAAAGTAAAAGGTAACAACCAAGTAATCCCTCAAAAAGAAGGCGCTAACGTAACTATGAAGTCTTCTTTCACTTACAAACCCGAGATGAAAAAATCAGAATTGTATTTGACTTTCGACGCGAAGATCAAAAACAAGACTGTTAAATTGCCAGACGTAAAGATTGGTGAAGGCGTTATCGCTACTTCCGAATTGGCAGACGCAGCTACCGCTACAGCAGCTATCGCAGCTGATAAATTCCAACGTATTATCAAAGAGGCTCATGACGCTAACATCATGTTCTTGATCCAACAAGCTAACCTTCGCGCTAAAGAATTGAATTCTGACGCTATCAAAGAATGGAAAGATCTTGTTAAGAACGCTGACGAGGCTCCGAACCAGAATGTAGCTATCGAGATCAGCGCTTACGCTTCTCCTGATGGTGGTTTCAAATTGAACAACACGTTGGCTGAGAATCGTGAAGGAAACACTACGAAATATTTGAACAAGGAATTGAAGAAGATGAAGGTTGACGCTCCGGTTGACGCTCGTTACACAGCTCAAGACTGGGAAGGCTTCAAGGAATTAGTTTCTGCTTCTAACTTGCAAGATAAAGACTTAGTATTGCGTGTGATCTCTATGTACCAAGATCCTGAGACAAGAGAGAAAGAAATCAAGAATATCTCCGCTGTTTACTCTGACTTGGCTGAGACTATCCTTCCGCAATTACGTCGTTCTCGTTTGACCGCTAACATCGAGATCATCGGTAAGTCTGACGACGAGATCAGCGCTTTGGCTAAGAGCAATCCTTCTGAGTTGAATATCGAGGAAATCCTTTACGCCGCTACATTGACTAACAACGACGGTGAGAAGATGGCTATCTATACAAAAGCTTCTGAATTGTATCCTAACTGCTACCGTACTTGGAACAACATCGGTATGATGGCATTCAAGGCTGGTGATTTGGCTAAGGCTGAGCAAATGTTTAACAAGTCTAACTCTGTTAAGAATAACGCTTCCGCTAACATGAACTTAGGTTTGATCGCATTAACGAAGGGTGACCAAGCTAAGGCTCAACAATTGTTCGGTAACGCTGCCGGCGTAAACGAATTGAGCGAGGCTCTTGGCGTTCTTTACTTAGAGCAAGGCGAATATGCTAAGGCTGTTAACTCTTTCGGTTCTGTTAAGACTAACAACGCCGCTTTGGCTCAGATCTTGGTTAAGGATTACAGCAAGGCTTCTCAGACTTTGAACGGTGTCGCTAATCCTGACGCTGTAACTTCTTATTTGAAGGCTGTTGTTGCCGCTCGTACGAACGACGCTAACGGTGTTATCAACAACTTGAAGGCTGCTATCGCCGCTGATAAGAACATGGCTAAGGAAGCTGCTATCGACTTAGAGTTCGCTAAATACGCAACTAACTCTGACTTCGCAGCTTTAGTAAAATAATTAGAAAATATTCTTTCTAAATAAGAAAAAAGACCTCATCCTTTGAATGGGGTCTTTTTTTATATCCCACCATCCAATCCTACATTTGATAAAAGCGTAACAGCTTGAAATAAATATTGATTATCAATGATTTTTCATGAAATAAATTCGTAGATTTGCAAAATCTAACAAAGTTGTTGTAAATATTAATCAAATAGGGTAAAGAAATTATGAGATCACAAATCTGGAAACAAATGGTGTGGGTATTTTGTCTGCTCTTTCTAATGGGATCATGCGTTAAACATGACATTTTTCAAGGAGAAGACCCCACGGTAGATCCGAAAGAACCTACCAAAGAAGAAGAAGATTACATAGCCCAGTTCGAGAATTTCGAGAACATACAGGTTAACATATCTTCTCAGCATGAAGGGACCCTATATTCTATTTATTATGAATATCCTTATGAGGAAGGCTCTTTAGTCAAAGATCCTTATTTAATTGGTAAAACTCCGATCCATATGGCTCTGGAAGTACCTACACACGTAAAGAAGCTCTATATCCTAAGAGGGGATGGGGAACTTATCGAGAGTGATGTAAAGGACATCACGATCGGCAGTGATACCAAAAGTAGTTTACGGGCTACAAATGCGATCAGTGATGAAGTCCTTCATTTGATCAATAACAAATACTTTCCAGAAAAGGCATACAATGTAAAAAGCGAGGATTTATATAGATGCTCTGATCTAAAAATCACGGAAACCGTTTTTACCAGTAGCTTTGAGAAAGCGGATATTTGGCTGACCTATATAAGCGATGGAGGAATGTCCAAAGACAATATGTATGGTAAAATTTGGTTCTATACATATCCCTTCGAGAAGATGGAGAATCTCACTTTAGACGACTGCACCTTCTATGGAAAGACTAATGGTACCATCCAAGTCATTGACTTCAGTAAGGTCAACCAAGGCGAGAATTATATCTTTTACTCCAAAGAGGAACAGCCAAAGGCTAAGACAGGAGAATATACCCGAATCCCCCTAGGAAGATTCGACAAGGGGCTCAACGTCGGCTTCGTATATCGAGGCACAGACCGTCCACAGTTCTCCACTCCGGCATTAAATGGGCCGGATAACAATAAAGTACCAGATAATGGGACATTCTCCCATAATTACGTAGGCCATACCTTAAAATATGGTAATTCCTCTTTCAAAATAGAGAAAAACGTAGCAAACGGCTTCATTCACCACATTCAAGAAGGTGATTTTGAAGGAAATGTACTGGGAATGGAAAATCGCTGCCCTAACTATAGGGCCTATGATGGAGACTACAACGATATGCTTTGTCTAATCGAAAGTAATCCCGTTGCCATCGAGCCGGCAGAGCCGGTAACCCCTCCCGTCATAGAATCGCAAACGAACAAGAAAGGATTCCTCTTGTTCGAAGATAATTATCCAAACCAAGGCGATTTCGATTTCAATGACGCTGTCATATATTATAGCATCACAGCATATACCGATAAGAGTACCGCAGATGTTTATGCCCAGTTACTGGCTAAAGGCTGTACATTCCACAACCAATTTGGGTTTAAGGACGCCAATGGACTAACTCCCTTTTTCTCCGATGTCAATGGATATGTCAATGTGAGAAAATTCGACAAGGAACCGGAAAGTGGGATTACAAAGACATTAACATATAGCTCAACTCAACTGATCATGCCTTACATTGATAACGGGAAGGGACCGGTAAGTAAAAACGTAAAGAATACGGATCTATACCCATATGTGTTGGATATCCCTTATTCGGAAAATAAACCTTTCCATTGGTGTATAGAGAATAAGAGTATTGACAATGCCTATAATTTTGATCAGGATTACCGCAAAGCGCACGGAGATTGGTATGAGACTCCTAAAGATGAATCGCTTGTAATAAAATTCACGACTTCGGATGAAGAGAAGAAAGATCCGGAAAATAAAGAATGAAGTTACGCGAACCCATTGAAGGATCTCTAAAATCCTATAACACATAAAACGGGGCCTTTTTAAAAGGTCGCCGTTTTTTATATTTATTCAATAGAAGAATTTATCTACTTGGCGCTTGCGCTCTGTCTCATCCAAGATAATCTTACGCATACGCATATTATTCGGGGTGATCTCTACGTACTCATCGCCCTTGATGTACTCAAGCGCATCCTCTAGGCTGAATACGATAGGAGGAGCCAAGGAAACCTTGTCGTCCGAACCAGAGGCACGCATATTCGTCAACTTCTTGGATTTGGTGACATTTACCACCAAGTCATTGTCTTTGGTATGCTCTCCGACCACCTGTCCAGCGTAAACCTCCTCGCCCGGGGCGATGAAGAAACGCCCGCGGGATTGCAAGTTATTCAGGGCATAAGCGAAAGCCTGACCTGTCTCCATAGCGATAATCGAACCATTCATACGTCGTTCAATATCACCCTTCCACGGTTGATATTCCAAGAAACGGTGTGCCATGATAGCCTCACCGGCAGAGGCGGTCAATACAGCGTTGTTCAAACCGATAATACCACGGGAAGGAATCGTGAACTCTAAGTGCATACGACCATTCTTACTTTCCATCATGGTCATCTCGCCCTTACGCTTCGTTACCATATCGATAATACGGCTAGAGCATTCCTCCGGAAGATTCACCGTCAATTGCTCTACCGGCTCACATTTCTCACCATCGATCTCCTTGATGATAACCTGAGGCTGACCTACCTGCAACTCGTATCCCTCACGGCGCATCGTCTCGATCAATACGGACAAGTGAAGCACACCACGGCCATATACCAACCAAGAATCAGCGGAATCAGTAGGAACTACGCGTAAAGCCAAGTTCTTATCCAACTCTTTCTGCAAACGGTCAAAAATATGACGAGAAGTAACGAACTTACCATCCTTACCAAAGAACGGAGAATTGTTGATCGTGAAAAGCATAGACATCGTAGGCTCGTCGATAGCGATCGTTGGCAATGGCTCCGGCTCGTTCACGTCGGCGATTGTCTCACCGATCTCGAAACCATCGATACCGATAATAGCGCAAATATCCCCGGACTGCACGGAATCAACTTTCGTACGTCCCAAGCCCTCAAATACATCCACTTCCTTGATCCTCGATTTCACCATACTACCATCACGCTTACAAAGCATGACATCTTGGCCCTCTTTCAACTCGCCACGGTGTACACGTCCTACGGCGATACGACCTACATACTTAGAATAATCCAAAGAAGTAATCAACATCTGCGGAGTACCCTCCAACATCTTTGGTTCGGGATATACTTGATGATCGCATCAAGCACAGCCGCGATATCCTCTTTCGGCTCCTTCCAATCCTCGGACATCCAGCCCTGCTTGGCGGAACCATAAATAGTAGGGAAGTCAAGCTGCTCCTCGGTAGCATCCAGACTAAACATCAAGTCGAATACCATTTCCTGCACTTCCGACGGGCGGCAATTCGGCTTATCCACCTTATTAATTACCACGATCGGCTTCAAACCTAGTTGAATCGCTTTTTGCAAAACAAAACGAGTCTGCGGCATAGGCCCCTCAAAGGCGTCTACCAATAGCAAACAACCATCCGCCATATTCAAGACACGCTCCACCTCGCCACCAAAGTCGGCGTGGCCCGGAGTGTCAATAATATTGATCTTATATCCCTTATAATTGATAGACACGTTCTTGGCAAGAATCGTGATACCTCGTTCCCGTTCCAGATCATTGTTATCCATGAACTGATCCGGTTCTGCCTGTCCTTCACGGAAAAGCTTACCGGCTAATAACATCTTATCCACGAGCGTCGTTTTGCCGTGGTCTACGTGCGCGATAATCGCAATGTTTCTGATCTTTTGCATTGAAGACTAATTTATTGGCTGCAAAAATACGATATTTTTACGATATATATATGACATTCATGCTTCAAAACACAAAAAAGATAGTAGAATCTATTGCAAATCAAAAAGGAATGCCTACCTTTGCGACCGCTTAGATAACATAGTATTAATTTATTAAAGTAAAAAGAATCATGTATTTAGATTCAGCAAAGAAACAAGAATTATTTGAAAAGTATGGCAAATCAGCTACTAACACAGGTTCTGCTGAGAGCCAAATCGCATTGTTCACATTCCGTATCTCTCACTTGACAGAGCACTTGAAAGTGAATCACAAAGATTACGCTACGGAAAGATCATTGAAGATGTTGGTAGGTAAACGTCGTCGTTTATTGGACTATCTGATCAAGACTGACATCGAGAGATACCGCGCTATCATCAAAGAACTTGGTATCAGAAAGTAAGAAAAAGCTTATGCGAGAATATTAAAAAGGGCAATCCCAATCGGGAATTGCCCTTTTTATTTGCCTTAATCCTAGATATAATAAAATATTAATGTAAATTTGCGCCGTTTAGTATCAATTTATCAAACATTATAGGATTATAAATAACAAATCATATACATGGGAAACAACAAAATTATAGGCGCGAAAATTAAAAATATCCGGGAATCGAAACAGCTCTCTATCGAGGAAGTAGCCGAACGCTCCGGGTTAGGTATCGAACAGATAGAACGTATCGAGGGTAACTTGGATTTTCCATCTTTGGCCCCTCTTATCAAAATAGCACGGGTATTAGGGGTACGTTTGGGTACATTCTTGGATGACCAAGCGGAGCTAGGCCCGGTCGTATGCCGCAAAAAGGACAGCGAGGCCGATGGTATCGGGTTCACGAACAACGCGACACAAGGGCACAAGCATATGGATTACCACTCGCTCTCGCAAGATAAGTCCGGCCGCCATATGGAACCCTTCTTGATCGAGATCGCTCCCTCCGAGGAAGGCGAGGATTTCATCCTGTCCACGCATGAGGGAGAGGAGTTTATCTACGTATTGAATGGCGTCGTAGAGATCAATTACGGAAAGAACACCTATATCCTAGAGGAAGGCGATAGCATCTATTATGATTCCATCGTGGCGCATCATGTACATGCGGCAGCCGACAACAAGGCCCGAATCCTAGGAGTTGTCTATACACCTTATTAAATCCGGCGTTTTATGGAATTACATAACAGAACCCTTGGCCAATGGCTGGAACATTGGGCCGAGACTACACCGGACAAGGAATATATCGTTTATTCGGACCGTGACTTACGTTTCACTTGGAGCGAATTCAACAAGCGTGTGGACGACATGGCGAAAGGCATGCTGGCGATCGGTATCACTCATGGCACACATGTCGGCGTATGGGCGACAAACGTACCGGATTGGCTGACTTTCTTATATGCCGGAGCAAGATCGGTGCCGTACTGGTCACGATCAACACCAACTATAAACAAAGCGAACTGGAATATCTGGTTGAGAACGCCGATATCCATACGATGTGTATCACGGACGGCGTGTTTGATGGAAGTTACGTGGACATGGTCTATACCATGTTGCCGGAATTGAAGACCTCTCAACGGGGGTATTTGAAAAGCAAGCGTTTCCCACGCTTGAGAAATGTAGTATATATCGGACAGGAGAAATACAGGGGTATGTACAATACGCCCGAGATGTTGCTCCTCGGACAAAATATCAAGGATGAGACGTTAGAGGCTGCCAAAGCGAGAGTAAATTGCCACGACGTTGTCAATATGCAATATACTTCCGGTACGACCGGCTTCCCGAAAGGGGTCATGTTGACTCACTACAACATCGCCAACAACGGTTTCTTGACGGGTGAGCATATGAAATTCACCGCCGACGATAAGCTTTGTTGCTGCGTACCTCTCTTTCATTGCTTTGGCGTGGTATTAGCTTCCATGAACGTATTGACGCATGGATGTACGCAAGTGATGGTCGAGAAATTCGATCCGCTATTGGTATTAGCTTCTATACATAAAGAGCGTTGCACGGCCGTGTACGGCGTGCCTACTATGTTCATTGCCGAGCTGAACCACCCGATGTTCGAGATGTTCGACCTCACGTCGTTACGTACCGGTATTATGGCAGGTTCTCTTTGCCCGGTTGAACTCATGAAAACCGTGGACGAGAAGATGCATATGCGTGTAACCAGCGTGTATGGATTGACAGAGACCTCACCGGGTATGACCCACTCCCGTATCGAAGATCCGGCCGAGGTGCGTTATAATACTGTAGGCCATGAGTTCGAATTTACCGAGGTACGGGTTATCGACCGGAGACTGGCGAGGAATGCCCCGTCGGCGTACAGGGCGAGATGTGTAACCGCGGTTATAATAACATGAAAGGTTACTATAAAAACGAAGCCGCCACCAATGAGGCGATCGACAAGGGTGGTTTCCTGCATTCCGGCGACTTGGGCGTTCGTGATGAGAATGGAAACTTCCGTATCACCGGCCGTATCAAGGATATGATTATCCGTGGAGGCGAGAATATCTATCCACGTGAGCTGGAGGAATTCCTTTATCATTTCCCCGGCGTGAAAGACGTGCAAGTAGCCGCTGTTCCTTCCAAGAAATATGGAGAGGAAGTGGGTGCCTTTATCATCCTTCACGATGGCGTGACGGCTACGGAGGAAGAGGTGAAAGATTTCTGCCGCGGAAAGATCGCCCGGCATAAGATCCCGAAATACATCTTCTTCGTCGATACCTTCCCGATGACCGGAAGCGGAAAGATACAGAAGTTCAAGTTGAAAGACCTCGGGCTGAAACTATTGCAAGAGCAAGGTATCACGCCGGCCTAACGATTTAGTGGACAGTTAACAGTTACTTTATCCTCATAATGGGCGGCACGATCTTCCCGTGTCGCCCATTTTCCTAAAGAACGATGGACGGAATCAACACACTGCGTTACTCGGATTTATTTTTAGCGATGTATTTCGATGGCGGAAAGAGCTGCCTGCACCGGAATCATTCGCATGTGTTGGTGTATGTATATTCCGGAGAGATGGTAATCGACGAGAAAGGCCAAATCACCCGGTTACATAAAGGAGAATGCGCTTTCATCCGCAAGGACTTCAGCGTACAGATGACGAAACAAGCATGGAATGGCGAGCAGTTCAAGGCGATCTTCTTGATGTTCACCATGAAGTTCCTATGCGACTTTTACAGCAAATTAGATCGAAATACTCTCCCTAAAGATGCCAAGCGAGATCAGGTAAGCCTTTACAAGCTACCGTCCAACCGTCCCGATATCGTAAGCTTGTTTGAGTCGATGACCCCTTATTTCAATTCCAAGATCCAACCGACAGACGAATTGCTGCAACTAAAAATGGTCGAGGGCGTCTATGTGTTGCTCAATACCGACAAGAATCTATATGCCTCTATCTTCGATTTTACCGATCCATGGAAGATAGACATACTGGAATTTATGGAGCGGAATTATATGAACGATATTCCATGGAAGAAATCGCCAACTATACGGGACGCAGTCTCTCCACATTTAAACGTGATTTCAAGAAATGTAGCGCTCTCTCGCCCCGGGAATGGCTCATCCGACGCCGCCTTGAAGCCGCACATGGGCTGATACGTAAGGGGGGGCGTAAGGTCTCGGAGATTTGTTTCGAGGTAGGCTTCAAGAACCTTTCCCATTTCTCGAAAATCTATAAGATAGCGTATGGCGTACCGCCAACCGAGGATATATAATATTTATAATGGCCCACACAACAAAGCTATTTGAACCACATAACAAAGCCTCTATACCACTCCCTCCTTATCTTCGCGACATAAATAATAACAAAATGTAAATCAAATGATCATGACAAAGACAATGGAAGAGAAAGTAGCTTTAGTAACCGGTTCAGCGATGGGTATCGGACTCGCTTGCGCCGAAGCCTTCGCCAAGGCTGGATACATAACCGTATTGGCAGACATCCGTGAGCCGGGAGAACAGGCAGAGAAATTAGTAGCCGAGGGACATAAGGCCGTAGCGTATCGGTGCGACGTATCAAACACGCAAGCCGTAAAGGAGATGATCGACTGGATCGTAGCTACCTACGGAAGACTGGATGCGGCTCTTAACAACGCAGGCATACAAACACCGCAACGCCCAATGGCGGAAATCACCGACGATGAATTCGACCGTACCGTGGCTGTGGATTTGAAAGGTGTCTGGAACTGCATGCGTTATGAGATCCTGCAAATGCTGAAACAAGGCGGCGGCGCCATCGTCAACACCTCATCGCAAGGCGGAGTCACGGGATTTCCGGGGCAAGCGGCTACATAGCCTGTAAGCATGCCGTTATCGGACTGACACGTACCGCCGCTATCGACTATGCGGCAAAGAACATCCGCATCAATGCCGTATGTCCGGGCGTTATCCGTACGCCGATGGCGGAAGACTTAATGCGGCGTGAGCTTCCTTGGAGAAGGAGCTGGTGCGCGACATTCCCGCAGGGAGGCTCGGTAAACCGGAAGAGATCGCCAACGCCGTACTTTGGCTATGCAGCCCGCAAGCGAGCTTCGTAGATGGCCATGCGCTATTGGTAGATGGAGCCTTCAGTATTCATTAAATCGCAAAACTACAGAGAACCCAATACTGCAACGGCGTTGCAGTGTTACTGCAATGCGGGTTGCAGTAATGCTGCATGGCTGTTGCAGAACTGCTGCAAGGCAGGTTGCAGTAACGAACCCACGTACCCCTCAGCAAGCCTCTGCCCTAGATGGAAATTCATAGATAAAGAATACCTACTATCAACGCTTTTTCGTACCTTCGCGTCTCAACCATTTATAGTATTAATTTATGTCACAATTATTTCCAACTAATCTGCCTTATAAAGTGGCAGATATGAGTTTGGCTGAATTCGGTCGCAAAGAGATCGAGATCGCCGAACACGAAATGCCGGGATTAATGGCGCTACGCCAGAAATACGCCGATCAGAAACCCTTGAAAGGCGCACGTATCACCGGCTCACTGCATATGACTATTCAGACGGCAGTGTTAATCGAAACATTAGTTGCGTTGGGAGCGGACGTTCGCTGGGCTAGCTGTAACATCTTCTCCACACAAGATCATGCCGCTGCCGCTATCGCAGCGGACGGCGTACCGGTATTCGCTTGGAAAGGCGAGACGCTGGAGGAGTATTGGTGGTGTACGGACATGGCGCTTCGTTTCCCGGAAGGTAAAGGCCCTCACATGATTGTTGACGATGGCGGCGACGCTTCCTTGCTGATTCACATGGGCTATCGTGCGGAGAACGATGCGGAGACTATCAACGCAAAGGCGGAAATCATGAGGAACAGGTAATCCTGGATACATTAAATCGTATCCTTCAAGAAGATAACAGCCGTTGCACCGTACGGTAGCCGAGATGAAAGGGGTATCGGAAGAGACGACCACCGGCGTTCACCGTCTGTATCAGATGATGGAGAAAGGTGAGTTGCTGGTTCCGGCTATCAATGTTAATGACTCCGTGACGAAATCCAAGTTCGATAACCTATACGGTTGCCGTGAGTCTTTGGCGGACGGCATCAAGCGGGCTACGGACGTAATGATCGCCGGCAAGGTGGTAGTCGTTGCCGGATATGGTGACGTAGGTAAAGGCTGCTCTCACTCCATGCGCTCTTACGGGGCCCGTGTACTCGTGACCGAGATCGATCCGATCTGCGCCCTGCAAGCCGCTATGGAAGGTTTCGAGGTTACGACCATGGAAGAGGCCGTGAAAGAGGGTAACATCTTCGTTACGACCACCGGAAACTGCGATATCATCACGATCGAGCATATGACACAGATGAAAGACCAATCGATCGTATGTAACATCGGTCACTTCGACAACGAGATACAGGTGGATAAGCTTGTCAACTATCCGAATATCAAGCACACGAATATCAAGCCTCAAGTGGACAAATATACGTTCCCGAACGGAAACTCCATCTTCTTATTGGCAGAGGGACGCTTGGTAAACTTAGGTTGCGCTACGGGACACCCGTCATTCGTAATGAGTAACTCGTTTACGAACCAAGTGCTTGCCCAGATGGACTTATGGCAAATGGCTTATGAGGTAGGTGTGTACCGCTTACCAAAACGCTTGGATGAGGAAGTTGCCCGCCTACACTTGGAACGTATCGGCGTGAAATTATCTACATTATCACAAAAGCAAGCTGATTATATCGGCGTACCGGTAGAAGGACCGTACAAGGCTGATCATTACAGATACTAATTAATTGAAAATTGAAAGTTGAGAATTGAAAATGAAGGGAGGACAGCTCCTGTAGTTCTCGATTCTTAATTTTCAATTTTCAATTCTTAATTTTCAATTACCATGCGTTTCGCTATTCTCTCCCCTATTTATCCCTATCGTGGCGGTATCGCCCAATTCAGCGGGATGCTCTATACGGAATTAGTAAAAGAAGGTCATGAAGTAAAGGCTTTCAACTTCAAACGCCTTTATCCGGATATCTTATTTCCCGGCAAGACCCAATATGTGGAAGAGGGAGACCGTACGATCGAGATCGAGAGTACGAGAATATTGGATAGCGTTAATCCTATTAGCTATTTCAGCACCGTAAACGCCATTCGCTCCTATGCGCCGGACGTACTGATTATCTCTTACTGGATGTCCTTTTTCGTTCCCGGATACGCTCATGTAGCAAATCGGATGAAGAAGCATTGCAAGGTAATCACCCTTATCCACAATGCGATTCCCCATGAGCCGCGTTTCTTCGACAAGCCTTTAGCTTCGTTACTTTTCAAGCAATGCCATGGCTTTATCGTGATGAGCGATAACGTGCGGTATGATTTGCGGAAACTTTACCCGGGCGCTAAATATATCCAGAACCCACACCCGCTTTACAATCATTTCGGGAGTAAGATCAACAAGAACGAGGCGTGCCGGAAATTAGGAATCCATCCGTCCAAAAAGAATCTTCTATTCTTTGGACTGATACGGGATTATAAAGGATTAGACCTGCTGATAGAAGCGATGGGACAGCTTAACGAGGATTACCATCTCATTATAGCCGGCGAATGTTACGGTAGTTTCGAGAAGTATCAGCTCTGATCGATGCATCTCCGGCAAAAGAACGTATATTCGTCCACTGTGAATATATCAGCGACGAGGAAATCCCCATTTATTTCTCAGCGGCGGATGCCTTGGTACTCCCCTATCGCTCCGCCACTCAAAGCGGTGTCGTATCGGTAGCCTACAATTACGATTTACCTATGTTAAGTACTCCCGTAGGCGATTTCAAGAACAGCATCGAAAAGCCGGGTACAGGCATCGTAGTGCCTGAGATATCCGCAACGGCCCTCGCCCAAGGTATCGAGGAACTTTTCACCCCCTCACAGCAAGCCACCATCCCCGCAAACATATCCAAAGAAAAAGCAGCCCTCTCGTGGGAAACCCTAACGAGAAAACTGCTCGATTTTATCAATAGCGGTTTCATCTAGTTGTAGAGACGGGGCGTGCCCCGTCTCTACAACCAACCAGATATTTATATTTCTTTTTGCTTTCTAGCTTTCCAAACCGAATATCCTACCGCACCAATCAATAACAACAAGATAATCAACGAACTGAAAGAAGTAATATAAGCCGCCGTAATATAACCTTGCGGTCTAAACTCAAATACGATCTGATGCTCTCCCGCAGGAACTAACATAGCCCTTAATATCCAATCCGCCCGGAAATGCGGAGCAGGCTTCCCATCAATCGTAGCCTCCCATCCCGGTTGATAATAGATCTCAGAGAATACCGCTAATTGCTCAGAATTAGTCTTCGTCGTATAAACTAACTTATTAGGGCGATAACTATCCAATGTTATCGTAGCGGTAGAGTCCAATTGAGGCGTGAAACCTTTCACCTCATCAGCGAAACGTTTATCGACAACCGCCGTCGTTAACGGATTAATCGTATTCAACGCCGCTATTTCCGCATCCGCATTCTCCACGACCTCCACTTTATCCACAAACCAAGCGTTGCCGAAAGCAAACGGATTCCTCAAAGGCGGTTGCTCCGGATTATAGATAATATAACGTGTATTGAGCATATTCAAGGACGGGCAAGCAGCGAACGCCCCCATCAAATCCTCTGCGATCTGCGCTTTCTGGAAAGCCCCGATAACCGAGTTAAGCTCTCCTTGCAGACGGTGGTCGATCAGTTCTTGGTACCGTCTCAGCTTCGCGGCATAATAACCACCGATGGAATGGTGATAGTACGAGGTTGTTGTCTCCAAGAAAGGATTATTCAAATTCAAGACACGATAAGAAGGATCCTTATCCTTCATGATTTCCTGATCGGCTACCGTCTCTTTATATATCTCCGTAGGTTTCTGGCGGATAAAGTTACTATCGTTCAAATACCGTTTATCCACCGTCCATAAATCAACCAACATCAAGACCGCAACACCGATCCCTACGAATGTCGCCACCTTTTTCCGATCTTTCGAGGTATAGAACCAGAACAACAAAGCCGCCCCTAATAAGATAAAGACCAAAGAGCGCAACGCATCCGCCGAAGCCAAGGAAGCACGATCCATTAACAAGGCGTTGTAATACCAATCTGGCAACTGATATTGAGCGTCGAAAGAAGAACGGAAATCCAACAACATACTCGGCATCAACCAAAGGATTAAAGAAAGCCCCCCCGTGATAGCCAAAGCAGCGATCAATCCTCTCTTCAACAAGGCATCGCTCACGGTCTCGGATAACACCTCTTTCAATCCCCATATAGCGATAATAGGAAATACCATACCCGGAATAACCAATGCCATCTCTACGGTACGGAACTTATTATACATCGGCAAGTAATGGAACATAAAGTCATTGAAGCTATCAAAATTACGTCCCAATGCCAGCAATATCAAAAAGACAGAACCTCCGAATAACCACCATTTCATCGGATTCCGGATCACGAACATTCCCAGAACAAACAAGAAGCAGACCAATGCCCCGAAATAAACCGGCCCGGAAGTAAATGTCTTCTCTCCCCAATAGGTAGGAGCCTGTACCTCTTTTCCGACTTGAGCGCCTTTCGCCCTTAATTCCTTATATAACTCAGAATCCGGGCCTAGCATTCCACCCGAACTTCCACCATAGGCATTCGGAACCAACAAGGTCAACAACTCCCCTTTTCCATAGCTCCAAGCGAACGCATAATCCTTGTCCAAGCCGGAAGAGATCTTCTCGCCCGAAGGGGTCGTTGTCGTTAATTCCGTAGCCCCACGGATAGAGTTCTGTCCCAAATCCCATTGAGCATACATATTCTGGGCATTCGGCAACACCGCCAATATCACGCATCCAGCCATAATAGCGGTTACCGTACCCAGTTCTTTATAAGCTTTTTCCTTCAGTTTATTGAACAAATATCCCAAATAAACGAAGAAGCAAAGTAATAATAAATAATAAGTGATTTGCAGGTGCGTATTCGCGATAGAGAAAGCGACACCCAACAAGAACACGACCGCCCCCCATAAATACTTACGCTTGAACAACAGGGCCATACCCGCCAACGTTAATGGCATATAAGCGATTACATACGCTTTCGTGACATGGCCAGCCTCTATAATGATCAGATTATAAGACGCTAAAGCGAAAGCGATAGCACCAGCGATCGCCAACCACCAATTTACGCCCATGACACACATCAAAATATAGAAACAAACGAATCCGGTAAACACCATCCCCGCATCCATATACCCCAGCGCTTTTAAAGCTTCTCCACTAAAAGATATCCGGGAAATTGTGGAGCCGGATTTCCATATCCCGACACATAAGGCATTCCGCCAAACATAGCATCAGACCATGCGCTGAATTCTCCCGGTTGGGCCGTCTTCTCATATTCATCCATCTGGCTATTCCCCATACCGATAGCCTTTTCCGTATCCCCTTGCCGGACTACCTTACCCTCAAATACGGCCGGAGAAAAATAAATCACCGTCAATACCAAGAATACGGCTATCGCTGCGATATGTTTTCCCCATTTACTCATTATACTCCGCATAAAACTTATCTATAATTTATTGTTTATACTCTACCTTTAAACCATTTGGCAAAATAGAATCTCACGGCGAACCAACCATGCAACAGAATCGTCGACACCTTGCCATAATACTTACACATGACCTCATATCGCTCCTTTAAGGAAGCTTTCCGGTTCACACTACTTAACCCTTCCTCCAAAAAATTAGACAGGATCAAACGTGTATTATGTATTCTTTTCGATCGTCTCAGACATTGGATGCACCAATCATAATCCGCCGTCAAACGGTATTCCGTATTATATAACGGAGCGATCTCCCGTTTTGATATAAACGACTGGTGACAAACCAACATTCCCATCCGGAAACTTTTCCAAGTCAGTTTCTCCGGTGCTTTCAATCTGCGCATCCCTAATGATCTACCTCGCATCAACGATCCGGGTTTCTCCGTAAATCACGTCTGGCAAAGATACTTTCTTTTTCAAAGACGCCACAATTCTTTGCACGGTATCTGCGGTATAAAGTGTATCCCCCGCATTCAGGAACCACACATAATCCCCCGTAGCCCGCTTCAATCCCTTATTCATAGCATCATACAAGCCTTTATCAGGCTCGCTTATCCAAGAAGCGATACCGGACTCATATTGCTTGATGATCTCTACGGTCTTATCCTTCGACGCTCCGTCAATCAATATATACTCGATATTCGGATACGACTGGCTAAGTACGCTCAATATCGTACGCTCCAACCATGCTCCGCATTATAGGTGATCGTTATGATCGAAAATGTAGGTTGCTGATTCATTGTTGTTTCTTTTTATATGCTTGATTAGGATGATTTGGAGTAGTAGGATATAAACGTTCTAAAAGCCCATCTTTCAATAATTGAGATACTATCTTATTCTTCAGATATTTTGAAGTACGTCGGGTTTTTACCGCAATCTCCTCGATTGTTAAATACCTACTTGAGCAAATTTCTACAATATAAGACTTTAATTCTGAGCTTTTAATTTCTTGCATATTTCTGCCAAGGTGTCCATCTTTCTTGTCCGAGGTGTCCATCTTTTCATTAAGGTGTCCATCTTTCTTGTCCGAGGTGTCCATCTTTTCATTAAGGTGTCCATCCAAGTTCTCAAATAAACTTCCTTGTTTAAGTCCTATTCCCTTATTCAAATGATAAGAAGTCCAACGTCCCTTATTCTCTGGATTTAAATATCCTTGCGAACATAAATCTTTTAACATAATAGATATCTCCGAGGAATGTTTATTAAGTAAACCCTGTAATCGAAGATTTGAGACAACCCCTTCTATCTCAGCGGTAGACAATATAACCAAAGCATCCCCATACATATTACGAACATCCTTCCCAAATATATATTCTAAGTGCTCCAAACTATCCTTAGGCAACAATACTTCCATTTTTAAATCTAGACAAACACGATCCGGTCTATTGGTCATAGATATAAACGGTTTTCTCCAATGCGCACTAGCCCAAGCCGACATTATCCGAAGACTACCCGACCCTGCTTTTTCACCATAACCTAATAAAGAGAACATGGTTTGTATCGTAGTATTCCTCGGGACACTACATCCTCCTTTATAATACTGTTCCAAAGGAACTAACATATAACCCGGATTCACGAACAGGAATCGATCCGGATATTTCTTTATAACAATTCCTCCCTGCCCCCTATAATCCGCATGAATAATACTGTTTGCAAAAGCCTCACGCAAAGCTTCATGGATAGCACCTTCATCACGTCTCCTCCCATTCTCCAATAAAAATGGTTTGGGCAAAGAAAAACTTAATTTAGGCCATACCCTATGAAAAAATTGAAAAAGATTAGCCTCCCATGTACCATCTGGATATATACGGTCTATCCAGCGACTCCCTTGATTGGATATCTCTTGGTAATCGACATGATAGTCCGGGAAAAATTCTTGTATTGATTGTGTTTTTCCGAACATCAATAATCCTGCGGCAGTTAAACCATAAGTTCCTGTCGCTCGATTTACTTTCCAAGCTCCCAACCTCTGCAAAAAAGGAAGATTATCAAGTGTCAAAAAGGGATGCATGGGTTTAACACTTCGAAGAATATTTCGATATTGATCTAATGTTGGCAAATCCAAGTCCTCTATCGTCGAATGTTCCAACACAAGAGAATCGGGTTTATCAGGCAAGGAATCTGCCAACATTCGCTTTACTTCCTCTGGCATGCACCTATAGTCTCCAGTATGATCTCGCCTATAAGTTCCTTTTAACATATCCGTTCCTATATAAACCGGACGATAACGAAAACTTGCGGGAGGCACCCTTATGATTAATACATTAATATCATCTTTCACCTTTTCTATACGAACATCCTTAGCCGTCAAAAGGTTAACGCTCACTTTTTCTTTATTGTTTATCTGATTCCCAAAATCATCAAGCCACTTACGCACAACATCCTCTCCTAAACCATCCAAATAACAATAATTATCTTTTTCGGAAACGCCAAGAATAATTGTACCTCCCTCCGAATTAGCAAACGCAGAATAAGACTCCCAAAGAGACCGAGGAAGCCCCCCCTTCGCACTTTTGAACTCCAGATCATACGATTCGTTCACGCCTTTTTCTTCCAATATCTCTAAAACATTTGATAAATACTCTTTCATCTCATAGCATTCCTTCCTATACTATATAGTAACTTCCATTTTTCACAAAAGTAACTATATTCTTGATATAGATGAAATATCCAAAGAATTCATTCTAAGGCGAAGTTAAACTCCGATACAAATCAATATACCTCCCCGCTACAACCGATTCTTGATAACAATCATGGACCTTTCGAATGCAAGCCTCACTTAATTGTAAAGATTCCCGACTATCTATTATCCACTTAATTCCCTCCGCTAGATCTTCAGTATCCTTATATTTAGCTACATACCCATTCTTCAAATGATCTATCATCTCCGGAATCCCTCCTGTCTCAAATCCCACACAAGGCGTACCGCATGCCATCGACTCCATAATCGTATTGGGTAAGTTATCCTCCAACGAAGGAATAACGAACATATCGGCACAGGCATAAACGGAAATCATAGAGTCTTGATCCGATATATATCCCAGCGTATTCACCTTAAAAGGAAACTGGCTAATCAATCTTCCGAGCTATTTCCCATCAACACGATTTCTATGCGATCTTGGTATTTCTCTTTTAGTTTTTCGCAAGCCTCGATCAAAAAATCGCTCCCTTCCGGGTATCTGAAAGCTTAGCGGCGGCAAAAAGAAGAAGGAACTTATCTTCCGGCAGGCCGAATCGTTTACGGGCCACCCGCTTTTCCATACGCTTAAAGGCTGTCACGTCAATCGGGTTAGGAATCGAGGTAAAACAGGCTGTTCTCAACCAATTGCCTTTTTTGGCCTCTTCCATTATCCATCGGCTACAACCGACAAATGTAATCTTAGATAACCCTATTTTCCCTTTCTCCTTAAAAACAGAAGCCGCTAAATCAAAAAACGGATTTCGTTTCAGCATCGGGCACTGATAACAATTCGATATATACTTCTCACATCCTCCCGGATAATGACAAATAGCCGTAGC
>ENA-OQCK01000236-OQCK01000236.1-human-gut-metagenome-genome-assembly--contig:-NODE-236-length-32847-cov-4.008252_pt1 | contig 32847 bp, 29 predicted proteins | sample MGYA00242498_ERZ504578 | MGnify/ENA primary metagenome ERZ504578 (study PRJEB26092, sample SAMD00036229) | human gut metagenome | host: Homo sapiens | study: EMG produced TPA metagenomics assembly of...
TATTTGTCAATTAAGCTAACATTTGTATAAGTAACAATCAGTTACATTTAGTCAACTGCTATGATTCGATTGATATTATTGACCGATTTTACAGAGTCCTTTTCGTACAATCTGCTAAAGGGGGTATTGGCCTATTCCAAAAGCATGAGCCATGGGTAGTATGCCGTATGCCACCCTCCTACAAAAACAGTCATGGTATAGAAGGAGTCTTGAAATGGGCAAAGACATGGCATGCAGATGCAATCATCGGCAGATTTGACAATGATGACAACGTGGAGCTATTCCGTGAAAACGGAATTATCGCATTGGCCCAGGATTATAAATCAAGGTTCAGCAATATTCCAAACATCACCGGCGATTACCGCAAGACCGGCAGAATGGCAGCAGAGTTTTTTCTGAGTAAAGGCTTTCAGAACTTCGCATTCTATGGTTATCGCGATACGGTATGGTCACAAGAACGTTGCGAGGGTTTCTATGAATGTATAGCAGCCCAAGGGTTTGGAAACAATTTCTATTCTTATCAGGACCAATCCCTTGATGACTTATGGTTTTATGAAGCACCGCCCCTGCTCAACTGGTTAAAGTCATTGCCACAACCTACGGCACTCATGGCTTGCGATGACAATCAAGGTAACCGCATTACGGAAATCTGTAAAGTCAACAACATCAGAGTGCCCGACAAGATAGCAATATTAGGAGTCGACAATGATGAGATTATATGCAATCTTTCAGACCCTCCCCTATCCAGTATCAGCCAAAACATTGTAAGAGGCGGATTTGAGGCAGCTGCCCTCATAGAACATCTATTGAATGATGAGGAGGCCACTTATCAGGACGTAGTGCTCCAACCAGTTAATATAATCAACCGGCTTTCAACCGACTTCTATTCTACCACCGATGCCATATCCAAACCGCTCTGAAATATATCCATCAGAATATAGCGGCTGATATCACCGTATCGGATATAGTGAAACAAGTACCATTATCACGCCGTTTATTGGAGATTCGTTTCAAGCAAGTCACTCAGCAATCCATCCACAAATACATCTTCAACCTTAGGATGGAACGTTTTGCCCAATTGCTGTTGGCCAGTGATGCTCCGATTGCAGATGTGGCGGAACAAGTCGGAATAAACAATCTGAAGAACTTGTCCCGCCAATTCAAAGCTTTGAAGAAGTCTCTCCCAATGAATATCGGAAAGAGTACCAGACAAAGAGTTACCAGCGCTGATTTAATCCGGTACAAACAACATGGTATCAGGTAACACGGTTTCCAGAACATTCCGTCCCGAATACCCGACTTCCAATTCCTGGCCCATGTAATCTTCGAAATACAGCAGATGCAACTCGTGGTACCCTGCTTCGAGAGCGACTTTCCCTTCGGCACGGCGTCCGCTGTGTCCACCGTCGTTATCAACAATCAATTTACCGTCTATGTATAGTTTAGAACCATCATCGGAAAAAGTATAGAAACGGTATACTCCCCTTTCTGGAATTTTCACCAACGTACGGAAATCATAAGCAAAATGATCAGGGACGGCTACTTCTTCAATCGAGAAGTTCTTCATCACCCCTTCCTTCACTTTATTGCAGGCGGCAATATCGGCAACACGTTTACATTGCCTTCATAATAGGTATATGCCACGCCCTGCTTCTTGGGAGAAGTTCCCGTAGCCGGCAAATAAGCCATACTCTGCTCCTCATCCGAATTCAGACCTGAAGGGTAATAGTAGGCAGCCTCCCTTCCCGAAGGAGTGGAAATCCATGTGTCAAATTTGAATTGGTCTTCGTACAGTTCAATGATACGGGCTCCTCTCGTCAACTCTCCATACGCATCCGCACCGGTCACCCGTCCGTATCCCAATGCAATACCTTTATCTATTCCTATAAAATCGTTATCATGGTCATGTCCTACAAATACTCCCATTACATCCCTCATGTCAAGGAAGGAAGCAAACATACCAGAATTGATATTAGCAGAGGCAACTCCACCTTCTTTGTCATTGCCATAAGTTTTCCCGTCACCTCTGATTTCGTTGTATTCAATCAGCGGAATATGGAAAAAGGCCAAAGCAGGAACGGGATTACCACCGTTCTTCTCTGCAAAGTGTTTACTTTGCTTTCTGTACCATTCTATTTGGTCGAAATGAATCCAGTCGTAAGCACCATAGATTTTATTAGGCTGATAGTCGTTGGAATCCATGCAATAGAGCAATGCCTCTACCTGGTCCTTCTTCTCCGGACTATAAATAGAAATCACACAATTACCACATCCCATAATATCTTCAGGGCCTTTTGCCCCACATAGTAGGGAGACTTCAAGAGGAAATCATAGATTTCATTGCGCGTCAAGTATTCTGCATCATGGTTTCCCATCATCACCACAAAAGGCATCTTGGCTTCATTGAAAATATCCACTACACTTTTCCATCCATCCATAGCAGGGTCATCGGTCACCACATCCCCACTCAGTATAGCAATGTCCGGATGTTCGGCTGCCAGGACAGCACGGATAGTAGCTGCCGTTTCGGCACACTTTGCAGAACCCGGCATCCAGTGCAAATCTGTAAACTGTGCTACTACAAACCTGCCATCCTTAAAAAAGAATTGCTTCTGCGCAAAAGCCGTTACCGGCATACAGCCCAACAGTACAACTAAAAGAACAACTATTTTCTTCATAATTTCTTGAGATTAATATATTTCTATTTCATCTATTGCCAACTCACTCTGCAACCCTTCATGAAAATATCCTTTCGGGCACAAGCCACCACTCAATAATTCCAAGCGGACAAATGTAGCTTCCGTTTCGGCAAATGAAAGAGATGCCGGAAAACGGGTGCCTTCCGTCAAGCTAAAATCATAAGTCAGCCGTTTAGTGCCCACCGGAATAAAAGTCTGACCATCCATTGAAACAGAAACACTCATCGCCCTTGCCGGCCATATCTCATTTACCGGCCGCCATAAAGAAGAAAAGGCCACTTCCTTGACTTTTTGAGGTTTCTTCAGTTCCACTACAATCTGTACAGTATCCTGGTAGAAGCTAATCCAGCGACGCATGTCGCGGGCATAGCCACGTCGTCCATCAGTCAGCCCGAAGCCTTCATTCAGGTGTTCCCATCCTGCTGCAGGATTACAAGTATAGTCACATCCGGTTGCCTTGTTTACAGCAAAGCTCTTGCGGGTCACTTTCCCCAACGGCTTACCGTCTCTGTAAACTGCCGAATAAACAGTTGCATCCTCGTCCAACGGTATCGGAGTCTTATAAAGGGAAGATGAAGTGTTGACCGTTGAATCATTTACCGCATAGTAAATATCGGCATCCGGACAGAAGGTGTTCAAAGTCACCTCATAAGTCTGCTGCGACTTGTTCCACGCACCAGCCTGATTGACTTCATAGAAGTTGCGGCAAGCATTCACTCCGCAATAATCCAATCGTTCAAACTCCTTATCCAGCCTACGGGCAAACGACTCGAAGTCCTTATGTTCCGGCTGTGTCCATTGCACCTCTGACATAGCCAGCAAACGAGGGAAAGCCATATATTCAAAATACTCGGGAGTCTGTATGTACTCTCCCCAGATATTGGCTTGTACACCTATTATATAAGCTTGTTCTTCCGGAGTCAGTTCAGCAGGAAGCGGGTTATAATTGTACACCGTATCCAACGGAAGAAAACCGCCGATAGCCAACGGGGCAAATTCCGGACTTTCCTGGTAGTAATCCAAATAACACTTTTTGCCGGGTGTCATAATGACTTTATGCCGTTGGTGAGCCGCTTCGATACCTCCTTTTTCGCCACGCCATGACATGACGGTAGCATTAGGAGCAAGCCCTCCTTCCAGAATCTCATCCCACCCGATGATGTCACGCCCTTTACTGTTCACAAATTGCTCAATCCGATGGATAAACCAACTTTGCAGAGCTTCTTCGTTGGGCAGACCTTCCCACTTCATCAAATGCTGGCAATGGGCACACTTCTTCCATGCTTTCTTGGGACACTCATCTCCACCAATGTGGATATAATGGCTGGGGAAGAGTTCCATAACTTCGGTCAGCACATTTTGTAAGAATTCAAATGTATGCTCTTTGGGACAATAGACCTCATCAAAAACATCAAAATAATCACGCACCACATAAGTCTTTCCCAGTCCGCAAGAAAGTTCCGGATAGGAAGCCAGTGCTGCGGATGCATGTCCCGGCATTTCAATTTCGGGAATGACCGTAATGAAACGGTCGGATGCATACTTCACAATTTCCTTTATTTCTTCCTGCGTATAATAGCCTCTCTTTTCTTTTCCATCGTAACGCCGTGGAAAATAATAATCAGAGTGTCCTATCTGAGTCTGTTTACGATAAGAACCTATTTCAGTCAGTTTCGGGTATTTCTTTATTTCTACTCTCCATCCTTGGTCATCTGTCAGATGAAAATGGAATTTATTCAATTTATAGAATGCCATCAAATCAAGAAACTTCAGCACTTCCTCTTTTGGCAGAAAATTACGCCCTACATCCATCATAGCCCCACGATGAGGGAAACGGGGAGCATCCGTAATGCTGACAGCAGGAATCCTAATCTTTCCTTCGTATTTCCGGTCACCATCATAAATGGCTGCCGGCATGAGCTGCAGCAAAGACTGGACACCATAAAAAAATCCGACGGCAGTTTCATTGGAAGATATATTTATCCTATCGGAAGAAACCTCCAATGTATAGGCTCATCGGGCAAGGAATTATCTATAGATAAGCAAATATCGGCCTTTCCCGTTTCCGAAATACCCTTCAGCGTTACAGAAGTGTTTTTCAACGCATCCTCCAAATAATGAAAAACTTTCATCGCGGCTTCCCCGGAAGGGACAGCCACTGTTTTTCCCCTTGCAGGACATACACTCCCTGCATTGGAGCAAGTTCATTCGGCATGGGTATAATACCATAGTTTGCCGCTACATCATCAGCCACTCTCCCACAAGAGAGAAAAATGAATGACATAGCCAGTAACCAATATCTTATCTTCATAGTATTTGGGATAATAAGTTGGGATATTCCTTGATTGTATTCAGTATCAGTTCACCGAACAAAGTATTTGTCCAGGCAAACCAGGAACGAGTAAAGTCCGCGGCATCCTCCGAATGGAAAGACTCATGCATAAAGCCCGTCCCTCCATCCGTATCACGAAGTTGCTTCAGACAAGCACGTATTTCTTCGGAATCATCCGTTGTAAAAGCCTTCATAATGATGCTCATCGGCCAGATATAATTCAATCCCACATGAGGGCCTCCTACCCCTTCACCGGCTTTTCCTTTAAAGAAATAAGGATTATTGCCGCTCCATATCATTTTACGGGTATTCTGATAAATCGCATCTTTAAAAGAACAATAACCCAGATAAGGCGCAGCCAGCAAACTGGGTACATTGGCATCGTCCATACAAAGCGCGTTACCAAAACCGTCGACCTCAAAGGCATAAATACGTCCACAAACCGGATGATTGAAAGTACCATACCTACGGATAGCTGCATCCACTTCATCTGCCAATGTTATACATCTCCGGAGAAGTCCTTGTTTCCATAAACTTATCCTCTATCTCAGCCAATTGGCGCAATGACACAACCGCAAACATATTAGCAGGAATCAGAAAACCGTATTGTGTAGCATCATCTGACGGACGGAAAGAAGAAACGATTAAGCCGACCGGCTTTACCGGTGCTCCCCATCCGTTGTTAATCTGCGAATCTGTAGGGCGGTCGCAATCGCGCGTAAAGCTATAAGGTCCTAAGCCTTGTTTCCTCTGTTGCTCTTTAAAGGTCTTGACCACCAGCAGCATAGCTTTATGCCAATTTTCATCGAACACAGACGTGTCTTCCGTGTATTGCCAATAATGATAAGCCAGACGAATGGGATAGCACAAAGAATCTATCTCCCATTTGCGTTCATGCAGTTCCTTAACCATATGTTGTGTATGGTCGGTTTCCCAATAGCTGCCCAACGGCCCGTCGTTGAAGGCATTGGCATACGGGTCTATCAAGATACATTCAGTCTGTCTGTTGACAAGTCCTGCCACCATCAACTGCAAGTCCTTATCTTTCTTCATCAACGGCAGATAGGGCCATACTTGCGCTGAAGAGTCGCGCAGCCACATGGCATCTATATCACCTGTAATGACGAAAGTATCTGGTCTGCCATTCTTCACTCTATATCTGACAGTAGTGTCAAGCGTATTGGGAAAACAGTTCTCGAACATCCAACGCAACTTCTCGTCCTTTATTTTAGGCTTTGCTTCTTCAATAGCAGCATCTACTGCCTTCGAAATGAAGCTCCTTTGCTTGCAGAAGGACGCAACGAAACATATCTCTGGTTGAAAGTCCCGGATGAAGATAATACGGAAGCGGGCTGAAAGGTCATTGCAGCCAAGGCAAGCCCGCCAGTCTTCAGAAATTGGCGTCTTGACATATTGTTTTTCATGATTGATTTCTTCTTTAATAGGTATGCTTACCGGATGTCACATTTATCTTTTTCTCTTTTCCACCATAGAGTACACACAGTTCAAAATCAATATTAGAATCTACTGTGATACGGGGTTCATCACTTGCAGAACGGCGTGCTTCAGCTTTTAAGGAGATAAGCCTTCGGGACCAAAAGGATAGCGTTCTATGCCGTTAATCTCCGTCAAATTCATATCCCAGATAATCTGCTTTTTGGCATAATCTCCCCGAATACCGATAATAAATTCTATCAATTCAGCAATAGGAGGAAGTCCTGCCCAACCCACAAAATTATCCCTTGCCATAAATCCCGGCTCAGCACTTTCCGGAGCATAATATTCCCAAAAAGTTCCAGTCTTCTTATAGACCTCAAACACCTGGCATAATGATTCAAACAAATCTCCCGTGCCAGTTTACCATAACCTTTCTGCACAAGGCCCTGCATCACCATGTAATTAGTTCCCGGCCATACGCCACCCTGCCAATAACGGCCATTCTCCTTGTACTTGGGATTATCGGCAGACAAAGAAGGAATACGGTGTTTCCGGTTGAATGTGGCAGGATTATCCAATTCCTTCACCATACGGTCCAACTGTACAGAATCCAATACATCAGTAAACAGAGCCCAATAGGCACCTATTCCCTTAGTTGTACAGAGCGTACCGTCAGCATACTGGTCATAAAGGAAACCGGTCTTTTCATCCCAAAGATTGTCATGGATATATTTTCCCAGCATTTTGGCTTCGTCTTCAAACTCTTCTATCTCTTGCCAACGTTCCAGATAAAAGCCCATCTCAAGTAGTAAATTGGCAGTAAATAATTGCTGTAGGTTTGTATCTAACCAAATCATATGCCCGTGACTGTAGATAGGGCTGTATTCCGACGGAACACGGGGCATATTATCCATGCCGGTCCCCCATCCGCTTGACCAGTAGGTTCCATTTCTCCAAGTATGGTTCAATTTCAACCACTTATAATAAGCACAAAGTACCGGAAATATCTTGTGCAGGCGTTCCGTATCACCAAACTGATGGAAATAGACCATCTCACACCAAGGCATCAAATTCGGTCCGGTACTCACCGGATCATAGCGTTCAAAGCAATCGGCACCATCCGCCTTTATTTCACGGCAAATGAAACCGTCGGGATGCTGCTTGGCGTAAAAGTTGTTCAGCGTATTCTGGAAAGGAAAGAAACGGGTACCATAGCGGGCAAACATCAGAATGAAAGAGGAATCCCACATAAAGATATTACCATTATAAGCTGTATCCAAATAGCTTGAGACAAAACCCGAGCCTGCTTGAGGAGCACGAATATTGCCGATAGCTATTTCCCATGCCTTCCAATACATTTCAAGTTCCTTGTCATGTCCACCCCAAATGGGATTGGGAAGAATCTGCCGAGCTTCTTCGAAGCTTTTCGGCACAATCGTCTCAGGTTTTGCCACACGATACTCATTTTCAGTGACCAGCGGTTCCTTTACATATGTATTTTTATAAGGCAAATGATACTTTTCATCATTGCCACAGCTCTGAGCTTTCAGCAAAGGGAGAGTGGAAAAAGAAAGCAAGCTTACCAATAAAATGTGTTTCAACATAGGAAATAGTTATTTTTTAAATTACAAATTGAGCAGTTTTTTTATCTTGTCAAAGATAGCAGTATTTTCAAAAATCCCTGTAAACTCCTCTGCACCGGGACCAAAAGCATACACTGGTACCATTACACCGCTATGACCACCGGTAGAGAACTTACATACGATTCTGCCTTCTGCCAAATCTCCATCAACCAACGTAAGTCCACCAGTCTCATGGTCTGCAGTAACTACTACCAATGTTTCTCCATCCTTGGCAGCCCATTCATAAATGGCACCGATAGTACGGTCAAAGTCATGTGTTTCCTGCATCAGCAAATCAATGTCATTGAAGTGTCCGTAGTCATCCAGCTGCGAACCTTCTATCATCATAAAGAAACCGTTTTTATTTTGGTCCAGCAATTCGATACCTTTCAATGAAGCACGTGCCAAAAGGTCGCCACGTTCAGCAGGAAGAGGAGTATCGACGGGATAAGGTACGGCAAATACCTTACCACTCTTTATGCCAGCCAATTCATCCCAACTGCGAGGAGTCTGAAATCCTTTATCGCGTAGTTCCTTAAACAAGTCACGTCCATCTTCACGGTTTTCGAAAAGCTTGGCACCTCCACCGAATACATAATCGGCACTGCAATTAACGTAATCTGCTACGATTTCAGCTTCCGCATCCCTATCCTTGTTATGGCAACAAAAATCAGCAGGAGTGGCATCCCACAGACGGCAAGTCACCGCTATACCGGTCGATTTACCTTTAGCAGCAGCCAGGTCTACCAATGATTTCAAAGGACGTCCTTCGGTATCTACACCCACAGAATGATAGTTTGTCTTCTGCCCCGTAGCTATGGCTGTTCCACCCGCTCCCGAGTCTGTAATCAGCTTGTTGGCACAATAGGTTTTAGACAAACCCACTACCTGGCAGTTATCCAAAAACAACTTGCTCGATTGGCTGTCCAGGCAGAATATACGTGCATAAGACTCATGCCATCACCAATCATCAAGATGACATTCTTTATCTTCTTGCCCTGGGGAGGGGTAATCTTTGTCACCTCATAAGGTTGGTCCAAAACATAGGTCTGTTCTTTATCACGGCGGCTTTGTGCCGATAACTCTACCGGCAGTAGCAAGACTGCCAAGAGCATAACGATACATATTCTTAATATCTTAGTCATAATTATTGTTTTATTATTCAACCGTTACTAAAATAGGGGCATGGTCGGAGAGGAAAGCATTATTCTCTGTTTCAGCCAATACACCATACCTCAAAACTTTCAGTCCATTACGTACAAAAACGTAATCAATCAGCGGACGTTTATCGTAAGGAATCTTTCCGAAATCATGGAAACTCCATGCCGGACCATAAACAATTGCCGATGCCTGGCGTGCATCTGTCAAGTGTTCCGGATTGGAAGGGTCAGTCACGTGTTTGATGACATCCGATTCCGGACTAGCATTAAAGTCGCCCGTTACTACTACGGGTAAGTTACCACTCAACTCATTTACTTTATCCAGCATAAGGCTTATACCTTCACGACGTGCAGCAACACCTACATGATCCAAGTGGGTATTCAATGCGAAGAACTCCTTGCCACTTACTTTATCTTGCAGTTTTGCCCATGAAGCGATACGCTCACAAGCTCCATCCCAGCCCTTGGAACCGGCAACTTCAGGAGTCTCGCTCAACCAGAAATAGCCAGAATCCAGCAAGTTGAAACGATCTTTCTTATACCAGAGTGCACTATATTCACCCTTTTCCTTTCCATCTTCACGACCTACACCGATGACTCCGTATTCCGGCAATCGTTGTTTAAGGTCTTCCAACTGATTATGAAGTACTTCTTGCGTACCCAATATATCCACATCATAAAAACGGATGGCATTTGCCGCGCGGTCTTTACGGTATTGCCAGTTGTCCAAGCTATCTTCCGGATTGTCATAGCGAATATTGAAACTCATGACATTAACGGGCTCTGGTGCAGGCGCCTGCTGCTTCACCTGTCCGCATGATGCAGCGAACAAAGGTAAAAATAACAAAAATAACTTTCTCATAGCATATATATTAAACTATTATTTCACAAATAAAGCCGATGCAGGGATGGGTGCCAACTTCTCGGCAGAAGGCAGTTTCCAAGCCCAGCTCAAATACTCACCTTCATAATCTTCAAAGTAATAGAGCTTGTAAGGATGAAAACCTTTCTTCAGCGCGACCATTCCGGTAGCAGGAATTGCAGCATGGGAAGCATCATTATTGACTACCTGCTCATCGTGAATGTACAAGACACTGCCATCGTCCGAACGGGTCTGGAAAGTATAGACCCCATCTTCGGGAACATTTATCAATCCAGAAAAGATATAACCGAAATGATCCTCCTGCTTAGCACCCTTAATAGAAGGTTCGGGCATGACACCAGACTCCAGCAACGGTGACTTTTCTACATCAGCCACTTTCTGGTAAGTGCCTTCAAAGTACTTATAAGATGTACCATTCTGAGTAGGATTTACAGAAAGAGCAGCCTTTAATTCAGCTTTCGTTGCCGATATGGATAATGTTCTGCTTGAGCGGAGACCTTCCTTGAATCCTTTGGCTTTTATTAAAGTGGTCTTGTCCAGTTCAAAAGGCTGCTCGTACAATGCCGACTGCTCTGTGGGCTCGCTGCCATCCAATGTATATCTGATTTCGGCATCCTTGGTTGTTGTGGCCAATGCAACCGTTACCTTATCCATAAACAAGTTCAAATCCTTATCCACATAGGGAATGGAAACGACTTCATCTTTAGTATAGGAATAAGGGGATGCTTCAGAGGAAACACCTCTCTCCATATTCGGCTTATCGGACAAAGTAAAACGAAGTCTCCACCTTCCATCAACTGTGCATAAGTAATAAAATTTACATCTATCGGTTGTCCGTTCAATTCTACTTTTGTGATATAGACATTCTTCTTCGGATTGTTGGCAAGGATGGTCAAAGTCTTTCTATTTGCCAGGTTGACAACCGCTTTCTCAAATAGAGGAGTAGTCAGTGCAAATTCATTGCTTCCCGGACAAACTGAATAAATACCCAAGCTGGATAATATATACCAACCGGACATCTGTCCACAATCTTCATTACCAATGATTCCTTCAGGCGTAGGAGCGTACATTTCATGGAGCAGACGGCGTGTCATTTCCTGCGTCTTCCAAGGCTGTCCGACGTAATCGTACAGATAGGCGATATGATGGCTCGGCTCATTGCCATGAACATATTGACCTATCAGTCCGGTAATATCCACTAAATCGCCATGTACATCCGACTCTACTGTAAAGATAGAATCGAGTGCGGTAATAAACTCTTTCTTACCACCAAACAGTTGTGCCATACCGCTTACATCGTGAGGTACAAAGAAACGATACTGCCAGGCTGTGGCTTCCGTATAGGCACGACCTATCTCAATAGGATTGAAGGGAGTTTCCCAGTTCCCATCCATCCGCTTGGGGCGGAAGAATTTTGTATTACCATCAAAAACATTGATATAGTTCTGGGAACGTTGAATATACTTTTGATAAATATCATCCTTACCCATTTCCTGAGCCATACGTGCAATACACCAGTCATCATAGGCAAACTCCAGCAAACAAGAGATGGACTCTTTCTTTATATTAGAAGGAATAAAGCCATTCTGAATATAGTAATCAGCTCCCTTTTTGTTCTTTTCAGAAGAAACTACCATAGCTTCCAACGCCTTTTCCGCGTCAAATCCTCTAATACCCTTCATATAAGCATCTGCTATAACGGACACTGCATGATAACCAATCATAGTTCCCGTCTCTCCGGCAGAAAGCGGCCAGATAGGAAGTTCACCCGAAGATTCGTAAATGTCCAGAAAGGAATTTATCATATTATTGACCAAAGTTGTATCAATCAAAGTCATCAACGGATTCCATGCACGGAAAGTATCCCAAAGCGAAAATGTAGAATATTGCACTTTGCCTTTTGGCAATTGCCCAATTTCCATATTATGACGGCGGTACTCACCATTGACATCACTCACGACATTGGGTACAACCATAGAATGATACATGGCTGTATAGAAATTCTTCAAGTCGTCCGTATTGCCGCCTTTTACCGTAATAGCAGAGAGAGCTTGTTCCCAAGCGGAACGGGCAGCACTACGCACGGCATCAAAATCGAAACCTATCACCTCGGTTTCCAAATTCTCACGTGCATTCTTTTCACTGACAATGGATAATCCAACTTTGGCTATAACCGGCTCTCCATTACTATTATCGAAGGACAAGCAAGCCTGCAAATCGGTACCGTTCAACTTAACTCCTGCAGAAACCATCTTTTTATTCTGTATAAAGTCTATGGCCTGAAAAGGTTTCGAGAACTGGGCTACAAAATAAACGTACTGATTGTCCGTCCATCCCCTGGTTCTGCGCATACCTGTTATTTCGTTGGCGGCAGTCTGTTCAAGTTCAGCCTCATAAATATATTCGTTATCAAGCAAATGAGTCAAATCTATAATAATAGATGCTTCTTTGCCGGAAGAAAACGTATAGCGGTGCATACCGGCGTGTGCCGTTACCGTCAATTCAGCTTTTATTCCTTCTTCTTTCAGAACAACCGAATAATATCCGGCAGAAGCATCTTCGTCTTTATGGGAAAAAGCCGCTGGCTGGTAAATGCTTTCCGTAGTCAAATCCGGTTTCAGCGTAGTAGGACGAAACAGTATATCCCCAAGATCAATGCATCCGGTCCCACTTAAATGTGTGTGTGAAAAACCTTTTAGAGTCGTATCATTATAATGATACCCCGAACAAGCATCCCAGTTTCCGGCACGCGTGTCAGGACTTAACTGTACCGCCCCGAACGGAACGGTTGCCCCCGGATAAGTATGCCCATGAAAGCCGGTACCTATAAAAGGGTCTACATAGTCTACGGGAGATAGTTCACCGGATGTACAAGAGCAGCAAGCCCAAAAGGCAGTAGTTGCACATATAAGAGTTTTTAATTTCATCAGACTGTATATTTGAAGAGCGCTGCAGACTGTCGGGAATGCCGTCTCTCCGTATATTAAAATGATTTTATGAATAGCCTTTGCAAATGAAAGAAAAAGAAGAAATATCTGCAAGGATCAATACCCGAAAATACCAACCCCTGCAGATTAGACCAATGGCAATGAGGTCTTTTTTATATTTTATCTCTTTCAGAGAAAATATCAATCATAATGAGGATTCTGTTTTAATTTACCATCAGATTTGGTAATCTGAACCGAAGGATAAGGGAATACGATCATGTAATCCTGATAAGCAATCTTATCCGTATAATCCTCATACTCACCTACAACGAATGTGGAAGCAGGGTCCTGGCGGTTGGCATAATGACGTACGCGCGGACGGGCATTCAATTCGGCAGCAGCCAAAGCCTTTATTTCAGTATTGCCTGAGCGATACCAGCGTTTCAAATCATATAAATGGTCTGTAAACTCAAATGCCAATTCACAACGGCGTTCATGATATAGGTCAGCCATAGTAGCAGTGCCCGTCAATAATGCAACATTGGCACGTTTACGAATGCGATTCAAATCAGCCGTAGCCAAGTCCGCTTTATTAGTCATCAAATAAGCTTCCGCACGGAAAAGTAACATTTCTGCAAAACGGATAACCGGAAAATTAATACGTACCGTCGGCCAGTCTCCGTTTGTATTGATATACCCCTTATTGGCTGCATCTTCATACTTAAAGGGATCCATGTATTTATTAATCATAAAACCGGATTCAATATCCGAGCTTGAATAAAAAGCACGGGATTCACCCAAGAATTGAAATTCCTGACCATACTCTAAAACCGTACGAACCAAACGGTCATTACCAGCTCCGTCTTTCAACATCTCTTCGTAAATATCATAAGACGGCTTGTTCTGTCCCCAGCCATTATATTGTCCCCAGCCTTTGTTCTCAAGGACAACTCCCGGAAACTCCGAACCGCCACCTTGAGAGCCACCATTTCCAGGAATAGTCCAAATATACTCTTTATTCCACCATTTAGAGAAATCAGAAGAGAACAACTCTTCATAAGTACCGGCTAAATCACGTCCGTAAGCAGTTTCCAGTTCATTGACCATACTGATTACATTTCCCCATTGTGTAGCATCCCAAGTTGCCCAATAAGCATAAACTTTAGCTTTAAAAGCTACTGCAGCCGCATCGTGCGCGCGTCCTCTATCATTATCTCCATACTCTTCAAAACGGGGCAAATACTCTATTGCCTTGTCCATATCCGAGATAATCAATTTATAATTATCGATGACCGAAGCTTGCTGAGAGGAATAGAATTGTCATAGCCACCTTCAAAATCTTCATAACGGACAAAAGGTACCCCTTGTGTATCAAGACCGTAACGATAAGCAATCAAGAAATGAGCCCATCCACGAGTGAAGTAAGCTTCACCGAGACTTCTCTTTTCAATATCACTCAAAGTGGTGCTTTTCCCTTTCTTAAGCAACTCTTGTATTACCCAGTTGGAACGTGCCATCACTTTGTACATAGTATCAAAAATAGTACGCAAAGGGGATTCGTCTCCTGTATATTTCAATGTAGCAAGTGTTGGAAAATCACGGGTCTTTCCCCACACAACGTCGCACGCGGCACCTTGTTCCCAAAACAGTTCGCGTCCATATACAGCTTCCTGATGAAATCTTTCATACAATGCATCTACAGCATCAATAGCCTGCAGGTCATTGGTAAAATAAGTCGTTGTAGTAGCATCTCCCTCTGGTTGCACATCAAGGAAGTCACTGCAAGAACTCATAAGCAATGTGGCAGACATCGCAAAAAATAATATATTTTTTTTCATAATCATTCTTCTCTATTAATTATTAGTAAGTCAATTTTACACCAACAGATAATACGCGAGATACCGGATATTTCAAAGCATCCCAGCCACCACATTCAGGATCCATACCAGAATATCCAGTGATAGTAGCAAGATTTTCACCACTGAAGTACACAGACAAACGGCTGTTACGGTCATTCAAATGAGACCACTTGCGGAATACATCGCTTAAATCATAAGAAAGGGTTACATTCTTCAAACGCAGATAAGAAGCATTCTCCAAATACCAATCAGATGCAGTCGTAAAGTTTCCATTCGGGTCATTCTTTGACAAACGAGGAATATCAGAACCGGTATTTGTAGGACTCCAAGCATTCAATATCCCGCTGGAACGGTTAAAGTTTCCTTCTACATCACTCAACAGCATGTACTTTCCTACATATAAAGCTTTTGCTCCACCTACTCCCTGGAACATGGCACTGAAAGAAAGTTTTTTCCACGTCATTCCCAATGTAAAGGCAAAAGTCGTCTTCGGAGTCGCACTACCCATATACTGACGGTCTGCATCCGTAATTTTACCATCGCCATTATGATCCACAAACTTCAAGTCACCAGCCTTGGCATTCGGCTGAATACCTACCCACTCTTTTTCACCATTATCATTGGTCACATATGTTCCATGTTTAGCATTCCACTCGGCAACTTCTGCATCACTTTGGAACAAACCATCTGTCTTAATCAAGTAGAAGGAATTCAGAGGTTCCCCTTCCGTACTCTGCATCATATAAGGGATGCTACGGAACCTTTTATCATTAGGCCACAAACCCGGATTGCCATCCGCATCCTTCACACCTATATCTGATACCCAGTTCTTTAAATACGAGAAGTTACCCGATACGAAATAAGAAAGGTTTTTGTTAATCTTATCGCTCCAATTAGCTTGAATCTCAAAGCCACGGTTACGCACTTCACCTTGATTGATTAACATGGCATCGAGTCCCATAGTAGAAGGCCACCCCATTGATTGTGTCTGAATCAAATTGAAAGTACGTTTATCAAAATAGTCTAATGATACCGACAAACGGTTTTTAAACATCTCAACATCCAAGCCCAAGTCAGTCTGTTCTGAAGTTTCCCAGGTCAAATCAGGATTTAACGCAGAGCCGTTGTAAATCAAAGTATTCCAGATATTATTTGCCTCAGGACCATATTGTGCTTGTTCTGTCCACGAGCTTTTCTTCAACAAAGCAGACTTATAATTAAGCCCTATAGAGCTCAAATTACCTACACGCCCCCAAGAAGCACGCAATTTCAGCAAACTGATAAAATCACTCTTCTTAAAGAATTTTTCATTAGATATTTTCCATCCAAGGGTCACTGCAGGGAAATCACCATAGTTATTTTCCTTAGGCAAACGTCCAGCATAATCACGACGCCAAGATGCAGTAGCAAAATAACGGTCATTATAAGAATAAGCCAAACGGGCAATCAACGACACATTGGCATCAGGTCCAGTCAAATAGTCAGATGCTGTCACTGATCCTGCATACGCCATGTATTGTAAAAATTCCGATTCATCCGCAAAATCCTTACCCGTCACTTCCAGTCCACGCGTTTCAGAATGATCTGCCGTAGTCGAGAACAAGGCACCAACCGTATGTTCACCGAATGTCTTATCATAAGTCAGGGTATTTTCCGTCTTCCAAGCATCTCTACGGTAAGTAGTTTCTTGAAGATTATTCGACAAAGCCGGTTTACCTACTTCATCACGAATAGGATTGAACTTCTTGTAATGATTAGTCTTCATATTATAAGTAAAACGACTCGTAAACTTCAATCCAGGAAGTACATTAGCTATCTCCAAGCTGGTAGTGCTCCATATGTCACTTATCTTGTCATACAAATTCTCTGCTTCCAATAGACGTACCGGATTTACAGCATCCCCGTGGATATCAGAGAAATTCGAACCATATTTTTCAATATAGGCAGGATCTTCCGTAGTCACACCACCATAACTTCCGTCCAACGGATTATAGACAGTGGCACTTGCCGGCATGTAGATAGCCGAAAGGATAGGTCCTGTATAAGCATCGTTATCCGTAGCTTTGGAACGTTGGGTAGTGTTCTGCCATACAAAATCCTCACTGACGCTCACCCACTTGTTCAGCTGCATTTTACCATTATAACGTAATGTAAGATTCTTCTTGAAAGTATTAATCAAAACACCTTCATCATTATCGTAAGCAAAAGATATACGATTTGAAAAATTATCAGAACCTACATTCAACGCTACGTTATGACGTTGGTAGAAGGCAGTGCGGAAAATCTCATCCATCCAATCAGTACGAGTCGTACCTATCCATGGATTTTTGGTAACATCCCAACCGACTGGAAGCGAAAGTCCTGCATTTTGATGAGATATCTTACGCATCTCAATCTGCTGCTCCGCATTCAGTGGTTCTATCAAATTGGTAGCCTGACGAATACCAAAAGTGCCGTCATAAGTCAACGAAGGAGCACCTTGTTTCGCTTTTTTGGTAGTTACCAACACAACACCACCTGCACCAGACTGTGCGCCATAGATAGCAGCAGAAGCAGCATCCTTCAAAACAACGATACTTTCAATATCATTCATGGATGAGATAGGTGCACCGGGAACACCGTCCACAACCCAAAGTACATTGTCTCCATCTTGTGAGCCTTGACCACGAATCACAATGTTAGGAGAAGAAGTTGGGTCGCCACCATCGGCCGTAATGGTAACACCTGCCAGCTGTCCCTGCAGCATGCCTTCGGTAGAAGTTACCGGGCGAGCAGCCAATTCTTCAGTATTACTTACTACACCCACTGAAGCAGACAAGTCCTGCTTACGTGTATTCGCACCATACCCTAATACAACAACCTCATCCAGAAGTTCTGTATCCTCTTTAAGCACAATTACCATTTGTTTTTCTGCCACTGGTACTTCCTGAGTCACATAGCCGACAAAACTGATTACCAATACGCCGTTTTTATCGGCCGAAACATTAAAGTTTCCGTCAACGTCCGTAATCACTCCATTAGTCGTCCCCTTTACTAACACATTGGCACCAATCACAGGTTCGCCAGTCTGATCCTTTACTGTTCCTTTCACAGAAATCTGCTGTGCATAAGCACCTGCCGACAAGAACAGTCCCAACAATAGGGTCAGAATCGTTCGATAGATTCTAAGATTTACTTGTTTCATGCATTCAAAATTTAAAGTTTATAATATAGAAAATTATAATTCCGCCACAAAGGTCAGAAAGCAGAATTACATAGTTATTACAAAAGGAACAATTCTCTAACAGTCCTTATTTATGCGTAAAATAATATAACTGCAAAATATTTATTATTTTCAATCAAACCGTATAGGGATTATTACTCAAGAAGAGCGGCAGCACCCAATAAACTGGAATCCTTTTGATGCGAAGCCACCACACTCACATTATCCGATATAATCTTGTAGGGAAAACTTTGCATTGTTTGTTCCATAGCATTTTTAAAGAAAGGAAAAGCCGATACAATACCGCCTCCTAAAACAATAGCCTGGGGAGCATAGGCAAAAAGAATTGCCTTTATAAGATTACCCAAATGCCTCCCAAACTCTTTCCAAATCTCCAATGCAGCTTGTTCTCCTTGCTGGGCTTTTTCAGCTACTACCGCACCGGTAGTGCCATAACGTTTAAACAAGAAACTACTGCAATAGTGTTCAAAATCAGAGTCCAAATAAGGAAATGAGCCTATCTCACCGGCTCCCATATATTGCCCACCATACAAACGACGGCCAATGACAACGCCAGCTCCAATTCCGGTCCCAATAGTAACGCCTACCATGTTGGTATAAGATTTTCCTTCGCCGTATAGGCTCTCCCCCAAAGTGAAACAGTTGGAATCATTATTAATGGCAACTGCCACCTTGAATTCGTTCTCCAAAATCTCCTTCAAGTGTATTTCTTTCCAAGAAGATATATTTGCTACATTATATACAATTCCTTTCTCCGGATCAACAATTGAAGGGACACCGATACCGATACCATCTACCTGCTCATTCATCATATTCCGAATAAGCTGGGAAAGCTGGTTTAGCACAGTAGAAGCATCTTGCTGAGCTAAACATGGAACCGACACTTTATTCAAGCAGTTCCCTTTTTCCACTTGGGCTATTCGAATATTGGTTCCTCCTAAATCTATTGACAGTTTCATAGTATATAACATTAAGGTGTTCAACATGTGCAAAATTAAGAAAATGCTTTTTTTTCAGTATTCCCAATTGCGCATATAAATCTTCATTTTGCGCAAACATTACTGTCAATCAAATATTCCACCAAATCTTTTCCTCCAGGTTCACTGACAAAATCGATAAAAACAATACCGCAATTCCGGCTATTCTTTTGTTTTAAATAGTCAGCAATAGGCTTGTTCACCTTATCAGCAAAGACTTTAGGGGTTCCCAAGGGCAGCCCCGTCGCACTTACAAAAGTAATTCCCCACCGACGTGAGGAAACCGGCTCAGCAGACATCCCTTCAATATTACGGACACAAACCCCTACCTTCTTCCCGGCCTCCTCACCCGATTCATATTGATATTCATCTTCGAGCAAAGCCACTCCTTCCTTACCATCTTTATTGCGAAGAGTGAGCAGGCAAGTACTGTCATCCTCCCAACCTACACATGCTGCTCCAGGATAATTATCCATAGCATGATCCCTATGCAGGAAAAGAATCTTTCCACGGCAATCTTTCAGCGTCAGTTCAGGGCGAAAGTCCATCACGAAATAACTTTGATACTCAGGGCTGCTTAAAGAAACGGACAGCAGAGAAGCATAATCCCGCAATTCTCCCCCTTCCTTTTTCAAGGAAACAATCAAAGTCTCAGAAGGATATGTTTGCAGAAAGTGTATAAAAGCAGGTAAAACATCATCTTCCCAATATATATCCTGAAAGGCATGACTGTGAAACACCCCCAGTTTATTACCCTTCTTTTCCAAACGGATATCGAAAGCACGGATGCCTTGCCGTAATTGAGCGGGAATATCTGTTGCTTGTGTTTTCAACATATGCCCTCCTTTGATACTACCGCTATCGTGTGAACCAGGAATAGAAATCTTACATATAGGAAGCGTATCATGGAGAATCCTCATCACTCAGCCGCAGTGCAACCTCATCCCGCGCCTCCGCACAAGTATCCTGCAATCTGGAAGCTGTAGCACAAACCGGAGCATTCAATAGAAATATGGTCAAAGCTAATACAACAACTGTTCTTAATCTGTTTCTCTTCATAGTATATTGCTTTTAAGTTTACTGCATGCAAATGTAGAGGGTTCATTCTTTTCCCTCATCCTAAATTGCGTATTTAGTTCTTCATTTTGCGCAAACATCGAAAGCAACATATAGTAACATCTGAGCCAAACGTAATGTACCTTTTCATTACATAAATGTACCTAACGAAAAATGCCATACATTCTCCGTACTGCGTATCTCATCCCAGACGAAGCCCTCCCAAGAAAAGGATTTCAACTCCTCAGGACACTCCAGACGGTTCTTGACAATAAAACGCGTCATCTCTCCGCGACACATCTTGGCATAGATAACGACAGTCTTCGGCTGTCCGGCCTTCCAAACTTGAAACTCGGGCGTAATAACACGCACCTCTTGCTCCACCCGCTTCCAGTCGAACAAATCTTTCATTTCAGCACTTGCCAAATTAATGAGAACACCGCCACAGTTTTTAATTTCCTCTATGAAGTAATCCGTCAACAAAGGCTTCCAATAATCAAACATGGATATTCCACCTTTTTCGGGCAAACGGACATCTCCTTCCAAACGATAGGGTTTGATACCGTCCAGCGGGCGAAGCAACCCATAAAGAAAAGAAGTGATACGCAGATGTTCTTGCGCATAACGAAAATCCTCCGCTGAAAAATCTTTCGGAAGAATGCGTTTAAAAACAGCTCCCGTGTAGGCGCAAACGGCTGGCATCGAACGATTCTCCTCCGAACAGAAATCATGAAAACGCAAACGGTTCTCGGCAGCAATTTTGGTATTCACCCGAAGAAGCCTTTCCAATTCGGATACTGAATACTGCGACATTTCCAACGCATTCCGCACAGCCTCCGTTTCGAATTTCGGGACTGTGACTTCGGGCACGACAACAGAGCAGCGCGCTGCCATGGTCTTTGCACAAGAGATAAAAACAAGCATAGCGATATTTTTTAATGGATACAAAAATAAAGTTTTTTAGTGGAGAATACATATACTTATAAAGTTTTTCCGCAGAATTCACCTCCGTTTCAAGAGTTTTTCATACCTTTACACCTTGTTGGAGAAAAGTGCACGTATTGCCCCCCTCTACTCCCCCAACATCTTGAGATAGAAAAAGAAAAAATAATATATAAAATGACTCACAAATGGAATTATCAACCCATTACACCCGAACAGGCAGAAGCAAGCCAACAACTGGCCCAAGAATTGGGAATTAGCCCAATATTGGGAAAATTGCTGGTGGAGCGGGGAATAACAACGGCAGCGGATGCCCGGAAGTTTTCCGCCCCCAACTACCGGACTTATACGACCCATTCCTGATGAAGGATATGGATATAGCCGTAGAGCGCCTGAACAAGGCAATGGGAAAGAAAGAGCGCATTCTTGTTTATGGAGATTATGACGTAGACGGTACCACGGCTGTGGCATTGGTCTACAAGTTTATTCAACAGTTCTATTCGAACATCGACTACTATATCCCCGACCGTTACAATGAGGGGTATGGAGTTTCAATCCAAGGAGTAGACTATGCCGCAGAGAGTGGTGTAGGTTTGATTATTGTATTGGACTGCGGTATCAAAGCCGTCGAAGAAATCACATACGCCAAGGAGAAAGGCATTGATTTCATCATCTGCGACCATCATGTCCCCGATGATGTACTGCCCCCTGCTGTAGCCATTCTGAATGCCAAACGGGAAGACAACACCTATCCTTATGAACATCTGTCCGGATGCGGTGTAGGCTTTAAGTTCATGCAGGCATTTGCCTCAACAACGGTATCGAGTTCCATCACCTTATCCCTTTACTGGACCTCTGCGCCGTCAGTATCGCATCGGATATTGTCCCCATTATGGGTGAAAACCGCATTCTCGCCTACCACGGTTTGAAGCAGTTGAACAGTAATCCCAGCGTAGGCCTGAAAGCAATCATTGATGTCTGCGGACTGACGGACAAGGACATCACCGTCAGTGACATTGTATTCAAAATAGGTCCCCGCATCAACGCCTCCGGACGTATCCAGAACGGGAAAGAAGCTGTTGACTTGCTTACTGAAAAAGATTTCTCTCTTGCCCTGGAGAAAGCCGGACAAATCAACCAATACAACGAGACACGCAAGGACTTGGACAAGACCATGACCGAGGAGGCCAACAAGATTGTAGCTGACCTGGACGGACTTGCCGACCGACGTTCCATCGTATTGTACAATGAAGACTGGCATAAAGGCGTCATCGGCATCGTAGCTCCCGGCTGACGGAAATCTATTACCGGCCGGCAGTAGTACTGACACGTACGGATGACATGGCAACCGGTTCTGCCCGTTCCGTCTCCGGATTCGATGTCTACAAAGCCATTGAATACTGCCGCGACCTTCTGGAAAACTTCGGAGGTCATACCTACGCCGCCGGTCTTTCCATGAAGGTGGAAAATGTACCGGCCTTTATCGAACGCTTCGAAGAGTTCGTATCACAAAATATCCTGCCGGAACAGACATGCGCCGTCATCGACATCAATGCCGAGATTGATTTCAGAGACATCACTCCGAAATTCTTCAGCGACTTGAAGAAATTCAATCCATTCGGACCGGACAATGCCAAACCCATTTTCTGTACGCACAATGTCTATGATTATGGTACCAGCAAAGTCGTAGGCCGCGACCAGGAACATATCAAGCTAGAACTGGTGGATAATAAATCGAACAATGTAATGAACGGCATCGCTTTCGGGCAAAGTTCCCACGTACGCTTCATCAAGACCAAACGTTCCTTCGACATCTGCTATTCCATTGAAGAGAATACCCATAAGAGGGGTGAAGTGCAGTTGCAGATTGAAGACATAAAGCCGAACTGAAAGCCTCTCCCCTAACCCCTCCCCCACAGAGGGGAATAAGAATAGTCTCCTTATATTAAGGAAATGATGAAAATTGGTTGATGCTATAAGATTAGTAATCACTACTATTAGCATAGAGAAGGAAAGAATATCAATTCAACGATAAGAAGTAGCAAGAAGTTCAATAAGACCATGAGCAGCAGTAGTAACTTCAAAACTCCCCTCCCTATGGGGGAGGGATTGGGGGTGAGGCTTCTGAAGCAATACTGGGGATACGATACCTTCCGGGGAATCCAGGAAGATATCATCAACAGCATTACCGAGGGACGGGACACTTTGGGACTAATGCCCACGGGAGGAGGAAAATCCATCACTTTCCAAGTTCCGGCACTTGCTAAAGAAGGACTTTGCCTGGTCATCACTCCGTTGATTGCCTCATGAAAGACCAGGTACAAAACCTGAAAAAGCGGGGAATCAAGGCGCTTGCCATCTACTCAGGCATGAGCAGGCAGGAAATCATCGTCACACTGGAGAACTGTATATTCGGCAATTTCAAGTTCCTCTATATCTCCCCCGAAAGGCTCGATACTGAAATCTTCCGCACCAAACTGCAGAAGATGAAAATCAGTATGATTACGGTAGACGAAAGCCACTGCATATCGCAATGGGGCTACGACTTCCGTCCTGCCTATCTGAAGATAGCCGAGATACGCACACTGCTACCCGGTGTACCCGTGCTGGCACTGACAGCCACTGCCACTCCGGAAGTAGTGAAAGATATCCAGGCCCGTCTGCATTTCCGTGAGGAAAATGTGTTCTGCATGAGTTTCGAGCGCAAAAATCTCGCCTATATCGTCCGTAAAACGGAAAACAAGACGGGAGAGCTGTTGCACATCCTGCGCCGTATGCCCGGAAGCGCCATCATCTATGTGCGCAACCGTCGCCGTACCAAGGAAATTACCGAACTGCTGCACAACGAAGACATCACCGCCGATTTCTACCATGCCGGACTGGATGACGCCACCAAAGACATCCGCCAACAACGCTGGCAAACAGGAGAAAGCCGTGTCATGGTCGCCACCAATGCATTCGGTATGGGTATCGACAAACCGGATGTACGGATTGTCATCCACATGGATCTGCCCGATTCCATAGAAGCCTACTTCCAGGAAGCAGGACGTGCCGGAAGGGACGGACAAAAAGCCTACGCGGTCGTCCTTTACGCCAAGTCGGATAAGGCAACACTGCACAAACGCATTCCCGACACCTTTCCTGAAAAAGAATATATAAAGGAAGTATATGAGCATCTTCAATACTATTACCAGATGGCAATGGGAGATGGACAAGGCTGTGTACGCGAGTTCAATATAGAAGACTTTTGCCGAAAGTTCAAGTACTTCCCCGTTCCCGTGGACAGTGCCTTGAAGATTCTGACACAAGCGGGATACTTGGAATATACAGACGAACAAGACAATGCATCCCGGCTACTGTTCACTATCCGTCGAGACGAACTTTATAAACTGAGAGAGCTCGGCGAAGATATGGACAAACTCATCCAAACCATTCTCCGCTCCTATACCGGGGTCTTCACAGACCATGCTTTCATCAATGAAGATTCACTGGCCATACGCACTGGACTCACACGCCGGCAAGTGTATGAACAGCTCATCCACCTAGCCAAGCTACGTATCGTCAGTTACATCCCCCGCAAAAAGACACCATATATAATATACACGCGAGAGAGGGTTGAAATGCGCCACCTGCAAATCTCTCCCGCCGTGTACGAGGAACGCAAAGAGCGGTATGAGAAACGCATAAGTGCCATGCTGGATTACGTGAGCAGCGATACCGTGTGCCGTAGTCGAATGCTGCTACACTACTTCGGAGAGAAGAACGAGCATAACTGCGGGCAGTGCGACACTTGCATCAATTTGAAGAACAAGAAACCTTCCGGCCACCTTTCGGAAAAGGAACTTTCTGAAAGATTCTTCAAGCCCTATCTGATAAACGACAAACTCCAGCCACTTTGGCAGAACAGATAGCAGACGATAAAAACATGCTCATCGATGTGTTACATGGATTGTTGGACGAAGGCAAGGTAATTGCTGTCAACGGAATGCTTCAAATCAAAAAATAATTCATTACTTTTGCCGTTGAAAAGAATGTCCTGCCGCTGAGAGGAACATCTCCTATCAGCATGCCCCTCCTTTCCTTTTTAATTTTAATTCTTTAATTTTAATCACCTATGGGATTCTTTAAATCTTTTTTCTCCGGCAAGTCAGACAGTCCGGCAAATGAGAAACAAAAAAACGAACAGAAGAATTTTGAGATATTCAAGTATGACGGTATGCGCGCACAACGCATGGGCCGTACAGACTACGCCATCAAATGCTTCACTGAAGCCCTTGCCATTCAGGAAGACTTCGAGACCATGGGATATCTCGCCCAAGTCTACACCCAGACCAGCGAACTGGACGAGGCGCACAAACTACTGGAACGCATGACCGAAATAGAGCCGGAACATATCTCCACCTACCTCAGTCTTGCCAACGTATGCTACATGCAGGAAGACTATCCCGCCATGGCAGGAGCGGCAAAGAAGGCTAATCGAATAGAAGAGGCACGCATGGCACATTACCTGCTCGGCAAAGCAGACAATGGGCAAGGGGACGGCATCATGTGCATCGCCCATCTTACGAAAGCCATCGTACTGAAAGATGATTTCATCGAAGCACGTCTGCTCCGTGCCGAAGCCCTGGTCCAAATGCAGCAATACAAGGAAGCGATGGAAGACATAGACACCATTCTGGCACAAGACCCGGAAGACGAAAGTGCCATCTTGCTCCGCGGAAAGATAGAAGAAGCTACGGGAGACAAAGAAAAAGCAGAAAGCAGCTATCAGAAAGTGACGGAGTTGAATCCCTTCAACGAACAAGCCTTCCTCTACTTAGGACAGCTTTACATCACCCAAAACAAACTGGCAGAAGCATCGAGCTCTTTACGGAAGCCACAGAACTGAACCCTAATTTCGCAGAGGCCTATCATGAGCGCGGACGTGCCAAGTTGCTGAACGGCGACAAGGAAGGTTCTGCAGAAGACATGAAGAAAGGACTGGAACTCAATCCTAAAGAGATACAGAACTTTAACGGACAATATGGTAACCAACCGGGGGGAAGTACCGGTAATATCCTGGGATTATGACAAATTCAATTATTGCCGCCAATGAAACGAAATTTATTTCTATCAGTACTTTTTGTACTGATGTTCGCACCTGCCATGCACAGCAAGTGAACATATTGTCCTATAACGTACATAATTGCATAGGTATGGACAAGGAGTACAATTACCGGCGCATTGCCAATGTTATCAGTCAAACTTCTCCGGACATAGTCGCCCTGCAGGAACTTGACAGTGTAACGGTGCGCAACAAAGGAATCCATGCTCTCGGAGAACTAGAAAAACTGACCGGAATGCACGGGACTTATGCAGCAGCCATTCCTTTTCAGGGTGGAAGCTACGGCATCGGAATCCTCTCCAGAGAGATACCATAAAATACAAAATCATTCCAATGCCCGGACGGGAAGAAAAACGTACCCTCATTATTGCAGAATTTAAAGATTATGTATTTTGTGCCACACACCAGTCCCTCACTCCAGAAGACCAGCTCCTTGCCGTACCATTGATAGAAAAAGCCTTGCAAAACGTCGATAAGCCCATCTTTATGGCAGGCGACATGAACTCTGCACCAGCAAGCGTTCCCCAGCTGGAATTGGCAAAACATTTTGCCACCCTCAATGACACAACCTCTTATACTTTCCCGGCAGACCGTCCCAACCGATGTATAGACTACATCTACGGCTATTCCAAGAATGGGTATCGGTTTGACGTACAATACCGGAAAGTCATAGAAGACACCATTTCATCCGACCATCGTCCGGTTCAAGTCATTGTACAAGTTAAAGGGAAATAAGTTAAATTGCTACTATCCCTAAAAAACATTGTTTTTTGTTTGTATATAAAAGAAAAGCATTACTTTTGTCACGTAATTCAAAAACAGAGAATACAAGTATGAAGTCATTTACTTATGCATATTACTTCTTTTTTTACTTTTACTTTAGCCAGAAAGTAGAGCGGGAGTTTGTATGTATCAAGTGACAGTGATGCTTAAGGACTGAATAGAGAAACAAGTAAATATACAGAATCCCGCTCCATCGTATGGAAGCGGGATTTTTTTATAGCATAACCAAGAAAATAAAAATAATGAAAAAGGTAGCCATTCAAGGAACATTAGCTCGTATCACGACATCGCCGCACACAAGTACTTCGAAGGAGAAGAAATAGAGTTAATCTGTTGCGCCAACTTTGAAGACGTGTTCGGTGCCATCAAAAAAGACAGTCAGACCATAGGAATGCTGGCGATAGAAAACACCATTGCAGGTAGTTTGCTGCATAACAATGAGCTATTACGCCAAAGTGGCGCACAGATTGTCGGCGAGTACAAGCTGCGTATTTCCCATAGTTTTGTCTGCCTGCCCGATGAAGACTGGATGATATTACCGAAGTCAACTCCCACCCTATCGCCCTGATGCAATGCCGTGAATTCCTGGGACAACACCCCGGAATCAAAGTGGTGGAAGGCGAAGATACCGCCCGCAGTGCCGAAATCATCCAACAGGAACATCTGAAAGGCCATGCAGCTATCTGCTCCAAAGCTGCTGCAGAGCGTTATGGCATGAAGGTCCTGCAGGAAGGTATCGAAACCAACAAACATAACTTCACCCGTTTCCTGGTCGTAGCCGACCCTTGGCAAGTAGATGAACTGAACCGGCATCGCAGCAAGGACGTCAACAAGGCAAGCATGTATTCACACTTCCCCATACTGAAGGAAGCCTTTCCCAAGTATTGTCTATTTTGTCTTTCTACCGCATCAACCTGACCAAGATACAATCACTGCCCATCATCGGGCGTGAATGGGAATACCAGTTTTACGTAGATGTCGTCTTCGACAATGTACTGAGATATAAACAATCCATTGCGGCCATCACACCGCTGACCAAAGAGCTGAAAATATTAGGAGAATATGAAGATGGAAAATCAAACGTGTAGAATAAAGCCTGCCGACCGCCTGGCAAGCGTAAGCGAATACTACTTCTCGAAGAAGCTGAAAGAAGTGGCACAAATGAATGCCGAAGGAATGGATGTCATCAGCCTGGGAATCGGAAGCCCCGACATGCCGCCTTCCGAAAAGACAATCCGGACACTTTGCGAAGCTGCCTGCAATCCGGACGGACATGGTTACATGCCCTACGTAGGTATCCCCGAACTGCGCCGCGGTTTTGCGGACTGGTACCAAAAATGGTACGGTGTAGCATTGAATCCCAACACAGAGATACAACCGCTCATCGGCTCCAAAGAAGGCATCCTGCACGTGACGCTGGCCTTTGTCAACCCCGGTGAACAAGTATTGGTTCCCAATCCCGGCTATCCCACCTATACTTCATTAAGCAAGATTCTGGGTGCCGAGGTCGTGAACTATAACTTGAAAGAAGAAAACGGCTGGATGCCCGACTTCGACGAACTGGAACGGATGGACATGAGCCGTGTAAAACTGATGTGGACCAACTATCCCAATATGCCCACCGGGGCGAACGCAACACCGGAACTGTACCGGAAACTGGTGGACTTCGCACGCCGCAAGGACATCGTCATCGTAAACGACAACCCCTACAGTTTCATCCTGAACGAACATCCTATCAGCATCCTCAGCATTCCGGGTGCCAAAGAGTGCTGCATAGAATTCAATTCCATGAGCAAAAGCCACAACATGCCGGGCTGGCGTATCGGCATGCTTGCCTCGAATGCCGACTTCGTGCAATGGATATTGAAAGTAAAAAGCAACATCGACAGCGGTATGTTCCGTGCCATGCAACTGGCAGCCGCCACTGCCCTGGAAGCAGAGCAAGACTGGTATGACGGCAACAACGCGAATTACCGCAACCGCCGTCAGTTGGCAGGAGAAATTATGCATACCTTGGGTTGCACCTACGACGAAAACCAGGTAGGCATGTTCCTCTGGGGCAAAATCCCCGACAGCTGTACAGACGTGGAAGAACTGACTGAACACGTGCTGCATAAAGCCAGAGTGTTCATTACTCCCGGGTTTATCTTCGGAAGTAACGGGAAACGGTATATCCGCATCTCCCTCTGCTGTAAGGACAATAAACTGGCAGAAGCATTGAAGCGTATCAAGGACATGAAATAAATGCTTACAAGTAAGAGATGAACACCCTAAAGCCGGAATCCCGTTTACTAAAACTCCACCGGAGATTTACTAAAACGGGAGGAACGATTTAGTAAATCTTCTCCGACGTTTTACTAAATCTCCGGGACCTTGCTCAGAAAGTCTTCTGAAAAGGAGGAAACGTCACAAGGAAGAAAAAGCATAATTAAAGAATATTATTAAACAAATAAAGAATATGGAACTCGAATTAGAACCTATCACATTACCTGGTGTTGAAGACAAACGCCCTATGGTAATAGCCGGCCCCTGCAGTGCCGAAACCGAAGAACAAGTAATGAGCACCGCCAAACAATTGGCAGACAAAGGCCTCAAGCTATTCCGTGCCGGCATCTGGAAACCGCGCACCAAACCGGGCGGCTTCGAAGGAGTAGGCGTAGACGGCCTTGCATGGCTGAAGGAGGTAAAGAAAGAAACCGGCATGTACGTTTCAACAGAAGTAGCTACCGCCAAACATGTATACGAATGCCTGAAGGCTGGAATTGACCTTCTTTGGGTAGGTGCACGTACCACCGCCAATCCTTTCGCCGTACAGGAAATTGCCGATGCACTGAAAGGCGTAGATATCCCGGTACTGGTGAAGAATCCGGTAAATCCTGACCTGGAGCTGTGGATTGGAGCTTTGGAACGTATCAACAATGCAGGCTTGAAACGTCTGGGTGCCATCCATCGCGGATTCAGCAGCTATGACAAAAAGCTCTACCGTAACTTGCCCCAATGGCATATCCCCATTGAGCTGCGCCGCCGAATTCCCAACCTTCCTATTATCTGTGACCCCAGCCACATAGGTGGAAAGCGCGAACTGGTTGCTCCACTCTGCCAGCAAGCTATGGATTTGGGCTTCAACGGACTGATTATCGAGAGCCACTGCAACCCGGACTGTGCCTGGAGCGATGCAGCCCAGCAAGTCACCCCGGATGTGCTGGATTACATCCTCAACCTGCTGGTCATCCGCAAGGAAACACAAAGCACCGAGAACCTCAGCGAATTGCGCAAGCAGATAGACGAATGCGACAACAATCTTATTCAGGAGCTGGCCAAACGGATGCGTGTGGCACGTGAAATCGGTACATACAAAAAAGAGCATGACATGACCATCCTGCAAACCGGACGCTACAACGAAATCCTCGAGAAACGCGGCTCGCAAGGCGCATTGTGTGGCATGGATGCTGAATTCATCAAAAAGGTATTTGAGGCGATACACGAAGAGAGTGTAAGACAGCAGATGGAAATTATAAATAAGTAATTGGCACATTAAACATCATGAGAATATTAATACTTGGAGCCGGGAAAATGGGCTCTTTCTTCACAGACATCCTGAGTTTCCAGCACGAGACGGCTGTGTTCGACGTCAATCCGCACCAACTGCGTTTTGTCTACAACACCTACCGCTTCACCACACTGGAAGAAATCAAGGACTTCGAGCCGGAGCTGGTCATCAATGCCGTTACGGTGAAATACACGCTGGACGCTTTCCGCCAAGTGCTGCCGGTACTGCCCAAAGACTGCATTATCAGCGACATCGCTTCGGTAAAGACCGGATTGAAGAAATTCTACGATGAAAGCGGCTTCCGCTACGTGTCGACGCATCCTATGTTCGGTCCCACTTTTGCCAGCCTCAACAATCTGAATACGGAGAATGCCATCATCATCAGCGAAGGCGACCACTTGGGGAAAATCTTCTTCAAGGACCTCTACCAGACCATGAAGCTGAACATCTTTGAATATACCTTCGACGAGCATGATGAGACTGTGGCATACTCCTTATCCATTCCGTTTGTATCCACTTTCGTGTTTGCAGCGGTAATGAAACACCAGGAAGCTCCGGGCACCACCTTCAAAAAGCACATGGCCATTGCCAAAGGCCTGCTGAGTGAAGACGACTACCTGCTCCAGGAAATTCTCTTCAATCCGCGCACCCCCTCACAAGTGGAGAACATCCGCCTGGAACTGAAGAACCTGCTGGAAATCATCAGCAATAAGGATGCAGAAGGCATGAAGAAGTATCTGACTAAAATCAGGGAAAAGATTAGATAAACAATCAACAAGTGTGTGCCTCGATGCCAAGGTACACACTTTTATCCCAACTAAACACCCCGGATGAAAAAGACAGTCACCACCTCAGGCTATCCGTCGAAGTAGCCCTTTGAAGAGGTGCATGAATCACCGGAAATCCTAACAGTTGACACTAAAAGACAAAAAAATGTCTCCGGTACCATTTTCAAAAGCGGGTGCAAAAATATCACTTTTTTCAAGATGAAAATATCCTTTTTATCTTTTTATTACAATCTGCCAACTTCCTTTTCTATCTCCTCTCACCCTTGTACTCACTTGCTAGACAACACAAAACAGATATATAAAATAATAATTACATTAAACTTCCAGTGTATAGAATAAAAAGACGCCGTTAATTATTTTTAATTTTAGCAACTATATTTTACGATTAAAATGCATTTGTATTATTTTTGTATAAATAACACGTGGCAATTAAATTGCCATTAGACAATATACTACTTGAAAAATCAGGTTATGAAAATTTTTCTAGATAAAAGATGCATAATCAATTTATGTTTCCTTTTTTATATTTAAGTTCGGCTTTTGCCACAGCAACCATAGTCGGCAAACACCGCAGATTACTTATTATAAACTCGTACAATGAAAGCGCACCCTGGAGCCAAGAACTTATAACTCCCATCCTGCTGCAAACATCTCCTATAGAGGACATCACAGCCGATGTAGTACACATGAACGGGACGTTCATTCGTAATGACTCATTGTATATCCGGATGGAGAATGGCATTTTCGAACGTTTCCAGGATAAGAAACCCGATTATCTTGTACTTCTCGGCAACATGGCTTTTACTTTAAGGGAACGTATTTTGAGTGAGTGGGGAAATATTCCAATAGTATTGATCGGCAACGAAGACACGTATGCTCCACGGGAATATTATTTCACCGGACGTCCTATACACATTTCCAATGCCATCACATCTCCTCTGGTTGACCTGCAGCCGCAATACAACTTTACTTTTATCGAAACGCCGTATATGTACAAAGAGACCATCGACATGATGGTACAGATGCTGCCAAAAATGAAAACGATTGTATTCGCAGCAGATGAACTCTATCATAACCAAGACTTGGACCGGCTTATTCATGCTATATAACGTCAAAGTATCCAAACCTCCACTATGAACGCTTAATAGGTAATGAAAGAAACCAAAACGAATTACAGGCATATCTGCTAAATGATGAACCGGAGACGGGTATGCTATTTTCCACATGGTTTTACGAGCGTAAGAATCTACTCGGTTTTCCTACACTCATCAGTGGAGACTTTCAGTTAGTTGCATCATCGCCTCAACCCGTATTTGCATTAAGGAATGCCTATGTGGGTAAAGAGGGGTTTGCGGGAGGATATTTCTATGACCGCATGGAAGTGCAAAACGCGCTTTCTTCAGCCCTCAAACAGATATTTGCAGGAGAGGATGCACGGAATATCCCATTTACATATAGCAAGAAATCCTATCCCTTCATCAACTACCAGCAACTGCAGATGGACG
>ENA-OQCK01000237-OQCK01000237.1-human-gut-metagenome-genome-assembly--contig:-NODE-237-length-32841-cov-2.864981_pt1 | contig 32841 bp, 40 predicted proteins | sample MGYA00242498_ERZ504578 | MGnify/ENA primary metagenome ERZ504578 (study PRJEB26092, sample SAMD00036229) | human gut metagenome | host: Homo sapiens | study: EMG produced TPA metagenomics assembly of...
CGACGACATTACCATAATCTAACATAGAGCTGTATTCAATGGTTCAAGATACTAATTTGAAGCAAAGTCACAACACGCTGTATCAGAGTCATGATCCTCGACATGCTGTATTCAATGGTTCAAAGATACTAATTTGAAGCAAATCACAACGATATTTGGACATAACCTTTGACATTAAATGCTGTATTCAATGGTTCAAAGATACTAATTTGAAAGCAAATCACAACGACGGTACAAATGATACAGGTGACTTTCACGCTGTATTCAATGGTTCAAAGATACTAATTTGAAAGCAAATCACAACGATATGACACATTGCGTTTCTTTAGAAGAGCTGTATTCAATGGTTCAAAGATACTAATTTGAAAGCAAATCACAACAAGATTGTGATAATCGTATCTCTTATTGTGCTGTATTCAATGGTTCAAAGATACTAATTTGAAAGCAAATCACAACTACGTTGCGTCATACGTTAACAGTTCTTGTGCTGTATTCAATGGTTCAAAGATACTAATTTGAAAGCAAATCACAACTGGATCGATATAGGTTGTTAAGTCTTTTATGCTGTATTCAATGGTTCAAAGATACTAATTTGAAAGCAAATCACAACAGTGCATTTCCTGTAAAATTCTTCCTTTCTGCTGTATTCAATGGTTCAAAAATACCAATTTGTAATATAGGCATTTATACAGAACAAAACCTAATTGTCCCGTATAAATCCCATAATATGTTGTTCTATAGCTCAAATTATTCAATTCATACATTTTTGCATTATTTGCTCCCTATCCAAGTCCATTTATGCCATATCGTCTCCAATGGTCCCTGTTTATGTCCGGACAGCCACCATTTACAGAACTGAACCTGTAAGATACAAAGAACAATACCTATAATCAAGCTTAGAGTATATCCGCAGTAAGGAGCCAGATAAAATCCGAATGGGAAATAGATAATGGCACCCAGAACAGATTGGGAAATATAGTTTGTCAGACTCATCTTGCCGTAAAAGCGGAGGCTGGAAACAGCTTTTTGAAACTTAGCTTTCTGATACAGTAGGATGAAGGAGGAAATCAATACGATAGTGAACGCGAATTTCTGCCACATATCAAAAGCGGTACCCACTGTCTGTTGAATCAGACTGTTGTCACTCTGCATGATTTGCTCTTTCAAAGAGTAAAGAGGTGCGAAGCTGATAGCAGCAATGATGAGCGCTTTTACCCAAAATTTCAAATGAGATTCGGTGGTGACGAATAACTGTTTGCGTCCGATGTACAAGCCGAATAGGAAAAGTCCGGCAGTTTGTAAGAAACGTCCGCGCCGATAGCCCAAAACAAACTGGCTTTCTGTCCCAAGGTGACATTACCTATCAGGAATTCCCAGAAGTTTCCACCTTTGGTATAAGCTGCTACTTCAGCATACATCGCTCCGACATTTAAGTCGGGCAGGGTATAGGCAGGATTGAAAAGGCTCATAATGTAGTGGAACCATTCAAGCGGTTGTAGTGAGAAGAAGATAGCAGTGATTAAAATAGCTTTGTCACTCCATTTGCGTACGATAAACAGTACGATGCCGACCACAACGAACAGAAGCAACACATCTCCTGCCGGAAAAAAGGCAGCATTGAGAGTGGCAAAGCCTGCAAGCAATACCATTCTCCATAAGAAACGGTAGCCGAAGTCTTTTCCTTTCAACTGCTGGTTGTGCGATTGGATATAGAAAGTGAATCCGAAAAGCAGGGCGAAGATTGCATAAGATTTTCCTGCAAACAATGAGAATGTTGCATTAAATACTCCGGCATCTAAAATGGTAAGCCATTCGGGAGAACTTTCCGGATAGACGGGGAAAATGAAATGCTCCAGGTTATGTACCAGGAGGATAGCCATTACGGCAAAACCTCTGAGAGCGTCTACTACTTCAATTCGTGGTGTTTTTGTTGATAATTCCATGGGGTTGATTTATGATTGTTTTTTTAGTGAATATTCGTTTTACCCATTTGTTGGCAGGCTTTTCAAAATAATAAAAAGAAAGCAGGCTGAGTATAATGGTGATGCAGAGAATGACGGGGACACTTATTGTCCATTGTATCTGCCAATGATAGTGGGCGGATATTCGCATATATGCATCTATGATAAACAAATGTATCAAGTAGAAACTATAACTGATTTCTCCGCCTATGATTAAGAACCGGTTGGATAGCAATCGGGATATGCCTCCCTGTTGTAAGGCGAATATAAGAATGATTAGCGAGACGGGTAACCAGTAATAACAAGAATAGCGATAGACTTTAGGAATGTCTGCGGCGCAGAGGAAGAACAGTAAAAATAAGGCAACAGCTCCTGCCTCTAATAAAGTTCCGGTGGAATAAGAAAGTTTTTTATTACATAATGACCGGTAGAACTGGTAAAGCAGGACACCTACGAAAAAGTCAGGCAGGCGGGTGAATGGATTTACATACCAGTATGCTTTGATTTGCTCCTCGTTGGTCAGATACATGCCTGCCAGCATAATTGGAAGACAGATGAGCAGTGTGATAAACAGACTTCTTTTGGTATGCAAGAAAGGAACAATCAGAGGAAAGCAGAAATAAAACAACTGTTCGCATCCCAAACTCCACGAAGGACTGTTGAATGAAAAGAAGTAGTCGGCAGAGGGGAAGAACGGTTGTAGGAGAAAGGTGGAGGCGGCAAAGTGTTTTATCCAGTCTGCCGTGCCGCTATATTGAACGTATCCTCCTATGCATACGGCAATTAATAATGTCAGTAAATGCAAGGGATAAATGCGGGCGAGGCGTGCTACCCAAAATGTTCGTTTGGTAGCGGTCTTTTCCAATAACTTCTCCTGATAGTTGTAAGCAATAATAAAACCGCTGAGCACAAAAAAGAAACTGACTCCGACAAACCCTTCTTTAAAGAATGAGCATCGAAACTTGAATCAATGACGTAGCAGTGCGCCCCAAATACCATTAGGGCAAAGAATATCCGTAAAGAAGTTAATGTGTTAATCACGATACTTATCAGTTTTTTTGTATTCGACTGCAAAAGTAGTGTTTTCTTATGAGATAAAAATTCACATAGATTAAAAAAGAACTTAGGATTCGGAACGCAGACGGCTAAGATGTTGGGGAGTCATGCCAAGAAAGGAAGCTATATACCCCAGTTGGCACGGTGAATGACATCGGGTTGTTCACGTAAGAGTTGTTCGTAACGTTCCTTAGCCGGAAGATAGAGCCGGTTGATATGGTGCATATCCATATATAGCAGGCATTCCTGATGAATAACCCGTCCCCAGTTGGCAATCTCGATGTTGGTTTCATAAATCCGATTCAAATCTTCGATACGTATGGCATATAATTCGCAGTCCTCCAACAATTCTACATATTCGTATCCCGGTTCGTCGTGATACAAGTCTTTCATGGCAAAAGTGATATCACCTTCGCGTGAAAACCATATCGTGATTTCTTCGCCGTCGTGTAAACAATAAGACCGGCAAAATCCTTTTTCGATAAAGTAGACGTGACGGTCTGCTACACCACCGCGTATCAGTAAGTGCTTTTTAGGAAGTTCCAGCTTTTCCATGTGACTGAAAAGAACCTCCAGAGAACTGTCCGATACCGGATAATATTGCCGGATACCTTTGATGATGTTTTCCATAGCCGATTATTTGTGAGAGCATTCCAGCCACCAGTCGATCATCTTTCGTGCGAGGCTCAGCTTTCGGGGAAGTTCCGGCAAGTTGTCCCGTGTGTAGAAGTCTCCGGAACTCAGTTCTTCCTCCTGCAACTTGATTTCCCCTCCGGCATAATCTGCAATGAACCCAACCATTAATCCGCTGGGATAAGGCCATGCTTGATTGCCGAAATAGGTGATGTTCGTCACATCCAGTCCCGTTTCCTCTTTCACTTCACGCGCTACGCACTCCTCTAATGTCTCGCCCGTCTCCAGGAACCCGGCTACGAGGCTGTTGAACGTTCCCTTGAAGTTACGGGCATGGACCAGGAGCAATGAATCTTCTTTTCTTACTAAGACGAGAATTGCAGTAGAAATAGAAGGATATACTTCCCGTCCGCATTTCGGGCAACGTTTCATGATGTCCTCTTTCTGTTCCATAGGAGTGCCGCAGGCAGAACAGAAACGACTGTTCCGGTCCCAGTGCAGAATCTCATGCGCTTTTCCTGCTGCCTGATAGTGAGATAGCGGGAGATAATCATAAGAGGCACGAAGTCCGGTCATTACATACTGTGCCGATTCTTCAAAAGGCGAGGAGAGGGAGAAAGACTTACAAGTCTTTCCCTCTAATGTTGTGATAGTATGTACCGTCGTTTTTTCTTTAATAGTGATAGGCGGAATTTCTCCATAAGGAAGAGCAAATGTGCCGTTCTCTTTCTTCTCAAGTAATAGCTGGTCTTTATAAAAGACGAACCACCATGATTGCGTTGTTTTATTCATTTTTAATCTTTTTCTTTTGCTTCGCGCTGCGAAGGTATAAAAAACTGTATTGATATTTAATACTTTGTCTGATAAAATGTCAATGGATTAACTTAATACAATACGCTGTTCGATACCGATTTCTCGAATGAAATAATTATCGTGCGAAATGGCTATGACGGTACCTGTATAGTTTCTGATAGTCGCAGTGATGATGTCGATACTCTGTATATCCAGATTGTTGGTCGGCTCGTCCAAAATAAACATATCCGGTGTGTTGTTGCTGATCATCAGGCAGCAGAAAGCGAGCCGCATCTTCTCGCCGCCGCTTAATTTCCGGCAGGACTTGTCCCATTCGGAAGCGGGAAACAGGTAACGGTTCAGGATGATCTTTATTTCATGTTCCGGCAGATTGCGGTTGTTGAAAGCGTAAACCTGTTCAAGGACACTGTTCCGGTCGTCGATGATAGAATACTCCTGATTCAGATAAACATAAGAAAAATCTGCGTGTGAGTGTTCCTGTCTGTGGCTGAAGTTGTCCGGTGATGATTTTCAAGAGAGTAGTCTTTCCGCTGCCGTTGGTCCCTTCTATGCGGAGGCGGTCGCCACTCTTTAACTGAAAACTGACGGGAGTTTGCCAAAGCAGTTGTTCCGGCAGGTTATTTTCGGAAGGTTCGTTATCGCTTTGGCTATCGCTGTCGTTCGGAGCAGAATGATAACCGAAGTTGATATCCTTTGCCGTAATTAACGTTTTTCCGGTGTGCAGGGAAGAACCGTTGAAATCTGTTTTAAGCGCAGCCGTTGGAGAGAGAGAACCCCGGAGTTGGTTACGTTCTTCTGTCAGTTTGTCGGCTTTCTCCTGATGCACGCTGTTAAGTTTGCCGGTACTTTTTCTGATTTTCCCTGCAATGCATTTAGTACAATGCGCGGAACACCTCTTTTAATATTAGCTTTCTCACCGCGTACATTCTGTTTGTCTCTTCGTTCGGCTGTTTCACGGGCTACCTTGCGTGCTATCCGCAGTGCTTTTTCTTTTTCTTCGATACGCTGTTGTAAGGCTTCCTGCATCAGAGTTTTCTGTTCTTTGTAGAATTCGTAGTTTCCGCCATAATAAGTGAGTTGATGTTTCTCCAATTCACATATTTCGGGAAGAAGATTGAGCAGGGTACGGTCATGGCTCACGACCAACAACGTAGAGTGACATTTCTCTACCCATCATACAAACGTTGTCGGCCCGACGAATCAAGATGATTGGTCGGTTCGTCCATGAGTATGACAGAGGGATTATGAATATCCATACCTGCCAGAAAAACACGGGTCTTTTCTCCGCCGCTAAGCAAATGCATTGGGTAGGACAGGGGAAACTGGCCTAATCCCCATGAGTCAAGAGCGGCAATGGAACGTTCTTCGATATTCCAATCATCGTCCAACTGGTTAAAATTCTCCGTTGAGGCATCTCCTGCCAGGATAGCTTGCAGGGCTTGTTGCTTGCGGTCTATCCGCAAGGCTTGGGCAATGGTCAGCGAATCATATTGTCCGAAATGTTGGGGGATGTAATAAATGTCGTCTGGGCGGACAATAACGCCGGAAGACGGTGATAGTTGTCCGGCAATAATTTGCAGCAGGTAGATTTCCCGCAGCCGTTATTACCGACTAATCCCAGTTTCTGTCCTTTACTAATGGCAAAGTTGAGGTCACTGAATAATACTTCTTTATCCGGGTGGATATAGCTGATTTGTTGAATACTTATAGGCATGGTTGTCTATTGGGGTTGAAGTGAAAGAAATAGTGAAAGATAATCACGGGGCAGGGGGCGACAAACACAATACCGGCTAAACAACACGGATTCCGTGATGCTTAACAACGAGGAAAAAGCATATAAGAAAAGTGATGTTTACTTAGAAGTGTTGTCTTACTTGGAAATTCTCATTGCGGTAAGTATATAGTTTAACTTGGGCGCAAAGATAGCACTTTTGGGGAAGAATCCTATTCTATTTCAGTAGAAAAGTTATTTCAGAGGCTCCATTTACTCAATTCAGACCTTCTGTTCTGCTGAATCAGAACCTTTGTCTGCCCTGTTTAGAGGCTCTGTTTCGGTAGTCCGAAACGTGAATGGAGAAGTTTTTTTGAGTTAACGACAAAGTTCTGAGCATTAGGGACTAAAGTTTCTTTCTATTGGTGGTAATCTATAAACGCAACTTGTATTTATAAAAATGAAGCTTTCATTTATAAAAACGCAGGTTGCATTTATAAAAACAAAAGCTTCGTTTATAGTTTATTGTTAGGGTCTGACAAGTTTAGTATTCGTCCGGGATAAGTTTGTGAGTAGGCAAGAGGAAGTTTATTGCTAATCAACTGGTTTATAGTCTATATCTTCCTTTATTTCTTTACCATTCTATTTCTTATATATCGAACAATTCATTCAAGCCTTCACTCATACTAGGATGCGTAAAGATGAAATCCCGCAGGAATGTATAATGTTGTCCTGTTTTCATCGCCATGGCAACGATATTGATTATTTCCGGGGCTTCGGCGCAAAACAGTGTACACCCCATGATCTTTCCGCTATGGTCGTTTACAATTGCTTTCAGCATGCCGTCTGTCTGTTTCAACGTGCGCGAACGTACCACAGAAGTAGCCGGCAAACGGGAAACCTTAAAAGAATATCCTCTTTTCAGTGCTTCTTCTTCGGTAAGTCCGATATGAGCCAACGGCGGGTCGATAAATACGGCATAAGGAACAGGGTCACGATCTCCGATGTCCCGTTTCTTGTCTCCGAAAAGCTGGTCGCGGATGATCCGGAAATCATCTAATGAGAGATAGGTAAACTGCGGTCCGCCTTTCACATCACCCATTGCCCAAACGTGAGGGACGGTTGTGCGTAACTGGTCATTCACCACGATAGCCCCGTGAGCATCCACCCCTATACCTGTTGCTTGCAGGTTCAACCCTTCAATCATAGGCTTTCGCCCGGTTGCGATAAGGATAGCGTCACCGTCTACAAAATAAGGAGTGCCGTCGGATACGTCCGAATAAGTCAGCGTCACACCGTCATTCGTATCATGGATAGACTGTGCACGGCATTCAGATGAATCTCTATCCCTTTCTTTTCCAACACCTCTTTCACGCTGTTCGCTATATCCTGGTCGTTGCGGGGCATGAACCGGTTGCCTCCTTCGAGAAGGGTAACTTTGCTCCCGAACTCGGCATACATCGAAGCAAATTCCAGTCCGATATATCCTCCGCCCACGATAATCAGGTGTTGAGGCAGCACGTTCAAGTCCAAAAGAGTAGTGCTGGTATATACTTTCTGACTCTCCTTAATCCCGTCTATTGCCGGAATAATCGGTGTGGAACCCGTATTGATGAAGATTTCTTTCCCTTGCAGTTCGATATCCCCTTCCGGCAGCGCCACCTTGATGATATTAGCCGAAACGAAAGAACCTTCTCCCGTGTAGACCGTTACATTGGGACGTTTGCTTAACCTTTCATAATTATTGTTTCTTAAGAAAGACGTCAGTCTGTTTTTCCGGCCGATAGCTGTTTGTATAAGTTCGCCTGTTTCGGATAATCATCGTGATAGAGCAAGGCGGCAATGCCGGCTTCGTGCACGAGCGTTTTCGTCGGGATACAGGCGATGTTGGGACACGTTCCTCCATACATCATGCTTGAACGTTCCACGACGGCAACTTGCCAGCCGCGGTTTGAAAGTTCGGCAGCAAGAGTCTTTCCTGCTTTGCCGAACCCTATAATGATTGCATCATATTGTTTCATAACTTCTTTCATTAACGATTAATATTCAACTATATAACAGTGAGATGAATTATTTGTTTTCGTCGTTTCGAGAAGTTAAGGAATTCAAAAGTAGTGAGGTTAGTCTTTTTTCAATGTTTTGAGTACACGTTGTGACGAGTCGGATAGAAGCACTACTGCACCTGCCAGTATGACGATATCTTTAATCACCAGCCGTCCTGCACCGGACAGTAACGGGAAACCGAATTCTCCGCTCCCCAGGTTGTACCCAGACCTCCGGCGTGGTGACGAGGAACGAAAGTGTACCGAGCGTCATGATGATAGCGAGCGAATCGCCCACCAGTCCCACTTTGGGGAAGAAGATGCCCAAGAACACCAGAATACCGATACTCATGATAAGCGCTCCCAGTCCGTAGGAGAAAGTATATGTGTTGTTCGCTTCGTGCCATGCACGGTTTTCGGGTACCAGAGCACCTTCCGGATTCTTGAAGTTTTTGTACTCCGGCGCTTCCTTTGCATAGAAGAAGCTCATGAACGGGCTGTTGGCTACAAACGGAACAATCCCGTCGGCTTCGTAGTGGAAATACTTCAGCCCGCCTATCCATACGAATACGACTAGAATGGCTACACGGATAAACTTGGTACCAAAATTTCTCAGACTTGATGTGAAGGTCAGTAATGCGATAAATTTTTCTTTCATATTGTTGTCGTTTATGAGTTTAACTTACACCGCAAAGGTCGCGCTTTCCTCATAACCTCCAAATGGCAATACTGCCGCATTACTTATCAATTCTTCCCAATCTGCTCATTTCTGAACTGCACGGCACTCTGTCCCGTCATGTTTTTGAAGAAACGGCTGAAAGAAGCCTGATCTTCAAACCCCAGAATATCGGCTATCTCTTTGGCACTTTTGCTGCTGTACAGCAACAGGCGTTTCGCTTCCGCTTCCACCCGTTCATGAATCACACGGAGTGGGGAAGGCAGTTTGCACGTAGAAAAGATATTCGACAGGTTTTGGGTGATTTGTGCAACATATCGGCATAGTCCTGCACCTGTTTCTTAGTCTTGTAATACTCGTCCACCAGATTGTAGTACTGGCGGACAATCTCGAAGCCGGATTCCTTTTCCCGTGTAATGTCCAACCGGTGACGGGCTATCCGGGTACATTGGATGATAAACCTTTTAAGAAGGATGCGCAGCATTTCTTCCTGAAGGCTGTCCGAAACGGTGAATTCGTTTTCCATGGCTACGGTGATATCGTTCAGTTGCCGGCGTTCCTGCTCGTTGAGGGTGAAGCGGACAAGGTGGGACGAACCGTTGAAGAGGAAACCGCTGCACGACACCTCATGGTCATTGCCGTAGATGCAATAGAAATTACTGTTGAACAGTAAAGTTGTATATTCCCCGTCGATTGATTTGAACTCAAGATGTTGCAGGTGTGTCAGTGAAATCACATCATCCTGCGACATCAGCATTTCCTGGTGGTCGATTTCCACCGTGATACTTCCCTTGCGCACCCATATAAACTTGTAGAGTCCTTTTTCTTTTTGCAGTGTCTTCTCTGTCTGATAAGAATCCGTAAGCGCGAGTGTTCCTTTAAGTTTTGTGTGATATTGTTGCAGCATAATTAATCCTCCATAGCTGATGCGTCAAATGATAACGGCAGTAAGTCGCCTATACTTTTAATTTCGTAGATGCATTCTTTGCCGTAAAGCAGAATGCGGATCGGTTGCCCGTAGCGTTTCTCCGTTTCGAGAATCACCTGGCGGCAGGCACCGCAGGGAGGAATCGGATTATCAATAAAGTCTTTCTCCGTTCTGGCGGCGATAGCAAGTGTGATGACGGGCTGGTCGGGGTATCGGGAGTTGGCATAGAACAGTGTGGTACGTTCCGCGCAGAGTCCCGACGGATATGCGGCATTTTCCTGATTCGTGCCGGACACCACAGTTCCATCGCCCAGCAGTGCGGCTGCACCCACCGAGAAATGCGAATAAGGGACATAGCTGCGTGCGGTTGCTTCCTTGGCAGTGGTCACAAGAGCCCGGTCGGACTCATTCAACTCATCATATTGATATACTTTAATAATTGCGGTAATTGTGAGGTCTCTCATATACGTTAGGGGATTGTTTCTACAATTAATGTTACAAAGTTAGGAAAGAGATTGATAATCCCAATTATTTTTCAGATTTTTGTGCCTTATAATCCACATCTGAAATAAAATGGAGAACAAACTGTATAGACTGGTCTTTTTAACTATGGTTTTCTTCTTTGCAGTAGGAGCGCAGGCGCAACGAAGAAATTCCCGTTACGTAGAATATATAAATAAGTATAGTGATCTGGCTGTGGAGCAGATGAAGCTTCATAAGATTCCGGCTAGTATAACGCTGGCGCAGGGATTGTTGGAAAGCGGAGCCGGATATAGCCAGTTGGCACGCAAGAGCAACAACCATTTTGGTATCAAGTGCGGCGGCAGTTGGCGGGGGCGTAGTGTCCGCCATGATGACGATGCGCGTAATGAGTGTTTCCGTGCGTACAGTAATCCGCGTGATTCGTACGAAGACCACTCTGAGTTTCTGAGACGCGGAGCCCGCTATGCCTTTCTTTTCAAACTGGATATTACAGACTATAAAGGTTGGGCACGGGGATTGAAGAAAGCCGGATATGCCACCGACCCTTCTTATGCCAACCGTCTGATTACTATCATCGAAGATTATGACCTGTATAAGTACGACCGTAAGGGTGTCTACTCCGAACGTAAGCTAAGGAAAAACCCCTGGTTGATGAATCCGCATCAGATTTACATAGCCAATGATATCGCCTATGTTGTCGCCCGCCACGGAGATACTTTCCAGGATTTGGGCAAGGAATTAGGCATCAGTTGGAAGAAACTTGTGAAGTATAACGACTTGCATCGTGAATATACCTTAATGGAAGGAGACATCATCTATCTGAAATCCAAAAAGAAGAAAGCCTCCAAACCTCATACTGTATATGTGGTGAGGGACGGTGATTCCATGCATGGCATTTCCCAGAAATACGGTATCCGGCTCAAAAACCTGTATAAGATGAATCGTAAGGACGGTGATTATGTCCCGAAGTGGGCGACCGCCTGCGTCTTCGTTAGGCAGCTTTGAACACGCTTTTTCCTTTTTGTAAAAGTTGGACAAAAGGAAAACTAAATGACTCATCCGGATGTTATTATTAGGATAAAACATGATTGGAGTATGAGTCTAAATATTGCAAAAGTTGACAAGAAGCGTGTCGTCATAGTAGGCGGTGGTTTCGGTGGCCTGAAGTTAGCTAATAAGCTGAAGAAATCAGGCTTTCAGGTGGTATTGATTGATAAGAATAATTATCATCAGTTTCCCCCGTTGATTTATCAGGTGGCTTCGGCGGGTATGGAACCTACTTCCATTTCGTTCCCTTTCCGTAAAATTTTCCAGCACCGGAAAGACTTTTATTTCCGAATGGCGGAAGTACGCGCCATTTTCCCGGAAAAGAACATGATACAGACTTCCATTGGGAAAGCCGAATACGATTACCTCGTCTTGGCGGCAGGCACTACCACCAACTTTTTCGGTAATAAGCATATCGAAGAAGAGGCCATGCCGATGAAGAACGTCTCCGAAGCCATGGGACTGCGGAATGCTCTTTTGGCTAATCTCGAACGGGCGCTGACCTGCTCAACCAAACAGGAACAACAGGAACTGCTGAATATCGTCATTGTAGGCGGAGGAGCCACAGGCGTAGAAGTGGCCGGTGTACTTTCGGAAATGAAGAAGTTTGTACTGCCGAACGATTATCCGATATGCCGGCTAGCCTGATGCATGTCTATCTGGTGGAAGCCGGACCACGACTGCTTGCCGGAATGTCGGAGGATTCATCCGCTCATGCGGAAAAATTCCTTCGTGAAATGGGAGTGAACATATTGCTGAACAAGCGTGTGGTCGACTATCGCGATCATAAGGTAATGCTAGAAGACGGTAGCGAGATTGCCACCCGTACCTTTATTTGGGTGAGTGGTGTGACTGGTGTTACTTTCGGAAACATGGATGCTTCGTTGATAGGGCGTGGCGGACGTATTAAAGTCGATGAATTTAACCGGGTGGAGGGAATGAAGAACGTCTTTGCCATTGGTGACCAATGTGTGCAGTTTTCTGATAAAGACTACCCCAACGGACATCCTCAACTGGCACAAGTCGCTATCCAGCAGGGTGAACTCCTGGCAAAGAATCTGATGCGTCTTGAAAAAGGAGAGGAGATGAAACCTTTCCATTACCGGAATCTCGGCTCAATGGCAACTGTCGGTCGTAATCGTGCCGTGGCGGAATTTAGTAAGATAAAGACGCAAGGTTGGTTTGCCTGGGTGTTGTGGCTGGTAGTTCATTTGCGTTCTATTCTTGGCGTGCGCAACAAGGTGGTGGTACTACTTAACTGGATATGGAACTATTTCACTTACGACCAGTCCATGCGTATGATTGTCTATGCCCGGAAAGCAAAGGAGATTCGTGACAGGGAGGTCGTTGAAGCGACTACCCACTTAGGAAAAGACCTGATGCACGAACCGCAACAAAGCGGACAGGAAAAAGCATAATGTCGTCTTATGCGGCACACCGTTCTGTTTCTGAACGGTAAATTCGTACAGGGTGTTCGATTTCGGACACCCTTTCTTTTGGGCTACATTCTCTATTTCAGTAGTTTATGATTCTGGCACGGATTTGGTATATATAAGTTCCGAATGAATATAATACATGATAAAATCATAAACAATCAGATATGGACAGAGAAATTCCTAAGGAAGTTCGTCAGAAAGAACGTAATAAGAAAATCATTCGTTATTCGGCCATAGGGGTGGCAGGAGTTATTGTTGTCAGTGTACTCATCTCTTTGATGAGAGTGGGAGTAGAAGAAAAAGATCTTGTTTTCTCTACAGTCGACAAAGGAGTGATCGAAGTCAGTGTCAGCGCGTCGGGAAAGGTGGTTCCTGCTTTTGAAGAGATAATCAATTCGCCTATTAACTCCCGTATCCTTGAAATCTATAAAAAAGGAGGCGATAGCGTGGAGATAGCACTCCGATTTTGAAACTCGATCTTCAAAGTACGGAAACACAATACCAGAAACTGTTGGATGAAGAACAAATGCGTCGTTATAAACTTGACCAGCTTCGTGTCAACAGCCAGACCAAACTTTCCGATATGGCGATGCAGATCAAGGTTTCAGCCATGAAACTTAGCCGGATGAAGGTGGAACTGCGGAACGAACATTATTTGGACAGTCTCGGGGCAGGAACAACGGATAAAGTCCGTCAGGCGGAACTAAGCTATAATGTTGCCCAGCTCGAATACGAACAACTTCAACAGCAGTTTAAAAATGAACAGGAAGTGGCCGCCGCAGAGTTGAAGGTGCAGGAACTTGATTTCAATATCTTCCGTAAGAGTCTGGCGGAGATGAAGCGTACGTTTGAGGATGCGCAAATACGTTCTCCCCGAAAAGCTATCCTTACCTTTATTAATAATCAGATTGGTGCACAGATTTCGCAGGGCGAACAAGTGGCAGTCATCTCCGATTTGAGTCATTTCAAAGTGGAAGGCGAGATTGCCGATACGTACGGCGACCGTGTGTCGGCAGGGGGAAAAGCGATTGTGAAAATCGGCAGTGATAAATTGGAAGGAACTGTCAGCAGTGTGACACCGCTTTCCAAGAATGGGGTGATCTCTTTCAGCGTACAGTTGAAGGAGGATAACCACCGCCGTCTGCGTTCCGGATTGAAGACGGATGTCTATGTGATGAATGCCGTGAAAGAAGATGTGATGCGTATTGCCAATGGCTCTTTCTATGTGGGACGCGGTGAATATGAACTGTTTGTCTGCGATTCGGATAGCGAACTGGTCAAACGTAAGTACAGTTGGGCGATTCCAACTTTGAATATGTAGAAGTGCTGAGCGGGTTGAGACCGGGCGACAGGGTAGTGGTGAGCGATATGAACTCCTATAAAAACAAGAATAAACTGAAACTAAAATAAGGTAGAAGATATGGTTGTCAGGGTATATTTGAAACAAGCGTGGAACTTAATGAAGCAGAATCCGCTTTTCAGCACGCTCTATATTGTAGGAACAGGGATTTCTATCGTTATGACAATGGTAATAGCTATTGTGTATTATGTGCGGTTGGCTCCTGTTTATCCGGAGACGAACAGGATGCGTACATTGGTGGTGAAATCCGCTAAAATGACAAACGATGAGAGTACTCATTCTTCCAATATCAGTTATGCAATGTTGAAAGACTGGTTCTACTCGTTGGAAAGTGCGGAAGTAAGTACCGGAGTGTCTGGTACAAGTTATGCCCGGGTGACAAACGACAAAGAAGAAATTCCGACTTATGCAAGGTATACGGACGAGAACTTTTTCCGTGTCTTTCCTTTGGTCTTTCTGGAGGGGAAGCCATTTACTGAGGCCGATCGCCGTAGCGGTATTCATAATGTAGTACTGACAGATAGTTATGCACAGCAGCTTTTCGGAACAACTAAGGGAGTGGTCGGTAAAAACTTCTTAATGGATTATACCAATGTAAAAGTGGTGGGTGTTGTGAAAAGTGGCAGTTTTCTTACACCGGACTCGTATGCCCAAGTTTATCTTCCTTATAGTTGTCGCGATGGCTATGATGATGAAAGAAGCCATTGGGCGTTGGGAGGTTATCGTGTCTACATTTTGATGAAGGAATCGAAAAGTGTCACAGATGTACAAGATGAAGTACTGGAACTTGTCCGTAAATTTAATGTATCGGATATGGGTGACGGGTGGAAGCTGGATTTAGTGGGACAACCCGAACTTTATTGGCATAGCACTTTCCGCCTCAGGATAATGTCGATGTCGACTGGGGCAGGGTGATATGGATGTTTGTAGGTATCTTTATGGTATTACTTTTTGTTCCCGCTTTCAATTTGAGCGGCATGATTTCTGCCCGTATGGAACGCCAGTTACCGGATTTGGGTATACGTAAGGCGTTTGGTGCTTCCCGCAGGCGGTTATTGGTACAGATTATCTGGGAAAATCTACTCCTTACAGGCTTGGGAACTCTTCTCGGATTGGTAATAGCTTGGATTGTACTTGCTTTGTCGGGATATGAGATATTCAGTTTATTCGAAGTCTTTCCTAAGTTTCCTCCTAAAGGAGTGAATTTGGGAATGGGAATTGATATGTTTTTTGCTCCGTTAATCTTTGTGGCAGCGGCTCTGTTCTGTTTATTACTGAATCTGATATCAGCGTTAATACCCGCATGGAATGCATTACGCCATCCGATAGTTGAATCTTTGAATGAGCAGAAATAGGGTTATCACCTTATATATAATAGAATTAGATCATTATGTTGAAACTGATACTGAAAAATCTTTGGGCACGGCGAGTCCGGAATGCGTGGTTGCTTGCCGAACTGATACTGGTCACTGTTCTGACCTGGTATATCACTGATCCTCTCTTTGTGTTAAGTTATAATCAGACGTTGCCTTTAGGATACGAACCGGACGGGTTGCTGATTGCTCCTATCCGCAGTTTGCCTTCCACTGCTCCTGATTATAATAAGGAAGAAGCGGATTCTCTTCATACAATGGAAAATATGCATCGTATGTTACGTAAGTTGCGTGATTATCCCGGTGTACAGAATGCTGCTCCTTTGGTGACTTTTGCTTTTCCGGGTTCGGGAGGGAGTTCGTATAATACTTATGCATACGATACATTGGCAATACCGGCGTCCATATCCTACTTTATACCCCATACCGGATTCTTTGAGACTTTTGGTTTCAAAACCTTTGAAGGAAAGACATTGGGAGAATTGGACAATATGGATTATCAGAGAATGATCTTGTTGTATCTGCTGATTTGTTGCAGATCCTTCCGAAGGTCGGCCGATTGACCGGAAAACGACTGTTTTATAATAGCGATGACGATGAGAAGGATACAACTTTTTTCTCAATAAAAGGAGTCGTGGAGAAAGTGCGTTCCCGTAATTATGAACAAGGTATGTATTCTTTCTTTGAACCGCAATTGAATGTTCGTTCGAAAGAAGTATGGAACGGGGGATCTTTTTTGATTCGTCTGCAACCGGATGTGTCCGAGCAACGTTTTCTGCATGACTTCCGTACTTGGGCATACAGTAATCTGAAAGCCGGTAATCTTTATATACGGGAGGTCTCTACTTACAAGGAACAATTGGATTACTTGGAATATGGCTCCGGTGTTACCAATAAATACCGGATGAATATAATATTAGCGGTTTTCTTTCTTATTAATCTGGCGTTAGGAGTCACCGGTGCTTTCTGGCTCCAAACTCGTAGCCGCCGTGAAGAAGTGGGAATTATGTTGAGCTATGGGGCAGCACCGGGTAATATATGCAGGCTATTAATGGGAGAAGCTGCTATATTGGCTTCGTTTGCCTGGTTGGTGGGGTGTCTGATTTATTTGCAGTATGGACTGGCAGAAGGCAACTGGTATGAACAGGGCTATGTCGTGCCTTCACTTTGGATTAACAATTTCTGGCTGCATTATATAGTAGTGTCACTTATAGTTTATATCATTATTATCGTTGTGGTGTTGCTCGGAGTCTTTATTCCGGCTTACAAGATAAGCAGGATTCCTCCCACCGAAGCCTTGCGTGATGAATAAATGATGAAAGATACGACCGGAAAAAGAGAAAGACAGATTATAATAATAACGATTTAAATACTTACGACTGTGATTAAATTAGTTGGCATTAATAAGATTTATCGCACCAATGAGATTGAAACGGTAGCGTTGGAGGATGTAAACCTTACAGTGAATAAAGGAGAGTTCCTGAGCATTATGGGGCCGTCAGGTTGTGGTAAATCCACTTTATTGAACATTATGGGGCTATTGGATACACCAACCGGTGGAAGTATAGAAGTAGCCGGAACAAGAATTGAAAGCATGAAAGATAAGGAACTTGCCGCTTTCCGTAATAAGAAACTGGGATTTGTGTTTCAGTCCTTCCACCTGATAAATTCGCTCAATGTGCTGGATAATGTTGAGTTGCCTTTACTTTATCGTCGTATGAGTAGCAGTGAACGCAAGCGGTTGGCACAGGACGTTTTGGCAAAGGTGGGGTTAAGTCACCGGATGCGTCATTTCCCGTCTCAGCTCTCCGGTGGTCAGTGCCAGCGTGTTGCTGTTGCCCGTGCGATTATCGGCAATCCGGAGATTATCCTTGCTGACGAGCCGACCGGTAACCTGGACTCCAGAATGGGAGCGGAAGTTATGGAACTGCTTCACCGGTTGAATAAGGAAGACGGACGGACGATTGTTATGGTGACGCATAATGAAGAACAGGCAAAACAGACTTCGCGGACAGTTCGTTTCTTTGACGGGCATCAAGTGCAGTAAAAAGTTAAGGCTATTTGCATTGTTTTCAATATAATAACTTATCTTTGTGCGAATAATATTGAAAGAGGTGCAGATCTTTTGCTTATGAAACAACGATATTTCTGTGTGTTTGTAGTTCTGTTTATTGCCGTTCTTTGTCAAGCGGCAGCATCGGAGCGTACATACAATGTGCTTTTTATCCAATCGTATACTTCGCAGACTCCTTGGCATCGCGATTTGAACCAAGGTTTGGTGAAAGGCTTTAAAGATAATGGATTGAAAGTGAATATAACGACTGAATATCTGGATGCGGATTTTTGGGCATTCAGATCTGAGAAAGTCATTATGCGTCGTTTCTGTGAGCGTGCCCGTGACAGGGAAACCGATTTGATTGTGACATCCAGTGATGAGGCTTTCTATACGCTCTTTGCGTGTGGAGACTCGTTGCCCTTGCAAATACCGGTTGTGTTTTTGGTATTAAGTATCCGGATGAGAAGCTGTTTGCCGCTCATCCCAATGTCTGCGGATATACGGTCAATCCTGATTTTGATATTATTTTGCGGGAGGCACAGCGACTGTTTCCCAAACGCAAAGAGGTTATTTGTGTGATTGATAATAGTTTTCTGAGTAACAAGGGACTGGAGGATTTTCAGGAGGAATGGGAAGTCTTTCAGAAAGATAATCCCGATTATGACATGAAGATATATAACACACAAAATCAGACAACCAGCCATATTATTTCTGCTATTTGCTATCCGCGTAATAGTTACGGACGTGTGGTAATTGCTCCCAAATGGTCTCCTTTTCTTTCTTTTGTAGGTAAAAACTCGAAAGCCCCTGTTTTTGCTACACAGAATGTTGGTTTGACCAACGGAGTGTTCGGTGCTTATGATTGCGATGCCTATACTTCGGCAATGCAGGCCGCACAGAGAGCTTCTTCCGTATTAAAAGGAACATCTCCCAAAGACGTCGGGGTTACTGAGATTCCGCAAGGGTTTATATATGACTACAAGCAACTGGAATTTTTTCATGTCAATCCTGACAAGATAGGCTCGAAAGGAACTGTTGTCAATGAACCCTATTGGGAGAAATATAAACTCTTGTTTATTCTTCTTTATCCGTCTATTTTGGCATTATTGATTGCGTCTATCGTATGGTTGATGCGTGTTAATCGTCGTGAGGCCAAACGGAGGGTACAGGCACAGACCCGTTTGTTGGTACAGAATAAAATGGTGGAACAACGCAATGAGTTTGACAATGTCTTCCATTCCATTCGCGACGGTGTCATTACGTATGATACCGATTTACATATCCATTTCACCAACCGTTCCCTGTTGCAAATGCTACATTTGCGTTCGATATAGGCGGACGTGTGTATGAAGGAATGATGGCGGGAAGCATTTTCAAGATTTATCATAATGGTCAGGATATCCTCCATAAAATGTTGAAGGAAGTAGCAAAGACCGGAAAGAGTGTTATGATACCGCAAGGTGCCTTTATGAAAGAAGTACATAGTGACAAATATTTCCCCGTATCGGAGAATCGTGCCTATCTTTTCAAGGGAAGAAATTACCGGTATGGCTCTTTCTGCACGTAATATATCGGATGAAGAGATGCAGAAGCGTTTCTTCGACATGGCAGTGGACGAGAGCGCTATTTATCTGTGGCAGTTTGATATGGAAACAAATTGCTTTATTTTTCCGCAAGGCTTTCTGGTGAGGCTCGGTTATGATGAAGCTGTTACTACCATTCTCGCGAAGAAATGGATCGTACGATTCATCCGGATGATATAAAAGAAATACGTGTTCTTTTTGACAAGGCCTTGTCGGGTGAAGAAGAAAGCACACGTTTGAACTTCCGCCAGCGTAATGTGAAAGGCGAATATGAGTGGTGGGAATACCGTTCTTCTATTGTTACCGGCTTGACGCAGGATTCTCTCTATAATATATTAGGTGTATGTCAGAGTATCCAGCGGTATAAGACTGCTGAGCAAGAGATGCGGGAGGCGCGTGATAAGGCGCTTCAGGCGGATAAATTGAAGTCTGCCTTCCTTGCCAATATGAGCCACGAAATCCGCACTCCGCTGAATGCTATCGTCGGTTTCTCCGATTTGTTGAGTGATACGAGTAACTTTACCGAAGAAGAGGTGACGCAGTTTATTGCCACAATCAACAAGAACTGCGGATTGTTACTGGCTTTGATTAACGATATTCTCGATTTGTCGCGCATCGAATCGGGAACAATGGAATTTATGTTTGCGGAACATAACCTGCCTTTATTGCTCAAAACTGTCCATGATTCGCAGCGCCTGAATATGCCTGCGGGCGTAGACTGGTACTGCGTATGCCTGCGGGCGACAAGAAATATCTTACGACAGATAATGTCCGCCTGCAACAGGTAGTCAATAACCTTATTAATAACGCTGCCAAGTTCACCGGTAGCGGCTTTATCACTTTCGGTTATGAAGAAGATGAAGAACCGGGTTATACCCGGATTTTCGTAGAAGATACGGGAGTCGGTATTTCGGAAGAAGGTATCCGCCATATCTTCGAGCGGTTCTATAAGGTCGATAACTTTACGCAGGGGGCAGGTTTGGGATTGAGCATTTGCCAGACTATTGTCGAACGTCTGAAAGGAACTATCAGTGTCACTTCCGAAGTAGGCAAAGGCACCCGCTTTACGGTACGTCTTCCTAACTACTGCGAATAGACACCCGTACCTGCTACAAACAATACTAAAACGGCTGCATACATAATCGAACGTTCATTTTTGAGCATAGTGTCCGAAAATGAACACTGTTCTTATTCTTTAATTGATTGAAAATAAATACCTTATTCTTTTGGCACATCGTTTGAACCTCCTTAGGTGAAAAATATAGTGCGTAATGAAAAAGAAAAGTATATTGTTTGCTCTTGCTGCTGTTTGCCTGCCTGTGGTATTATCGGCACAGCAGGAAAGGAAGATAACCTTGAATGAAGCTATTGCTATGCACGCGTGCAATCCGTAGATGCCGCCGTTGCCCTGAATGAATTGAAAACTGCCTATTGGGAATATCGTACCTTCCGTGCCGATCTTTTGCCGGAAGTCAACCTGACCGGTACATTGCCTAATTACAACAAGTCTTATGGCTCCTATCAGAATGCAGACGGTTCATACAGCTTTGTCCGTAACAGTGCTTTGGGACTTTCCGGCGACCTTTCCATTGACCAGAACATCTGGCTTACCGGCGGTAAACTTTCATTGGTGTCTTCGCTCGACTATATGAAGCAGTTGGGCTCCGGAGGCGACCGTCACTTCATGTCTGTTCCCATTACGCTGAAACTCACGCAACCGATTCTTGGCGTAAACAACGTGAAATGGAACAGGCGCATTGAACCGGTACGTTATGCGGAAGCAAAAGCTGCTTTTATCACCGCTACCGAAGAAGTAACCATGCGGGCAATCACCTATTATTTTAATCTCCTGCTGGCCGAAGAAAACTTGGGGACAGCCAGGCAAAACCTCTCCAATGCCGACCACCTCTACAAAGTAGCACTTGCTAAACGTGAAATGGGCAGATCTCCGAAAACGAACTCTTGCAACTGAAACTTTCCGCCTTGAATGCAAAAGCTTCTTTGACGGAGGCCGAAAGTGACCTCAATGCCAAGATGTTCCAGCTTCGCGCCTTTTTGGGAGTGGGAGAGGATGAAAATCTGCGTCCCGTCATTCCCGAAACTGTGGACGGAACGAAAATGGAATACAATCAAGTGTTGAGCAAAGCTTTGGAACGTAACTCATTTGCTCAGAACATTCGTCGCCGACAGTTGGAAGCTGATTATGAAGTGGCCACGGCACGCGGTAACCTGCGTAGCATCGATCTGTTTGCAAGTGTGGGGTATACCGGAGAGAATCGTGATTTCCCTGCTGTTTACAAGAATTTGCAGGATAACCAAATTGTGCAGGTCGCGTTAAGATTCCTATTCTGGACTGGGGAAAACGCCGGGGTAAAGTTCGGGTTGCCAAGAGCAACCGTGAAGTGGTGCTTTCCAGAATCCGTCAGGAACAGATAAACTTCAATCAGAACATTTTCCTGTTAGTGGAGAATTTCAATAATCAGGCGCAGCAGTTAGCTATTGCAAAGGAAGCTGATCTCATAGCGCAGCAACGTTACAAGACCAGTATTGAAACCTTTCTGATTGGCAAGATTAATACGCTGGACCTGAACGACGCTCAAAGTTCCAAAGATGCGGCGCGTCAGAAGCACATTTCCGAGCTCTATTATTATTGGTATTATTTTTATCAGATTCGTAGCCTGACGCTTTGGGATTTCCGTACCAATACCGAACTGGAAGCCGATTTTGATGAAATAGTGCGACAATAAAAAAGGAAAGGTCCATAAAGACAGTATTTTTTGTAGATTTGCATCATCACAGTAATAGAAAAGGAAGCTCTGATAGAATATAGAATAAGGAATACGAACTATGATTCTGATAATTGACGATGATAGCGCGGTACGTTCTTCGCTTAGTTTTATGTTGAAGCGTGCGGGATACGAAGCACAGGTAGTTCCCGGTCCCCGGGAAGCTATCGAGGTAGTGCGTACGGTAGCTCCGGATTTGATACTTATGGATATGAACTTCACTCTCTCAACGACAGGTGAAGAAGGTTTGACTCTACTCAAACAAGTGAAAGTGTTCCGTCCCGACACTCCGGTGATACTGATGACAGCTTGGGGGAGTATCCAACTTGCCGTGCAGGGAATGCAGGCAGGAGCTTTTGACTTTATTCCCAAACCGTGGAACAACGCTGCCCTGCTGCAACGTATCGAGACGGCCTTGGAACTTTCCACTGCTCCTAAAGAAACAACGCAGGAACAGAACGACGCATTCAATCGTAATCATATCATCGGTCGTAGCCAAGCTTGACGGACGTATTGAATACCATTGCCCGCATTGCAAAGACCAACGCCTCCGTATTAATAACAGGCGAAAGCGGTACAGGTAAGGAACTGATAGCCGAAGCGATCCATATTAACAGCCAGCGTGCTAAGCATCCTTTTGTAAAAGTAAACCTCGGAGGAATTTCCCAAAGCCTGTTTGAAAGTGAAATGTTCGGGCACAAGAAAGGAGCTTTTACCGAGCTTCCGCCGACCGTACCGGACGTTTCGAAATGGCAGACAAGGGAACGATCTTCCTTGATGAAATAGGCGACCTCGACCTTTCCTGTCAGGTGAAGCTTCTGCGTGTATTGCAGGATCAGACCTTCGAAGTGCTCGGCGACAGTCGTCCCCGCAAAACGGACATCCGTGTAGTTTCCGCCACCAATGCCGATTTGCGCAAAATGGTGAATGAACGTACTTTCCGTGAAGACTTGTTCTATCGTGTCAATCTGATAACCGTTAAACTACCCGCTTTGCGCGAACGCCGTGAGGACATCCCTTTGCTGGTGCGTCACTTCGCTGACCGTCAGGCAGAGACGAACGGATTGCCTCGCACGGAATTTTCCGCTGATGCCATGCAATTTTTGAGCCGCCTGCCTTATCCGGGAAATATCCGCGAATTGAAGAACTTGGTGGAACGTACGATACTTGTCAGTGGCAAGCCTACTCTCGACGCATCCGATTTCGACGCCCAGTATATCCGCCATAACGATCAGAAAGCAGCCGAAAGTACTTCTTTTATCGGCATGACTTTGGACGAAATAGAGCGTCAGACCATACTTCAGGCTTTAGAACGGCATAAAGGTAACCTGAGTCAGGTAGCTATGGCATTAGGTATCAGTCGTGCCGCCCTTTACCGGAGGCTTGAAAAGCATAATATAAATTATACGTTATAATAGCTTGTATATTGTAGCTCTGTCTGATGATGCAGACAGATAATTACCAGTGAATCATATAACTTAAAACTATTTGTCCGTGCGAATCAAAGGCTTCTTTTACATATTCGTCATCTTGTTGCTGATTTTGGGAATTGGCTTGCTTTGCCTTTCCGGCCAGTTACGTCCGGCTTTCTTTTATGTAGGAGAGGGGCTGATCCTGTTCATCTTGGTCTATCTGGTTTTCTTTTATCGTAAGATAGTGAAACCTTTGAACACGATTGGAAGCGGTATGGAATTGTTACGCGAGCAGGATTTCAGTAGTCGACTGAGCCGGGTGGGGCAGTACGAAGCCGACCGTATCGTGAATATTTTCAACCGCATGATGGAACAACTCAAGAACGAACGCCTCCGTCTGCGCGAACAGAATCATTTTCTCGATTTGATGATTAAGGCTTCTCCTATGGGAGTTATCATCACCTCCCTTGACGACGAACTTTCGGAACTTAACCCTATGGCGTTGAAAATGCTCGGTGTCCGCTTCGAAGATGTTCAGGGGAAAAAGATGAAAGACGTTGACTCCCCGTTAGCCGGGGAACTTGCCAGTCTGCCGAGAGGTGAGACAGTAACCGTCCGCCTGAATGACTCGAACATTTACCGATGCACCCATTCCTCCTTTATCGACCGTGGATTCCAACATCCTTTCTTTCTGATCGAAAGCCTTACGGATGAAGTGATGAAAGCTGAGAAGAAAGCCTATGAGAAAGTAATCCGTATGATAGCCCACGAAGTGAACAATACCACTGCGGGAATTACCTCTACGTTGGACACCGTAGAGCAAGCGCTTACCACGGAAGAAGGTATGGAAGACATCTGCGATGTGATGCGTGTCTGCATTGAACGCTGTTTCTCCATGAGCCGCTTCATCACTCGCTTTGCCGATGTAGTGAAGATTCCCGAACCGACGTATTCTCTTGTCAATCTCAACGACCTAGTCTTTGCTTGTAAACGTTTCATGGAAGGAATGTGCAACGACCGCCACATCACTCTCCGCATGGAGATAGACGAAAGTCTGCCGGACGTAAAACTGGACAGCTCCCTGTTTGAACAAGTGCTTGTCAATATCATTAAGAATGCGGCGGAGAGTATCGCACCGGAGGGGAAAAGCATTGTGCCTGAAGACGAAAGTCCGGAACCCAAAGGAGAAATCATTATCCGTACCCTGTCTCCTGCTACGATCGAGGTGATAGACAACGGCAGAGGGATCAGTAAAGAGACAGAAGCCAAACTGTTCAGCCCCTTCTTTTCAACGAAACCGAACGGTCAGGGGATCGGGCTTATCTTTATCCGTGAAGTCCTGATGCGTCACGGATGTACTTTCTCTCTGCGTACTTATTCCGACGGATTAACCAAATTTCGTATTCTTTTTCCTTAAATGTGATAAATGAGAACAGTTCTTCCGTCAAACAGAACTATTAATTGTCCCCAAATACCCTTACCTTTGCCCCGCTCAATTCAATAGAATTTAAGGTATGAGACTAATGGTAAAAGGTGTACTAACGCTCTTTCTTTTCTTGACTATCAGTATTCCGCTAAGTGCGCAGCAGTATATACTGCAAGGCGTGGTGACTGATTCTCTGACAAAGGAACCTTTACCTTATGCATCTGTACGTCTGAAAGACACGACCGAAGGAACGACCACCGGAAGCGACGGACGTTTCTACTTCAAGACCAGCCGTTCCGAAGCAGTGCTGGTAGTTTCAGTGATAGGCTATAATGATTACAGCCGGCAGATTCGTCCTGCCCGGAATGCATCTTATAAAATCGCCCTTTCACCCACTTCGTATTCCCTCAATGAAGTCGTAGTAAAGCCCAAACGCGAACACTACCGTAAGAAAGACAATCCTGCTGTAGAATTTGTCCGTCACATGATAGAGCATCGTGACGACCATTCGCCTGACGAAAAAGATTTCTGGCAACGTGAACGCTACGAGAAAACTACCTTCGCACTGAACAACTTTGATGAAGAAAAACAGAAAAAATGGCTCTACCGCAAGTTCGATTTCCTCACGGAATATGTAGATACCTCCGCCGTGACCGGAAAGCCGATCCTTACCGTATCCGCCCGTGAATTGCTCGCTACGGATTATTACCGTAAATCCCCTCATGCCGAGAAACAATGGGTGAAAGGCCGCAAACAGGCAGGTGTCGACGAGTTTCTTTCCAAACAAGGAATGCAGGCAGCTATCAACGAGGTGTTCAAAGACGTTGATATTTACGAGAATAACATCTCCTTGTTCACCAACAAATTGTCAGTCCCCTGTCGCGCATCGGTACAGGATTCTATAAATATTACCTAATGGACACCTTGCAGATAGCAGGTGAACAATGCGTAGACCTTGCCTTTACTCCCTTTAACTCAGAATCTTTCGGCTTTAACGGACACCTGTATGTGACGCTCGACTCCACCTATTTCGTGAAGCGTGCCGTATTCAATTTCCCGAAAAAGATAAACCTGAACTTTGTCGATTATATGTTGCTCGAACAGGAATTTAAACGTGCCGAAGACGGTACGCGCCTGCTCGACCACGAAAGTATTACCGTAGAATTCAAGCTGACCGAAGGACAGGACGGTATCTTTGCCCGTCGCGTAGCGGATTATACGAACTACACATTTACTCCCACTGCCGAAGCGGACAAAGCCTTCGCCAAGCCGGAGCGTATCATTGAAGAAACGGAAGCCCTGTCCCGTCCCGCAACCTTCTGGGCGGAGAACCGTCCGCAAGCCGCTATCTCCGAACAGGAGAACTCCGTGGACAAGCTGATGACGCAACTGCGCGGTTATCCGGTTTACTACTGGACGGAGAAGATTCTCTCTATCCTCTTTACCGGATACATTCCTACTTCCAAAGAAGCCCCTCTTTTCTATATCGGCCCGATGAATGCCACCATTAGCGGTAACACGCTCGAAGGTCCCCGTCTCCGTGCCGGAGGAATGACTACCGCATGGCTCAATCCGCACCTTTTCGGTAAAGGTTACATCGCCTACGGCTTCAAGGACGAACGGGTGAAAGGACTGGCGGAACTGGAATACTCTTTCAAGAAAAAGAAAGAGTACGCCAACGAATTTCCTATCCACTCGTTAAAACTACGTTACGAGTCAGACGTCAATCAATATGGGCAGAACTATCTCTACACAAGTAAAGATAACGTATTCCTTGCCCTGAAACGCGAGAAAGACGATCGCATCGGTTATTTCCGGCAAGCCGAGTTGACCTATACCAACGAGTTCTACTCAGGTTTCTCCTTCCAACTGACGGCACGTCGTCGGACAGACGAGTCCTCCTACCTGATTCCCTTTCTTCGGAAAGAAGGTGATGTGCTGACTCCGGTCAAAGAATACTCCACCAGTGCAGCCGAATTGAAACTGCGCTATGCTCCGAATGAGAAGTTCTTCCAGACGCAGTGGAACCGTTTCCCCGTGTCGCTGGATGCTCCGGTGTTCACGCTCTCCCATACCATTGCCGGAAAGGGAGTGCTGGGAAGCGATTACACCTACAACCATACCGAAGCGGGAGTGCAGAAGCGTTTCTGGTTCTCCGCCTTCGGCTATACGGACGTCATACTGAAAGCAGGAAAAGTATGGGACAAAGTGCCTTTCCCGTTGCTGATAATGCCTAATGCCAACCTTTCCTATACCATTCAGCCCGAATCCTATTCATTGATGAATGCCATGGAGTTTATGAATGATGAATATTTCTCTTGGGACGTCACTTATTTCCTCAACGGCTGGCTGTTCAACCGTATCCCGTTGTTGAAAAAACTGAAATGGCGTGAAATCGTTTCATGCGGGGATTGTATGGTCATTTGAGCGATAAGAATAATCCGGAATTGAGCGACGGATTGTTTGCTTTTCCGATAGCGGATACCCGTGCCATGGGGAAAACGCCTTACGTGGAAGTGGGCGTAGGTATCGAAAACATATTTAAGGTATTACGCTTGGATTACGTCTGGAGGCTTACCTACCGTGATTCACCCGGAATAGACAAGTCCGGTTTGAGAATAAGTCTCCACATGACCTTTTAAAAGTTAAATCCTGCTAATTGCAATGTTTATATGACAAATAAAGACTGTATTAGTAATTAATTAATCTTATTTTTGCATCAATTTTAGTTTAATTTTAATAGAATAGAAATGAAACAAGAAATTAAACCCGCTACCGGACGCCTCGGTGTGTTGGTAGTTGGAGTCGGTGGTGCGGTTGCCACCACAATGATTGTAGGTACACTAGCCTCTCGCAAGGGACTGGCAAAACCGATAGGATCTATTACCCAGTTAGCCACAATGCGCATGGAAAACAACGAAGAAAAACTCATCAAGGACGTTGTGCCTTGACGGATTGAACGACATTGTTTTCGGAGGTTGGGACATTTTCCCGGATAATGCATACGAAGCTGCTATGTACGCTGAGGTTCTGAAAGAAAAGGACCTGAACGGAGTGAAAGACGAATTGGAAGCTATCAAGCCTATGCCGGCTGCTTTCGACCACAATTGGGCAAAACGTCTGAACGGTACGCACATCAAGAAAGCTGCTACCCGTTGGGAAATGGTAGAGCAACTGCGTCAGGACATCCGCGACTTCAAGGCTGCCAACAACTGTGAACGCATTGTGGTACTTTGGGCTGCAAGTACTGAAATCTACATTCCGTTGTCAGACGAACACATGTCACTCGCTGCTTTGGAAAAAGCGATGAAGGACAACAACACAGAAGTGATCTCTCCGAGTATGTGCTATGCATACGCTGCTATCGCAGAAGGCGCTCCGTTCGTAATGGGTGCTCCTAACCTGTGTGTAGACACTCCGGCTATGTGGGAATTCTCCAAGCAGAAGAATGTACCTATCGCAGGAAAAGACTTCAAGAGCGGTCAGACACTGATGAAAACCGTATTGGCTCCGATGTTCAAGACCCGTATGCTGGGTGTGAACGGCTGGTTCTCTACCAACATTCTCGGTAACCGCGACGGCGAAGTGCTTGATGATCCGGACAACTTCAAGACAAAAGAAGTCAGCAAACTGTCTGTAATCGACACGATCTTTGAACCCGAAAAATATCCTGATCTCTACGGAGACGTTTATCATAAAGTACGTATCAACTACTATCCTCCCCGCAAGGACAACAAAGAGGCATGGGACAACATCGACATCTTCGGTTGGATGGGCTATCCTATGGAAATCAAGGTAAACTTCCTTTGCCGTGACTCTATCCTCGCTGCTCCTATCGCGCTCGACCTGGTATTGTTCAGTGACTTGGCTATGCGTGCAGGTATGTGCGGCATCCAGACTTGGTTGTCATTCTTCTGCAAGAGCCCGATGCACGACTTCGAACACCAACCCGAACATGACTTGTTTACTCAATGGAGAATGGTAAAACAGACATTGCGTAACATGATTGGCGAAAAAGAACCCGATTACTTAGCTTAATCAGGAACCAAGAATAATAAAGTTGAGATTGAGGTTTGCCTTACTGAAAAGACGGGTGGATGCTCAACCTCAACTTTTTAATTAGTAACTTGTAATTTAATGAAGAAAGCTCCTTTTCTACCTGTATTGATAGGCACGGGCTTTGGCTCCGGTTTTTCTCCTTTTGCTCCCGGTACCGCCGGGGCGTTGCTGGCTTCTATCATCTGGATTGCACTTTATCTTCTGCTCCCTTTTTCTGTTGTCTTATGGATTACTGCCGCGTTGGTGATTGTGTTTACTTTCGCCGGGATCTGGGCTGCCGATAAGCTGGAGGCTTGTTGGGGGGAAGATCCTTCGCGTGTAGTGGTGGATGAAATGGTCGGAGTGTGGATACCATTGCTTGCCGTTCCCGACAATGACAAATGGATATGGTATGTAGTGGCGGCTTTCGTCCTGTTCCGTGCATTCGACATTGCCAAGCCATTGGGCATCCGCAAAATGGAGAGTCTCAGAGGTGGGGTAGGTGTGATGATGGATGATATACTGGCAGGGGTATATAGTTTTATCTTGTTAGCAGGAGTAAGATGTGTGATTGGCTGAGAAAAGTTGCACGGATGATTTCCCAGAAGGGTGGCTTCTTCATGTTTTTGAGGGCGCAGCTTTCGGCTCAAATGGCAACTATTGCAGACTTTCTGGTTACAATTCTTCTGGTGAGGCTGTTTGAAGTCTACTATGTATATGCTACCCTCGCAGGGGCTGTATACGGAGGAATTGTCAATTGCGTAATTAATTATAAATGGACCTTTAAATCGACAGGAAAGAAAACGAACGTTGCTGTAAAGTTTATCCTTGTGTGGGTATGCAGCATCTGGCTGAACACGTGGGGAACGTATGCGCTGACGGAATCATTGGCAAAGATTCCTTGGGTGCGCGATACGCTCAGCCAGTATTTCGGCGACTTTTTCATTATCCCCAAAATGGCGGTAGCGGTTATCGTCGCATTATTCTGGAATTATAATATGCACCGCTTTTTTGTATACCGGAATATAAACATAGGAAGTTTGTTCAGAAAAAGAGATTGAAATAAAAACAGAAGATTTAGATAAAAACAGATTTAGACACAATATGAATTACAGAGATTATTTGCAACAGTTGATTTATAAGATTATCAATCCTTTGATACACGGAAATGATTAAAATCGGAATCACTCCCAACTTTATCACTACAACCGGATTTATCCTGAACGTGGTGGCAGCAGGAATGTTTGTCTATGCCGGTATCTGTGGCGGCCGGAATGACCTTGCTATCGTTGGTTGGGCGGGAGGTGTTATTCTGTTTGCCGGATTGTTCGATATGATGGACGGTCGTGTGGCGCGGTTGGGAAACATGAGTTCCAAATTCGGTGCACTCTATGATTCGGTGCTCGACCGTTACAGCGAACTGATGACATTTTTCGGTATCTGCTACTACCTGTCGATGAAAGATTATTTCTTTTATGCCCTGATTGCGTTTGTGGCATTGATCGGTTCGTTAATGGTGAGCTATGTTCGTGCACGTGCCGAAGGATTAGGTATCGAGTGTAAGTAGGATTCATGCAGCGTCCGGAACGTGTGGTACTCACCAGTCTGGGAGCGTTGTTCTGCGGTGTATTCAAAGATATCACGGCTTTCGACCCGATGTTGATACTGATTGTACCTTTGGCTTTCGTTGCCGTATTTGCCAATATCACAGCTTTCGCGCGTGTGAGACATTGCTATAAGGTAATGATGAAATAATTGTCCGAAAAGCTAAATAGTATTGGTATATTAACACCTTATTAGAATGAAAATAGTTATTGAACTGCCGTCAAAGAATGAAGCCCTGATTACTGTAATCACTATGGCTCTTTTTCTTTTGCTGACAGGTGTCTTCATCGGACTTCGTTCCGAACATTTCTTAATGGTGGCACTCTATCTGGTCTTATTCTTTGCCGGGCTACCCACCCGTAAACTTGCATTAGCCCTGTTGCCTTTTGCCATTTTCGGAATCTCCTACGACTGGATGCGTATCTGTCCCAATTACGAAGTGAACCCGATTGATGTAGCCGGATTATACAATCTGGAGAAATCTCTTTTCGGGGTCATGGACAACGGTATCCTGATTACCCCGTGCGAATATTTCGCTGCCCATAATTGGCCGGTTGCAGATGTCTTTGCCGGCATCTTTTATCTGTGTTGGGTTCCCGTGCCTATCCTGTTCGGTCTTTGCCTGTACTTCAAGAAGCAGAGAAAAACATATCTCCGCTTTGCGTTGGTATTTCTGCTGGTCAACTTAATCGGCTTTGCCGGTTATTACATTCATCCTGCTGCTCCCCCCTGGTATGCCATTAATTACGGTTTCGAACCGATACTGAACACTCCGGGCAACGTAGCCGGCCTGGGACGTTTCGACGCTTTCTTCGGTGTGACGATTTTCGACTCTATCTACGGGCGCAATGCCAATGTTTTTGCCGCAGTGCCTTCGCTTCATGCCGCCTATATGGTGGTGGCTCTGGTATATGCTATCATCGGCAAATGCAGGTGGTATGTGATTACTCTCTTTGCCGTTATCATGCTGGGCATTTGGGGAACGGCTGTTTATTCCTGTCACCACTACATCATTGATGTGTTGCTCGGTATATCCTGCGCATTACTCGGTTGGCTGGTGTTTGAATACGGGCTGATGAAAATTCCGGCATTTAATAGATTCTTTGACAGGTATTATAAGTATATAAAGTAAAATATACAGGTATATAAGAAGCAGTGAAGAACAAGTACCGCAATATATTCCTCGCTTTTGGCATCATTGCGTCCTGATAATGATATTCACATTCGATATGGATTATCGGGAACTTTGGGTGAATCTGAAGCGTGCAGGAATATATTTGCCCTTGGTCTTGTTGCTTTGGCTGTTTGTCTACCTTATTAATACGCTGTCATGGTATATCATCATCCGTAGCGGAGGCAAACCGGGCTTTTCCTTTTCCCGGCTTTATAAATTTACCGTAACAGGCTTTGCGCTCAATTATGTGACACCCGTCGGGCTCATGGGAGGCGAGCCTTATCGGATTATGGAGCTGAAACCCTTTATCGGAATCGAAAGGGCTACCTCTTCGGTGATTCTCTACGTGATGATGCACATCTTCTCCCACTTTTGTTTCTGGCTGACTTCCGTCCTGTTGTATGTCTGTCTCTATCCCGTAGTGGGTCATGAGCGTTATTCTGGGAGCTATCACTTTATTCTGCCTGCTGGTTACCGTCCTTTTTATAAAAGGCTACCGGCACGGTATGGCAGTTGCCTTTATCCGCATGGGTAGCCGTCTCCCTTTTCTAAAGAAGAAAGTACTTCATTTTGCCGAAACCCATAAAGAGAAACTGGAAAACATAGATAAGCAAATCGCCCTCCTTCACCGGCAGAAGAAACGTACTTTTTATTCGGCCCTCTTTCTAGAATACACGGCTCGTGTTGTCAGTTGCCTTGAGATCTGGCTGATACTTAATGTGCTGACAACAAACGTCAGCTTTGCCGACTGCTGCCTGATTGCCGCCTTTTCCTCCTTGTTGGCCAATCTTTTGTTCTTCTTGCCGATGCAGCTCGGTGGACGTGAAGGAGGCTTTGCACTTGCCGTAGGTGGCCTCTCCCTTTCCGGAGCCTACGGGGTTTATGCTGCACTGATTACCCGTGTCCGCGAAATGGTCTGGATCGTGATCGGGCTTGCTCTGATGAAGGTTGGAAACAGGAAAGGAAATTAGCCGGCATGGCATACTGCGTCAATTTTAAGCCGGAAAAGAAAATTCTCGTTTGGCTTTGAAAAATGATGCTTCTTCAAATTTGGTGGTAATTTAACTAGTCGGTGGTATCTCCATTCCCCTCCTTCGGGGAAGGAGGGGTGGCTGAAAGCGGGGTGTGTGGATACACAATGTCGATAATAACCGACTTACGCATTCACCTACCACCTCCCCCTACGGGGACTCCTCCTTCCCGAAGGAGGAGAATGGAGAATACTATCGACTATCAAATTAT
>ENA-OQCK01000238-OQCK01000238.1-human-gut-metagenome-genome-assembly--contig:-NODE-238-length-32819-cov-7.750489_pt1 | contig 32819 bp, 31 predicted proteins | sample MGYA00242498_ERZ504578 | MGnify/ENA primary metagenome ERZ504578 (study PRJEB26092, sample SAMD00036229) | human gut metagenome | host: Homo sapiens | study: EMG produced TPA metagenomics assembly of...
GTCCAGATCTTCCAGCCGGATGGAGCCCACCGCCCACTTCCGGATAGGGGGCGGGCGGGAAGCGTGGACTTATTCTTATAGGCATCGGCTAAGGCGATCCAGATGGAAGATTCATTCTTCCGGCCCAGTCGAATAGCGGGATGCGATCGATCGGGCGAAGCTTAATGCCGGAACCTTTAAGGAATAGATATCCAAAGGATGATCTGTCGGTATCCAATATTCTACGTGATTCTTTTTCTCGCCGGGACGCAATTCGAGCTTGATAGATTGGTCGCTGATCGGGCCACCTTGGATTTCTACGTAAGCTGCCGGTCGGGGGTACTGAGCATAGACCATTCCTTGTCGCCGCTACGCCATAACTCCATAGCTTGATACCGGGCGTACTGGATTCGTCGGCGATGTGGTAGAGGCCGCTACCCAAGGAGGGGGTGTAAGCCCCGAAAGCGTTCACGTCTTTCGTCTTCCAGAAGTAGCCGGTCATCTCTTTGATATCCCGTTCATGATGGGTTCCTTCCGTTTTCCAGTCGATCGTATCCAACGTGGAGGCATGGGATAATACGGTTCCGTTCGGGAAATCGTATTGGGTATCCGGTGCGCAAGGAAGGGCGGCGTTGGACCATGACATCCATGGATAGGCTTGCTTTCCCGGGTTGTAGTAAACAACCCTTTGGTAAGGCATTCGTCCTTATCTCCTAAGGAATATTCTACAGACCATTGCATACCGTAATGAGATTCCCGTTCTCCGCATGTTACATATGTGCGGTCTCCCGTATGATCGATCTGATAAAGCACCGGCTCATTTTGCGTGGGAGAGTGGGAGATCGGGAAACTGACCTCGATCCCCCCGGCCACGAAATAGAAACGGGGTAATATCCGTGTGTATTTGATTACGTCCGGCCTGTACAAGACCTCCTTGCCGCTCTCCTTGTGAGTGAGGGATATTACTTTCCCGCAAAGATCGGGGCAGATGATAGCCTTGACTTTCTCGTTTTCTAGCGAGATCATCCGGTACCTTTTAGGCACCGGACGATTTGAGGTCTCGCTATAACTCATATAGGGGTATACGCCATTCGGGTCCAAGGCGGTCGGTAGCGGGCCGGTGGGCGTCAATACGTGCGTCAGCTGTATCTGGTCGAACTCCTCGCAAACAACACCTGTTGTCTGCGAGAATGCTGTCCCTACGGCTACGCTTGCATGAGTGATAGGATTAAACGATATGCTTTCATGTCTTTCCTACTGTGTAAGTCCATTATTTCGCCAATAGATCGGACAGTTGACGGATGATGAGGTTGCCCTTACGTACATCCGCCGAGATCTTGTTTTCATCGAACTCTTTCTCTTTCGGGAAGATAGACAAATGTTGGTCTAGCTGCTTCAATAAGCCTTGGGCTTGAGCGTTACCCGATTGGGCGGTCAGTTCCCGTAAGATACGGACCTTCTCGAAATCCACGATACCCTCTCTCATCTTCTCGAAGCGGATGCAACTTTTGCCTCCCGGATATACCATGTAGCAATCGCCCGCAGCCCAAGAGCCATGACGTGCGTCACGATCGGCATCTTCCGGCCAAGCGTCGTAAGCCCATCGCAGGAAGCCGTCGTACCCATACGCCATTACATACCAACTGATCCAACGTCCCTCGATAGGAGGTGAGAACACGAAGTTGTTCGGGATCGGCGGGTTACAGCATACGTATACGGTGGACGTGCGTCCGGTGGCGGCCCGTGCCTTTTGCTCGGCGATGGTAGGTTCCTCTCCGTAAAGGAAAGAATAATCGTCCAGCAGTCCGTCCAATTCCTTATGCCAATTGCCGGCGTAAGTGATCTTCCAGCATTTATCATGGTTACGCACGACATTGATAGCCGCTAAGGTCTCTTCCATCGGATTCTCGTTGATTCCGATATAGGTGATGTCCAACCAGCTTTTAGCTTCCAGATGGAACTTGAAATCCGTGAGGAAGATATTCCACATCTTCTTGAATTCCTCCGAGCTTGGCGCCCAGTTGATATAAGAATAATCGCCCGTAGCCTCGTCCTTATAGCGGTGACGGAATCCCCAAGGAATCGGGGTATAGAGGGTGATTGCCTCGTCGATGCCACATTCCATCGCTAATTCTACGTACTCGTCGAAGATTTTGTAGTCGAAGGCCCATGTGCCGTCTGCTTTCTTGATCCACTCGATCATGCCCCCCTCGATCATATAAGAGTTATCGGACCAAGGAGAATGTACTCCATAAGTCGTGATGTAGGTACCACCTGCGTCGGCATAATGCTTCAAATGCTGCTTGAGAAGCATTTTATGTTCTGGTGACCACGGTTCCACGTGATTGTACCATGCCACGGCCCACGGTTCTGCCATAGGTCCAGACGGTATTTCCAGTCTTTCGGATAGGGGAGCAACTGGTTTTGCACCACGATTTCCAGATTCAATAGTTGAGGAGCCTTGCCTTTCGCCCGCACCTCCACCTGTCCTTTATACGTGCCGGGAGCGGTTCCTCTCGGCACATCCACCATCATCCATACCGGACGGGTGGTTTGGGAAGGGAGATCGAAGCGGTCCAGCGTCTCGAAACGGTCTGGCATCAAGAAGCCGGATTTGTAGGGAGATTCCCCGCAGATGGCTTTTTTCTCGGCATACGGATAATTGGACAATACGTAACGCACCAACTCGAAGGTAATCCGATCTTTCGGGATGATGTTTCCCTCGGCGTTCCTCAAGTCCTGTGTAGAGACACGTACTTGTTCCAACGCTTCTGACGACCATACCAATATTTGGGCATTCGCTCTTTCCCCCCTCCAAACGGTCGTAGAGTAGGAAGATGATAAATCGTTGTCATGGTTTACGGGTACTTCCTTCCGGAAATAAAGTCGGTCGGTCGATCCGAAGGCGGAATGGATACCCGCCTGATTGCTCCAAGCGGGTTCATTCACGCAAAAATCAAATGTTAACTCCGGGTCATAGTGATGACTCCGTACAGGGACAAACGTGGAATCCATCTGCCCGGATACACTTGGCCTAGACTGATATGAGAATAAATAAAAAAACTAGCTACTGCTAAAAAGTATTTCTTCATGCTATAAAAATTTAAGATAATTCATATTTAAATGGGATTCCCCTCCCAGATAGGTAGGCCCTCCCTTCTCGTATAGGTAGGGCTACCCTCATATATATAGTCGCTTATTCTTGGAAAAACCCTTACCAGCCCGGATTCTGTTCCAAGGTTCCTTTCGACAATTGTACCTGTTGCAAAGGGATCGGGGATAGCCAATGCTTCGGTGTCTGGAACTTGCGGGCGGACGCGGGTTGGGCGATGATAAAGCCTTCGCTATCCACCTGTATATCCTGCCCGATCACCAACTCCGGGAATTTCTGTTGATACTCCGTACCCACGAATTTCACGCCACGGATCGCAAGGGGAAGAACTGTTTCCGCCGTGCCCCAACGACGTAGGTCGTCCCGGCGGTATCCTTCGAATGCCAGTTCTACGGTTCTCTCACGCCGAATCTCTTCCAGCATATTCAGTCCGTTCGTAGCTACAAACGCATTGGTCAAGCGAGGCATATTCGCCCGGTTTCGCAGGTCATTAATGGTCAGATCTAATTGCTCGTCCGTGATCTGTCCGTTCTTCTCGTATAAAGCCTCGGCCAAGATTAATAGGACCTCTCCGTAACGGAATTCCTTGAAATCGTATTCCCCAATGAATTGTACGGCATCCAGCGTTTCATCCATAAACTTGCGGATCATGTATCCGGTCCGGGTGGAATTGTTACCGATGAATCCCGGCTCTACGGTTGCCCATCCGCCCCCTTCCGAGAATATCTCGCTACCGGGTACGACAAACGTTTGCGCCATCCGGGAATCCCGGTTCTCAAATTCGCTTGTCTGGGTTTGGAATCCTTTGAACAACTTGGATTTATCGATAGGTAAACCATCGGTACAAAGGTATACGTCCGCAAGGTTCTTTGTCGGTACCATGGCTCCTAATAATAGTTCCCGGGTCCAGTTATGAGTCGCTCTCAATTTGTAATACCGTCTAGCCAACAAGACTTCCTTGCTGTCGTCGCCTTCTAGGATATGAAGATATTTGTAACTGAGTTCTCCTTTCTCGCGATATAGTTCATACTCCTTGGAATCGACAATGGCTTGGGCCGCTTGGATAGCTAGGTCGAGGTATTTGCCTGCGTCTGCCATCCCGTGGTATTTTTGCCAAGTACCTTCGAATAAGGCTGCACGGGCCTTGAGAGCTAATGCCGCCCCTTGCGTGGTACGTCCTAATTCCTCAGCGGTCAGTCCGCTTTGCTTCGGAAGGAGAGGAATGGCCTTATCCAAGTCCTCGATAATAAAATCGATGATCTCCTGTTGGCTGGAACGAGGTGTGTAAAGTTCCTCCGAGGAGGTATTTAACGGGATGTCTATCTTAGGCACTCCTCCATAAGTTTTCACCAATTTCCAATAGTTGTAGGCACGGAAGAAATGCGCTTCTGCTTTCCAACGTCCGATCTCTTCGTCCGACAAACCGGATTCCTCCGCTTTCTTAAGCAAATAAGAGGTAGATTGGACAAATTTCCATGGGTTGTCCCAATCATCCGAGTTGACCGGGGCCAGATAGGAACCGTCGCTGACATCGTTCGTGCCGGAACCAAAGGCGATATCCGAGTTCATGTCTATATATTGGGAGACCTCTTGGAGCCCAAAATAGAAATCGTTGGCGGCCAATTCAAAGTCGGCCGGCTTTTGCCAGAATACAGCGTCCGACACTTGATCCATTGGCATTTTATCCAGCTCACAACTGAATAGTCCTAAGGTGGCGGATAACGTGATAATTATATTGAATCGTTTCATAATATTCGTTTTATTAAATAGAAAACCTTAGAAAGTCAAGTCGATACCAAATGAGTAGTAACGTTGGAACGGATAGTTGAAACCTCCGGTGTCAGACTCTGGGTCCCAACCGCCTTTTACCCCGTGTATCTCGAATAAGTCTTGTCCGCTTACATAAAAACGGGTCCGCTCGATACCGATCTTCTGCAATAAGCTTTTCGGCAGGGTATATCCGATCTGGATGTTCTTTAGGCGTACGTAAGCGGCGTTGATCTTTTGCATCGTAGACGCTTGGTAGTTCCAATGCCTGATATCGCCGTGGGTCAGACGAGGATAATATGCGTCTTGACGATCCTCATTCCAGGTTTGCCCGTAATAGAACTGAGGCGGATATCTCCACCAGTCGCTCCAAGGCATGGAGAACTCACCTTCACGGAACAAGGTGCGTTTAGCGACTCCTTGGAAGAATACGCTGATATCAAAGTTGTTCCACTTGGCACCCAAGTTTAATCCGAATGTATATCGGGGAGTGGTTGAGCCGACATACTTAGCGTCGCCGTCGTCCCCTTCCTTATCACCGTAAGTGGAGATTTTCCCATCGCCGTTCAGATCCTTGAATTTGGCATCTCCGATACCGATATTAGAGGGTACGCCTTCCAGCTTCTTGTAAGCGTCTAGATCCGCTTGGTCCTTGACTACACCATCATATACATAGGCAAAATACGAGTTGATGGGATATCCTTCTCTCGTCTTATTCAAGCCTAGCTCATAAGTGTCCGAGCCTCCGTATTCCACGAGTTTGTTTTTAGCGTCGCTCAATTGGAATTGTGCGGAGTATTCTACATTACCGATTTTGTCCGTCCAGTTTAAGGTAAGCTCGAAGCCATTCGTACGCAATTTGCCCGAGTTCGTATCCGGGGGAGTTGCCCCTAGCATACTGGGATAAGTTACGGGGATCAACATATTATTGTTCATCTTCACGAAGTAGTCGAAAGAGAATCCTAAGCGGGAGTCTAAGAAAGCGGCATCAACACCTGCGTTGATATTCTCCAAGATTTCCCATGTGCGATTTACGCCGGCTAAGACATCCAGCCCCATCGCTTGTGTTTGTGAACCGCTACCGAAGGATAGGTCAATTTAGTTCCCCAACCGTCGTCCCTGAATTTTAGTAACTGGATGTAATCGTATAGACGAATACCTTCTTGATTACCTGTTTGTCCGTAAGAAGCTCTTAGTTTCAATTCGTTGAATACCTTAGAGCTCTTTAGGAATTCCTCTTGAGAGATACGCCAGCTAGCGGATACGCCGGGGAACATTCTCCAACGGTTACCCGGGGCGAAGCGGGAGGAACCATCGTAACGGAAGTTTGTCTCCAAGATATACTTATTCTTGAAGCTGTATCCGATACGGGCGAAAGCCGAGCTTGTCGCCCAATGTTCAGCTTTGGCGTCATTCTTCATATTTCCGGTGCCACCAAGGTTGAGTTCCCATAATTCGTCTGTGATGAAATTATCTCGGCGTGCCATGAACATACGGACCTCTTCCGCCTCATAAGCCATACCTAACATGGCATCTAAATGATGATCCAGTCCGAAGTTCTTATTATAATTCAGGTAAGCCGTATAATTTTGATAGATGGTTTCCTCTGTCGTACGATCTACAGCGGATTGTTCGGGACTACCTGCTCCCGTATAATAATTGATGTCACCGTCCCATGTATAGAGCGGGATGGCTTTCGCTATATCCTCGTTATTCTTGTTTTTGTAGTTTAAGCCCACTTGAGCGTTAAACACGAGTCCGTCCGTGATATCGGCGATCAATCTGAAGTTACCGTTCATCTCCCGGGTATTGAACGTGGCGGTCTCGCTTTCCTTGGCCAGCGCTATCGCGTTGCTCCAGCTCCTTGCGTGAAGAACTCTCCGTTGGCGTTATAGATCGGGAAATTCGGCATATCAAACATCGCCTCGCCGATCACCCAAGCGCCATTACTTCCTATGTCCGTACGTTTCTGGTTATCCAAAGATACCTTTGTCTCTAATTTTAGCCACTTTGCTAATCGATAATCATAATTCATACGCAGATTGTATTTGGTATTATTATCGTCTGCGTATTTTACCACGCCAAATTGTTTGCTGTAGCCGGCGGATAGGTAATAGTTAGACTTCTCGCCTCCACCGGAGATTGTTAGGTTATGGCGATGTTGTACGCCATTGGTCAGCAACTCGTCCATCCAGTCCGTGTTCGTGAAAAAGAGCTTCCAGCCGGGTTGGGTGGGATGGTCGATAGGGTTCGGATCGTTCGCTAAGATGCGATCCAGAAGCTCTTGGGTATAGAGTGGGGCGGCACCGTTGTGTATGTTCGCCTCGTTATCCATAATCGCCATCTCATAATTTGTCGGGGCTTTCATGATTCCGGTCATTTTCGTGATCGCCAAGTTCCCGTTGTAAGTAAGTTTCGGTACTCCGCTCTTTCCTTTCTTAGTCGTGATTAATACAACACCTCCGGCGGCACGGGAACCATATATGGAGGCTGAGGCATCTTTCAATACCGAGATAGCCTCGATATCCTGCGGGTTGATCATATTCATATCCCCGGGGATTCCGTCGACCAAGACTAGCGGTGTATTCCCTCCGTTTGTGGAGGAGGCGCCACGCACGTTCAAGTCGAATTCCTCGTTACCCGGTTGCGGATGTCCGCTGAACGACCATACCGGGAATTTCTCCTTGCAAGGCGGACAGGACATTTGTAACCGGCTTAGAGTCGATTACCTCGGAGGATATTTTCGAGATCGCTCCGGAAAGATTGCTTCGTTTCTGTGTTCCGTAACCAATCACGACTACCTCGTCAAGCTTCTGGGCGTCTTCCTTTAGCTGGATATTAAGGGTCTTGTTGTTGCCTACGGCCACTTCTTCCGATAAATAGCCGATGTAAGATATGAGCAGGATCGATTTACCGTTCGCTTCGATGCTGTACTCACCGTTCAGGTCGGTAACCGTACCGTTTGATGTGCCTTTTACCACGACATTCGCTCCGATGATCGGTTCACCCCGTTCATCCGTAATGATACCGGTCACTTTCCGGTCTTGTGTCACTGGAACGGAGCATTGCCCGCGTTTCCGAGACTGACGGCTATCGTGTTATTCTCTCGCTTAAAATAAAGATTGGCTTGCCGGGTGATCTCGTTCAATACGCTGTTGATGGGAGCGTTCTTGAACTTTAGGTTAACTTGTACGTTCCGGTTCGCTATGGCTTCTCCATAGAAAAATTTTAATCCTGTCTGCTTCGACAAATCATCAAAGACTTTCTGTATGGGTTGGTTTTTGACTTGAATTGTTATTCTTTCTTTCTGATTTTCTTGCGCTTGCAGAGGTTCAGGGGAGCTTAACGCTAAAAAAACTAAAATAATAGAACAACACATCCAATTATACCTAGTAATAGTTGGAAAGTTCATAATTTTGTATGTTTAAAGGTTGTTTTTATACACTTTTAAAAACGGTCCGATTTATGTAATCTCCAAGGGGTCCAATCCAAGGGTGTACATATCGGGAAAGATAAAGGGAGATCGAAGGTCAGAGGTCGGTTTCCCTTTTTTATGTGGCTATGCTTAGGTCGTATCTTTCATGGGCAAATCGATTTTAAGGTTAATGACTCGTTTTATATAACACGATCCGGTTTCCTTCCGTCCGGTATCGGATGCCGGTTGAATATTGAATCGCGTTCAGTACGGCTTCCAGACTTTTATTGTCGTGCTCGCCATAGATGTAATCGTCGAATACGCTATTCGGATCGAGTACGATCGCTTGATTATACATCCGTTCCAGATCATGTATAACGCTACTAATAGGTGTCCGGTTAAAATAAAGGCCGCCTTGCAACCATGCCGTTACTTTTTGGACGTCCTCGTTCTTTTTAAGGATCTCTCCATTTGCGTTATTCACGATTACTTGCTCGTTCGGTAATAGACGCATTACGCTTTCGGGCATATCCACCTCAACTTTTCCGGTCCGAACGCTGACGGCCATCAACTCATCCTCTTGATAGGCTTTTACGTTGAAAGAGGTTCCGAGTACTTTTACGTCGCTTGTCGGGTACGGACGATGAAGGGCTTGCCCTCGTCTCTCATGACATTGAAAAAAGCTTCTCCTTCCATTTCTACCAAACGGATGTCAGAGGTAAATTCCGTTGGGTATCGCATGACGGTACCGGCGTTTAGATGAACGACCGTGCCATCGGGAAGGGTGACTTGCTTATGTTCGCCATGATTGACGCTTATTTCCGTTAGGAGATGGTCGCTGGCAGATGTATGCTGCTTCGCTGAATGATTTAGGTATAGTTTCGCTCCGAATCCGATGGAAACGATAATCGCTATGCTCGCCGCATACTTGATGAAAGTGGATAGGGAGATTCTTCTTTCTCTTTTACGTGTCTTATCCAACAGGTCTTGCGCCTCCTTCTTATAAAGCAGATGATTATGGGAATCGGATTGAGGTAAGTCCTGCGCTTCGCTCCAGACCCGGTCCATTTCGCTTTCTAATTCTGCTCGCTCCGTTATGGATGAGGCTAACTTCCGCAAGGTCTCTATATCGTTCCGTGTATAGAGTCCATTTACGTATCGGATTAATAAATCGCTTATATGTTTGTTTTCTTCTTCCATTATTTCTCGTGCTATATTAATAGTACAAAGAAGTCCGGGAGAACTGGGATATCATTAACTTTTATTAGTATATGATTTTATTATCTTTGCGAAACGATATGTGATGCTAAATGAAAGAGAGACAAATTATAAAGTCGTTGAAAGAAGGAGATAGGGAGGCTTTTTCGATGTTGTATAAACAATATTGGGAAAAGGTTTATCATTTCTGCGGGCTTTATTTGAATAATCGGGATGTGGCCGAGGATGTGGTACAAGAGGTGTTTATCAAGGTCTGGGAGTCGAGGGAATTCATCCGGGAGGATGATAACTTCAAGGGGCTTCTGTTTGTCATCAGCCGTAACTTGATCTTTAATCAGCACCGGAAGAACGTGAACGAGGACTTTTATAAAATGACGGTCTTGTCCGCTATGGAGACCTCCTACGACTTAGAGGAAGAGATCACCGCCTATAACTTGGGGGAGTATATCGATCATTTGATAGAGGAATTGCCGGAAAGACGCCGGGTTATCTTTAATCTAAGCCGGAAGGAGCATAAAAGCTATAAAGAGATAGCCTTCCAACTCAATATTTCCGAGAAGACCGTTGAGAACCAAATCAGCGAAGCCTTGAAGTTCTTGAAGAAAAATATCATGTTACTTATCTGGTTTATCTAGCGCTTTCCTAGGTCACGTATTTGTAGAGTCCGGAAGTGCCACTGCGTCTTAAGTTTTAGTTTTGCCCGTCTTCTTTTTCAGGCAGCACATAAATCCGGTGTGTTCGATATCCTACGCTGGCTATTACGTTATCCTTGATAAATTGCTTGATATCCTCGCTCGCACGGTAGCGGGTACAATTGTTCAAGCCGGCGTAATCGGTGAGATTTATATATGAGTTTCTTTCTAGATAAGATAACATCTTAGTCTTCCTTCCCTCGATTCCCGTTTTGCAGATTTTCCCGTTTAACCAAGATGGGGGCGTTCTTTTTTACCATCTCCTTCAGTCGGGGAGAGCAGCGGAAGTTAACGCCGTGTATGCTAGCGCTTGATTTAGTATTTCCTTTCTGGTCCGTTACTTCTTTGCTTTTTACCGATGGCGAGAAATGTCCCAATCCTTCCAGTTCCACGCTGTACCCATAGGATAATTCCCTGCCGATATAGGAAGTAAGCGCCTCCAATACACCTTTTATGTCGGCGGAGGTGACGGATGAGCATTCGGAAATATACTCACATATATCGTTCATGCGTTTGGTATCTCTGGTGATGACTCGTGCGCAGGATGTTGGCCCGCGTTGTTCATTGCTCGGTGTATTATAAATACTGACTTGGATGCCACTTCTTGGTTTTCCCATGATTTTCTCGTTATTTAAATGGATAATGTATAGGATGCCTCGGAGATTTAACGTTTATCTCTTTGGTGTTTCTATTTGATGAAATCGGTTGCCGACGCCCTCGGCAATGCTGCTGACGCTGTCGGAAATATTGCTGACGGCGTCGGAAATACTGCCGACACCGTCGGCGACCAATTTCATTGAATACAAAGGACGGAAATATAAGGATGGAAAGCAAGGAAGATACTGATAAAATACAATTTCGTAAAGATAATTTTAAAGAGTACCTATAAGTAATGGACATTTAATTGTACTTGAGGCTTTAGGCATGATTATTTTTCAATCGTATTTGGGTATCTTATCTGAATTTGATTAACCTAAGCGAATTTTTTTATCTTCCAATAGGGGGGAGGGAGTCGTGGCGTGTATTTATAAATAGAACAAGAATAATAAACATGAGCGAAGATACGAGAACGATATTGAAGAAGTTGATGCGAGATGCTCTGGATGAGAAAGATCGGCAACGTTTGCTGTGTGACCCCAAAGTGGAAGAGCGTATGCGTTCCCAATGGGACGAGGCTGCGGATCGCGTGAATCCCGTGGTGGGGAATCGCATGTGGGAACGAATCATAGCCCGGACAATGGCGACAAACGGTGTCCGTAAACTCTGGGTCTATAAGATTACGGCGATAGCGCCTCCATATTGCTACTTTTAGGTGTAGGAAGCGTAGTTTATTGGTCTCATACGAAAGAAGATCAATATATATATGTAATGGCCTCCGGTGTCCGTTGCATAGAGTCGGTTTCCTTATCGGACGGCACGACCGTGAGAATGGGGCCGAATAGCCAATTGATCTACCCAAAGAGTTTCGATGGCAAGACCCGTGATGTGGAATTAAAAGGGCAAGCCTTCTTCGACGTAGCGAAAGATCGGGAAAGACCATTTACCGTGCATACCAAGAACATGGATGTAACGGCCTTGGGCACGGCCTCGAGGTTTTTAACTATGATTCCGAGAGCAAGTTGGAGACGATCCTGTTAAACGGTAAGGTGAAGATTGGCTTGGGAGGTCCCAATGTGAAGAACAGGCGTGAGGTGATATTGAACCCGAACGAGATGTTGGTTTTCGACAAACAAGCGAATACCGTTAGAGTTAAGACGGTTAATGCCGAGGAGTATTCGGGTTGGCGTAACGGTGTCCTCAGTTTTGAGAACGAACGCTTGAGCATGATCTTACCCGTCTGGAGCCTTGGTTCGGGCGGAAGATAAAGTGCCCGAAGGAGATAGCGGAGAAATATCGGTTTACGTTTAAGGTACGGGATGAGTCCTTGGAGCGAATCCTGTTTATGCTGAGCAATACGTCGCCCATTAAATACAGAGAGAAAGACAATGAATATGAACTATATATAAAGGGAGATAAATGAGTGTCTAACGTTAAATTCTAGGAGATATGCTTGTTAACAGTTCTTGAGTCTAATAAAAAACAGGAGGAAAAACTAGGTTTCTCCTCCTGATCAAATGTTCTTGACGGCAGGCGTTAGGAGTTGAGAGGCCGACACACCTGCTAATTTATTCATCAGAAACATTACAAAGTTATGAAAAAAATCAGAAAAGTAAACCGAGTCATGAAGATAAGTGCGTTGTTATCCTTGGCTTTCGCATGCACTGTATCCGCTTCTACCTATGGACAGAATTATAAGCTTTCCATGAATAAACAGGATTGCAGTATATCGGAAGTGCTAAAAGAAATAGAGAAAAATAGTGAGTACACGTTCTTCTTGAATGATAATCAAGTAAATGTAAATAGGAAAACGAGTGTAAAAGCAAATAATGCTTCGTTAGAGGAGGTCTTAGAGCAAGCCTTGAAAAATACGGGATACCAATATGAGATTGTAGACCGGCAGATTATAATTAAGTCAAAGAGTGTTTCAAGTGTCTCACATCCGAATGCCTTATTCCAGTCTTCGCCACGAAAGATTACCGGGCAAGTAAAAGATGCTTGGGAGAACCCATTATCGGGGCGAATGTTGTCGTTAAAGGCACTACGAACGGAACGATTACGGATATTGATGGAAACTTCAGTCTGGAAGTACCGGACAATGCGATCTTGGTAGTTTCTTTTATTGGTTATACGGATCGTACGGTCGAGGTTGGTAATTCTTCGAAAGTAATGGTCAGCCTGTCCGAGGATACCCAGAAGTTGGATGAGGTTGTGGTCGTAGGTTACGGAACGCAGAAGAAAGTGAATTTAACAGGAGCGATCTCCTCTTTGGATGCGGAGACGTTGGAGAATCGTCCGATCACCAACTCGACCCAAGCGTTGCAAGGTACGCAAGGTGTTTACGTAAATCAAGCGGGTGCTCAGCCGGGAGCGGACGGGGCGACGATTCGTATTCGTGGTCAGGGAACCTTGAACGATAATAACCCATTGATTTTGGTGGATGGTATCGAGTTCCCGTTGGAAGCGGTAAATCCGAATGATATTGAGAGTATTTCCGTATTGAAAGATGCGGCTTCTTCCGCTATCTACGGTTCTCGTGCGGCGAATGGCGTTGTCTTGGTAAAGACAAAGGGGGGAAAGAAAGGTAAGTTTACCGTCGATTATAATAACTATTTCGGCGTGCAGCAGGCTACCTATCTGCCTAACTTCGTATATGATCCGGTCGTGTTTATGGAAATGAGAAACCAAGCGCAACGGAACGAAGGTAAACTAACGGTGGATTATTCTGATGCGTTAATCGAGGAGTACAAACAAGGTATGTTAACAGACCCGATTATGTATCCGCAGAATAATTGGTTGGATATTATGTATAATAATGCCTTTATTATGGAGCATAACATGCGTTTCTCCGGAGGTGATGATAAATATACGTATTCCGTATCTTTAGGCTATGGTGATCAAAATGGAGTATTGCGTGGAACGGATTCCAATAAATATACCTTAGCTGTGAATACGACTGCTCAGGTAAATAGCCGTTTGAAGATCGGCGCTAATATCAATGCGCATTATCAGATCTATAATGAGCCGGTAGCGGGTGTGGCAAACTTAGTGGAGATGACTTATAAAGCGCAGGCTTTCCACCCGACTTATACGGCCGATGGTCGCTATGCGGATACTTTTATCCGTACTCCTGGGCATAATATCTATCGCCATCCGTTGGCGTTGGCCGATGAGGGCGAGAACAAGCATAAGTCCTTGCGTATGTTGGCGAATTTGTCTGCGGAATATAAGCTTCCGTTTGATATCGTTTATAACCTGAATGTCGGTTTAAACAAATATGATTATCTGCAATCTCGTTTTGCGCCTGATGTATACGAATATCAGTTGAAGACCAATGAGGAGAAACGAGTGGTTTATGACGGTCAGAATACACGCCATGCCTATAAAGGTGATAAGAATGACTTGGCAGTTACAGTATTCAATACTTTATCTTGGGGCAAGAAGTTCAATGATGCCCATGACGTAAAAGTATTGGCTGGCTATAGTTTTGAGAGCGATGATAAGACTGAGTTTTCCGCTAAGGTAGAAGGTTTCTTAGGGAACGAGTTGCACGAATTAAACGCAGGTTCTAGTAATCCGAGTGTAGCGGGTACTTCCTCGAGATCAGTCTTGATGTCTTACTTTGGTAGGGTGAATTATGGTTATAAGGATCGTTATTTATTTGAGGGTAACTTTCGTTATGATGGTTCGTCTCGTTTTGCCAAAGGAAATCGTTGGGGTATTTTCCCATCATTCTCTGCCGGATGGCGTTTGAGCGAGGAAGAGTTTATGAAAGATATTCCTTGGATCTACAATCTGAAATTGAGAGCTTCTTGGGGACAATTGGGTAACGAGCGTATCGATTTGTTCCGTTACGTGGACCTAATGAACTTGAAGGTGATAAAAAATGATGGTTCAATTACGGATTATAACTACCCGTTGAATGGAGCGATGCAATCCGGAGCGGCTATTACCGCCTATAACGATCCGAACATCACATGGGAGACAACGACCATGACGAATGTCGGTATTGACGCTAGCTTGTTAAACGGAAACTTAGATTTCTCTTTCGAGTTCTTTGATAAACGTACTTCCGACATCTTGCGAAAGGTTACTTTGCCGGATCAAGTAGGTGGTCTGGATGGCCCGATCCGTAATATCGGCGAGGTGAGCAATAAAGGTTTCGAGTTGAATATGGGGTATCGGAACAATATCGGGGACTTCCGTTACGAGGTAAATGGAAATATGACCTTTATCAAGAATAAGATCGTTAGCTTGAAGGGGCAAACAATCATTGATGGAATGTTTATCTTGGAAGAAGGAAAGCCTATCGATTCTTATTATATGCTTCATGCTATCGGTATTTTCCAATCTGAGGAGGAAATCAAGAATAGTCCGTATCAAACCGCGGCTACTAAACCGGGATATCTGAAGTTTGAGGATACGAATGGAGATGGGAAAATTACCGAAGATGACCGCCAGATACGTGGTGGTGTGATTCCTAAGATAACTTATGGATTCAATATCAACTTAGGATATAAGGATTGGGATCTGGGCGCTTTCTTCCAAGGTGTAACTGATGTCTATACATATGGAGACCGCATTGGTGCTACTCCTTTATGGTTTGGTTGTGGTTTGCCGGAACAATGGTTGACGGATGCTTGGACTCCCGAGCGGGGAACCAGCGCTACATTGCCTATCTTGACTACGTATGAAGGATGCTTGAACGAGAATTTCCGTACAAATGATTTCTGGTTGAGAAATGCCTCTTATTTACGTTTGAAGAACTTGCAACTTTCTTATAACGTACCGGCCTCTTTTTTGAAAAGCGGTGTGGTTAAGAGATTAAAGGTCTTTGTCAATGCGCAAAACTTATTCACGTTCTCTCCGATGAAGGATTTTGATCCGGAGAAGAACTTGAAGGGAAGCAACTGGTATGCCTATCCGTCTGTACGGACTTATACGGCAGGTGTTAATGTCACATTTTAAATAATAAGGAATAATAATATGAGACGTAAAATATATAAGATGATATGTGTCGCTGTCGCTTGTATGAGTTTAACCGCTTGTGATAGCTGGTTGGATGTAGATCCTTCCGATCAATATTCCACGGAAACATTCTGGAAGACAAAAGAGCATGCGAGCGCCGGTATAATGGGATGTTACAACGCATTGAAACCTTGGCGTTCATTGCATACGATGGAATTCGATATGTTGACAGCGAATGCGATGCCTTATAACGAGGCGAATGGTACGCAAGCAATTGGAAAAGGCGAACATTTGTCTACTACGGCTTTAATCGGAAGCTTATGGAAGAACTGTTACGTTGGCATTGGCCGTACGAATACTTTCATCGCTAATGTCGGAGGTGTCGATATGGACGAGTCGGAGAAGGCGAAGATGGTGGGTGAAGCCAAGTTCTTACGAGCTTTCTATTATTTAAGTCTGGTCGATAAATTCGGAGGTGTGCCACTGATTATAGATGCTCCCAATGCGGATGAGCAAGCGAATTACCTCGCAATTCCAAGGAAGAGGTAGTGAATCAGATTGTCAAGGATTTGGAGGAGGCCGCTGCCGTGCTACCGGACACCTATGCTAGCTCAGACTTGGGACGTGCGACAAAAGGTGCTGCGTTAGCGTTAAAAGCCCGTACTTTATTATATAATTCTCGTTGGGCGGAGGCGGCCCAAGCTGCTAAGCAGGTAATGGAGTCTGGCGTTTATCAATTATTCAATGATTATCGTCATTTCTTTAGCGAAGATAATAAATATAATTGTGAGGTAATCTTTGATATAGAAGCGAAATTGCCAGAGTATCCAACGGATTATGATCAGAATATCTGGCGCTTGAATCGTCCGGCTCCCTTGAAGGAACTGGTTGATACATATCTCTGTGTTGACGGGAAGACGATAGAAGAGTCACCACTTATGATCCGACTCGTCCGTATGAGAACAGAGATCCCCGTTTATTGAAATCGATCGTTTGCATCGGTTATCCGTATTTAGGAAAGACGATCACAAAAGAAGATGTGGCGACTACGGGTTTCGGTGTGAAGAAATACACTTCTTATGAGGATGATGTAACGATTCCTTTAGTAGAACGTTCGGCTTTCAATTTCATTTTAATTCGTTATGCGGAAGTTCTGTTGACGTATGCCGAGGCGCAGAATGAGGCGAGTGGTCCTGATCAGTCAGTTTATGATGCCATCAACCAATTGCGTAGGCGTCCGGATATCAATATGCCGGAAGTACCAAAAGGTTTGACGAAAGATCAGATGCGTGAGGTAATCCGCCGTGAACGCCGTATCGAGTTGACCTTTGAAGGACTCTACTATTCGGATATCTTGCGTTGGAAAACCGCCGAGAAAGAGAATAATGGTATGATGCATAATTATGATGGAATAGAAGTCGTGAAACGTTCTTTTAATCCGAAACGAGATTATTTATGGCCGATCCCTTATAACCAAACAGTCTTGAATCCAAATTTGGAGCAAAATCCGAACTGGGACTAAGGCGAGGTATCGTATTTGAAAATAAATCATGAATATAAAACAACTCATTTTAACTACCAGCGGGCTTCTGCTCGCTGGTATCGTTGAGGCTCAGTCGGCTCATCCGAACGTGATTTTGATCTATACGGACGATCATGGATCACTGGACGTGAACTGCTTTGGGGCGAAAGATTTATGTACTCCCCATATGGATGCCTTGGCAAATCAAGGCGTTCGCTTTACCCAGTTTTATGGGGCGGCGGTTAGCTCGGTGTCGAGGGCTTCCTTATTGACGGGACAATTCGCCAAACGTGCGGGACTTACAGTGAATGCGGGAGGGAATAGTTTCTTACCGGTAGAGAAAGAGACTATAGCCGAGCGAATGAAATCGAATGGCTACCGTACCGCCTTGATCGGAAAGTGGCATTTGGGTGACCGTATAGAACAGGGGCCGAACGCACAGGGTTTCGATTACTTTTGGGGAATACGAGGAGGATGTGTGGATAATTATTCCCATTTCTATTATTGGGGTGGCCCGAATCGGCATGATTTGTGGCAGAATGAGAGGGAGATCTATTCTCCGGGCAACTTTTTCGCCGCAGAGAACCTGAAAGAGATCAAGAAATTCGCTACGGAAGATAAAGAGAAACCGTTCTTTATCTATTGGGCGGTAAATATCCCTCATTACCCATTGCAGCCCAGCGAGAAATGGTTGGATTATTATGCGGACCTACCTAATCCCAGAAGAATGTATGCGGCGTTTGTCTCTACTTTCGATGATTATTTAGGGGAGTTACGTACCTTCTTGGCTGCCGAGGGGTTGGCTGATAATACTATCTTGATCTTCCAATCGGATAACGGGCATAGTATGGAGGAACGTACTTTTAGAGGAGGAGGCTATAGCGGTCCTTACCGGGCCGGAAAATTCTCTTTGTTTGAGGGAGGTATCCGGGTTCCGGCTATCATCTGCTGGCCCAAGGAGCTGCCACAAGGTGAGGTACGTGATCAGGTTGCGATGAATATCGATTGGTTTCCTACCTTGGTCGAATTATGCGGTCTTTCAGCGGAAGGGATGGATGTGGATGGAAAGAGCTTACTCCCACTTATCAAAGACGGTTCCAAATCTTCTCCTCATAAGGCACTTCATTTTGATTTTGGGAAGCAATGGGCTGTCCGTTGCGGGGAATGGAAATTAATAGCGAATCCCCATGACGTGACTCCGGAGGGAGAGAAGGTCCTTAATGAGTTGTTCCTTTCCAACTTAGAAAAGGATAACACGGAACATATGAATTTCAAAGATCAATATCCCGAGAAAGTAAAGGAGTTGCAAGCGATGAGAGATGCTTTTGAGCGTTCTTTAGAAAAGTGATAATCCTAGGACTATTCTTGCTTTAAAAAATGTAAAAAGAAAGAACGTCTGATTATGTATGTTTATATTTGTTTAATTAAAAGCCAATATATCAATAAATAATATCATGAAGAATAAACTAATGTTACTGACGGCCGCCTCAGCCTTTTCAATGGCAGGCATAGCTGCTGATTACACGAATATCGTCCTGATTAATTTGGATGATGTGGGGTACGGAGATTTTTCTTTTAATGGGGCTTACGGATATACCACTCCGAATATCGACAAAATGGCGGCGGAAGGCGTTCGTTTTACACACTTCTTGGCGGGACAGCCGATCAGTGGAGCGTCTCGTGCCGGTTTGTTGACCGGTTGCTATCCGAATCGTATCGGTTTTGCCGGCGCTCCGGGACCGGATTCGAACTACGGAATCCATCCGGATGAGATGACGATCGCAGAGGTATTGAAACAGAAAGGATATAGTACCGCTATCTTCGGTAAATGGCATTTAGGTAGCCAAAAGGAATTTCTTCCCTTGCAAAATGGCTTCGATGAGTATTATGGTTTGCCGTATTCTAACGATATGTGGCCATTCCACCCGCAACAAGGTGAGGTCTTTAATTTCCCGGATTTGCCGACTTATGACGGAAACGAGATTATCGGTTATAATACGGACCAAACACGGTTGACTACGGATTATACCACCCGTTCTGTTAATTTCATCAAGAAGAATAAGAATAAGCCTTTCTTCTTGTATCTGGCCCATAATATGCCCCATGTACGTTGGCCGTTTCCGATAAATTCAAGGGAAAGAGCGAGCAGGGTTTATATGGCGACGTGATGATGGAGATCGACTGGAGTGTAGGTGAGATATTCAAGACATTGCGTGAGCTGGGCTTGGAAGATAATACGTTGGTGATCTTGACTTCCGATAATGGTCCTTGGACCAATTACGGGAATCATGCTGGTTCAGCCGGTGGGTTACGTGAGGCAAAGGCTACGACCTTTGATGGTGGTAACCGGGTTCCTTGTATCATGTACTGGAAAGGTAAGACGTTACCGGGCACGACTTGTAATAAGTTAGCTTCTAATATCGACCTTCTTCCTACGTTTGCCGAGATCACGCAGGCCCCGCTGCCTACTCGCAAGATTGATGGCGTTAGTATCTTATCATTGATAGAGGGCAAGAAAGACGCGAATCCTCGTGAATCCTTTGTCTATTATTATAACAAGAATGACTTGGAGGCTGTCACGGACGGTATGTTTAAGCTGGTATTCCCTCATAAATACGTTACTTACGGGGCTTATGAGCCGGGAAACGACGGCCAGCCGGGTAAGTTGACGAATCTGGAGATCATGAAACCTGAGATGTATGACTTGCGTCGTGATCCGGGAGAGCGTTATAACGTGATCACCCAGTATCCTGAGGAAGCCGCGAAGTTGATGAAGATCGCCGACCTGAAACGTCATGAGTTAGGGGATAACCTAACGCGCGTAAAGGGAACGGAGCGTAGGGAACCGGGTCTAGTACAAGGGAAAAAACGTCATGACCTATGAAACAATCGATCATAAGTATCGGAATGACTGCCTGTTGTCTTTCGGGGAACGGGCAGTTCCTCTTTGCCGCCGATAAACCGGCGCAAGAGGAACGTCCCAATATCTTGTTTATCCTTTCGGATGATCATACTTCCCAGTCTTGGGGCATTTACGGGGGGGTGTTGGGTGATTATGCCCAGAACGAGAATATCCGTCGCTTGGCCGCGGAGGGCTGCGTGTTAGATAATTGTTTTTGTACGAACTCGATCTCTTCCCCTAGTCGTGCGGCGATCTTGACCGGAGCTATAGTCACGTGAACGGTGTTTACACGTTAAGTGATTCCTTTGATCCGGAGCAGGATAATATCGCCAAGCAAATGCGGGCGGGAGGCTATCAGACCGCTTTGGTCGGTAAATGGCATCTGAAAACGCAACCGCAAGGTTTCGACTTCTATTCCGTGTTTCATGACCAAGGCGAGTACCGGACCCTACTTTCATAAACTGTACGGACCCTTGGCCGGGTGAGCGTAATTTCGGGGAGCGGGTACGAGGTTTCTCCACGGATATCGTGACGGATAAGGCGATCCGTTGGATGAAAGAGGCCGATAAGGACCGGCCTTTCATGATGTGTTGTCATTTCAAGGCTACACACGAACCTTGGGATTTTCCGGAACGGATGAGGCATTTGTATGACGGCGTTGTTTTCCCGGAACCGGAGAACTTATTTGATTGGGGGCCGGAGACGAATGGACGTACCTTCTCCGGACAGCCTTTGGAGGAGTTGGCTCGTCGTTGGGACGTGGCGTCGCAAGACCCTGATAAATGGTGGTGCCGGTATCCGGAGTTGCCTTTTACGACGAAGGGCATGCATCGATCTGCGCCCGTAGCGCCGCTTACCAGAAATTGGTGTGCGACTATCTGCGTTGCGGGGCTACGATCGACGATAATATCGGGAAGTTATTGAAAGCGCTGGACGATATGGGAATCGCCGATAATACGATCGTGGTGTACGTATCCGACCAAGGTTATTTCTTAGGAGAGCATGGTTTCTTTGATAAGCGTATGATGTATGAGGAGTCTCTACGTATGCCTTTCGTGATCCGTTACCCGAAAGAGATCCCGGCGGGGACCCGCAATAAGGATATGATCTTGAACGTGGATTTTGCCTCTTTGTTGGCGGATTACGCAGGCGTGAAGACCCCGAATGAATCGCAGGGCCATAGTTTTCGCGATAATCTGAAAGGAAATACCCCAAAGGATTGGCGTAAGGAGATGTATTATCGTTATTGGACCCAACATTCGAACCGTCCGGCCCATATGGGTATCCGTAATGAGCGGTATAAACTGATGTTTTTCTATGGCGACCGTCTGAATATGACTGGTTCGGAGGATAAGACCACGACACCAGCATGGGAGTTTTACGACCTTCAATCCGATCCTCGTGAGAATCACAACGCTTACAACGATCCCCAATACGCCAAGATCATCCGGCAAATGAAGGAGGAGATGCTGAAGCTGCGGAAAGATGTTAAGGATGAGGACACGAATACTCCTAGGATGAAGGAGATTATGGAGACCTATTATTGGTAAAAAGAAAGCGGAGGGAGACGTAGCGTGCTGCGTCGCCTATCCTTTGTAATAGAAGTCCACGCTAGCAACCGAGAGGGAGTGTGGTATGTTATAAAGCATGTATTTCTAGAAAGAAGAAGGAATTTGTTCTTTTGTGAAAAAGAAGTCTTATGTTTGTGCACGATATGAAAAACAGGGTTTATATGGCCCCGTTATCAGTAAACAACCAACCTTGACATGAATACAAACAGAGATAAGGCTGTCTCTTTTGGGCGGGACGGCGGAGATGTCCGCCGTCCCGTTTTTGTCAATGAGCCAGAGCCCTACGTGACATCCGTTCCAGCTCCGGGGGAGCCAGAGCGGAATATCGCCCGCTGGCTGTGTGAATAATGACAAGCTGCGTCTCCCCGGATACCTATTTCGTTAACTCATAAGCCTCTATCACGCACTCCAAAGCGCAAGCGTTTGCTGCCGAGCTTTCCTTGTGGAAAGGGCCGTACCAATAACAACCGAAGCTTTTGGATGTGGGGTCATAATCTTTCGTGATGATGGATTCTGCGTTTTTCAAGATGAAATCTTTATAAGCCGGATTCTTTGTCACTTCATACAGGAAGGCTAAATGACGGATGAAGATACCCTTAAATTGGACACCGTCGTTGCTATCATCGATCTCGGGCTTCATTTCACGGAGAATACCCTCATCGGTTACCAATCGCATGGTAATGGTAGCGTCGGCGATCTTTTCCGCTAGCTCCAAGTAAGATTTATCGTTGGTTTGGAGATACATCTCGGCTAAGACGGCGATAGCTACGCCTTGGTTATACGTGTAGTGGGCGTTGCGGTTGGGGGTACAATCGTCTTTCGTGCCATCCTCGATTTGGTAGATGTCCGTATTGATCATGCCGGTTCGCGTATACCAATCCACGTTCTTCTTGAACCAGTCAAGGTACGCCGGATTTTGGGTCGCTTTATATAATCGGATAGCTGTCAGGGAGAACAGGTTGTTCGCTATGGAGTTCTTGTAATGCAAAGGGTTCTTTTTCCAGAAGATGCCACCTCCGCAAGCGTCGCTCCAGCCAGTTGTCATATCATCGAATATGATCTCGGCCATATCTAGGTACTTTTTCTCTCCGGTCAGTTTGGAGGCCTCGATCCATGCCAATGCCCACCAACCCTCGTCATCGTAATAATCGTTGATGAAGTTGTCGCAATAACGGGGAGTACCGGTTGAGTCTACGCCTACTTGGTAATGACGGGCTTTCTCGAATACATCCTCTATGACAGAAGGGATGGCCGGATCTTTGGTTACGGCACCGTAGCGAATGGTGGCGGTTAATACGTTCGCCGAGTTCCACCAGCCTGCTGTTTCCCAGATACCGGTCGTGTCGTTTCTCCAGCTTAGGGAGGTTTGTACGCATTCTCGCATCTTTCCTTCAAAAGGGGAAAGTTTGCTACAGGATAGCATGAAAAATACAAGCAATACGCTTGTCAGGAAATGTTTGTACATACGTATTTATTAAAATAAGATTAGATTAAGCTACAAAGATAAATGATCTTTTTGAACTTTATTTAAACTTTGTACCTTTGTCTGACGGAATCTAAGATACTTCAATATTAATCATAAAAGAAAAACACGGTAAGATGAAAAAGCAAATCTTATTTATTTGTTGTGCGGTAATCGCATACTGCCTGAGCGCCTGTAATACGGCACCTCAGCAAGCGCCTTTGAAAGAGAAGAATCTGCCAAAGCATGTAATCTTGATTGGTTTTGACGGCTTGAGCGCCATTGCTTGAATAATGGGGCGGATATGCTACTTTCCGTAAGATGATGGTGGAAGGCGCCTCCACGTTAGAGAATCGTTCGATCCTGCCTTCGTCGAGTGCTTGTAATTGGGCTTCCATGTTTATGGGAGCGGGACCGGAGTTGCACGGATATACGGAGTGGGGATCTCGTACGCCGGAGCTTCCTTCGCGTGTCGTGAATAGCGACAACCGTTTCCCGAATATCTTCGGCCTGTACCGGGATAAGGCTCCCGAGGCCGAGATCGGCTATATCTATGAGTGGGAAGGCATGAATTATCTGGTGGATACCTTGGCCATGAGCTCCGTAAGCATGCCCCGATGTCGGCTGAGAACCCGAACGGATGTACCCCGGTAGCCGTTCAGTATATCAAGGAGAAGAAGCCGAACCTTTGTGCGATCATATACGATCAGCCGGATGGTACCGGACATGGCAAGGGATGGAGTTCCCCGGAGTATTTCGCGATGGTAAATCATTTGGACAGTTGCTTGACGCAAGTGATGGACGCTGTTCGTGAGGCGGGTATCATGGATGATACGGTGGTTATACTGACGGCCGACCACGGCGGTATCAAGACCGGTCACGGTGGCAAGACGATGAACGAGATGCAAACCCCGATCGTTTTCTATGGAAAGAACGTAAAGAAAGGCTTCAAGATCCCGGAGAGTACGATGGTATATGATATCGCCGGTACGATCGCCTATCTGTTGGACGTACCGCTGCCGCAAGTGTGGATCGCCCGTCCGATACTTTCAGCTTTCGTTGGTAGCGGTCAGATGGACTGATATTTATAGGTGAAAAAGGAATTAAATGCTTTCCGTATACACGTAAAGGCATTATCTTTGTTTTCAATTAATATAAAACTAAGCAGATATGAACACCAAGGTACCGCTCCGTAAACTCCCGATAGGCATCCAGAGCTTTGAAAAACTCCGTCAGGAGGGATATGTCTACGTGGACAAGACAGCTCTTGTCTACCAGCTTGCCGTTCTTGGCAACCCCTGTTTCCTCAGTCGTCCGCGCCGTTTCGGTAAGAGTCTGTTGCTATCCACCTTCGAGGCCTACTTTCAGGGCAAGCGCGAGCTCTTCCACGGTCTCGCCATCGAGGAGCTGGAGGAGGAGTGGACGGTACGCCCCGTGCTTCACCTCAGCCTCAACGCGGAGAAATACGACAGCGTGGATGTGCTCCGCAACCTGCTTGAGACCCAGCTCGGCGTATGGGAAGAGCTTTACGGCAGCAAGGCCCGTGCGAATCCCAGCCTCTCCGTCCGTTTCATGAGTGTCATCCGCCGCGCCTGCGAGGTGAGTGGCCAGCGTGTCGCCGTCCTTATCGACGAGTACGACAAGCCCCTGCTTCGCAACTTCCACGACACGAAATTGCAGGATGAGTTCCGCGAGCTGCTTACCGCTTTCTACACGGTGCTAAAGGATGCCGATCCCTATCTGCAGTTCGTCCTCATCACCGGGGTGACGAAGTTCGCGCAGATGGGTATCTTCAGCACCTTGAACCAGCTACAGGACATCAGTTACACGCTGGACTATAACACGCTGTGTGGACTGACCCACGATGAGATCACCGCGAGCTTCGGCCTCGAGATAAACGCCATGGCGGAGAAGCAGAAGGATACGCCCGCCGGTGTGATGGAGCGCATGACCCGGAAGTACGACGGTTACCGCTTCACCGGCGACGAGGAGTTCACCCCGATGTTCAACCCCTTCAGCGTGCTCAACGCCTTCCAGCAGCGTACCTTCGGCAACTTTTGGTTCAGCAGCGGCACGCCCACCTTCCTCGTGGACATGCTGCGGCAGACGGATTTCGACTTGCGTGAGATGGATAACTTAGAGGTGTTGGAATCCTCGCTGACGGATGACCGGGCGAACATCGACAATCCCATCCCGATGGTCTACCAGAGCGGATACTTGACGATCAAGGCGTACGACCCCGAGTTCCAGCTCTACACGCTCGGTTTCCCCAACGAGGAGGTGAAGTACGGCTTCTTGAACTTCGCCGCGCCTTTCTATACGCCCCTGTCGGAGAATGAATCGGGTTTCTTCATCGGCAAGTTCGTCCAAGAGCTGCGGACGGGCGACATAGACGCTTTCCTCACCCGCCTCCGCGCCTTCTTCGCGGGTATTCCTTACCAGCTGAACGCGAAGGAGGAGCGTCATTACCAGACCATTTTCTACATCGTCTTCAGTCTTCTGGGGCAATACACGCGGGCCGAGGTGGCGAGCGTCCGTGGCCGGGCGGATGCCGTGGTGAAGACGGCGGACATCATCTACGTCTTTGAGTTCAAGCTGGATGGTACGGTAGAGGAGGCGCTGCGGCAGATAGATGACCGCGGATATCTCATCCCTTACACCGCGGACGGCCGTTGGCTGGTGAAGGTGGCGGTAAGCTTCGACCAAGAGACGAGGAACTTGGGGGAGTGGCGTGTGGAGAGGGAGGAGATCAAGTAATTGTAGTCGCCGCCGTCAGTATAAAACAGAGAGAGGCAAGGTGGCCTTGCCTCGTGAGGATTACCTTGTCAGCGCCACCTTGGCTGTCGTGCCGTTGGATAGCTTCACGACGTAGAAGCCGGCAGGCAGGCCGTGCAGGTGGTTGCTACCGGCGGGGAGGGGAGAATGGCGGATCAGCTTTCCGGCCATTGTCGTTATCGATACGTCAAGCGGGGCGGAGGTGTTGATGTAGAGTATGCCGCCGGAGGAGCGGATACGGCTCTTGTTGTCGGTGATCCGGGCGGTGGATACGATGATATCCTCTATCGTGATCCGGATATCTTCGTAGACGGCTATCGTGTAGCTGCCGTCTCGGTTGGGGGTGATCGTCCGGCCGTTCGCCTTTACCACGGGGGTAGACTGGCTGTAGGCCGAGTCTAGCTCAATGTAGAGGAAGAATTGATTACCCTCCTCATAGTAATAGGTACCGGGAGAGGGGGTGAGGGTCGCGTTTGCGGTCTCGGGGATTACGACCGTGTATACCGGAGGCGACGGAGTGGCAAGGCTGAACGTGCCTGCGCTCTCGTGTCCCGCATGGTCCGTCACCTTGTAGGTATGGAGGCCCTCGCTTCCGGAACCATCATAGCGGTCGGAGGTGAGCTGCACGGAAGCACCGTCGATGAGGACGGAAGCTACGCCGCTGCCCTTGCCATCGGTGGCGGTGAGCGTATAGCCGAGGTTATTGGTGGAAACGGTTACGGTAGGGGCGTTGAGGTCGAGGCGGATATCCGTGGCCTTATGCTCGTACTCTTGCGTATACGGGTCGTCACGCTTGAGCAGGTAGGTCACGTCGAAGGTTCCCTCTTGGCTGAAGGTGAAGGAGGCGGCGAAGTCTTCGCCGGAAGCGATTAGCCCGCTAATCGCCTTAGTTTGTACACCAGTCTCTTCCGCTTCTTTCAGCTTGATGGTGAAACCGGGAGGAGCGGAGAAGATAATGGCCCCGGCATACCATTCCCCCTTCTGATCGCCACCAAGTTCTACACGGGCCTCTCCCGATAGCTTGTCGATATAGGTACATGGGATATCCGGTTTGAGTTCCAGCTCATAGTTGGACGCTATGAACTCGCCGTTATCTATTGGCGTGAGATCTCCCGGAATGATAAGGTTGGTTGGGAAATGGGAGTCCACGGCCAGTTGCCCGGAGAAGGATGCTATTTCTCCTTTGGCTTCTCCGCTTGTGTCATATTTCGGGGCCTCGCCTTTATACAGTATTTGGTCGGCCCGTGGGGTGACGGTGAGCGTTCTCGGGTGGATGATTACTGGGATATCTACGCTCTCTGTATCCATGCACTCGGCATGGCTGATGTCGATACGTATTATAGCCCCGGATGCCTCGGTCGCCTTGTCGGGGGAACCGCCTAGCTTGTTATTGCCATCTATGCTCAATCCGTATTTCTCATCGATGGTATTGAAGACATAGCCGGACTTATCGCCGTAGGTATCGGGAGCGAGGAGCTCGAGCAGGTCATAAAGCTCATCCGGCTCCAGCGGCGTGGCGTACGTCCCTTCCAGCGTGGCCGGGGAGATGTTGGTCTTGATCAGGTTCTTTGTCCAATAGGCGAAGAGCATTGTAGGCCCGGTGATATGGGTTATCTTTTGCCCGCCTTCACTTCTGTTGTACCAGCCTTCTAGGGTATAGTATTTCCGATTGAACAGATCGGTCGGCAATGGATCCACTATAGATAGATATCTTGTTTTAATAGTGGGGGGCCGCTGATGGGATAGGTATAATTGACATCAAAGTCCACTTTGTACTTACATCGTCACCTAAGTTAGCTGGAATTTGGGTATTGTCACTCTTGAAAAGCCCATGGTTCACTAGGTTTCCATTGCCACCGACGGTTCCACTATCTCCATTATAGATCGTCCCTTTATTGGTTAGGGTTACGCCATCTGCGATCGTCAATGTCTGTTTGTTTCTTATAGTGAGCGTATAGCCGGGCGGTATCTCGTAATTCCGGTCGATGGTATAGTGGGTAATGTCGACGTTGTTGCCATCTACCATGTTACCCACGATGTTACCCTCAATGCTACCAATAGATTGATTTAGAAATATGATAGCGCTATTACTACCGGAGGGGGATAAGATGATGCGTTTATAGCTTCGCCTCCATCTTTATTCTTTATAGCGGAGATGATCCCCCCGTTTATCGTGACTGTTTCCCCTACTTTTCCTTCCCCCGCACCCATACCGCTATATCCGGTGGCATTTACGATTCCCCCGTTGATCTCTATCGTTCCGGAAACTTTGTGATAAGTAGAGCCAGTCCCCGATACCCCGATACCCGGCCCGGATTTACCCCCTGTGGCGGTGATATTCCCGTTATTGATCCGGACGGTTCCACCATTGGAATTAGAACTTGTTCCGATACCGGCTCCATATCCATTCCCATAGGCAATGATAGTGCCGTCATCTATCGTGATGGTTCCTTTCGCATCTTTACTGTATCGTGAGCCTATTCCGGCGGCTTCAATTCCTCCTTTGGCCGTTAGTTTTCCTTTACCTTTTATTATAAGCTCGGTACCATCGCCTGTAGGCGCGCAAATGGCGGGTAGGTCATGGCCACCTGCCAAGCTGTTATCTCCGACTAGGATCAATTCTACTCTCTGGGCTTCATTGGCGTATAAGGCGCAATAAGGTGCGTCTTCTGGGAAATTCTTGGTATTTACCTTGTCCAGCGTGATCTTTACCTGTATGCCTCTGGCGACCATGATAACGGCTTTCGCTTTATTCTGGGCTGTTGTGCCGTATCCGGTTTCTTGTGTTGGCACTCCTTGGTTTTCGATATCATACGTACCGTGAATATAATATTCTCTATTGTTTTCATCAATGGTAATTCCCCCTTTATAGCTATCGTTACTAAGATCTATATCTATTATGCTTGTCCCTTGCCCCCATGCCGATACGAGTGAAAGGAATAGTAAGATGCTTGTTATTAGATACTTATTTTTCATGTTCGATAAAGATTGATATTTGTGAGTATTCTTGTCGTATTAACATATTTTAGGCGGGTCGACTCGCTTAGTAGGCGAGGCCGTATAGCCGCGTAAGGCGATGTCCTCGTTTCGTAACGTACCCGTGATGCGCAGCTTACCGGTGTAGTCGCCTTGTTTCTCTGTGAGAGCGTTGTCGTACAGGTCAACGCTTAGGATGATTTGTTCTTCCATGATGTTCATATTTAGTTGCCGCTAAGATATGGGAGGGGGCGGGTTTCCCGCATGACAATCCGTCCGAATCTATTAGGACAAATTGTAATTAGCTGATTTTATTGATAGGACAGATCGTAATTCACACGCAAAAAGGTAAAAATGTCTCTTTTCTATCAAAAAGCGGTAGGCCTTGATAAAAAAGCGATATATTTGGGGCATGGACAACCTGACAGTTTATATGATCTCTATCATGGTATTGGCACCCGTCTATTCCGCCGTGTCTTGCGGGATGGTGGTGGGGCTTTCCTTGCAGGATTGCCTGTCTCGGGAGGAGCGGGACTTGAAGAGGATATTGCTGGTTTACCTATCCGTCTCGGCTACCGGGTGGCTGGTCACATTTTGCTATCAGTTTTATCCCTCGTTGTTTGTCCAGCTCAACGTGGTTTGCCTGCTTTGTTTCGTCTTGCCGTCTATCTTCTTCTACCGGATCGTCCGTTTCCTCACGAGGCTGGGCGAGCCGGAGGAATTCCCGCCTCTCCATTATCTCGTACCCGGGCTGCTGGCGCTGGCGATGTTGGTCTGGTCGTGCTTCGTGCCTTTCGACGTGCGGCTGGAGATCGTGAGGGGGAAAGCGGAGGTGATTCCCGCGGGGTACGAGTGGTATACCCGCTTTTTTACCCTCAAGCCCCTGCTGAGGGTTGTTTTCGGCCTCTTGTATTATATCCTTACGCTGGCGTTGCTGGTATCTTATTATAAGAGGGCGAGAGGGAAGGATACGCTGGTTCGCGGGCCGGCGTGCTGGGTGATCTTCCTAGTAGGTGTGTCCATCGCCTCGCTGCTCTCATCGGTCCTGCCTACGTTCATGCCACGGAGCCGGTTCTACCATTCTATTTGGACGGCGGCCGTGTCTTGTGGTATCGCCCTCCAGCACGTTTTGCTATCGTACCATGTCATACGGCGGGAATACTGCCTCTACGTCTTGCGCCGGGAATCCCCGCCTTCTTCCTCCGGGGAAACGGATGCGGGAGACGTGCGCCTACGCCGTAGCCATTCCGGGAAATTGACCCAGAGACGTTTCGAGCGTTTTTTCCGGGAACACAAGCCTTTTTTGAGGCCGGGCTATAAGATGACGGATCTGGTGGAGGACTTGGACGTGAACCGCACGGTGCTATCCGCCTTTATCAACCAGACGTATGGCATGAACTTCAATCGTTACCTGAACCGTTTCCGCCTGAGGGAGTTGGATAGGCTCCGCTTGCGTCCCGCCAACCAAGGTAAGAGCGTGAGCTCGCTGATCGGGCAGGTAGGTTTCAAGGATTTCCGTACCTATTCCCGTGCCGTCGCCACCGAGCGGGAGGCGGCTGCCGGGGAGCGGGAGACTAAGGAGGAAGGAGGTACGGCATGATGAGCCTTGGCCTTATGGAGGCTTTCGCTTTCAGCCTTCCCATCGTCTGCGCCATGGTATGTATGGTCATGATGTCGCTGGACGCCTGCCGGTACGGAAGGGGCGGGCAGGAAAGGCGGTTGAGGGCGCTCTTGGCGCTGACTTACTTGGTGACGTCGCTGGGTTGGCTCGGTTGGTGCTTTATTCGGTCGCCCCGTGCGCTTTCTCGTATTACCATCCCGTTTTCTTATTGACGCTGATGCTGGATCAGGTGATGTTTTTCTGGGTGGTATCCATGATAACGGATACCGGCGAGCGGCGGAGGCTGAATCGATGGCACTGGGTGGTGCCTGTCTTCCTTATGGGGGCCTTGTTCGAGGGCGGTATACTGGTAAGTCTCGTGTTTTTTATCTACAATACGCTTTACCCGGCGCTAAACCTCCGGAACATATATCGTTACAGGCGGTTCATCGTAGATTACTCGTCGGAGCGCAGCGTATCTCCTTGGATTGGCTGGCGGCCGTGCAAGTTTTTATCTTGGTTTGCGTACCGTTCGCTGGCGGGATTGTTGCTCGATATGGAGACTTCTCCTCTTCCTATTTCGTGTGGCTGGGGGTGTTGCCAACGTTCGTGTTTTATATGATGCTCTGTTATAACATGCTCGACAAGAATTATCTCATCGTCCAGCCCGAGGCGTTGAAGACGGAGGATATGCCTCCCGATCTCCCGGCCCTAGACCGTAAACGCCTAGAACGCTACCTGCGTGAGAAGAAACCTTATCTGGACCCCAAGTTGCGGATCACCGACCTCGCCGCCGGGCTAAGTACCAACCGTAGCTACCTGTCGGCTTTTATCAACAAGGAGTATGGCATGAATTTCTGCCGCTTGATAAACCGTTGCCGTCTGATGGCTCTCGACCGCTTGCGGGTATCTCCCGCGAATGCAGGCAAGACTAATATGGAACTGGTACTTATGGCAGGCTTCAGTGGTTACCGGAATTATCTTCGGGTGAAAAAAGAGGAGGATAGGCTGGCGTTATTGAAAGTATTCGAGCGATAACCCCGATTTGGCAAACCGAGGTGAGGTGTTTTTTGAGGCATAAACGTTATCTTTGTCACGCATTTTAAATATATAAACCATGAAGAATTTCTTTTATACTTTTGCTTTTATCCTTTGCGCCTTGATGACGTTACAGGCGGAGACGATGGTGGTGGCCACCTATAACTTGCGAAACGCCAACGGCGGCGATTCCACGAACGGTAACGGTTGGGGACAACGTTATCCTTACATCGCCCAGATCGTACAGTTTCACGGGTTCGATATCTTTGGTACCCAAGAGGGCAAATATCCGCAATTGCAGGACTTAAAGCAAGCCATGCCCGGATATGATTATATCGGCGTGGGACGTGATGATGGTAAGCAGGCGGGAGAGCATTCGGCTATCTTTTACCGCACGGACAAGTTCGAGGTCTTGGCGCATGGCGATTTCTGGCTATCCGAGATCACCGACCGTCCGAACAAAGGCTGGGACGCGTTCTGCCCCGTATCTGTACGTGGGGCGAGTTTCGGGACAAACAGACCGGCTTCACTTTCTTGTTCTTCAACCTTCATATGGATCATGTCGGCGTACAAGCCCGTGCCGAGAGCGCTAAGTTGATCTTGAAGAAGATCAAGGAATTCCCGAAGAGACTTCCCGCTATCCTGACCGGAGATTTCAATGTTGATCAAACAAGTGAGTCGTATAAGTTGTTAGATGGTTCCGGTATCATGCGTGACTCTTATGAGATCGCAGATTTCCGCTATGTCCCGAATGGTACCTTCAACGGTTTCCATCCGGACCGCAAGACCGATAGCCGTATCGACCATCTTTTCTTGACCAAGGAGTTTGAGGTGAAGAAGTATGGAATCTTAACGGATACCTATCGCTCCGAGGTGAAAGAAAGCGCCCAGAAGGAGCAAAACGGTAATTTCCCGAAAGAGGTGTCATTGAGCAAATACGAGGCCCGCACTCCTTCCGACCACTTTCCCGTAATGATCGTTGTGGAAGTAAAAGACTGAGGTTTTAGAAAAATTGGTTATTATTAACCCCGTAATCTTTATCAAATTGTTAGATCCTGTTATATAATCAGAATATTGACTAAAACGATCTAAACAAATTTGGTATGATACGTAAATTATTGATTCGTGATTTGACTCTTCGCGATGGTCAGCAATCGGCATTCGCTACAAGAATGTCTCAAGCGCAAATAGACCGTGTACTTCCTTACTACAAAGACGCAGGCTT
>ENA-OQCK01000240-OQCK01000240.1-human-gut-metagenome-genome-assembly--contig:-NODE-240-length-32707-cov-2.855586_pt1 | contig 32707 bp, 33 predicted proteins | sample MGYA00242498_ERZ504578 | MGnify/ENA primary metagenome ERZ504578 (study PRJEB26092, sample SAMD00036229) | human gut metagenome | host: Homo sapiens | study: EMG produced TPA metagenomics assembly of...
AGTCGCTCTCCATGGCGGAGAGACGGTTGAAGATAAGCTCAAGGACGGTAAGGCTGTCGCGGACCTCGAGGCGGGACAGCTGCATACGGCCGTCAGGGAATATTCCGGCACCCTTGCCCGCGACCATAGAGTCGATAAACTCGCCGAACTTCAACAGAAAATTTGTGCCGTCAGACTGGTCTTTGCGAAGGAACATATCCTCCATTCCTTCAACGTAACCGGCTTTGTCCGCGTAACCGGCCTTTATCTTCTGACCATTTACCAATAGATAGTTCTCAATATATGAAAGCAACTCAAGCAAATCATAGTTACGGTGTTTGTGACCGACTCCACCACCAGAGCCATAAACGCGGGACATAAAATCTGCCAAAAAATAAGCAATGGCATCCACAGATGTTGTTGACCATTTTTCTGAATACGGATTTTGAACAGGAAACAGTGCCCCCCCGGATAACGATAGATGGGGAAATTCAGCAAGCCGAGGGGGCACTGTAAAAGAACCGACTTCAGGTACGGTAATGTTGAGAACGTCTGTAGGGACATCGGTTCGGGGAAGATTTAGTAATGGACGAGCGTCGGCATACTTGAATGTGAACGTATAATTGCTTGGAAGTTCGCGGTCTGTATAGCTGACATTGCTGTCTGTTACAACTATCCGGCGCAAATAATTACCGGCGTACAGATACTTGCCATTTGACGGGAAGAAATCAAGCAGCCATTTGCGCTCATCTCCATTCAGGTAACCAGTATTTTTTTGAAACTTCCTCTCCGTGTCTACACGGTATTCTGAAAAAATTTCGTCAATTTCAGCAATATTATGCGTGTGTTCGCCATTGAATACAGTGTTACCATATGCTCGGAATGTATCGACACCTCCCAAAGAGTTTTCAAACAATATCCACTGTTCCTGCTCCGACTTCATGTTCTCAGCATAATACCGTTGGATATATGTGAGGCGTTGTCCGGATGTGCCCTCAACCCATACATCGTAATATGCAGGTAATTTATGTTCCAGCCATCCCGCAACGACAGAGTATTGTAGAGGCATGGTATAAGCTATACCTGGCATCAATTCTGTAACAGTATAATCAGTCTGAGATTTAACAGTACCAGACTCATCAGTAAAGTATGCGCGGAGTTTGACTGTACCGGCAACCACAGCATAGTAGGTCAGGAACTCCGGAGAATAATAAGTGACCGGCTTTACATTCGGCTGCCAGGTGAGGAAATTCTGTGTCAGGAAATTGGTGGCGGAGTCAGTCAAGCGGTCCACTCCAGAGCGGATAACGCGAAAGGTGATTTCAGTGGAGTCGATGACTGCTGTGAAATCGGCAACCAGGTTGGTTTGCTGATATACCTCTCCGATGTCTTTCAAGCTGTATGACAGAAACGAGTGTACAATTTCATGTATATCTATCTCCATCACTCCGTTTTCGTCAGGAGCATATACCTGAGACACCAGTTCTTTGTCGCCGGCCTTCAGAGTGAATGTCGTCTGCCGGGAAGAGCCGATGATGAAATTCTTCAGGTTCATCGAGAGCGACAGCATGTCGGGCTGTTGGATGATATTCATTTTACATTCTGTTTTTGGTGCGAATTTATGTGGATTGATTGCATGCAGAAAGGACAACGCATCATCAACCGCCTTAATCTGTAATCAATTGGGGAGTCATGTAAACGGACACTCTTCTATAACAGATTTCACCTTCTCCCCGGCGTGGATAATACATATAGCTGTAGTAGTCCGTCCGCTTGTGGTACTGTCCGCCTGCGGCATACTGTTTCTCGGTGGGCGGTGCAAGATAAACGATGGTCATGTCCACCAACGCGCCCGCCTCGAAGCCTGCTGCTGTCCATTCGTCTTCCGTCATTTCGGATAGCGTACAGTTTACCTTCCACTTGTAGGCAGGCATCTTCATCCGTTCGCTCTCGTCCATGGCCATGGTTACGGCTCCTGGAGCTGCGTAGTGAGCAACGTTGTATCCATTGGCATATTGTTGCTCCGAGAGTGTACTTCAGCACGTCGATGAGGTATTCCGAACCGCCCAGTGCCACTTTCCGGTAGACGGGGAGGGCTTGCTTCATTGTGTTCGTCATCAGTAGCGGAACTGTTACCTTGTGCAGGGCATTGCGCAGCAAGGTGTCGAAGTCTCGCCAGAATTTTTCATAGATACCGATAGGGCCGTTGTACAGAAGGGAGTAGCCACGCGCGGCATCGTGGTTTGCCCCGACGGGCAGTCCGGTACTGTTACTCAAGCGAAAGCCAGCATGGGATTCTGGTCATGGGAGGTTTCGGTCAGGTAGGGATCGCTTGTCATTTCCTCACTTTCCTCACTTTTCGTACTTTCGTCCGCTACCCGGATAGTACTGTTGAGCATCCTTCCTTCTCCGATATAGGGGGCAGTTACGGAATTCCCGTATTCTCTTCCGTTGATAGTGCCCTGCACGAAAAACATTAGGCTGTCGAAACAGAACTGACTGTCGGGCACCTCCACTTCATAGTCATCCAGTCCTTCTTCTCCGGCATAGAACGGCAGGTTTCCATCGGACACTACCCTGATAACGCCCTCCCTGCCATAGCCCATCCTTACGTATCTGCCGGATGCCATGTCATAGTAGGCCGTGGGGTATTTGCGCTCCAGCTCGGTGGTGCTGTCAAGAGTGCTTCCATTGCTGAGGGAGCTCTTTGACGATAGCTTCAGCTGACGGGCTGTCTCGTAATTGATTTCCGGTTGTCCGGCCAGACAAGCCGTCAAGTCTGTCGGGTTGCGTGCGGCTATCATGTCTTTGAAAAACTCTATGCGGACGGTCTTGGCCACTTCGTCTGGAACAAACTCGCAACAGAACTTCTTGCGGAAGACTTCGAGCAGGGTGGAGCATAGGCAGTCGGGCACCAGGTGGGCCAGCAGGATGGTGCCGTTCACCAGCGCATCGGCAGTATTGTTGATGAACACCATGCTTTTGAAAGGCTCGGTCTCGGTGAAAAAATTCGGTTGCAAGGTATAGCCGAAATAGGAGAAGATACGTTCCAGTAGGTAGGTGGCACGGATGAAGGGCGTAATGTAGTAACCGGGATCAAGTGTGATTATACGGCTGTCCACCTTCTCTGTACGGGCATATGAGTTGTATAAGCCTTGTTTCCTTGTGACTCTGGGACGGACCTGCATCGGCCTTCCATTCTCGTCCATTACGCAGGTGACGTTCACTCCGCGTTTTTCCCCGTCCAGCTCGATGATGACGGGGAAGAGGGTGAAATGCGGATTGGTGTTGTCGAGCAACGAACGGCACCAGTTGATACCTTGCTCTACGGTTTCTACTCCGGGTACGGTCTCGCTGCCGAAAACGGCCGGTACGGCAACTTTCTCGATGCGCGAAAGGAAACTGCCCTCGTTCATGTAGAATGTCGTCGTTATCTTCTCTTTCCGCTTGGCACCGAGTATGGCTTGCCGGGCGGTCACACAGTAGTCACCGTCTCGGATGCTGCATGTGATGTCTGTCTGCGGCTTTTTACGGTTGGCCACCATATCGGGGTAACCGGTCAGTTCCCGGTTCAGGTCTGTATCCGGGAGATCCACCGGAAGTGACTGCTCACCATAATCATTGAAGAACAGATTCGGACGTTCGATTTCAATTTGCGTGTCAGGTGCCAGTTGATAGGCTTTTCCTGAAGAATGTACTATTTTCATGATGAAATGTTATTTGCTTCCTATTTTACGCGAACGGTTCCGCAATTCCTGCTTGCGTTCAAGTTCAGATAGAGTGACGGATGCTGGGATGCCTTCTTCATCAATACGGATGATTGCATTGGCCAGGCGCTCCATCAGTCTTGGAGGCAGAGAGGTTCCTGATGGCGCAGGCGGTACCGGCACTGCAGATTTCTGGGCATCAATGGAGCCACCGGATGAATAACCGGCCATTCGAGCACGGATTGCCTGGTTAAGGTCAAGTGTCCTTATGGTACCGGCCTGCTGGGACTTGTCCAGTATGTCAAGTATCGGTGCGACGGTAGGGTTGCTTACAGCTGCATTGCTGGCCACCCATTCTTTGGATTGTCCGGAAGGCCCTTCACCTACTATGACAGTAGGACGGTCAATGAATCCCCGTGCATCAGGGTCGTAGTCGCATCGGGAAAGAGCTTTCCATCCTGGGCGCGCCGGACATCAATCTTGCCTCCGGACTGGCGACCGGTGGCAACGCGTGCGCCGGTACCGGAACTGCCGGAATTACTGCCGGAAAGAGTCATATTTTTGATTTTATCCCGTTCAGCTTTGGCACTGGCCAATTGTGCGGCTCCGGTCACGCCCATAAGGCTGCTGCGATTGAACCCGCAATCGGTCCCAAATCTGCATATGCTTTCATGATTGATACAGCTGTATCTGCGATGATTTGTGATGCCTTGATTGCAAAATTCACGTCCGCATATTTTTTCTGTATATCAAGCTTTCTCTGGGCCTTTTCGTTTTCCAGACGTTCCACTTCTTCCGTATTACCTTGGGCTGCCTCAATTTCCGCATCATATTTTGCATCGACCTGGTCCATTTCCGCTTGCTGCAATGCTTGAATGGCCCCGGAAAACAGACTGGAATAATAGTCAAACTGCTTTTTATAACTGTCCCGTTTGAGGTTCTGGACGGCTTGCTCATATTGTTCTTCAGTCAGAAATTGCTGTTCACGTGCGAGCCTGAGCTGTTCCAGTTCCGCATTGAACCGTTCCTGCTGTGTAGACAAGCCATACTGGTCACGGATGGACTGGATGCGTTGTTGATGTTCGGATTCAAGTTGTTCCTTAGCTCTAAGGTAGGCACTGTCCAATTCTGTCGTATCAAGATTGTTTTTCTCAGCCATTTCCTTACGCGCCTGGTAGGATGCCTCAAGAACCTTGAGTTGCGCGGCATAGTCTTCATCAACTGTAGTAACCTTGAACTCTGATTTGAAGTCCTTGACAAGTGTATTCAGCTTTTCCTGCAGTGAAGCACGCTTGGCATTCGCCGCCTTCTCCGCATCAATGACACGTTGATTGGACTTCCGGACGAGATTTTCCTTGGTTTCTGCATTGGAAATGGCCATGGATATGGCGTCCTCATAATAAGACTGTTCTATGATGAGCCTATTTTCCGCATACGATTTTTCAAGTTCGAGTACCAGCATTTCATGTTGTTCCTTACTCATTTTTCCTGATGCCAGAAAAGCTGAAAGAGCGGCAAACGATTCATTATACCATTTCTGTTGGGATTGCAGTTCTTCCTCCCTTAATGCTTCAAGAGACTTGGCGGCTTCCTGCTCCGTAGAGACTTTTGCTTTCTGCTCTTTTTCTGCAGCCGACTTTGCTTCTTTGGCAGCCTTTTCAGCCTTCTTCCTGGTCGCGTCAGAGTCCTCTGCCGGGAAACGTTTGTTGTATATTTCCTGGGCTATTTCTACATACTCACCGGCTGCGTCCTTGTTGTTCTTTATCCAAGCTTGCAACTGAACCTTCTCCATCTTGTTGAAGTTCTGGCGTGCTTCTGCAAGCTTCTGCTGGTTCTTGAAGGTTTCTTCAATAGTCTGGCCGTTCAGTTGTTTCAATTTCTCTTCGGCACCCAGAATGAGGTCACCATACTTTTTTATATCCTGCTCTATCTGTGGAAGAGCTTCAGTATTGATGTATGCTGTCGGTGCCGCAAACATGCCGTTGCTCTGGAAAACAGTCCTTCCACCTTGTTTCTGCTGTTCCAACAGATTCTTATATGCCTGGCGGTATTCTTCCAATTGCTCTGTTGTTTCCCGGATGGCTTTCTGATTCTCAAACTTTAGCAGCGCCCTTTGTTTCTTAAGGAATTCCTCCACCTTTTCGCCTGAAATTTCGATGGCATTCCCGTACTGGTCGAATGCTGTCGCTGCGCCAGGTACCATGTTCCTTATCTGGGCTATGACATTGGCCAACTCTTTCTGTTCTTCGGCTGAACGTGAGGACTTGCCTGTCAGTTCCTCGTACCGGTTCAACAGTCCCGGCAATGCGCTCTCAAGCTGCACCATCTTGTCGAAATGGTTCTCGTAAGTTTCCGTATAAGTGGTGAACATTTCCCCAAGTTTAGTGAAGAATCCATTGGCATACTTCAACATGGATTTCCAGAACGGCTCCAGCTTTTTCCCCACTTTATTGAAAAAGGCATCCATTGTGTCTCCAAGGTTGGACTGGATTCCTTCAAGTTCCTGCATCTGCACGGCCATGGAACCGGCAATGCCGTCTACACGACCGAGAGAAAGAAGATAATCTTTGATGGCATCCTCAGAATTGCGCACTTCGGTAGTCACTCCTCGGAAAGAGAACTTTGTAGTCTCCCCGGATTTGGAAGCCTTGATACCGAACTCCTTCAGACGTTCGTTCTCCCCGGTCATCGCATCAAGTATAGCCTCAATGAGCTGATCGACGGACTTTCCTTGGGAAGCGGCAAGGTCTCCCATGTTGACAAGCTCCTGGCTGGTAGCTTGACCCCACGATTAACCAACTTGATATATGCTTCAGTCCATTCCTGCAAGGACGATGGGGTGTCTGCTGCCAATTGCTGAAGCATCTTCATGGCATCATTGGCCTTCTTCTGCGACTGGAAAGTATTCCGAAGGACCGCCTCGTATTTGGCGAATTCCTTGCGTGTCTCGTATGCCTGGTTATGGACATCCTTAAGCCATCCGACAACCTTAACGGCAATGAAAGCCTTGGCTGCCATTTTTAACTTGGACATCCAATTCACGCTGTTGCCGAACTCATTGTTCATGTTGTTACCTGCGCTGCGTAACTCGCTCATACGGGCACGGACTTCTCTGAGACGGGTATTGAGCTTGGCATATTCTTCCGGATTCGCAGATTCAGTCATATCATCCAAAGCAGCGGAAAGCTCCTTAGCTTCTTTCTTGAGCTGTCTCATGGTGAGATCGTTGACTTTCAAGTTACGGGTCAGCAGACTTATTTTCTCATTGTTTTTGGAAATTTTGGCAGTATAGTCTTTGCACTCTTTCGCAAGGTTCTGATAGTCTTTCGTGTTCTTTTTGCCTTGGGCTTCGAGCTCCACCATAGCCTTGCGGCGTTCGGCCTCTTCCTTTTTCAAAGCCTTGGTTTCCTTGGTCAGTGTATGCAGCTCTTCCTGAAGCTTGGAACTGTCACCTGAGATTATGAGTTTGATTTCGTCTTCGGATAAATGCTTTTTTGCCATAATGTTACCAGTTTGAGTTTTCATATTGAAGGGCCTGCTCCAGTTCCTTGCGAATATTGGTACGAACTTCTTCCGTGAAACCGTACTTTATTTCCGGGAATGTCTCATGATACAGCACTCCCCAGACCACCCGGTTATAAAGAGCAAGATTACGGCGAATATGACGGGAAATACGGTCACCGGCTCCACGACGATAATAGATGTCAAGGAAGCGGAGATATGGGAATATACGCAGATAATAGGCTTGTTTCGTATCTGATTCCTGGGCAATGAACGGACGTTTCTGAAGATGTGCCACCAGGTCACCAGACCGTGAGTTGAGATATGTACGCACAACTTTTTCTTGTGTTTCATAAATAAGGTTGATGCCTTGAGACATTATATCATGGACAAAACGTTCTCTGACAAGCTGGTCTGTAATCATATTCACTGTTATTTCCAGCGAAGATAGAATAGGGGAGGGGGTACGGAAAGGACATAAAACGAAGGGGCAACTATTCATCACGAACAATTACCCCCTATATGACAGTAGTATTTAGTTTCTCGCTTGGAGCATCCACCGGAAGTCCAGTCCTGATGAACCAGGACGGTTCTGGTATTTATAACCGACATCAAGCATGGCTTGATGAACCTGCTCCTTACTAATATGCGCTCCAGGATCAATGCGACGAATGGCGTCGTAGACTTCATCCGTAGTGAACCAATGGGTGGCATGGCGTGCATCCGGGGCAGGTTTGAACGATGCGGACAAGGATGCTATATGGATACTGATATCGGTAATTTTCTGTTCTTGCTCTTTATTTTTCATTTTGTCCTCCTTTCTCATTAACATCAAGCGCATGCTGCAGGCAGGCAATGATTTCACGGGCATCCTCCGCAGAGATGTCGCACATCACATAGTTGCCATAATAAGCAAGGCAATATTTAGACTCACTTGTTTCAGTTCCTGTACAAAGACGTTCGGCTTGAACATAAATATCTTTTTGTGCTATAGACTTGATACGGTTCATTTGGCACCTCCTTTCTGGCACTTCTTTGCCTTATAAACGCACAATGCAGTGACCACAACCAATGGTGGGAACACCATTCCGGCACATGCCCATAGGATGGCGCGGAAGTACCAGTGGTCTGCTTCGGTCTTGACTTCGCAGTCGGGAGCCAAAGCACGGTAGTAACGGCGCTGGAGGTTATTGACTTGCTCGGTAAGAGCGTTAACGGATTCGCCCACGGTAGGGATGCCGGAGGCAGGCACGTTGAGAGTGCCTTGAGATAATGTTTCATATACAATGATAGTTGGCTGTTAAAGGCAAGTTTTCTTACATCCTTTTGGATGCAAGAACGGCTGCCTAATCCCGAGTCGCCAAACTATCATTGTATAACCCCGAAGAGCATATAATGTGGGAAAAAGACAGCCGTATTCGTTCACGTAAGTAAACTTCTACTAATTCGTATATGAATCTGCAATGCAGACCTATGGACATAAAAAAAGCCCAATTTCGTATTGAGCATCTAACCGGATGCTTTTCGGTGTTGTACACAACAATAGTTTGGCATTGCAAATATGGTGAAAGTTTTTGGAATGGCAAAAGAAAAAGGTTATTTTTGGATAAATCTATCAGCTGGTTCCAATCATCATCATGATATGCTTTTTATCAGGTCTGATAATAGGACTCTTGATAGGCTTCCTATAAGTGCAAATATACCCCATTTCTGCACATGTTAAAATTCTCATGTGCAGAAAATGCATTTTTGTTCAATAAAGAAGAATTACATAAAATTTTATTTATGGAATTTGTGCATAAAGAAATATTTATGTATATTTGCATTGTCATTAAAACAAAGAGATATGGAAAAAGAAACAAAAATGCAACTGGTTGCAAAGCTTACCCAGTTAAAATTGTTATCTAAAATGTATGAACACACTTTCAAGAATGCAGGAAACCAAATGAGTAGGCAGAAGATGGATGAACTCTTGGATGCAAAACTGGAAACAGACAAACAGATAGCACTTTTAGAAAAGGTTCTGAAAGAATTGGAAAAATGAAGTTAAACAAGCTCCCCATAAGGGGAGCACAAAACAATAAGCTTATGGCACTTAAAGATGATTTGAAGAAATTGCATGAAATCGCTCACTCCGGCACACCGGATGCTATGGAGAAATATGTTGCTCTCTCTGATGAAATAACCAGTAAATACACAGATCAAAAAGATGTTGATGCAATAGCCGATTTCCTAATCAATGGCTACAAGGAGGTTTCATCAGAAGCTGAAGAATTGAACAACTATATCACATTGAAGCAACAAATAGCTCCCTATACGGAAATCATTCCATTGGGATACATTGCCAAGAAGTATTTCGGTAAAAGTACCGCATGGCTTAGCCAACGTATCAATGGCAGCAAAGTTAGGGGTAAAGTTTATACGCTCAGCAAAAAGGATTTGGAGACATTCAACTTCGCTCTCCAGGATATAAGCAAACAATTAGGTTCACTCTCCATATCTTGAGAGACGTTTTATGACAACTTATCCCCGTAGTATGAACCGCTACGGGGATTTTTCGTTCTACCGACCACATCAATATAAAGAAGGCTTTCACACAAGTTGGAAGCCTTCTTTTGTTTGGAGGGGATTATTCTACTTTCATATACCCGTTGGAAAGCAAATCCTCAAAAAAATGCTCCGGGGTATCAGCTCGGACTACATGCCCCGTCTGGTCATGGAAACGGTCGGCGAAATGGTACATATACTCCTGGTCAGTACATTCACTGTCGAAACGGCTGCTTTCACGGAGTTTGGTTACAAAGTCTGCAGGGCAGGAGGCGGCAATTATACCGCCATCCTGCAAAGTGTAAGTTGTCATCATATTATGCTAATTTTTTGGTTCTCAATTTGAAAAAAACTTTTTGGTCGGCTGTCAAAAAAGGGATATTTGAAAGCGGGCATCCCGAATTCACCATGCCATGTTTTGCAAAGGTAATCATGTTGGCGGCAAACCGTATCCAATTTTCCATCTTTGTGAAATTGGTGGTACCCGAATGCTGGCGAAATTCAACTGTGCGGTGGCGTGCGTAAGCCTCAAGGTTCAATTTGTGGTAGCGGTCGTTTCCGAAGGCTGAACGTAGCTGCATGATGTTCTCTGCCTCCGTTATGCTGCGTTCCGAAATTCCGGTAAGGCATTTGCAATATCTGTTGTTCCGGCGGGTACCCGGCATAAAGGAGTCGATTACCGGTTCGAGGCGGCGGTAAGTTATTGCAAGGTTGCGCCAGGTTTCAATGGTAAAGTCTGCAGCGTCCATGTGTATATGAAGGCCGCAGCTGTCGTTCACCTTCACATTGCAATAATCGAGCACCCAGCATACCTTCTGAAGTTCCTGCAATCCGGCTTCCCCTTCAAGTATCGGGCTTACCAGCTCGAAAGTATCGTTCCCTCTAAGACTTCTGTCTGTAACCAGCTTCCAATGGTCGCGGGTGTTATGGTTGTAACCTTCCACTGCAACTGCAATTCCGGCCTCACGAAGTTCACGGGCAAGAACTTCCTTTTCGCAGTTATATGCCTCTATCTCGATGCCGAAACGTCTATTGAAAGTATAGTCCAATTCGGGGCAGGCTGTGATGACCGGTTGCTGGCCGAATCTTCCGGCTTCCAGCATTTTCTTATATACGTTCTGCACGAAACCGTAATTTCCGTTTGTTACCAAATCGGCTACCTGGCGGCGGGTCAGACCTAAAAGAAGGAGCTGCTGTATCTTTGCCGTCTTTGTTATGCTCTGGTTAAGAATGTTTGTAACTTGTTCGTTCATAATGTTTTATCCTTTATTTTTCGTACAGCTAAGGTAACACTATTAACGCGCATAACGTAGTAATATCTTGTTTATTATCAGTGTATTAGCTTTATTTTGCTTGAGTAAAAAATGATTATTTCTCGTGGTAGGGATGACGGAAAAGAGTAATCAGGAGTAGCTCCTGACCGCGAACTTCGACAGCCACGGCCAGGATGGAAATAAACAACATGAACAAAAAGTTTCTGAACCATTTAATGGTCTGACATCTGCTACTCACTAAGGATGGTTTGACATTAAACAAATCGGTTGCTGCAGAACTGAACATGAGTGTCCAACCTATGGATTTGAATTCGGATGAGACAAAAGGATAATGTCATGATTCTCCGATATCTTATCAAGCCATGGTAAATCCTCAGACCGTGAATCGAGAATAAGCCTTTTCCGAAGTGCCGCAAGGAGAGACAAGGTCATTTCCGAGGCAATGGCCGTCTCAACCATGTCTGCGGAATCCGAAACTTTCATGGCTATGGTAGCTGCAAGTTTCTGGCTGTCAAGAATGGAGTTGTGTGTGTCACGGCTTGATGTGAATTCTCCGAAATCCACGAACAGATAGTTGCCGGTAATATTATCGACGCGCTTCTTTACGTAATCGTATGACTGCCCGAAAACAAGATTCTCAAGTTCGGGCATTATCGGTTCCGGGAGTTTTTTGACATACCCAAGCAGTTCCGTATATTGGATAAAGTCACTTGAGCCGTTGGCGAACATGGAGACAACCCCTTCCTTTTGGGGAAAACGGGCAAAATATCTGAGTAAATCAAGTATCATAGGATTTCATTTATTATGTGGATTGGAAGTCTGACTTCTCTGGCAATATCCGCTTTATCCATTTTGGCCGCATGCAGCTGCGCACTGTATCAATAATTTTCTTCCGGAGGATGGTCAAATACTGGATGACATTCATCTGTTCGATGGTTTCAATATCCCCAAACCCGTCTGAACTCAAGTTGTACAGAGACTCAAGTGCACCCGTGGAAATGGCAGAAACTTTGGTCTCCTCAAGTTCTGTAAGCAACTTGAACTCAGTTTGGTAAACAGATAATTGGTGAAGGCCTGAAAATTGAAGGCTATGGAAATAAGCTCATCCATCGGCATCCCAGTGAACTTCTGTGCCAACTTATGCGCTCCGGCAGATGAATACCGGTCCGGATAGTAAGGATAGCGGCCAATAACGGAAGCTGTTCTTTCGGACATCCAAGGAGACCACGTGCCTCAATGAACTGGAGTGCCGTAAGCGAGCAAGTAAGCCGGTTGAACATGGTTTCTATATTATAGGCAAAAAGTTTCATCCTCAAGATGTATCGCCGGAACCAATTGTTTGCAGAAACATGAGTCGACTGCATATTTGTAGTCCAGTCTGTCCAGATACCTGGATATGGTTATTCCATGCAACCGGTGTGGTGGTATCTTCTTACAGAGTCTGTATGTTTCAGAATCCAGTTCCTGGAGTGCTGCATCATTATCCGGATAGACAATTGTGAAGGGAAATGTCACTTGCTCTGCAAGCCAGGCCACATTTGCCCATCCATCCGTATTCCTTATTTTTTGAAGATTCCATCCCATAATTCGGCAAACATAATTCACACGAACCATGCCGACGGATATTTTTCCATCCGCAAACCTTTGTATATCACGCATGAGTGCTTGGAAGTGATAAGGAGTTAATCCATCCCAGGAATTGGGGATGCTGTATTGCATTCCTTTTGCTATAAAATCTATTGTCAACATGGCATCAGCATTATTATGTCGTCCGGACGGTTAAGGATGTGTTCGTATCTACAGAGCCGGAACTGTCCGTTGACAAAAGCAGATCTATATTGGCCAGTTCCCGCTTCACCTCTTCAAGCAGAGAGTCTGACAGAGCAAGTAAACGTTCTTGCTCTTGAGTACCATATCGCATAACTTTTGAGTCTTCAAATAAATTGCGAATCGTACTTGGAAAATCGAGAATATCAAAACGCCGCAGGGCAATGGCTATGGTCTGCTTGGCGAGGCATCGTTTGAGCAGACGCAGTATCTCTTCCTTTTTTTCTGCCCGCTCAAAATAGGCCGATATCCCGTCATCCAGCGCTTCGCTCTGGATCGGTATAGTCCGGAAAAAGAACAGATAGGACATGTCTATCGTATACAGCATGTCGAACTCCTCCGTACTCTTTATTTTAAGAACATCAAGCATCTTCTTGTATCTCGTTTCTTTCCAGGAGGGCACGGTCTGACTGTTATCAAGCAATTGGATGACAGTATCCATGGCATTATAATAGTTCTCAATATACGACCTGCGCATGCTTTCCTGCTCATGCTTGTATATATCGACATCATCCTTACGCTTGGATACAACATCAAAAATGAGCTGTTTGGCCATGGTCAGATTGGCCATCGCAAGACGCAGGGCCTCCTTCAATTCGCCCTCGTCTGCCGTCAGTTCGGTGTAGACATCTTTGGTAAGGATGATAACCATCTGCTTTTTCGCAGAAATGGCAGACGAATTGAGCTGGTCGAAAGTGACATTGCTCTCTGCATAGGAGCATACTTCCGAAATTCCGAAATGGTGGTAAACAGTTCTTCCAATATTCTCATGACTGTTGCTGATTTAGTCTGTTTTGAGGTGAAACATCTTCCTGGCGTGCCGGAACTTCGCGATAGAATCCAAGACGGTACCCCTGGCTGTATAAATGGGGAAAGTTTATCTGTATGGCCATATTGAACGGTTCGGAGCAGATTTCGTCTTCCGATGTCAGTGACATAATGTATATCAGATAGTTGTAATACGCATCGGCTCCTGATTTGGATATGACCCCGTCCTTGCTGACACTGGATATGGAGGAGTCAAGTCCCACGCTTGACAGCAGCACCTCATCGGCGCGTTTGTCATAGGATATCAAGGCATCGATATATTCCTTGTATTTCAAATCAACCGTCTCTATCTTCCAGCGTTCCTCTTCGCCCTGGCTGTTCTTGAAGCTGATTGTCGCATACGCCTTACCCTGGTTGTCTGCACCGGACAGATAGCGGGAGATCTTGCGCAGTTCAGACTGCAGATACTTTATCAGGTGGATTCCTTGAATTCCGAACCAATCACGATGCCATTGTACATCAGTTCTTCCTCATTGTTTTTCTTGCGCCGTTTATTCTCGTCGCAGAGTTTGGTTATCTGGATCCTCTTGGACTCAAGCCAGGCATTGGGGATGACAATGTGTATCTTGGCGGCAAGCGAATTACGTAAAAAGGAGTTGATATAATCAGCCGTATCGTTGGAACCCTTGATGTAGGAGCGGGTACCGGCATGGGTTTCGTTCACACCGTAGAACTCATCCACGGATTTTCCCGGTGATGGGAAATGGCCGCGAATCTGTAATTGGCAAGCTCCGAAAAGGAAAACTTCGGATAGATGCGGAAAGTGGATGTGCCATACCCCCAACGCCCTACGGCAATGTAGCGGAAATCCCGGTAGTAGACAACATCTGTCGCCACATCCTTCTTGGTGGTGGCCAGCCGGCAATGTCTGTTCTCCATGGATTCAAGGCCGGCAACGGGCATCGTCCCTCTTGCTTTTCCCTTTGTGAAGCGCCACTTTACGAAACAGTCCCTGAAATAGTAGTAGTTCTTGATGATTGATTTGGCCACTTCCTTATAACCCGATTCAAGACCGCGCTGTTCCCAACTGTTGAGCCAGTCCATGATTTCCGGACAGTCAACCCACTGTTTCTGAAGTTTCCCGTCCACGATTGCCGGCTTGTACACGGCAAGCCCATGGCCATACAGCATGCTGACCTGCTTGGTAATCAGTCTTGGCAGAAGCCGGTTCTTCTTTATGTCGGACGCGACTTCCTCGCATTTCATGTTGTTGAAGCCACGGCTGCACACCTGGAATCCTTGGATGCTCTGCCACTGCGTATCCGGAAGACTTCCTCCACTCAGGGGGAACATCGGGTCCGGTTCCAGGACTGAAGCCATTGGCCTGTCTCCAATCTGGAAGGATATTACATTGTCATCGTCAAGATAGCAACCGAAGTTGCCTACCATTTGAGATTGCTTTTACTCATAACCAATCTATTTTATGAAGTTTGAAACCATCTTGAGGAAAGCCCATGTACCTGATGAGAATACGGTAGCACATCTTGGGTTCCCCGTCTGCGTCTGTAAACAGAAAGAAGTTGTCACTGTCTATACTGAATCTTTCTTCAGGCAGTTGAGTACGCCATCTGCATCCTTCTTTAACTGTCAATGTGGCTGATGCCTCCCCCTTATGCCTGGAACACGGGAAGAAGGCAATGGTAAAGCAGCCGTTAGGCAGTTTTGATATCTCTTTGGCCCATAGCATCGCTTGAATACCGGTCATTGTCATTTCCATGCCCGAAAGTAGCAGGTTTCTACTGTGGGAAAAAGGACGAGAAGCACCCTCCGTCATATTTCCGAGGAATGCTGGAGGATGCCTTGCAATCCCAAAACTCAGCGATGCGTGCTAAACAGTCCCTCACGAAGAAAACGCTTTTCGCTTTCAAAAACATAAACACCTGGTTTCCAGATAAAAATCATTTGTTTCAATGTCAAACGACACCATTATTGTATCTTTACTGACTATTTTTATAGTGAAAAACAGCCGTTATATAGTCAGATTATCAGGTAAATTGTCCGGCATGGACGATAATTCACTCAACACTTTGTTCCATAACGCCCGAAAAGAAGATAAATCAGGGCGCTGGGAAGCTGCGTTGTCAGTCCGGCCTGGTTCTTGAGAGGCACTTTCTTTTCCGAAGATTTGTCCAGCTCGATGCGACCTTCCGTTTTTTTCAACGGTGACAGCATAATGGCACTGCAAAGGTTCCTGCACTCGTTTTCGTCTATCAAAATTTCCGGCAAGGCATTGCTCCGGCCTCCAAACATAAGAAGCAACAACTTGAACTGTTGCCAATGATATACGGTGGCCTGCCCTTCGTTCATCAGTTCCACCTCAAAGCCATAACTTTCCAACTCACGCTTCAGGGCACGCTGTCGGTGGTAATCTGCTCCAGTTCTTCACGACGTTTATTCCCGGCACGGTCAGGATAGAGGACGATACGTTTATTCAGAGCATCGGTACCGAAAAACTCGTAGAACTGACGGGCGAGTTCGGGCTGTTCATCCGGGTAGCAGCAATAGAACTCTTTGATTATACGGAGCTGACGGCCGTATTCCTTTTCCTGCCCGACAACAAGGCTGGAAAAGTGGCCGGGGTCATATCCTACCAGTAGCTCGTCACGCTTGTTGTAGTGCTTCAAATAGCGGGCTGTGAGTAGAAAATGTTCCCGCAGGTCAAGTCGTAGAATGGATTCATAGATATAGCTGTCTGCATACTGATGTTTCTCCTTGTTGTAGTTGGCGAAGAACTTGTTGATAACCTCCTTATGGCGGATAGCGCAGATGGAAGTGAGGAATTCGTCCATATCCAAGGTCTCAAGCTGCGTCTTGAAGAATTTCGGACCAAGAATATCCTTGTTGCAGAAGGAACTGGCACGGACGTACAACGTGGCGTTACGGCGCATGTCCGCCAGGCGGGGCTGCCATAAGGATATGATGCGATCCTGCCTGATGATTTCAAGACGGATACGCTCAAGGGTAACGGGGTTAGTCGTTTCCCGTTGTGAGTTTATAAGCTTGTATTTATGATAGATAGCTGCATTCACATGAAGCGCGACTGTAGATATTTCCTCCATCAGTTTCGTATCCATATTCTTCTCATATTCCTCGAACCAGTCATCTTCGCCGAGGTCCACACGCGCGGTATCGGATACGCCCGTGATTCCTTGGTAATAAGGTGACCGGCGTATTTCGGCACTGGCACCACGGAGGGAAGGGAACAAGCGGGTTTTCAATTTCTCCCCTTTGTTGTGTTTCATCTCTTCAATGATGGCGTGGACGGCAGAGCGTCCGGCAACGGACTCCGGCTGGTCCGAACTTACCAACTGGATGTGATGGCCATCCCGGAAAACGACACTGTGTTTGGGGTAGGATATGGGATATCGGGGCTTGCGGAAATGAGAAGGGAGCTTATTTTCGCCCACCACATAGTCAATACCATATTCCAGCATGGAACGCACCTTCCCACCTATGGTGACTTCCCTGGAGAAATAAGCCTGAAGGTTGGGCCATACGTTCGTCATCAGGGCAACGTAGGTCTTATGTACCAGAAACGACAGCTCGCCTGGCATGTCATTGGCCACACGGATGATACGTGGGCCGGTGATACCTTCCGTCTTGCCACCTGCACGCGCCACCTCGGCAAATATGTTGTTGGCATCGATGACATTGACCAGTATCTGCATCTGGTTCATGTAGTATTCCTCAAACCGGGAAGTGGTTTCAATATCTGTTTCCATTTCACTCTTCATTAAGTTCTTCGTATTCAGCTTCCTCAATATCCGCATCGCGCAGCAGGCGCTTCTTCTCGGCCTTCTCGATGGGAAGGTTCTCTATCAAGTTCAGATAGAAGCCTTTATTGTGCTTGGAGGCAATCTCCTTCAGGGAGGCCTTGCTGTATCCCAGGTCTTCCGGAGTAAGTTCGGGAGATATCAGGAAGACGATCCCCAGGTTACGGTCGGCTTCGGCAATCTCGGCGGCACGGCGACGGCACTCCAGGGCGGCGGCATAGCACTTGCCTGGGTCTTGTAGTCACCGGCAGCCGCACATAGTTTGGAAGATCCTCGTACTTGTCGGCATAGTTGGACTCCCACACCTTGATGGACACATTGTTGTCGATATTGAAGTAATTGATGGCCGCATAAATGCGTGCCTTACATGTACGTTCATCCACATTTATCTGCTGCTGGGCATTGATGCGCTGGCGCAGCTGCTTGGCGGCACGGGTGATGTTACGCTCGTATTCGTAAATCTCCGCTGCCCATTGCAGCTGCTTGAGGAATAACTGCACATCGGCAGGAATGCCGTCACACTTCCCGGTGGTGAGGAATGCGGATATCAAGTCCGGATGTATCTTATCAAGGGTGTCGAGTCTGGTCATATTCCAAATAGTTGGTTTCTTAAGTCTTTGACTGTCCGTTCCTGCTTACGTGTTTCCAAGGTCTCAATGGCCGACACATCACCGGTCTCGGCTTTCTTGGCAAGTTCGGCATCGATATTGTATTCTCCCAGGCACAACCGTTACGGTAGGCGTCGTAATATACGTCACCGGGTATCGACAGACGGACTATAAGTGCCGTTTTTTCTTTTCCACGCAGGCCGAGAAGCGTACATATACGTTGGGGAGTGTACCCCAAGGCACCGAAAGTACGCACTTGGGATACATATTCGTCACCTATCAAGGTGGCCTTATCGACATTTGAAGTTGGACTGATTTCATTTTTCATGTTATTGTTCTATTTCGTTGATGGTCTTATATATCTGATATATCACTTGCGGCACCATGGCATTTCCATAGGCTTTTATCGCTTCTGTCCTCCATCTGGAATAAGGGTTTTGACGGATGGACCGGGAGCCTTTAAAAATGGCATCAGTATCCAATAAGTCGGAAATCCCATCATCTCCTCGACAAATAGGGGGTTGAGTTGGAAGTCTTCCCAATACCGTAATCCGCATGTATTTCCCCACGCAGACTCGTTCTCTGGAGAGAGGGGTTTTTCCTTGTCGAGCCTCCCTTCCAATCCGATGCAGTCGGTGTGCTCATCAGATGGAAAATCCTTCCAAGTCCTACACTTCCGTTCGAACCGTTCTGATTCACTTTCCGAACATCCCGTTCTTCGTAATGATAAAGCGGTCGTTCTGTCCTATTACTGCACCAATTGAACTGTCTGCCGCTTGAGGAGTAGGAAGAAGTCCCCCATAAACAAGCTGGCTTAGCAGACTGTTGTATGTCGTTCCGTTCTTGTATCCCTTTTTGAGTGCCCTTTCCTTCATTTTTTCCGGTGCTTCGCAACGTTGGACAGTCGTGGGAGTCTGCAACAAATTCGTACGGAGGTATTCTGCCATCCGTATCCGATTTTCCTTCACTCTTTTTTTTTCGTAATCTGAAGCTGTTGTTACAAGCGATGAACCAGACTCTGTCTCTTCTATGGGGCGCACCGACGGCACAAGCCGGTATAACAATCGGTTGGACAGTATATCCTTCGGCTTCAAGGTCCTTGCAGATGGTTTCGATGACAAACTCCTGTTTATCCTCATGCTCCGTAGCCGGCATACTTTCCATGTCAGCCTTCTTGCTGGGTTGTACCATTGATAAGATGCCAGCAACATTCTCACCAACAACCCAAGGCGGTCTGATTTCCCGTATGGCACGTTTAAATTCCGGCCAGAGGTAGCGGTTATCTTCTGTTCCCTTTCTCTTTCCGGCCACACTGAACGGTTGGCATGGAAATCCTCCCGTGAGGACATCAATTTTCCCTTGCCATTCTCTAAAATCTGTTTTTGTGATATCCTCATAACTTTTTGAATTAGTGAACCAATAATTAAGTACTTGTCTACAAAATGGGTTGATTTCACAATGGAATACATTTTCCCAACCCAACCAATAAGCGGCCAATTCCGGCGCACCTATTCCGCTGAAAAGTGATGCATGTCTCATTGGATTACCTTGTTTTGGTCAGCTATCATATCAGCTGTCTGTTTCACATCCAGTAATTCTCCGTTCCGGACTAACCGGACGGGCTGTTCAGGGAACATGGCGCGGTATCGGTAAATGGTGGCGGTAACATATTTCGGGTCTATCTCCATAGCATGACAGATACGGTCTATCTGCTGGCATGCCATGAGGTTGAACCGGATCCGGAGAAGATGTCGAGGACTATCTGACCGGGAGTGCTGGAATTGGATATGGATATGCCATAAGGGCTATGGGCTTCATTGTCGGATGTATGGCATTGCGCTGCGGCTTGTCGAAATTCCAGACGGTAGTCTGCTTACGGTCGGAATTCCATTGATGTCCGGCACCCGGTTTCCAGCCATATAGACAAGGTTCATGCTGCCATTGATAATCCTGGCGTCCCATCACCATAGTATTCTTTACCCAGATGCAGCATTGTGCAATCTTGAATCCCGCTTTCCTGAGAGAAGCCCGGAAATTCTCGCCTTCACTGTCCGCATGGAATATATAGTAGGATCCTCCCGGCTTGAGTACGGCAAACATGACAGAGAACACCTGCCTGAGAAGGTGGCGAACAAGTCGTTTTCCATGGAATCGTTCTGGATGGTGAGTTCCTCCTCTGTACCGCCTTCATAGTTCACGTTGTACGGTGGGTCTGTGACGCACAAGTCCGCATGCTGTCCGTCCATCAGCGCCGTGATGTCCGCTTTGGAACGGCAATCGCCACACATCAGCCGGTGACTGCCGAGCAACCATATATCGCCGGGTCTGGCAATTACAGTATCTTCAGATGCAGGAACATTAAAATCGGTGGCATCTTCCTGCACATTTTCCGACTCATGCTCTTGGGCAAACAAGGGAGATACCTGCCCGAAATCAGTGGTCTTGACCTCATAACCCAGGTTGAAGCGCTGCAGGGTGTCAGAATCTATATTATATTTTTTGAACAGCAGGGTATCCGGATTCCTGGTGGCAAACTCGGAATTATAGGCTGCGATTTCCTCTACCGCTTCCTTCTTGTCTGCCGCAAAAATGGGTTCATAAGGTATTTCCGGTATTGTAAACCCGGACTTGCGCAATGCAAGCAGTGCTTTCCGTCTCTGATGGGCATCGATAATCCAGAGCTTTCCGTCCGGATCCTGCCAGGCTTTGAACGCATACTTGAAACCACGGGTGATGATAAGCATCTGCAGTTTCGATAATTTGTCAGGATCAGACTTCTTGAAGTCCTCCTGAAGCTCCAAGAACGAATCCAGCGGGGCAGTAGGCAAACCACCCAAATTAAATACTTCTATCAGCTTTTCCATTTTACTTCGAATTGAATTTTTGCAATATTGCTTTGAACAGTGATTCCCGTTCACGGTACGTCGGAGATTCTCCTTGTCTTGGGTGCGCTTGTTTTGTCTGTCAGCGCGTTTCAGGTAACACTCGTATCTGCGGATATTGTCCGTCACGTTCTTATGCAGGCGCAGGAACTCCTGCGGGTCCGTCTGCAGCAGCTTCTCCAGTTGTGCTCTCTCTGACTGGTGTGCTATGAGCGGATGAATGTAGAGGAACTTCCCAGTGTCGTTGAACGATTGCAGCTCATCGAATGCCTGGAGATTACGGATACGCAGTTCCACCATGTCCATGATGTCACGCTTCTGCGGTTTTCTTTCCAGACTTTCGTCGAGCTGCTTCATCTGTTTCCAAGTGACCACACGGTCGTTGTAGATGAGTGTGGCTATTTGGACTTGCGGGTCGAAGAGGTTGTCCCAGTCGATTTGCGGGTATTCCTCTTGCTTTTGGACTTTACCGGAACCTTGGCCGGCTCTTTTTTTTTTTCTCTTCTTCCAGCGCCTGCTCAGTCTCCTGGGCACGGGCTTCCGCTTCATCCCTGGCTTCTTCCGCTTCATCGGCACGCTGTTCGGCTTCTTCAGCACGGGCTTCCGCTTCTTCAAGCGCTTGTTTCAACTCTTCTGCCGAGTTGTCAGCCGGAGCTGTTTCAGGCTTTTCAATGTCGTCATGTGGACCGGTCTCTTCAGTATGTGTTGTTTCCCCTTCGGCATTTGCTGTTTTTTTCCGGCCGTTTTTTTCGTAGCAGGACCTTTTGTTTTCTTTTCTCCGGCATCTTCAGCCTCTTTTGCCTTTTTTGCAATCATAGCCCGGCGATACTCACGTATTTCCTCACGTGTGGCACAATCTAACAAAGCATAAAGGATATCATCGGCATAACGTTTGGGATTGCGTGAGAATGTGGCAAGCTGTGGAAATCCAGGAACTTCTTTAGCCAGTAACTCAAGGTCATATTGTGCCACATCCGGATTCCGGAGAGCTACGAAATGTGTCTTCTTTTCTTTGAAACTATACATAACATACAGATTTAAGTCCTACAAGCCAACACGCTGCCTATAAAGGAATTATGTAGGCTTGTAAGAAGTTGTTTTTACTAAGCTGTCTGCACTCGGCTGCCGGATACCTCGACAAGTGTAGAGGCATCAAGCACCATGAAGGTGATGGAAGAACCTGCCTTGGCTGTCCAGGTGGCGCCGTCCTCCAGTACAAAGCTGTTGCCGTCGGCAATGGTGGCCGCCTTGTCGGTACCGGTACCTCAAGCGTGATGTAACGTCCCTTATCATTGGCTGTCAATCCGCTGACGGTGGAAATGGCGTATGTGCCTTCACTACCATCGGGGATTGTATAACGGTTGTTGGTGGATTTAATGGCAAGTGCCGTTGCGTCAGCCGTGTGAGCCGCTGCCGGAGCACGGACAATATCGCCCGTATACTTATAGTACTGGTCAATGCTTGTACGTGTGAAGGTATAGGTTACATAACGCCCGTCCTTGTCGTTTTTGGACTCGAAAGAGGAGAGTACCATCGGACGGTCATAGTTGCCGAGAATGTACCACTGCGCATCGCCCACTTCCTTGAAAAGGATGATGAACTTGCCTCCGGCATGCTGTTCAATGAAATCGAGCAGCTGGTCACGCATGCCGCCCATGACGGCAACAAAAGTGTTGGTACCGCTGGTGGTAATGTCACCCTTCTCGCCGGTTGAAGTGTAGGTGGGAATATCGTGAGCCGCAAAGTACTTCATATATTGTCCGGCTTTCATCGGGATGGTGCTTATCTCACGCTGCTGGTTAGGAAGCGGAAAGGGCACATCGGAATTTACCTGGTCGATATCCACCAAATAAATCTTATAGGCGATGTTTGAGCCATGCGTCTTTCGGTCGGATACGTCATCCACGTCACCGATGACCATCATGGCGGCCAGTGTGGTACCGGAAAATCCGTAAATTCCCAGCACAGAACCGGGGGACATGACCATGTCAAGAATAAACACGAGTGCCAGAAGCACCATCAGCGAAAGGAAAAACCGGACCTGCATCTTACGGGCAGCCTGGTTCCCTTTACGGAAAGGATTTGAAATTCTTTTTGCTTTCATACAATTTTAATTTTTAAGTTATAAAAAACGGAGCGGGCTTAAGTGGACCCGCCCCGCGCTACCTGAAAACAATCTGTTCTTATAGACAACCAATTATCTGACTCCAGGAATGTTGGGCTGGAGTGCAGCGTTCACCTTGCGTACACCGCCTACCTGACGTTCCAGTTCCAGGAAGTTACCCTTACTGTTCAGGATTACCATGATATAGTCACCCTCTTTGGTCGGAGTATAAGCTTCCGTAATGTCGGCAAACTTGTCCGACTTGGCGATGGTAGTGGCATTCTCGGTACTGCCACATTCAATGATGTAGCTACACCGGCTTTGGCTCCCGTAATGTCCGTAATGGCTTTGGCGGCAGTGTTGGCCGCTGTTATCTGCCAGAATCCCTTTGAAGCATCGACAGTGGTCGCGTCCGCTGCCATATCGACGGCAGGTTTGTTCATGAAGATCTGCTGCCATTCGTAATTGTTGGCCTTCAGTTTTTCCAGGCTGTCAAAACGGCGGCCGGTGAACGAAGCGGCGGTACCTTCTTTCCAGGTGGACCATGCCTTTACCAGTTCCATGTCCTCTTTCACCTTGATAGAGAGCATCTCGCCCGGTACGAATTCCAGGAACTGGAGGTTACCCGGAATATCCATGAACATGAGGGGAAGCTGACCGAGGTAAGGCAACCAGATGATACGCATATTCGTGTCAGGTACCACATTGCGGTAACTGTCCGGACCGGAAAAATCAATGTCCTTTCCATATTTGGCGCGGACATTCTTAATCCACCAGGGCAAATGGGTTTTATTCAGATAGAGGACGTGGCGGTCAAGGTCCATGTCTTCCGTGCAGGAAGCCACCACATCGCCGACAAACTCCTGAACGGAATCCAACATGTTGGAAGCCGTGTAGCTGCGATAGGACTCATCGTCATGGGGAAGAATCTTAAACTCATGCATGTAGCGGACCAGCGTGTATATGATTCCGGTCGATGCGTTCAAGTAATTGCCTGCGACACCCGTTTCCGGCTTGACATAGATACCCCGCATACGGCGTTTGTTCTGCTCCACCTGCGCAGTTTCCAATGAGTTCAGGATGCAGAACTCGATCATGTTCCACTTGATAGGATCGGAGCCTTCCTTGTTCAGATAAGCGATGTACATGCGCTCCAGTTCTTTCATCGGACCGAACTTGAGCTTGATCATCGCATCATCCACATGACCCATCTCGTTCTCAAGCTTCATGTCACCCTTCCAGATTTCACCCTGCTGGTAAGCTTGGGAAACTTCGGAGAAGAAGGCATTGAACACGAGGTCATGGTCCTGAATTCCATAGCGGACGGGAAAATACTGCGTGAGGTCGCGGACTGCGAGTACACGGGCTATCAGGGCATCCTGACGCAGAACCACATACTGGTTACCCACACCGGCTGTGTTCACCCCTTCGTAATTCGTACTGAATTCTCCGGCTGCCAGGCGTTTGGCGTCAAGCATGCCGTTTCTGTGCAGATAGCTGTAACGCTGCTGCAGTGAACGGGAGAAAGTAACGGCCTGTCGACGGAAAGCGGCTCCTTCATTCTCTTCATCCCATGGACCGAAAGAAGAAGCTAAGGCCGGATTGACAGCAATCCTATTCCAGCGTTCGGACATGGAGAACATCGGGTTTTCGATACCGAAAAGATACTGGGAACGGTCTGCCGGTCCGTGAACATGATGGAAGAGGCTGTCACTGTCCGGGAGGGATATCGTCCTCCGCACGGTTATTCATATTGTCAACCAGACTTTGCACGGCAGTGGCCAGTTGCACCAGGCCTTCACCGTTGGCTGGCTGTGCTACGGTCTGCACCGGTCCATTCCCGCCGTTTCCCTCTTCCGTGGCTGTTGAATTGGTTTGTACCGGATTGACGATACTTCCAAGAATGGACTGTACCTGGTCAATCTGTTCCTGGGTGACGGCAACCGTTTGCCGTTGCGCCGCCTGGTCCGCAGCCAAGTCATCCTGAAGGATAGACTGATACTCCTGATTATAGGAGTTGACTATCTGTCCCCATTCTTCCTGGGTCAGTTGATTGGCTTTCGCTTTGTCCAGCAGATTCAGTTTCTGCAGGACGGTCTGAATTCTTTCCTTTAAATTCATGATAAACAAAAGTTAAGTTATAAATAGTTGAGAGCACTTCTTTTTATATTCTCAATCTCCATATAGCTGCGACCGAGTTCTACAGCCTTAGCCACAGCTTCGGGAAAAGTCATGGAGGCGTCAACCAGCCTTTATCGATGGCATGCGGAGTATCGAACGTTTCACCACGGAATACCGGGTCGTCTTCCGGCAGGCTGCCCAGTTGCGGTCTGGACGCAAGAACGGCGGCAAGGAACTGTTCATTGGGTGGATCCAGTTCTTCTTTGATGTACTGTTCCGGTTTCCCTCTGAGCAAGTCATCCGTCTTTTTATTCTTCAGGTCTGATTTCGTGGCTTTGGCCTGGATGAGTTTGAGACCCATCTTTTCGAACCATCCGTCATAGTTACAAGTGGAAATCATGGTTCCTATGCACCGATGGTATCATAGGCCGTGAGTGCGGCAATGAAACTGGAATGGCAGGTTATATAATAGCTGGCCGAACAGTTGCACTGCTCCACCAATGTCATGACAGGTTTGCCGAGTGAGCGCATCGTCTCACTGAGTCTGTCCATATACCATGCTTCCCCTCCCGGAGAGTTCACATGCAGGAAATGGCAGGTTATGGCCGGATTGGCTTCTGCCGCAAGCAGGTCCCGTTCGAACTGCTTGGAGGAGAAATACCACTGACAGTCTGAGGTGATGAATCCCCAGATACGGTGATAGGCGATACTGCCTTCAGGAAGTTCGTCAGAAGAGAAGTCATCGGTGACGGTTATACCTGGAGTTCCGAACGGGCCTTCATTTCCTGCTGAAGAAGTGAAAGGGCCTTTTTCGATGTCTCTTTATATGTGGGAGGATTTTCATTGAAGAAAAAGGATGTCGGCTGCAGACTGTCAGCGGGCACCAATGGAAAAGCCTCTATCATGGCAGAAGACAAGCCTCTGCGTGATAAGAAGCCGGTGTATATTTAAAGTAAGAAGCTGGCGTAGATAAGTTCTGTTCATTGCGTATCTTTTCAGCGAAGATAGGCAGCCTGCAGAAAGGGGAGAAGGACGCTACAATAGCGGGGAACTGAGCATTTTGCATTCAATTTTAAGAGTCGCCGAATTCAGATTGGGGGATATCGAGACAATGGCGGGTATTTTTTTGTCCCCGATCCGGAAACTCCGGTGCCTGGTGTCAGTGAACTCGACAATGCAGAACCTGCCTGCCAGGAAGTCTTTCATCACTCCGGATGGAGGAAGGCTTATGCTTATATCTTTATTGCAATTGAAACAGCAGCCCGCCTCTGAAGATTCCGGTACCGGAGTAAACTCAAACTCATCGGCCATGAACCGATAGACATCCTGGCGCATGCTGGTCACCGGATAGACTTTAATCTGAATGGAAAGTTCTTTCATATTAGGATATTTATTTGTAATTCAACAAGTTCGCCATACATAGGACATTTTGTCCGCCATTTTGGGACAAAACGCATAGTTCGGTCGGTGATTTTTTAGCCGTTTTTTAACTTCTTTTTATATTCGCGGCGTTTTTTCCGCTTGCGGATGTTCTCCCGCCACCGATAGAAGTTCTTCAGCAACGCATCCTCACTGATGCTGTCTATGCAATACGCACATAGGAAATTGTGAACGATATCGAGATTGTTCAACTCATGCCCGTTCAAGTCGTTCTCGTCCATTGCCGTATGAAGTTCCCGGTTGAACATCCTGCGTATTTCCGTTTCTATGATTTTGGCCGACCGTGGAGACAGATAGTTGTATATTTCCGGATCCTTACCGATACGCCTCTCCGGGAGTATGATAGTCAGATTACCGTCATCTATGGGAGACTGGTTCTGATGACGCCGCGACATCAGCGTCCATATCACATGGTACAAGTCCGTATTGTCAGGAATACGGAAAGGTTCATCCGCACCGTTGTTGTACTTTCCACGCAGATATTCAGCCAGGTAAGGTGTAATTGAAATACTCGTCGTAATCATGCTCATTTCCTTAAAAAATTTTTTTGAAACCGTTTTTGTTTATTTTTGCTTCCAACTGTCCTACAGTCCAACAGCATTATTAAAGTTACTGATTATTATTTAGTTATACAAATTTACTATAAAAAAATACTGTTGGAGGACGTCCAACACGTCCAACAAGCCGCATTTTTTGCCGTTTTTGTTGGACGGAGCCAGTTGGATGGTTGAAAAATGGCAATCCAACACGTCCAACAGCGTCCAACAAGACAACGCCATTGTAGTATATATATATGATTAAATAGAAAATATATACTACTATACAACAGAGAGTTACATTTTAAAATTCTTTCTCTTGTTGGACTGTTGGACTGTTGGACGCCTCTTTTGAAATATTTTCTTTTCAAACTCCCTCTATATTGCTTATCTTTTATTCCAGGGGTCCGGGGGATGGAGTAGGGAAGTATCATAATATACCAGGGTGATGAAACCGAACGAAATGTCCGTAAATCAGAATATAAAAAAGCATTTATTCCCGATGGGGCGGCCACCGGGAATAATGTCTGGTTTGTGATATAGGAAAATGTAACATCAGAACTTCAGCTCTTGGGGGCACCGATTGCTCCGATAGGGTCATTGTCGGGATTATCGTCAACACGGGATTCTTCAGAACCGCGTTGTAATCAATGCTATATAATTCTCTGAAAATTTCGTAGTTGATAGCTATGCAACTGGAATTGGTACACTTCTTCTCAACTTTACGCACCATGTCATTGTTGAGCTTTACCGGAATTCCGGTTTCATTGGGAGTATCTTCCTCGAAACCGCCGCGTGGTACCTCCACGACTTCATACCAATTGAACCGGCGTGCATGGACAAAGCCAGGTAACTGGGATGGGAGCGGAGGTTCTGCTCGATGGTCGACTGCGTTGAGTCTTCCTGATTGTAAGAAGAACGTGCGTACTGCGTATAGATGGTACTGACGCGTAGGAATAACACGCGGGTTCTGCAGGAATAGGAACCTCCTTCTTCTCTCCTCCGGGCAGCTTGATGGTGATTCGTTCCGGTGTATCAATGGCGAAGTCCCTGCCTTCCTGATTGCCTTGGTATCAATCATCACATCCATAGCCTTGAAGAATGTGGCCAGCTTATCCGTCTTGGAAATCAGTTCCACCTGAAATTTGATTTTATCGCAGGCTATTTTAAAAAACTCCTCATAGGTGAACGGCATTTTCAACTCTGTATAATCCTCAATCAGTCTGCATGTTGCCAGAAACAATGATGCAGTCTTCATGAGCCGGTCAATCTCACCGGCATTCACCAGTGCCTGCTTCAATTCATCATAGGATTTCTGCTTCAGTGCCCGGAAATGCTGCATTACCAGCGGACGCAGCTGAAGGACTTCAAAGAGGACATTCGACAACCCGATTTTGGCCGGATCTTCTATATCCTTGAGTTTGTTGAAAAGCTCCACTTCCTCCTGGTCCGGTTTTCGGTTTGGGACTTCGCAGACTATAATACGTGACATGAGTGCATTGTCATCACGTTGGGGAGTTTCCTGGCCGCAAATGATAACCGGCGCGTACACCTTGTCGTTTTCTATCTCCTTGCCGGATGTGCCTTTACGCTTCTGTCTTCCATCGCCATCATATACTATTCCTTTAAGTGCCTGGAACTTTATATCTGATATATCCTTATTGTTGTATTCATCAAGGACAACCGGAACATCCCGGAAAGTGCTCATCAATGTGGACATGGCTGCATCGGTACCGATGTTCAGGTTGAAAATTGGTATTTTCGGAGATATGAACAGGGAACGGATGGATATCGCAATCTGTGTTTTTCCGGATGACATCGGTCCCATAAAGAATGGCGCTGTAAACAAACGGTCTATGCAGTGTATATTGCTTCGGAAAGCGCACATGATGGCAAAGAGAATGGCCCATTTCCCGTTGTCATTGATTTTATAGACACGGTCCATCAGTGAGGCCCATTCGTCGAAAGTACAACGTTGTCTATAGGGATTTCCTTATAGACAAGCTGTGAAATAAGTTCATACTTGTCGGACTGCTTGCCGGAACCGGCATATATGGTGGAGAATGCCGGCAGATAATAGTTCTTGCCATTGTGGGTGACCACTCCAAGCTCATTTACCGCATCAAATCTCGGTATTCCGTCAACAACATGGAAGATGCCGTTGGCAAAGGCAAAAAACTGTTGGTCATCCCGTCGGGAAAAACCGTCTTCCTGCTGGTTCCCGTATGTGGAAACCTCTGTGCAAGTAACATAATGTCTGCTCATATATTCACGTATTTTAGTCCAATGTTTCTCTTCACCATTGGTGAAGTTGACTGCTTCCAGCATAATCAGCTTCTCCTCAATAGTGCTTTTCTTGGCCAAGACTTTGGAATTCACCTCAATGTAAAGTGGTGTCTTGTAATAACGGCGGTTTATTCTAAGGACACGTTTGTTTTCCTCATCGTTGTCCGAGTAAATATGCAAGAGTGGAATCATATAGAAGTCACCGACCATGGTATGGCCGGACTTCTCATTCTTGAAAAGGTAGCATACCGGTTCCCCCTGCTTGTTTAACTTCGGATAGTAATTGCATTGCTGGAACATCTGCAGATATTCCGGATTGTCCTGGACATAACGGGGAAGTTCGTCCGGGTCATAATTCTCTTCAGTATAGTCATCGTCCGTCCGTTGTGCATTGATGGCCATGCGTGATTTGCGTTTGGCCAGATAGGGCTTGAGTATTTCATTCAAGGCTTGCTTGGTCAGTCCCAGGCAATTCTGAAAGTAGGTAAAGTTGATGATGCGTACCGATCTTCCGCGTAGCTGATTATTTCAGCACAACGTTCGATATAGGGAGCACGCTCGCCATTATAGGTCTTAAAAAAAGATTTGTGCAGGAATACATAGAATTTCGCGAATTGAAGTCTCGATGATATCGTTTGCCTCCCCGTCCATATTTTCCTCGTCGTCACTTCCTTCCTCATCATTATCATCCTGGACATCCCGTTCGACCGTTATGGTGATATTGGAGAGCCCGGCACGGAAAATGGCAGATAATCCGGCAAGGTAACCGGATTCCGTACCGTCCTTTGCAATGGTAAGACCATCGCTGTCAGAGGTGAACATCTGGCTTGCCTGACGCAACTGCTGTATGTCGTTCATTCCAGGAATGCCATGGACGTATGCTATGGGGGCATCTCCATACAAGGTGAGGAATTCTTGATAATCTGATGTCAGGATGCAAGGCTCATTTCCGCTACGTGCCTCCGCAATCATATCGATACCATATATGCCGGGAGCCATCTTGTCTTTCTCCTTGATGGAAGCTGTCTTCCGCTGTCGCAAGATGGAATTCACTTTCCGCTGGATGACTTCTGTGTTGCTGCCGAAAATCCCGGCCATTATCTCTATGCACTTGAGAAGAAGCGTTTCCGAAGGGATGACAGATATGAGGGTTGAAAGCCGTTGCATTGCCTCTTCCTCTCTGTTTGGGTCGGTTCCGGGATTCTTGCCTCGTAAGGAGATGGCAAAATATTGAAGGAAATTCTGTTCCCGGTTTGCAAGCCATTTCCCGGTTTCAAGTTTCTGCTCCTGGGCAATATTATCAGGATCTTTCCCTTCAGGAAGCGGAACTGCACTGACCTGGAAACCCGCACGCAAGAAAGCCTCACAGTTGGCCAGTGACGCTTTCAGCCCGGCTGCATCCGCATCATATACAAGTATCACGCGATGGGTGAACCGGCCAAGCAGCTGTATCTGTTCCGGAGTCAGTGCGGTTCCGCTGGTGGCAACGGTATTGCAGACACCGAACTTGTGCATGGACATGGCATCGAACTGACCTTCGACTATATACGCACAATCATACCTTGCAATGGCAGTACGTGCCTGGTACAGACCGAAAAGGTGAGTGCCTTTCTTGAACAACGGCGTGTCCCCGGTATTGACGTACTTGCCGGTGTTTTCCTGCGGGATCAGCCAGCGTCCGGTATATCCGTTTATGTTGCCCTTGATATCAAAATAGGGAAACATGATGCGGTCCTTGAAAGTGTCGAAGGTGAAGTTCTTCTCGCTTCTCTTCAGAATGTCCGTTTCAAGTAGCTTCTGTTCGGAAAATCCGGCTGCAAGCATCTCCTTTTTAGCCAGGTTACCTGCCGGGGCATATCCAATTCTGAAATCCTTCAGGACCTTGTCATCCAGACTGAACCTCTGTCATGCAGATAAAGTTGCGCCTCCGGAAGATGCTTCTCGAAAAAGAATGCGGCGCCTTTCATCGCTATACGCTGCGCTTCACGTTCTTTTACCCTGGCCGTTTCCTCGTCGGACATCACCCGTTCAGGGAGAGAGATTCCCGCACGGCCAGCCAGCCAGGTGACAGCCTCGTTGAATGACATGTTCTCATGATCCTGGACAAACTGGATAACATCCCCTCCCTTGCCGCAGACGAAACACCTGTATGTCTGTCTTGACGGACTGACGGTCATCGACGGATGCCGGTCCGGATGAAACGGGCAGATCCCTATATAATTGATACCTCTCTTGTGAAGGGATACAAACTGGCCGATCACGTCCGTAATCTCGTTGGCATCCTTTATTCTCTGTTTTAATTCGTCATCAATCATTGTTCTTCAAATATGCAAAGTTGACGCGCTGCGAATGCCTCCTCCAGTGTTATGCCGAAATACTTCGACAACGCGATATATTCTTCTTGGTTTATATTTTTTCGGCCATAGAAAATATCCCACCAGCGCATCTGGTTGATGCCTACCTCCTGGTAGAAGGCACGGTTGGGCATGAAATTTTCCGGATGCCGGAATTTCAGTCGGAGAATCTCCTGCACCAGATTCCGCTTGACTGTCTGTCCCACTACAATATGCTTCCGGTGCATATATAACTGTACAGCCAATGCGGATCTTCCCAAATGCTCCGCCATTTGTTCCAATGTCTTCTTATTGACATTTCCCGGACGTATCTGTCTCATCGGGTTGCCATCTTCCATTGTTCATAGCTTTCTTTCCTCCATATCTGTGTATAGTCTTCATTGAATTCGTATTCAGAGTGCCCGGTGATATAGCAGCAACAGAATTTGATAAATAGTTCCTGCTGCTCCGGTATGACCGAGCCCCCGATATCATAGTAATGCATGACCTTGAGCTTGTCGAGGGCACTATATACCCTCGTCTCAAACTCAAGAAAAGCGTCGACGCCAAGCTTCTCCAAGAAACGGTCTATCCAATCAAGATTTTCCATTCTATATTTCAATAGGCTTTCCATATCATCAAGGACGTTATCCGCTCCTACAGTTCCCGCGTTTCCTTCAGGCTCCCAATGAACAAGCTCATCAGTCTCGCATATAGTCCGGAAGCTTCCTTCAGATTATCCGGATTCTTGCCTGTAAGCTGTACATCCATCTTGTTCTTGAAATAATCATTCCGTATGAGTAGATGCAATTCCCGGTTCCGGTCATCAACTACCGAGACCTTCACTTCCTCCACCACACTCCCCAGTTCTGAGGCATCCAACCACAAATATGACTTTTCATCTGTCTTCAGATGCAGTATCGATTTACCTTGCCACCTTTACGAATTAACTCCACTTCGA
>ENA-OQCK01000241-OQCK01000241.1-human-gut-metagenome-genome-assembly--contig:-NODE-241-length-32701-cov-3.021336_pt1 | contig 32701 bp, 45 predicted proteins | sample MGYA00242498_ERZ504578 | MGnify/ENA primary metagenome ERZ504578 (study PRJEB26092, sample SAMD00036229) | human gut metagenome | host: Homo sapiens | study: EMG produced TPA metagenomics assembly of...
AAAAAAGAAATAAGCTTTAAGACGTTTTTGAGTCTTGCTGCCATCTTCATTGCATGCTTCCTGATTTATGCCGCAAGCTCCGATTTGATGATGACAATGAAGCTGAAGGATGAAATCACTTCTTCTGAAGAGATGATCAACTCTCTGGAAAATCAAAAGGATGATCTTTCCAAGGAAAAGCAGAATCTGGAAAATCCTGAATATGTGAAGCGGTTTGCCAGAGGTAAGTACATGGTCAGCAAGCCTGGAGAACAGGTGTTCAAGCTGCCGGCTAAAAATAATGACGATGATGATTAAGTCCCTATAGACAGCTATAGGGCTTTTTGATGTGGAGGAAAAGCTATGAGAAACTGGAAAGCGATAATTTTTGATATGGATGGTACACTCTTTGATACAGAAACCATTTCCATGAAGGCATGGAAAAGGGTGGGAGAAACCCTTCAGCTTCCTACAAGCGATGAATTTATTTTATCTCTAATTGGAAGAACGAGAAAGGATCAGCAGGTTGTATTTGATTCCTATATGCCCAAGGGCTGGCCGCAGGAAGAAGCATGTAGTCTTCATACACAGTTCAAAAAAGAAGAGAAGCTGAAAAATGGTGTACCACTCATGGGGGATGTAAAGGGACTTCTGGATACCGTGAAGGCAAAAGGGTATACGATTGCAATGGCAACCAGTGCTTCAGCGGAGGATGTGGAATTTAATTTGAACAATGCGGGTATTCAGCATTATTTTGAAGCTATCATCAGTGATGAAATGATTACACACGGAAAACCGGCTCCTGATGTATATCTAAAGACTGCACAGCAGCTGAATCTTTCACCGCAGGAATGCCTTGTAGTGGAGGACAGCCTAAACGGTGTTCGGGCAGCGTTTGGTGCAGGTACCACAGTGGTTATGATTCCGGATAAAGTACAGCCTACTAAGGAAATAAAGGCAATGTGCAATTATATACTGAAAAGTCTTGACGATTTGAAAGAAATCGTATAAATATAAAGATGTACAGAGATACGCAATAAAAACGAATACGGACAGGGAAGAAGCAGCGGCAGCCGATATACAGGGGCGGGCTGCTTTTTTGTTTCTTTCTGTGTATTGATTATCAGCATGCAGTCGCAGCCTTCTATGCATAATTATACATAGTTTTACAATATTTCCTCTTGCAGCTGAAGTAAAAGAAAACAAAGAAATTCCGGCGGTGCTATACTGAACATGAAAGGAGGCATAGCAATGGAAGAATTGGAAATTTCCCTGATGCAGATCATTTCCTATAGCGGGGAAGCAAGATCGCTGTGCTTTGAAGCATTGCAAAGCTATCGTGATGGTGATAAAGAAGCTGGCAGAAAGCAGTACAAGGATGCCGAGGAAAATCTCTATACAGCAAAGCGGGCACACAGTAGGATTCTGAAGCAATCTGCAAATGGGGAATTCGATCAGATCAGTCTGTTAATGGTTCATGCGGAGGATCAGATGATGGCGAGTGAAATCATTTATCAGATGACAAGAGAGTTATTTCACTGTATGAGTGAAACGAAAGGATGATACTTCATGTTAAAGATTATTCTGGTTTGTAACAATGGCATGTCCACAGCAATGATGGCAAAAAAAATGAATGAGAAATCCGATGGTTACTGTTATGTTGAGGCATACGGTGATGGCGATTTCATGAACTACCTGGAGGGGTGTGATCTGATTCTGGTTGGACCGCAAATACGTCATGAAATCCCGCGAATCAAAAAGTTTGTTGATGCGTCGGTTCCGGTTGTAAGCATCAATCCGTCACATTACGGATTGATGAATGCAAAGGGTGTAATTGATGATGTTAAAAAAATTATGAAAGAGAGAAAATAAAAATGGAAAGTATGAAGGACAGAATAGAGGCGAAAGTACTTGAATTTTCTGGAAAGCTAAGCACACAGATACATTTGCTTGCACTGCGTAATACATTTATGACAATCCTTCCAATCATGGTGTTCGGCGGCTTGTCAGCTGTTATTTCCGCAGCACCTGTCACAAAAGAGACAACGAACGGTTTTCTGTTCGCATGGGCTGGCTTTGTGGCAGATTACAGCTTTGTGTTCTCATGGATTTCAGTTTTAAGTCTTGGTTTTATCACACTGTATGTTGCACTTGGTATTACACATTATCTGTGTAAGAATTATAAAATTGAGGAATTAATTCCAAACTTTATCACTGTATTCGGAGTATTCATGCTGGCAGTGAGAATTGAAAAACTGCAGTATGGGCTATCTCTTACCGATTTGAACTTTCTGGATGGGAAAGGTCTTCTGGTAGGAATCTTTGTTTCCATTGTTGACGGTTGAAATTTACAGATTTCTTAAATCAAAAAACTTTGGGCGCATCAAGCTGCCGGACAGTGTTCCTGCATCCCTATCCGAAACCTTTGCCTCCTTATCCATCGCAATCCTGATCATGTCGTTGTATCTGGTAATGTTTATCATCTTCCATAACATGGATACCACCTTTGCCATGTGGCTCAGCTCTGTTATAGCGCCGCAAATCAAAGCGACTGACAGCTTGTGGTTTATTCTCCTTATGACCTTTATTATCTATGCAGCATGGTTCTTTGGAATCCATAATGCAACCTTCTGGGGACTGATGGGACCGATTATGATGATGAACATATCAGAGAATGCTGCACAGCTTGTGGCGGGAATAGCGCCTACAGCAATATTGACCGAAGCCTTCTGGGTATATTTCATCTGCATTGGAGGTGTCGGTTCCTGTCTCTCGCTTGCTATTATCCTGTGTTTCTCCAAATCGAAGCTTTTAAAAGTCGTTGGTAAGGTGGGAATCATACCGGCATTCTTTGGAATATCTGAGCCAATTACATTTGGTCTTCCGATTATGCTGAATCCTATCTTCTTCATACCATGTTCTCTGGTATCTGTTGTTAATGCAGTTATAGCATTCCTTTGTCTGAATACAGGATTGATTGGAAAAACCTATGCAATGCTTTCTTTCAATATGCCAAGTATCTTCGGCGCCTATTTCTCCACCGGGGATTTCAAGGCTGTCATTCTTGTAGCTGTTCTGATTGTCATAGATATGCTGTTATACTTCCCGTTTATGAAAATGTATGAAAAGCAGCAGCTGCTGATTGAACAGCAGGACGAAATGCAGGAAGAACCATGCTTGCGTTTCAACCAAAGGATACAAAACGGCTTATTGCAGCGGCTTTGGGAAATGTAGAGAATGATCTGGCTATTGAGGGATGCCGCATCTTCAACGTATTTACAAAAGAATTCCTGGAAGCAACTGTCTACATCTGCGACGGGTTTATATCCCATGTGGAATATAACAAAAAGAATTCGGCACTGCTTCAAAGCAGCGATTACAGCTGAACGGAATTTTGTGCCCGGGTTCATTTGATGCACATACACATATTGAAAGCTCGCTCCTTGTACCGGAACATTATGCCGCTATGGTTCTGCCGCACGGGACAACGACTGTACTGGAGGATGCCCATGAAATAGCAAATGTAATGGGAGTGGAAGGTATTCAGTATATGCTTGCTGCTTCACAGGATCTCCCTATGCGTATGCTGCTGACACTTCCATCCTGTGTTCCAAGCCTTCCGGGGTTTGAATCTTCCAATGCTGAACTGTTCGCAAAGGATTATACAGCACTCTTTCAGCATCCGCGTGTAGCCGGACTGGGTGAGGTGATGGATTATGAGGGAGTTTTGCAGGGAGAACAGCGTATACATGATTTGCTGCTTGCTGCTAAAAAGCATGCAGGCTATCTGCAGGGACATGCACCTCTTATGGAGGGGAACCGTCTCAGTGCGTATGTAAATGCAGGACCGCAATCCGATCATGAGGTGAAAACGAAACAGGAGGCTCTTGATAAATACAGAAAGGGTATGTGGATCGATATTAGAGAGGCAAACACACAGGGGCGTATGAAAGAGATTCTGGATGTCTGCAAAGAATTTAATGATTACAGCCGCATATGCTTCTGTACGGATGACCGACGCTGTAATGTCACCGGAAAATACGGACATCTGGATCATGTGGTAAGAAAAGCCGTATCTCTTGGAATGCCTGTGGAGGAAGCCCTGTTATCAGCGAGCTACCGTGTGGCACAGGAAAGCGGATGTAAGCATCTGGGTGCGATTGCTCCGGGATATGCAGCCGATCTGGTGCTGTTGAATAATGTGGAGGATCTGCAGGTGCATGCAGTATTCTTTGAAGGGAAGCTTGTCAGCAAGAAGGAACAGCTGACATCGCCAATTGTTTTATCCTCTTATACCCGCGAGCTGAACAGCAGAAATACTATCCAAATGCAGGCCCTGAAGCAGGAGGATTTCCTTATCAAAGCAAAGGGTCCGTATGCACAGCTGAATATCCTAAGCTTTGCATCTGAATATATAGCTACATCCCATCTGAAAACACGTATATGCCGATACAGGATGGAAGGGTTTTGCTTCAAAAGGATAAAAAACAAATGTATGCCGCAGTATTCAACCGCTATGGACGCACACAAAGGGCGGTTTGTATCGTCGAGAATTTCGGTATTGATCATGGTGCTGTTGCCAGCAGTATCTCTCATGACAGTCATAATGTATGTGTGGTTTATGATACACCTGAAAACGGGTATCTGGCCGTACAGGAGGTTATGAATATGCATGGAGGCTTCTGTGCAGTTTCACAGGGAAATATTCTTGCATCTCTGGCTCTTCCTGTTGCCGGACTGATGAGCACGGATTGCATGGAAACAGTATCACAAAACGTGGATATAATGGCGGAGGCCTTTCATAAGCTGGGGAACAGCTATTTGGAAAATCCGGTATCCAGAATCACAATATTGAATTTGCTTGTATGTCCGTACGTGAAGCTTTCTGACCACGGACTTGTTATGACAGAAGAGAAAAAAATAATACCAGTCGTGAAAAAGGAGGGAATCACCATGGATCAGCGTTATGAAAACGTAGTTTTAGATAAAATTCCGTTTCCGAAGGAGGAGACAGGAGAACCGGTACTGCTCAGTGATGAAACCATGCAGGAAAGACGGCAAAAGATTCTTCACCGAATGCAGGAGAAAAAACTGGACTGTATTGCCGTATATGCAGATGTGGAGCACGGTGGCAATTTTGAATACCTTACCGGTTTTATACCGCGTTTTGAAGAAGCCTTACTGATTCTTCATAAAAATGAAGATGCATATCTTCTACTGGGGAATGAGGTCCTTTCATTATCCAAGCATGCAAGAATACCTGCAAAGGGTCTGCATATGTCTTATTTCTCACTGCCTGACCAGCCGCTTCAGGAGGAAGAGGATCTAAAAAGTGTGTTAGCTAAGGCAGGCGTTAAGAACGGTATGCATCTCGGTGTGGTTGGATGGAAAGGCTTCTACCGTTTACAGAAAGAGCTGTTTGACATACCCTATTACATTCTTGAAGCATTGAAAGCTTGTGAAGTGAAGATAAGCAATGCAACGGATATATTCATCTCTCCAAAGGATGGTGCAAGAACGGTCAATAATGCAAATGAAATTGCACATTATGAGTATGGGCAGATCCTTGCAGCAAGAGGTCTTCAGCGGGCGATGCTTGCTCTGGAGCCGGGAAAAACAGAAGCTGAAATCGGAGGATTGCTGGAATCCGAAGGTCAGATACACAATGTTGTGACCATCTGTTCCAGCGGGACACGCTTTGAAAAAGCCAATCTGTATCCTATGAACAAGCCGATACAGACAGGAGAGAGAATATCACTAACCGTCGGGTATAAAGGTGGTCTTGCCAGCAGAGCAGCGTTTGCCGCTTATGAACGAGAAGACCTTGATTCCGCAGTAAGAGATTATGAAGAGAAAATCGCAAAACCATATTTCGCAGCTGTTTGCACATGGCTTGAGCATCTCCATATCGGTATGGAGGGGAAAGAGGTATATGCGTTGGTTGATGATATTCTGCCGAAGGATATTTTCTGCTGGAAGTTGAATCCCGGACACCTCACTGCGGATGAGGAATGGCTAAGCAGCCCGATTTACGAAGGTTCAAGGCTGAAGCTGAAAAGCGGTATGCTTTTGCAGATTGATATCATTCCATCTGTAGAAGGATATCCGGGCTGCTGCTGTGAAAACGGCGTTGTTCTTGCGGATGCGGTATTGAAAGAGGAAATCAAAAAGCAGTATCCAAACAGCTGGGAGCGCATGTTAGAAAGAAGAACATATATACAGGATGTTCTCGGTATTCAGTTGCATGAGGATATCCTGCCGTTATCCAGTATGGTTGCCTATTATACACCATATCTGATGAATCACGATTACGCATTTACCTGGAAACAATAACATGGAAAGGGAGAGATATCATGGAGATCAGTCTGTCAAAACGACAAATGAAGATGGTTGATATACTACTGAAGGAATCCGAATATTGTACTGCAGCGACACTTGCCAATCTTTTAAAGGTCAGTGAGAAAACAATACACGGAGAAATAGCAGAAATCAATAGGAAATCAAAAGCCTGCATGATATCTTCTCTGAAAGGAAAAGGGTATATAGTGCGTGATAAGGATGTCTGGATCAGGCAGAACTATATCGTTGGTGATGAGGGGAGAAGAGATATAAAAATACTGAAGGAAATTCTATTCAATGAGCATGTGGATTACTATGAGCTTGCGGATAGATTTTATATCAGCCCTCTACACTGAATAAGGATATACGGATATTGAATGAACGCATACAGAAGGAATTTCGGACACTGAGGATTACAAGAAAACAAAATCATCTCTTTCTGAATTGTGATGATATAGAAAAACGAAGGGTTTTGACTTATTTCCTATTGGAGGAAAGTGAGGATCAGCGCTTTGATGTTGGAATATTGGATCGTTATTTTGAAAATGTGGATGTCTATAGGCTTTCTGAGATACTGATGGAATTTATCCACAGGCAGCAGCTTGCTGTTTCTGATTTTAATCTGTTTTCCATCCTGCTGCATATGCTGATGTATATCAGTAACACCTCTTATATATGCATGGAAGAGGAGCGTGCTTCGATATGTGATCAGACTGTAGGCCGTTACTTGAAGCGATAAGGGAAAGAATGCGTATTCAATTCACTGCAGAGGGTACACAGCAGATTTGTGCATTGTTCAAAAAACGGAATGCAGGACAGGATGATGTGAGAATTATGCAGTTTCTGCATGAAGTATTGAGGGAAATTTATGATATTTACAGTATCAATTTACTGAAAATCAGGATCTTATGGATAATCTGGCATTGCATCTTCAAAATTTGAGAAACCGCTGTAAGCATGGTATGCTGATAAAAAATCCATTATTGTCAGAGCTGAAGCAGAGCTTTGTTCTTATATATGATATCGCAGCATATATAGCGATACGCTTTCAGGAACAAACAGGCTATGTTCTGGATGAAAACGAAATCAGCTTTATCGCCTTGCATATTATGAACGGTATCAAAAGTATAAAGACCTCCATTGTCCGTATCGCATTGATCAATCCGTATGGAAATTCTGTAACACATATCATACAGCAGAGATTACAGGCTTTAACAGATGTCGAGATGATCGGCTGCTTCTCCATGTTTGATTTTAAAACGCTTTATACCGAGAAGCCGGATATTATTGTGACAATGGTCTCAACCAGTGAGCAAATGGGAGTACCTGTCTTTCAGCTTGATAATTATCTTCAGGATGAAGAATATGAGAAAATTGAGCGTATTGTAAAGAGTGTCCGCGTTAAAAAGTCTTATGAAAATATCATGATCCATAATTATTTCATGGAGGATTTGTTTTGTATTCCCTCACAGCTTACTACCAAGGATGAGGTGATTACCTATCTTTGCAGCTTACTCGAGGAACAGGGGTATGTGGACGCCGATTTTCAGGAACAGATTTATGAAAGAGAAGCAATTGCACCTACCTGCTTTGGCGCAAGATATGCAATTCCGCATACAACGAAAAAAACAGCAAAGAAAAACGGCATCGCTGTCGCACTGCTGAGGAAGCCCGTTATATGGGATGGCTTTGAAGTGAACATTGTATTGATGTTTGCTTTGCACAAGAGCTTTGATCAGGTTCCAAAGCTGTATGATCTGATACTGAATGTATTTGATGATCCTATTCGATTTGCACAGGTATTGGAATGTGACAGCTATACAGCATTTATGAAGAAAATACATATTACATGAGAGGAGAGATATAATGAAAAAAGATAAACAATTTCCGGAAGGGTTTTTATGGGGTGGCGCAACCAGTGCCTATCAGTTTGAGGGGGCATGGAATGAGGATGGCAAGGGTGTAAACATTGTGGATATTCTTCCACATGGCAGCAGAGAGGCGGTACCAAAGGATCATAAGATTCTGCCGGATGTATTTTATCCTTCCCATGGCGGTATTGATTTCTATCACACCTATAAGGAGGATATCAGACTGTTTAAGGAGATGGGTATGAAGTGCTTCCGCATGTCGATTGCATGGACAAGAATTTATCCAACCGGAGTGGAGGAGGAGCCAATGAAAAGGGTCTGCAGTTTTATGACAATGTGATTGATGAGCTTCTGAAAAACGGTATCGAGCCGCTGATCACCATTTCACATGACGAATTTCCACTGCATCTGGTAGAGGCATATGGCGGATGGAGAAATCGTATTCTGATTGATCTTTATGTAAAGTATGCGAAAACACTGTTTGAACGCTATAAAGGAAAAGTAAAATACTGGATCACGTTTAATGAAATCAATTTCTGCAGTGTTATTCCATGGTATGCGGCAGGTCTTGAATTTGAAGAAGGGGAGCATAAGGAACAGATCATGTTTCAGGCAGCACATCATCAGATGGTTGCAAGCGCACTGACAGTAAAGCTGGCACGCAGCATCGATCCGGAAATGAAAATCGGTTGTATGATCAATGCGATTCCAAGCTATGCCAATACATGCAAACCAGAGGATGTTATGGAAAGCATTGAAGCGAACCATGAGATTTTCCTTTATACCGATGTATGTGTACGTGGAGCGTACCCATCCTATGCAAATCGTTTCTTTGAAGAAAGGGAGTTAAAATAGTTATGGAGGACGGTGATGCTGCAGTACTTGCACAGGGATGCGTTGATTTCTGCTCCTTCAGCTACTATTATTCAAGAGTGACTCCGTTAAATCCGGAAAAGGTCAGTGATCTGACAGAGGATGAGCGCATGCTGGGAGTTCTCCGTAACCCTTATCTGAAAGCCAGCGACTGGGGCTGGGTGATTGATCCGGTTGGCCTGCGTATTATTCTGAATCAGCTTTATGAGCGCTATCAGATTCCACTGATGATTGTAGAAAACGGTCTTGGTGCGCATGATGAGCTGGTTGATGGAAAGATACATGATGATTACCGTATAGAATACTTTAAAAATCATTTGATTCAGGTGCGAGAAGCAATCAAAGACGGTGTGGATGTTATGGGTTACACATCCTGGGGCTGTATTGATATTACAGCCGCCAGCACCGGTCAGATGAGCAAGCGCTATGGCTTTATTTATGTGGATATCAATGATGATGGAAGTGGTAGCAAAAAACGCTATAAAAAAGATTCCTTTGCGTGGTATAAGCGTGTAATGGAATCCAATGGGGAAGAGGGACTTGACGAATCATAAATAAAAGCTTAGGCTAATGAAATAGCTTCAGAAATATGAAGAAGCTATAGAGTATAATAAAGGAAGCCATCCATAAGGATCTTCATCTGAAGTAGTCAGAAGAAGGCGATTGGATGCTTTTTATATTCAGAAAATACAAGTTAATCCACGATAGCTTCTGTATGCGGCTGTATACATACAAGTACCTTACCCTTGCGGAACCATTCCCGTGTTTGCAGCTCTTCCACAATTTCCTCCAACTCCAATATTTTGCTTATTATTGCATCGCAGTCGATAGCTCCACAAGCCAGCAGATTGATTGCACGCTGTGTCGTATGTGGATTGACAAAGCTTGTTTTAATAGTAAGCTCTTTCTGAAAAGCACTGTACTGATTAAAAGCAGCAGGCTGCTGCGGGTCACCCAGCCCAAACAGAACAACCGTAGCACATTTACCGGCATACTGGAACGCATTTTCAATCGTTGTCTTTAATCCCACACATTCCATGACCCTGTTGATATGAAGCTGCTGCTTCTGCAGGATACCCTTTACATCATCATCCGGCGATAAAAACATGGTAGCGCCCAAGGCTTCTGCCAGTTCTTTTTTTTCGCTCTGCGGCTCGACTACAACGATTTGAGCAGCTCCGGCAAGACGGCAAAGCTGCACCATCATGGAACCGATTGCCCCATACCGACAATGAGAACATGATCTCCCAGATGTACATCCAGCAAATCCATGCCATGCAGACAGCAGGATAAAGGCTCTGCAAGCGCTGCATGCTTCAATGAAAGAGTATCCGGTAAAGGGTAGACATTTTCCTGTGGAGGGCATATATACTCTGCAAAGCCCTTTACAACACCGCGGCTATTTTCACACATATGCGGCATTCCTGCCTGACAGTAGGTACAATGTCCGCAGCTCCAGTTCGGATCAACGCATACGCGATCTCCGATATGAATGCCGCTTACGTTTCTTCCTGTTTCAACAACAATTCACTTGCTTCATGTCCAAGAACCACGGGAGGTATAACCGGACGTGATCCACCCAATCCATCGTATTTATGTAGATCGGTACCACACAGACCGCAATAGGATACGGCAACCTTTACCCCTGTATCTGTTAAAGGCGGCTCCTGAAAATCAATGATTTTACATCATGTCGTCCGAAATAAACTGCCGCTCTCATATTACTGCTCCTTATGATGCGCAAAAATACGAAGAGCTTCCTCCACATTGCTGCGCATAGCTGCTATTGCTGCATTTGCTAAATCATGAAAGTAGACAGGCTCGCTAGCAGCTGCATATTCTCTTGCAGCTTCTCCTCCGCTTTTTGCCATATAGGTATAGTAATTTATCTTGCGTACACCATTTTCGATTACGATATCATAATCTGCTTCACTGACACCGCTTCCCCCATGCATAACGATTGGTACACCAATGGCTGCATCCAGTTCTTTTACCAGCTCATAATCCAGACAGGGCTTTGTCGCATATAGTCCATGCACCGTGCCAAACGCACATGCCAGACAATCCACACCTGTCTTTTCTACGAAATCCTGTGCAATCAGCGGATCGGTAAACATACTTCTGTCAATCTTACGGTTTTCTGTTATTTTCTGATCATTGAGGGTTACACCAGCCATCTGACCGATTTCCGCCTCCACACTGGCACCATACTCCTTTGCCATACTGACAGCCATTCTCGTATATGCGATATTTTCTCCATAGGGCAGGGAGGAGCGTCATACATGATAGAGGTGAAGCCATATCCAGAGCTTTCTTGAGAATATGAAGATCCACGCCATGATCAAGATGGACGGCCACAGGTACGGTTGCCTGATCTGCCAACATGACCATTATGGGACCAATGATATCCAGACTCATAATATGCTCCTCCTCATGAACCTGTGCAAATTGAAGAATGACAGGCTCTTTTTTTGCTTTCCGCTGCCTGTAACACCGCCTGCAGGGTTTCCAATCCGGTAATATTAAAGGCACCGATTGCCTTATTCTCTGCGTTAGCGACACAGAGCAGTTCTTTTGTTGTAACCAGCATAATTTCCTCCTTATAGCTCCTCGCTGAATGTAATAATGTTTCGGAATGTGTTTCCCTGACAGGATGATGCCAATGCGCTGGATACCTCTTCGACAGGGTAAACACCGCTGATAAATGGCTTAACATCGATAATCCCCTCTGAAATCATGCATGCAGCACGCATAAAATCGCGGTCATTGGAATTCGCTGTTCCCAGAATCTGAATGCTTCCCTTATGAATCCAGTGTGCATCCATCTGAACTGGTTTATTCGGATAAATACCGCTGTATATCATCAGTTTTCCCATGTTACCGACGTAACGGCATGCTTCTTCTACAACACTTGCCGCCGGTGTTGTATCGAAGACCGCCTGTGCTTTCCTTCCGTGTGTTATCTTCATAATTCTTTTCTCAGCATGTTCCTTATGCGGGTTTATCGTGTAATGTGCCCTCATGGATGCCGCCATTTCTAAACGTTCTTCATTCATGTCAACGACAATTACAAGACAGCCTTTTTTTACACAGAGCTGCGTATGCAGAAGTCCCATAATGCCAGCCCCGATAATGACACAGGCATCGCCAAACTGTGGATTACTGTTTCCACACTATGGATGACACAGGAAACAGGTTCACAGATACAGGCCTCCTGCGGTGTTACATTGGTATAGGGGAACACACTGTAGGGGACTGCCATCATATACTCACTAAATCCTCCGGTACCGGGATATGGCTGACCACTGAGAACCTGTGCGGTGTTGAAATTCCGGCAGCTTTGTTCCTCATGCGTTTTACAGAAATAACAGGAACGACAAGGAAGCGTTACACCTACAATAACTCTCTGTCCAACCTCCCAGTCGCCGTGCACATCCTTTCCGATTGCCTCGATTCGTCCTGCCGCCTCATGTCCGCCAATCAGGGGATAATCAGTATTGATACTTCCTGTAAACACGCGTTGTTCCCATGTACAGATTCCACATGCTTCGATTTTAACAAGTAATTTATCATCATCCACTTCAGGAATCGGAAACCGCTGAAGCTCAACTGCTCTTTGTCCTGTAAATACCGCGCAGCGCATTTCTTTTTTCATATGCTACCTCCTTTTATACTTTCAGTATAGTGCCTGATGGTCTGAAATTGTTTTCAGATGTAACAGGAATACCGTATTATCTGAAAAGCTTTTCGAGATGCATGGAAAAGAAAAAAGCGCTGCACCAGATGCAGCGAATTAAAGTGTCAGATATTCCACAATCGTACGAGTGATGATATACAGGGGTATACGTGAGATTACGGTAATGGTCTTGTTACTGGTTATGGTTTCTGCATAACCGATAATGCTTACATCAGAATAACGCTCCAGCGGTGTGCCCTCTTTGCAGCAGCAGGTAACCACCCTTGCCCCTGTTCGCTTTGCCATACGCGCACTTATAGCAAGCTCCGGTGTCGTATTCATAACAGACAGAATGATAACAAGGTCATTGGAATTCACCAGCTTATCGGTTTTTACCATCCAGGTAACATCCTTGACGACAAGCGTGTTATAGCCAAGCAGCTGCAACTGCATGCATAGCTCATCAGCAACCAGAGCGGTAAATCCGCGCGCATAAATGAAAATCTTTTCAGCAGTTTTGATATAGTCAATAATTTTGAGTATATTCGTTACGCAAATATTATCAATCGTTTTCACACATTCCTTATAGGACTTGTTTAACACCTTGTTCACTACATAAGAATCATCTGTGTGCTCTGCACGCTTGCTGATCTTATAACGAAGCTCAGAAATACCGCGAAATCCACATTTCTGAATGGTTCGAGAAACCGTTGCCGGAGAGGTAAACGTTTTCTCAGCTATCGTCGTGATTGACATGAGTGGAATGCTGCTCTCATTTTCATTCAGATAATTGATTACCTGCTGCTCTGAATCCGAAAGACTATCATATACTTCTTTGCTTATTTGTATAATCATTCATATCCCTTTCTTTCTTTTTTACCATTATAGCAACTACGTTTCAGCCTTTCCAGTTAATTTTAGATAAAACGATGCTGTAACAGCACTGAAAATCTTTACAGACAGCGCAGCCCCTTTATTTATCATGTATTTTATGAACACGTAAATCAGATTTTAAGAAGCATCGAAAAATCAGTAAAGCTTTCCAATCCAAATCCATTGCCTTGTGGCAGAAGAGAGGATAAAATCGGAATCGTAAACGTGATGTAAACGTTTTCGTTTCTGGCTGTATGTGTCAGAAGAAGGAAGGCAGGTGAATCTACGGTACTGACGGGGGCATATGGGTATCGGATGAGAACGACATCCGTCGATTACGATTATACATTCATTTTGAAAAAGGGAGGCATTACAAATGCTAATTAAAGCGATTTTAGTAGCACTGCTGGCAACCGGCAGTCAGTGGTGGTTTTCACACCTTATCACAAGAACCTGGCTATATCCGATCTGGTCCGGTTTCCTTACCGGGGTAATCATGGGAGAGCCTGTTTTGGGTATGCAGGCAGCTGCATACATTCAGCTGACCTATCTTGCTGGATCACAGCCGGAGGCTCCATGCCGGGCAATCTGATGGTCGCAGGTATTTACGGTACGGCCTTGACTGTTCTGTCTGGTGCGGATCCAAAGCTGGCTGTCAGCTTTGCGGTAACATTATCTCTGCTGGGAATCCTGATCAATCAGGCATATATGACCTTAAACTCTGTCTGGGTACACCGTGCAGATAAATATCTGGAGGAGGGAAATCTGAAGGGTGTACGTCTGATGAACTATGTTCCTTCCGGTATTCTGTCTTTTGTATTGTATGGTATTCCGGTGATGCTGATGATTCTGTATGGAGCACAATGGCACAGGATACTCTGGCAATGATTCCACAGTGGCTTGTTGATGCATTGAATCTTGTCGGTGCGATCATGCCGGCTCTTGGTATTGCGATGCTGTTAAACTACCTTGGAAAGAAAAAGCTGATTGCGTTCTTCTTCTTTGGCTTCTTTGCAACGGTTTATCTGAAACTGGATACGATGTCACTGTTTATTTTCTCTGCTGTAATCGCAGCTGTCATGTACTTCTTTAGCAGAGATCGTGAAGAAGGAGGAGCATAATCATGAGCAATGCAGTTATGAATAAAAAGGAACTGAGCAAAAAGGATCTGGTCAAGGCGTGGGCACTGGTTTACTCCAGCGAAACCTGCTACAACTATGAGCGTCTGCAGGCACTCGGCAACACGAACATGATGATGAGCGTTGTCAAAAAGCTGTATGACACCAAGGAAGAACAGGTGGAAGCACTGAAAACCTATATGGAGTTCTTTAATACAGAGCCTTCCTGGATCGGTACGGTGATTCACGGTATCACTGTTTCCATGGAGGAACAGAAAGCAAACGGTGCGGATATCAGCGGAGAGGATATCAATGCGCTTCGTACCGGTCTGATGGGTCCGATGGCCGGTATTGGGGACACGGTTTCACAGGCAGTTGTTTATCCGATTCTTGCCGGTATCTGCTGTAGTCTGGCACTGGATGGCAATTTTGCAGGTCCGATTTTATTTGAAGTCGTATATAAGGTTTTGATGATCGGCTGTGGCTATACCTGCTTTATGCTTGGCTACAAACAGGGAAAACAGGCAATCTTCAAGCTGCTGCAAAGCGGTACGCTGAATAAAATCACAGAAGCATTTTCCATCATTGGACTGACTGTTGTCGGGAATATGGCATATTCCAGAATCAATGTGATCTGTCCTGCCAAGTTCAGAGTGGGAGAGGTTAAAATCGTAGTTCAGGATATCTTCAATCAGCTGCTGCCGGGCGCAATTCCGCTGATTATCGCATTGTTTGTATGGTGGATGGTAAAGAAGAAAATGAATCCAACCCTTATCATTGCCGTAATCTTTGTAATCGGAATAGCGGCATCCCTGCTGGGACTGCTGAGTGTAGCAGCTTAAAAAGTTGGATCGTGCAATACACAGGATGACAGTTTCCTGCTGTATTGCACACGTATATGTAGAAAGGAAAACGTTTATGGATATAAAAATATCACCATCTATCATGTGCTGTAAAGTAGAGGAATACAAGCCGTATCTGGAGCTGTTTGAAAAGGTACAGCTGGATTCCGTGCATTTCGATATCATGGATGGAGCCTATGTAAAAAATGTCATGCTGGGAACGCCGATTTATAAAGATATCAAGCGGTTGAGCAAGCTTCCCGTGGATGTACATATCATGTCATATCGTCCGGAAGAGTATATGGAATATTATGATATTCAGCCGGGGGATCGTATCAGCTTCCATCCCGAAACAACAGCACAGCCGTATAAGCTCCTGCAGACAATTCGAGACAAGGGCTGTAAGGCAGGGCTTGTATTGAATCCTGGAACACCGGTATCTTATTTGGAGGAATGTATGGATCTGCTTGATTATGTCACTCTCATGACGGTGAATCCGGGCTTTGCAGGCCAGAAAATGGTACCGGACGCACCGCAGAAAATACGACGTGTGCGGCAGCTTCTGGATGCATATGAAAAAGAAATCGACATCGTTGTAGATGGAAACACAACAATAGAAAACAGCAGGCTCATGAGGGATGCAGGAGCCAATGCATTCGTCGTGGGAACATCGAGTATTATCCGCAGTCTGGATACCTTTGAGGAAATGTACAACGCATATGTTCAGGAATTGGAAAAATAAAGTGAGGGAAAATCATGGTTGGAATAGTTATCGCAAGTCATGGTGTATTTTGTGAAGGCTTGAAAAGCAGTACGGAAATGATTGGCGGGACCATTGCACAATGTACTGCGGTCGCTCTGCAGCCCGGGGAGGATCCCGATGCCTATGGTGAACGTTTGTGCAAAGCGGTTGATCAGATGGATGACGGACATGGTGTGCTCATGCTGATTGACCTTCGCGGCGGAACACCGTTCAATCGTTCTATCATGCTGACCAGAGAGAAGCATATTATGCTTACTGTCGGTGCAAATCTTCCGATGCTGCTGAGCGTAGCTCTGGGCAGACATGAGGATTCCACTTTAGAGGAGCTCGCTGCTCTGGCAGAAAAGGAAGCTAAGGAAAGTATCGGTACCATTTGTTTTAACAGACAATAAAAAAGGAGCTGTATTATGGAAAATTTACTACTGGTTCGCATTGACGACCGATTGATACACGGACAGGTTATGACCGCATGGATGAAAACATTACCGGCAAAGCAGATTATCGTAATCGATGATAAGGTTGCAAAGGATGATTTTATGCTGTTTGTACTGCAGAATGCAGCCCCGAGCGGAATCAAGGTGATTGCGCTCACGGAAGAGGAAGCACTGCATAAGCTGCAGAGCGGATTGGATACGCCAAGCTTTGTATTGGCAAAATCACCGCTCAGTCTGAAAAAGCTGGTAGATGGCGGCATTGAAATCAAGGCGGTTAATATCGGCGGTATGGGTATGAAGGCAGGAAGAACGACGGTATATAAAAACGTATCCGCAACAGATGAGGAACGTCAGTGTATCAAGGATTTTCTGGATCGGGGTATTGATGTAGCGATTCAGATCATTCCAAGTGAAAAAACGTTTTGAGCTGAATAACATTCTTGCAAAGTAATAAGGTAGATAGAAAAGGAAAGAGGAATATCGAATGAAAGTAATGAGATGCATGCAATCAATGATTTCCGGCTGGAGGAAATAGAAACACCGGGTTCCAAAAGGAGATGAAATTCTTGTAAGGATTGGTGCGTGCGGAATCTGTGGGTCAGATATACCGAGAGTATATCAGCTGGGTACCAGAGTATATCCGGTTGTAATCGGGCATGAATTCAGCGGAACCGTCTGCGCCGTAGGGAATCCGAAGGATGAAGCGCTGATTGGAAAAAAGGCTGCTATATTTCCATTGATTCCATGTCGGGAATGTGAGCCTTGTGAAATCGGACAGTTCTGTCAGTGTGAGAATTATGATTATCTCGGTTCCCGCAGCAATGGCGGTTTTGCAGAATATTGTCTGCTGCCGTCCCGCTGGCATCTGGTTTTGGCACAAGATGAGAATATCGACCTGGAAGCACTGAGTATGTGTGAGCCTGCCTGTGTTGCTCAGCATGCCCTGCGCAGAGGAAATGTTACTGCCGGACAAACGATAGCGATTCTCGGTGCCGGACCCATTGGCATTATGACAGCCCGCTGGGCATCATTGTTTGGTGCTTCGCAAATCATCCTGACAGATATTGATGAAGCCAAGCAGAAATTTGCACAGGAACGCGGCTTTACGGTTATCAATCCAGAAAGGAAAATCTGAAGGAACGTATTGATGTCATAACAAACGGGCGCGGCGTTGACGTTGTGATTGAAGGAACCGGATGCTCTGCCGGAATCAATGATGCCATACAAATCGTAAGAGTTGGCGGTACCATCGTATGGCTGGGAAATCCCCATGCGGATACAACAATACAGCTGAATGTACATTCCCTGCTTCTTCGTAAGGAGCTGGAAATGCATGGTGTATGGAATTCCTTCTATGCGCAGACACCAATCAATGAATGGGAATATACTGTGCAAATGATTGAAGAAGGAAAGCTGGAGGTTTCCGATTTGATTACACATCGAGCCGGGCTGAAGGACCTCAAGCAGCTGTTTGATGATATACACAATCACAGCGTTACGATTTGCAAGGCGTTGTACAGTGCTGCACTGGATGTATGATGCAGTCACGAAAATCGATTGATTTTGTACAATTCATACAAGATCATGAAGGAGAAATATTCGGAAAGAAACGGAGAATAACCGGACAGAGCTATTGCAGCACATATCGTAAGCAAATCGCAGCACTGGATATGAAATTGAATGAATTTATCAGCAGGGACGATGCCAGAGCAAAAGACATTACCTTCCTGCTTGGACTTTTCGCGTTTTCCATATCCCAGTTCTCTGTTCAGATAAAAACTGATGTGAATCGCTATGAGGCGGCATTTTATGCGCTGTTTGAAGAGGGTGATGTGCAATGAAGTATAGAGAAGCAAGGGATACTGTTCTGCAGGAGCTGCAGACGGTATTTACATATGTAAAGGAAGATGAAGTTGTGGCTTTGGCTGAAGCAATCTGTGAGGCTGAAACCGTGTTTGTTGTCGGGGTTGGACGTGTATTGCTGATGCTGCAGGCATTTGTCAAACGCCTAAACCACCTTGGTATCGAAGCAACCTATGTTGGGGCGATTGATGAACCTGCGATTACAGAGCATGACCTTCTGCTTGTAGGTAGTGGCTCCGGAGAAAGTGTCGTGCCGTTGGCTATTGTAAAAATCGCACAGCGGTATCATGCGAAAATTGCACATATTGGAAGCAATGCATCCAGCTCTATGACACCGTATGAGAATATCTTTATCCGTATTCCCTGCAGTACAAAGCTGCAGCTGGAGGATGAAATTTCATCTTCACAGGTCATGAGTAGCCTCTTTGAACAAAGTCTGCTTTTGCTTGCAGATATGGTCGCATTGCTTATTGTCGATAGAAAGCAGATTTCAGATTTGCATGCGTTATGGAAAAAGCATGCGAATCTTGAGTAGAAAGGAAACATATGGAAGGAAAAATGAAAGCAGCAGTCCTGCATGGAATCAATGATCTTCGGATCGAAGAAGTTGAAATACCGAGACTTGATGAACATGATGTATTGGTCAGGGTTTCCGCCTGTGGTGTCTGTGGCTCCGATTTGCCTAGAATTCTTACACAGGGGACCTATCATTCCCGACGATTCCCGGTCATGAATTGGAGGAGAGGTAGTTGCTATAGGCAGCTGTGTCAAACAGAACCTGCTGCATAAAAATGTAGCCGTAATTCCTTTGATTCCCTGCAGAACATGTAAATCGTGCGAGGTTGGAGATTTCGCTCAATGTGAAAACTATGATTTTCTAGGTTCACGCAGCGATGGAGGATTTGCAGAATACGTAAAGGTTCCTGAGGAAAATCTGGTTATTATGCCGGATCAGGTAAAGCCTGAAACTGCAGCATTTCTGGAACCAATCAGTGTTGCACTGCATGTGGTATCAAATACAGGTGTGAATTTTGGGGACGATGTTGTCGTATTCGGTTTGGGGGCAATCGGAATATTTGTAGCACAGTGGGCAAAGGCATTTGGGGCATCTCATGTATTTGCCGTAGATCTGGATCCGAAAAAGGTGGAGATAGCCAGACAGCTTGGCTTAACGGATGCCGTCTGCGGTTCGATAGAGGAAGTACGCGAAATCGTGGAAAAAGCTACCAGCCGCGCAGGCTGTGATGTAGTATTTGAAGCTAGTGGTGCGCCTGTTGTCTTCAACCAGGCAATGCAGCTTTTAAAGCAGAACGGGCGTTTTGGTCCTGTTGGAAGACCAGTGAGGGATTTAACCGTCTCCGTGAAGACATATGAAACGATTCTACGCAGGCAGCTGACCATCAAAGGAACATGGAGCTTTGAATTCAAGCGGTTTCCACATAATGCCTGGGATATTTCTCTGGAGGCATTGCAGAAAGGAATTATACAGACAGACGCTATAATTTCTCACCGTTTCCCGCTAGCAAAGACGAAGGATGCAGTTGATTTGATGGCAGAGAAGAAGGAGTTCTTTTATAAGATACTGATAGTGCCGAATGAAGGAACCTTGAACATAAAGCATATTCACGATAAAAATGCCAGCTGATATGTGTAATTCAGCTGGTTTTTCATATTGCGAGGGTAGGAAAGATTTAAAGATTATACTGTATATTTATAGGTACCTGTGATACACTGATGATACAAAAAAGGAGGGGCTGTTCCATGAGAAAATATCCAAACACTATAATGTTGATGTATGCATCACTATCACAAAAGCCCCGGCCATTCTGCATGTCCGCTTAATGGACCCTTTTTTTCGCGTTCATATAGTATTTTAACACAAGACACCTTTTTCTATATGATGTATGAGTCAGCTGATTATCGGCGGACATTGTAATAAATACGCTATATACCATAAAAATAATAGCAAAAGCAGAGGACCACCGGGTCATATTCTTCTAGGAGATCATGAAATAAGGAAAGAAGGGATATGATTATGCGTGAGACTACAAGAATTGCTTCTGCTATTACAAAAAATGAAAATAAAAAAGTGTACGATGAGTATTATAAAAGGATTTTATCAAATAAGCAGATTCTTGCCTGTGTCATGAAGGGCTGCATACCGGAATATGAGGATACACCACTGGAGGAAATTCCAGCCTATATTGAATTGTCAGCGACAGAAAGTGAAATGATCGATGAGAAAAGCATTGAGGTTGTGGATGAAGCCATACCGGGATCACAGATCAAATACGATATTCAGTTTGAGGCAGCTTTGCTGTGCAAATATAAAGCTGAAGGAAGCGAAGAAAAGAGACCATCGTACAAGGAGTAGCTCTGCCTGATCATCAATCTGGAAAGTCAGGCAAAGGAAATCCAGGGTATTCGCTGATTAAGCGTGCGCTGTATTGCAGCAGTAGAGTGGTGGCAAAGCAGAAAAATGCAGAGCTTGGATTTGCGAATTCAAAGTATGGAGAAATAAAAAAGGTCTATTCCATATGGATATGTATCGGTCATGCGAAGCAAAAGAATGATGTTATAAATTCATATACTATACAGGAAAGCTGTCATACGAAGATATGGCATGCGCCAAGAAATCACTTCGATATCATGACAGCGGTCATGGTATATCCGCAGGTGGAAGCGTTTCAGAATGGAAAGGAAGACAGGGAAGCACAGAATCCTGTGAAGACGTGTGAGCAGAAGCTGCTGGAGCTGTTGAAGGTACTGTTCATAAAAGACTTTTCGGTGGAAAAAAAAGAAGGAACGATTAGAAAAAGAGGATGGGATAATGATGAAGAGGGAGACAGAAAGCGAGGTCATGGAAATGTGTAACTTTAGCGATTTTATAGAAGAAAGAGGAATCAAGAAGGGGCTGGAACAGGGAAAAGTGAATACAACAGTTCAGCATGTACAGAATCTGATGCAGTTCAGTAACCTCAGTGCAGATGAAGCCATGAAAATGCTGGGTGTGGAAAAAGAATTACAGTCTGTAATTTTGAACAAGCTGCATCAGGCTTGAATAATAAGTAATTTTAATTCATAGGAGTAAAGAGTATAAGGCGTATGTGTTTTATACTCTTTTTTGTATTGTAGATTGAAAAATCCTGTATACGCAATGCGTATGAAAATGGAGGCTGACTACCATATAATTGAAATAATATGACAAGAAGAGATTTTGCGTAGGTATGGTTTCTGCACAATTGAATATAGATATATGTTATCTAATAGTAAGAGCTAATCTGGAGACAATGGAAAAGCTAATGTAATCATCATCAGCATTTACTATTCCTATGAATCGGATTTACATCTGTTTGTGAAAAAGCGAATAGCAACTCCAATCAAGCTTCATTTTCAATCTGTATTATAATTGTATTATATAAGCTATGCACATGATACGTAAAACAGTTTTCTGATAAAAGTAAATTCAAGCTATCATATGTATGCAGTGTGCCTATTCAGTGATCAGTTTCATTATGATGGCTGTTATGCATTCAATTACACAAGCAGTTTGAGGCAGAGAAGATTTAACATATAACGGTGAGACCAACAGAATCAGTAAGAGCATCACATACGCATATGACTGCACCATGTTTGACAAACAAAAACTTAATGATGAGAATTTCATAAGGACGCATTTATGTATTGTGGTTGCCATACTCATTCAAAACAAATAAGGTAAACATAAGGAGGAAGATACATATGAAGAATGACTTTATCAATTTAACAGAGGAAAATGTATCAGATGAACATCTATGCTGCATCATACGCAGCAGGAAGCCACATTCCGGGATATCAGCAAAACGAGAATGGCTTTCAGATCGGTTGAAAGAAGGGCATGTGTTTAGAAAATTAAATGTAAAGGGAACCGTTTTTATTGAATATGCACCGCTTGAAACCGCTTGGGTACCTATAGAGGGAAGTCGTTATTATTATATATACTGCTTATGGGCTACCGGAGAGTATAAAGGAAAAGGCTATGGCAAGCAGCTGTTGGAATACTGTATCGCAGACGCCAAAGCAAATGGAAAATCCGGAATTTGTGTTCTCGGGGCAAAAAAGCAGAAAGCCTGGCTTACAGATCAGTCCTTTCTTAAACGGTATGGATTTCAGGTTGTGGATACTACAGAAAGCGGCTATGAGCTGCTGGCACTATCCTTTGATGGGACATTTCCGCAACTTTGTGAAGCTGCGAAAAAAGAGAGAATTACAAATCAGGACCTTACTGTTTTCTATGATATGCAGTGTCCATATATACTGAAAAATGTAGATATCGTAAGGCAGTATTGTGAAAAGCATGATATCCCCGTAGCATTTCATTTGGTTGATACATTAGAAAAAGCAAAAGCTGTGCCCTATGTTTTTAATAACTGGGCAGTGTTTTACAAAGGAAGCTTTCAGACTGTAAATTTGCTTCTGGATATAGCGGCTCTAAAACGGATCGTAAAGAAATAAGTATGCTAGGCGGTGTGTAAGTGATAGGTCATAGCCATCTTACCTTCCTCATCGGCTTCCTCATCCTGTATATTTACAAAAAAAGTCAGGAATCATTATTTATCCTGACGTTCACTCTTGAAATAACAGTTTGTTCTTTCCTATGATAATATTTTTTTCAATTCACGTTGTCCATTATATTTTATGGTAAGCAGGATGTTATACTTCCTGCTTTTGAAAGCTATGCTAATTCATGACAGGGTAGGTTACATCCTCACGGGGAAAAATCAACAAGAACACCGGGAATTTGCGCTTCTTATATCATATTGTTTCCTGATGAACACCCTGCAGGGGTTAAGAATTAGAAAATGAATATCCGTTTTTTATAATCTGTAAAAGCCTTGATGTGACAGCTTTCAGCCGTTTACTCGATGCCGTGTGAATACCACCTTGTTATGAGCTCTACTGCCCGATGTATTCAATAATCGTCCTTGTGATGATCAGCAGCGGTATCCTTGAATACACCGTCATTCCACTGACCTTCATGATCTGCTCGGAATGGCCGTAAATCGTGATATCTGAAAATTTCTCCAGCTCACAGGGAGATTTACAGCAGCAGGTAATCACCTTGGCACCCTTCATTCTTGCAGCTCTGGCGCTTCTTGCCAGCTCCGGCGTGGAATTTCGCAGGGATAGAATAAAGGCAATATCGTCCTTTGTGACAATGCGTTCGGTATTCTCCATCCATTTCACATCCTTAACGATGATGGCATTGTAGCCCAGCAGCTGCAGGTACATTTGAAATTCCTCTGCGATCAATGCCGTAAAGCCTCTGGCAAAGATGAATATACGCTTTGCCTGCTTGATGTATTCAATTGTTTTCAGCATGGCAACCGGACTGATATTATCAATCGTTTTTGTACTTTCCCGATATGATTTTGCGAGGATATTATTTACTCCATAGCTGGATTCGTGATGCTCCTTCATTTGCTCCTGCTGAGAAATCGCATAGCGCAGCTGGGAAATCCCCTGATAACCGCATTTCTGAATCGCTCTGGATACCGTTGATTGTGATGTGAAGGTTTTCTCTGCAATATTGGTGATGCTCATATAGGGAATCTTTTCTTCATTCTGGTTTAAAAACTGAATGACCCCCTTCTCCGCTTCTGACAGCTTTTCATATATACCTTTATCAATTTGTATAAACATATGCTTACCTCCCTGTGTGTTTTCTCTATCATTGTACCATGAATGGCCATTCATGAATTTTACTATTTATCACAATTTCAGAATGTGTTTTCAGCGTGAAAGCGCTGTTTTTTTATGTAATCAAGTATAATGTGCTTGTAAATCAAAACGTACGTATATTTTGATATTATGATATTCGTATATTTCAGAAAGTTAACGCTGGATATACAGGATCACCACAAAAGGAGGATGCAGATTCTCCATTGCATACAGGTTATTAAAGGAGGAAATTATGTATACAACATTAAAGGAAGTGCTGAAGGAGGCAGAGTTGCTGCACATGGCGATTGGGCGTTCAATACGCATAACCTGGAGATGCTGCCGGCCATTATTAAGGCTGCAGTACATCAGAAAACCCCGGTTATTATTCAGACAAGCTGTGGAACTGCCAATTATGTCGGGCATAGAAATCTTGTCGCAGTCTGCCGTTCCATGGCTGAGGAATACGGCGTCGATGTCGTTCTTCATCTGGATCATGCCAGGGATTATGATGAGATACGCAAGGCGATTGATGCCGGCTACAGCTCCGTTATGTTTGATGGATCATCCCTTCCCTTAAAGGAAAACATTCTGGGGACGAAACGGGTTGTCGATTATGCCAGAGCTCGCAATGTAAGTGTGGAGGCGGAGCTTGGAACTGTCGGCGGAACTGAGGACGGTATCGCCGTGAGCCAGGACGATGCCTGTTACACGGATCCTGAGGATGCGGTTGAGTTTGTGAAGCAGAGGGTATCGATGCACTGGCAGTGGCAATCGGTACAAGCCACGGTCAGTACAAATCAAAAACAAATATCAGTTTTGAACGTCTGAAGGAGCTGCAGGAGGTAGTTGATATTCCGCTTGTCATTCATGGAGGAACCGGTGTTAAGGATGAGGATGTAAAACGTGTTATTGATCTGGGCATCCGCAAGTTTAATGTCGGAACCGAGCTGCTGGTCGGCTGGAATCGTAAATCCAGAGAGTGCTATGATGAACATCGCGAGAACATATCCAATCGCGATAATGTCGTACCATGCCTGGATACCATCACGGAAATCGTGGAGCGAAAAATTCATCTGTTTAAGAATCTGGATGGTGAATAACATATGAAAGCTGGATATTATACCGGAGATTATGGATATGAGGTGCGTGATATACCAGAGCGTAGGCCGATAGCGGATGAAGTAAAAATCCGCGTTGCCTGGTGCGGATTATGTGGTACCGATATTCATAAGTTTCAGGGGAAAACGGCGCAAGTGTTGTCATACCACCCATTATTCTGGGACATGAGTGTTCCGGTATCGTTACAGAGGTAGGGCCTGAGTGCAAATACTTAAGGTTGGGGATCGTGTTGCCTGTGATCCAGCTGGGGATGCGGAAAATGTATCTGGTGCCAGCAGGGACTGCCAAACTTCTGTCTGGAGCGTCATGGCGTAGCAAGGGCTTTGCGGAATATGTTTATCCGCCGGAAAAGAATGTATATCATATAGCGGATACACTGGATCTGGAGGCTGCGGCCTTTACGGAGCCGTTATCCTGTGCGGTCCACGGTATGGATCTGATCGGGATACAAAGCGGTAAAACGGTTGCCATGTATGGTATGGGGGCCATCGGTTCCCTGATGCTGCAGCTTATTCGATTAACAGGTGCTGCCAAAATCATTGTGATTGAGCGGGAAGCGGAAAAACGCAGACTCGCTCTCGAGCTGGGCGCAACCATGGCCATCAGCGATCAGGAAATCGAGGAAGTCGCTAAGCAGGAAAACATTGATTATGTCATTGAATGCATCGGCTTAAAATCCACCATGGAACAGGCAATTCGCATTGCGGGGAAATATGCGAAGGTACTGCTTTTCGGTCTCGGTGACCCAGAGCAGCCAATCAGCTTCAATCAGTTTGAGGCTTATACAAAAGAACTCAGTATTTATACGTCATTTCTGAATCCGTTATGCAGCGAGCGTGCTGTGCACCTGCTGGAAAGCGGACAGATCAATACAAAGAAAATAATAAGTGCAAAGCTTACCTTGGAGGAAATGGGAGAGGAACTAAAGACCCTGCGTTATGCAAGAAAAGGGAAGGTCTTGGTTTCCGTAAGCGGCGAGCACTAACAGGAGGAAATAGTTATGGTGTTATCAGCAATCTTAGTTGCATTATTAGCTACAATGGGGCAGTGGTGGTTCTTCGGCCCTGTCACGAAATGTCTTGTTTATCCATTGACCACAGGTACGCTGGTTGGTCTGTTCATGGGGGACCCGATGACCGGTATGCTGGCGGGGGCCAACATTCAGTTGATTTATCTGGGATGGATTTCCGCAGGTGGAACCATGCCGAGCAATACCATCGTCGCAGGTATCTTCGGTACGGCTATGACGATTTTATCCGGCGCCGATCCGACGATGGCCGTAACCTTTGCGATTCCGTTCAGTATGTTTGGACTGTTGCTGAACCAGGTATATATGACAGTCAACGCCGCATGGATTCATCAGGCGGATAAGCTGCTGGAAAAGGGCAATCTGCGCGGTGTGCGTTTTATGAACTTCGTGCCTTCCTTCTGTATGGCACTTGTCCTGTATGGAATTCCTGCCTTCCTTCTGGTTGTGTCCGGAAGCGGCTGGGCAAGCGATCTGATCAATGCCGTTCCGGAAAGCGTCATCAGTGCACTCCAGTTGTCGGCGGTATCATGCCGGCCTTGGGTATTGCAATGCTGTTGAACTATCTGGGTAAGAAAAAGCTGATTCCGTGGTTCTTCGGCGGCTTCTTCCTGACCGTATATTCCGGTCTGGGACTTACTGCAATCTCCATTTTCTCTGCAATCATTGCACTTGTTATGTATCTGAACAGCAATACTGCACAGAAGCAGACGGAAACGAAGAAGGTAAAACGTCTCTCATTAAATAAAAAAACAGAAACGATCGAGGTTTCACAGCCGGCTGAACAGGCTGCAGCAGCTGAACTGCCGGAGTATACAAAAAAGCTTTCTAAGAAAACGTTGGTGAAAACATGGTTATGGACAACGAGTACCGAGGCCTGCTACAACTATGAGCGTTTACAGGCTCTGGGTGCTGCCAACCTGATGCTGACACCGATTCGTGAGCTGTATGACACGAACGAAGAACGTGTAAAAGAACTGAAAAAATATATGGTATTCTACAATTCTGAAGTATTCACCGTAGGACCGATCATCAACGGTATCGCCTGTTCCATGGAGGAGGCACATGCGAATGGTGAAAACGTTACAGAGAAGGATATCAATGCTGTACGTACCGGTCTGATGGGGCCGGTTGCCGGTATCGGTGATACGGTCATGCAGGGAATCCTGTTCCCGATTCTGTTTGGTATCGGATGCTCCATGGCGCTGGATGGAAGCTATTTAGGACCGATCCTGTCCTTTGCAATCTTTGAAATTTTAATCTTCGGCTGCGGATACTTCATGTTTATGACCGGATATAAGCAGGGAAAAACATCACTGCTGAAAATTCTTAAAAACGGTACGATTGACCGTATCATCAACTCCTTCAGTATTGTAGGTCTGATGGTTGTCGGATCCATGGCCGCAACCAGAGTCACGGTAAATACTCCGCTCGCAATCAAGGTAGGAGAAGGAACAACCACAATTCAGAGTGTACTGGATTCTCTTGCTCCGGGTCTGATTCCGCTGGGAATCACATTGCTTGTATGGTGGATGCTGAAGAAGAAAATCAATACTGTATGGATCATTATCGCAATCTTCCTGGTAGGTATCGCAGGCTATTACAGCGGTATTCTGGGTTATGTAGGATAGAAGGCGAAAGAGGACAGCTATGGTAAATATCATTTTGATCAGTCACGGCGCATTCTGTGAAGGTCTGCTTGCCAGCCTGCAGATGATTGCAGGCGGAGATTACGGAGTGAGGGCGGTGCCTCTCATTCCGGGTGAGTCTCCGGAAGCTATCGTGAAAAGCTTGAAACTGTCATGCGGGAAGCCGATGACGCAGCGGTTCAGGAACCATCGTTTTGTCTGATATTGCAGGTGGTACACCTTTCCAGAGTGCCGCATATCTTTCAAAGGATTTCAAACTCGGGCTTGTTTCCGGTATGAATATGCCGATGCTGCTGACGCTTGCATTGGAGCGCAGCGAAGAAACAACGCTGGAGGAGCTTGCGGATAAAGCAGGCATATCGAGTACAGTTGGCGTAAAGACAACGGTATTCAAGAAAGGAGAGAAAAAACAACGTGCAAAACTTAGTATTAACAAGAATCGATGACCGTCTGATTCACGGACAGGTGATGACTGCCTGGATCAAGAACAGAAAAGCGGATCAGGTGGTAATCGTGGATGATGGAACAGCGAATGATGAGTATATGATCGAGGTGCTGGAGATGGCAATACCGGAAGAAATCGCAATAGGAATCTTCACCAAGGAAGAAGGTGTGCAGTTCTTTGAACAGGGACTGGACGCACCGACGATTCTGCTGGTCAAGGGGCCGGAAGCATTAAACTATCTGGTAGATCACGCATTGCCATTGAGGAAGTGGATGTCGGAGGCATGGGTGCCCGAGCTGATCGAAGTGTGCTGTATAAGAATATCTCAACAAGTCCTGAGGAAAATAAGGCGTTCTCTGAATTATTGGAGAAGAATGTAAATGTCTTCATACAGGTGATGCCGCAGGACAAACCGGTAAGTGTTAAGGAATATCTGAAGTAGAAAATAGAGAGTGATGGTGGATAGATATGAATCATGAAGGAATGGAAGGAAGCGTAATCGTAATTACGGGAGGCGGCAGTGGTATGGGCGCTGCCATGGCGAAGGATTTTGCGGAAAGAGGTGCCGGTATCGCAATCCTTGATCTGGATGAAGCAAGAGGATCGGCTGTTGCGGACAGTATCACGGAGCAAATGGAAAGCGGTTTATAAAAAGTTGATGTTACAGACAAGCAGGCGGTTCTGACTGCTGCCGATGAAGTGGAGCAGGAGCTGGGAGCTATCACATCCTGGATCAATTCCGCCGGTGTAAGCAAAATGGTACCGTTTCTGAAAAGCAGTGAGGAGCTGTGGGATTTGACAATCAATGTCAACCTGAAGGCTACCTTCCTGTGCTGTCAGGTTGCGATTGAAAAATGCTGAAGCATGGTGGGGGAACCATATTGAACATGTCCTCCCTGTCCGGTAAGAAGGCAAGCGCATGGCAGACCGTATACTGTGCAAGCAAGTTTGGTGTGCAGGGACTGACACAGTCCATTGCAAAGGAATTTGCGGATCGCAATATACGTGTAAATTCCATATGTCCGGGAATTGTATACACGGAAATGTGGGAAAAGCTGAAATATGAATATGCACAGAAGAAGAGCATTGATCCGGAAGAGGTCATGCCGTATTTCAAAAAGAATATCCCGATGCATCGTCTGGTGGATCTTCAGGACGTTATCAATGCGGCAGTATTTCTGCTGACAGATAATTCCGCTTATCTGACAGGGCAGTCCATCAATCTGACAGGCGGAGAATGGATGGATTAAAAAGACAGTAGAATGAGGAGGGATCATCATGGGTGCATTGGATTTCAGTGGAAGACAACAGCTGTATTATCAGCTGTATAATCTTCTGTTTCAGGACATCATCAGCGGTAAATATCCTGTAGGCTGCATTATACCGGCGGAGAGCGAGCTGATGAATACCTATCATGTATCTCGGGCAACCGCAAGGAAAGCGATGGAGATGCTTGCCAATGATGGGCTTGTCAGTAAGAAGCGCGGGTACGGAACCTTTGTCATATCGCACAGCCCAATACATCACCACAGCGCGTAGTCCGCTATACAAGGAAAAACAGAGTGGATCAAGTTATCGCCGTAAAACGAATGATCAATCAAAAAGTAATGAAAGCGCCAAGGATATCGCGGAGTGTCTTCAGCTATCTGATGATTGCGATATCATTCGCATAAAGCGTGTACGCTATGCGGGGGAGGAGCCGTTCTATCTGGAAATCAATTATTTCGAGCAGTCCTTTGTACCGGAGGTCATGGAGCATGATTTTTCGAAAGAATCTCTGCGTGTCTTTCTTTCCAATGCCTATCAGATTCAATGGTCCTTTGCCAAGCAGAAAATCTATTCCATTCTGGCAGACAGGGAAATGGCAGAGCTGCTGCACATTGCTGTCGGCAGTCCGCTGCTTTATATACGACGCATATCCTTTGATAAGGATAATCATCCAAGGGAATGTGTCTGTACCTATTATCGCGCAGATACCTACCATCTGGAGATTGAGCTTGCCATATAACAGGAGGTTCGTTCATGAAGCAGACACTGATTTTGCTTGCCGGCTATCCCGGTACGGGTAAAAGCTATCTGGCAGAGCTGTTAATGAAGCAGTTTACCGGCTTTGAAATTTTATCACCGGATGAGATCAAGGAAGAGTTCTGGGATGCCTACGGTTTCCGCAATGAACAGGAAAAGGAAGAGCTGATTCAGAAAAGCTGGGTGGAATACTATCATAGAATGGAGTGGAAATTCACACGGGGAATCAGTCTTCTCAGCGATTATCCGTTCAGCTATAAGCAGCATGATCAGCTGCAGGAGGTCTGTGATAAGCATCATGTACAGATTATTACGATTCGCATGATTGCCGATCTGGATGTTCTATTTGAAAGGCAGAAAAAACGGGATTTGGACGCTTCCCGTCACCTCGGGCATATCCTAAAGGAATATCATAAGGGAATACAGCTGACAAGTCATGAGGAAGCGGACAATCTGCTGGATTATGATGAATTCATACAGCGCTGTACCTGCCGGGGATATGGAACCTTTGCACTGGGGACGACCCTGCAGCTGGATGTGACAGATTTTGCGACAGCTCCATATGATGAGCTGATGATAAGAATAAACGAGCTTTTGGAATTTCAATAACATTTTCATCGCCAAAATAAAAAAACATTGGTCTAAAGTAAGGCGGAGGCTATTTCGCAGAAATGCTCAAACTCTTATGAAGCGGGCTATTTCATGCGTACCTCGATGCGCCTTCAAGCATACAAAGGGCTCAGATCATTAGATTCTTATCAAATAAGCGCTGCTTGTTTTTTAAAGAAGCACCTGATTTAATTGGACTTTTTAAACAGACAAAAATGCCGTCATTCCCATATGGAATGGCGGCATTAACGCGATCTTCTATTACTTATCCTATAATATTATCTTTATCCTTATGTCTGCATGACTGCATGATACAAGAGTGATGTAAGACCTTCTATCACCGCATCTGTGCCTGTCAGATAAGTATTCTTTTATGTTAATGTAGTATCTCCTTGATATAAGGCTCAGCCCTTATAATTAAGCATATTATTTAATTCTTCTGTATAAATCGGATATGAAATATACTATAACTCAAACTGCATATATATAATTTCCCACTTTTTAAACTGAACCTGAATATAAGATTTTTATCCTATACTTTCCAGCCAGGCTTTAACATCTTCTTCTGTAGGATTATCGAATCTTTTGCCTGCAACAATATTCAAGTTTGAATACATAGTTTGCAAATCTGAAATACTGCTTTCTATACCACTGCCTCCGGATGTACAGAAGGTATATATTTTTGAGTTACTAATATCGTATTTATCTAAAACTGTTTGAATAATTCTCGGATTTGTTCCCCACCATACAGGATATCCAAGATAAATCACATCATACTCTGTTATAGCACTCAAATCATTCTTAATGGAAGGCCTTGAAGCATCATCCTTCATTTCAAGATTAGCTCTACAATTATCGTTATTATAATTAAGATCATCTTCAGTATACTTTTTATCTGGGATAATTTCATAGATATCCGCTTTAGCTTCATCAGCAATCAATTCTGCTACAGCTTTCGTATTACCTGTTGCTGAAAAATATACAACCGCTATTTTGAGATCATTCTCCTGCGCTGTGTTTTTATCAGATGCTGGTATACCTGTTGTATTATGACTACATGCAACAAGTACTGTTAAACATATAATGTATATAATTGAAGTCAAAATTCTTTTCATATTTGACACCTTCCTTTTCTCATTGAACAATACCCCCTGTTCCGGGTTGTGACCGGATTTGATACTTGTGTTTCATACATACCAGCGATTGCTGAAATGCTAAGCTGCTTAAATACAAGTGATGAAAGCATATGCTTCTGATAATACTTTACAAGGTACAGATTTGAAGTACGGATAGGAGACAATCAAACACAAGGCTTTGATGTGCAATCCTCATGGAAACATATTTTAAGTGCTGTCTTTTCAAGTGCAAACATAATAAAAGCTCTTACAGCTGCAAATAATAGCTGTTCCAAGTCCGAGCCGCAGTATTTGTTGTTAGTGATACTTTGTGTCAGAGTTCATAGCTTTTCTTTTCGTATTCCAATTGCAATATTG
>ENA-OQCK01000242-OQCK01000242.1-human-gut-metagenome-genome-assembly--contig:-NODE-242-length-32693-cov-3.705736_pt1 | contig 32693 bp, 38 predicted proteins | sample MGYA00242498_ERZ504578 | MGnify/ENA primary metagenome ERZ504578 (study PRJEB26092, sample SAMD00036229) | human gut metagenome | host: Homo sapiens | study: EMG produced TPA metagenomics assembly of...
TCCGCAAATTATATTAATTGATTTTAAAATATCAAGCTAATATTTCATTTATTTTGCATTCTCCCGCAAATTAAATCTACTTTTTTAGATACCAACTTTATACCATTACTCTTTTTTAATAAATATCACAACTTTAACAAACTGATTATCATAGATATAGATTAAATTAGGCTAAGTTCTACTACGACTTATTCTAAACTGAATATTATAAAATATTCCCCTTAATTTAATATTTATGAGAAAGAAAACTTTAAAAATCAAGTTCTTTCTGCTATTTTGCTCACTTGCAGGTTATTCAACCATCATTCAGCACAGGACAAAACAGTGAAGGAAAAGAATGAAAAAGACTCGACAATCATTTCCATACCCTATGGAAGTAAGTTAAAAACAGAGTTTAGCGGTGCATCCGATGTAATCTCCGGTAAAGTATTGGAGAATGTGCCTGTACAGCATTTATCCAATGCATTGTCAGGAAGAATATCGGGGTTAACTACGATTCAGCGAAGTGGAGAACCGGGCAATGACGAAGCTTCCATTTATATACGTGGAATACGTAGCAATGGAAATGGCGCACTTGTACTAATCGATGGACAAGAACGCAATTACTACGGTATGGTACAAACTCAGGAAATTGAAAGAGTGACCATATTAAAAGATGCTTCTGCTATCGCTCTTTATGGTATGCGAGGCGCGAACGGAGTTATCCTGATTGAAACCAAATCCGGACGTCTCGGAAAACCTAGAGTCAGCCTTAACATCCAAGGGATATATCAGCAGAACATGAGAGTTCCCAAAGCTGTTAACGCGGCAGAATATGCTCAATCCTACAATGAAGCGAACATTAATGACGGTTTGAATCCTTCTACACGGAAACGGAAATCAATAAATTCGCCAATCATTCAGACCCGGAGCGCTACCCAGATGTCGACTGGATAGGAAACTTGCTTAAAAAAGGAACTTTCATGCAGCGATATAATGCCACAGTAGAAGGAGGTTCCGGGCGTACCCGTTATTTCGTCTCATTGGGATATACCGGACAAGCAGGAATGTTTAATACTGAAAAAGAGCAGAATTACAGTACCAACACAGAATTTTCCCGAATCAACTTTCGCTCGAACGTAGACTTCGACATTACCTCCACAACCCTTTTATCTGTTAAATTAGACGGTTGGATGCAAAGTGAAAACTCACCTTATTACGACCAAGCACAACAATATATATTCCAAAATTTGTTGAAAACGCCGGCTACGGCATTCCCAATGTACTATAAAGATACTCATAACTATGTAGACCAGTCAGGGAATCCTATCAAATCACAACCGGGAGACCGTATTGTAGCAGGCAATGATAAATATATTAATCCGTGGGCTATCTTGAACAGAGGTGGCTACACAGCGATCGATAAACGTTATGGCGCCTTTTCTGTATCACTGAAACAGGATCTGGATTTCCTTCTGAAGGGTTTATCGCTCTACGGACAGATTTCTATGGACGTATACAACTTACAAAAACAAAACCGTACCCGCTCTTTCAATTATTACACACTTCAAAATAACGGAGTACTCCAAAAATATGGAACTAGTGAAGAAATGATATCAAATGCTGCCATGAAATATGGTGATGCACGTAACACCACATTAAATTTTAAGCTTAGCTACAATCGTATTTTCGGTAGGCACAATGTCTCGGGAATGATGTTTTACGACCAATATGAATACAATCAAAGTATTGTGCTTCCCTATCGCTATCAAACAGTTGGTGGCTGGTTTGCATATAAATACGATAATAGATACCAGATAGATGCCACTTTCGGTTATCAAGGTTCTTACAAATTCAATAATGAAAACCGCTGGGGATTGTCTCCTACTGTTTCTTTAGCATGGTATGTATCCAATGAGAAATTCTTTGATGTGTTAAAGCCCGCTATTTCTAATCTAAAGATACGCGGTAGTATCGGTAAGATCAATAATGACCGTGCAGTATCTGCGTATATGTATATGAGCCGTCTTCAGAATTTGAATGAAGGAATCTATTTTGGTAATGACATGGTACAATATACTTCTCTATTGGAAACCCAACAAGCCAATCCTTCTGCTACCTACGAGGAATCTACTCAAATGAATCTAGGTGCAGACTTAGGAATGTTTTCTAATCGTTTGAACGCAACATTCGACATTTGGAAGGATCGTCGCACCGGTGTATACACCATTCCCTCCACATTTTCATCCATGTTGGGATATACTACTATCTATATGCCAGGCAAGAATATCGGGAAAATGGAACCAAAGGTTGGGAAGCCAGCCTAAACTGGAAAGATAACATAGGTAAAGATTTCACATATTTCCTTAGTGGTAACATTTCATACAGCAAAAACAAAGTCATTGATATGGACGAAGCCTTGCAACCGTATGACTATATGTATTCCAAAGGACATCCTTATGGTACTTCACTGGTCTATATTGCCGATGGTGTTTTCCAATCGTATGAAGAAATTGCGGCAGCTCCTGTTCACACATTGAACAGCGTCGTTCCCGGAGACATACGATATAAAGATATCAACGGAGACGGTAAGATAGATGAAAAAGATCGGGTACGTTACGGATACACGGACGTTCCTCAAGTGTTCTATGGCTTCAGTCTTGGAGGAAGCTATAAAGGATTTTCTCTGTCCGTACTATTCCAAGGGGCAGCTAAAGTATCTAAAATGCTATCTTCATACACAGCGTTTGCATTCTACAATAACGGAAATATGTATGAACACCAAAGAAATAGATGGACACCGGAAAACCCTTCTGTCAACAACCCAAGATTTACAACTAAAGCTGCAGGGTCAAGCAACAACAGTCTTTCGTCTACCTATTGGCAACGGGACGCCTCTTATCTAAGACTAAAGAATGTAGAACTGTCGTATAATCTACCAACCAAAGTGGTCCGTTCCATTGGTCTTGAAGAACTCCGTATCTTCTTAAATGGCCAGAACCTGCTCACATTTGATAAACTAGACGTTATTGACCCGGAGGCCTATGGCAATGGTGTCGCTTATCCGCTCCAACGCTCATTCAGCGCCGGAATAAACATTAAATTTTAACTAACTATGAGAACGATTAAACATATACTCATAACAGGTTGTATTGCTCTTGCAGTTTCTTCATGCGACTATCTGGACCAACAACCTTATGAATACTGGCAACCGGAAGAGACATTTATTGATTATAACAAAACAATCCAAATGCTGAATAGCGTTTACGTTTCCATGCCCAATGGATACCAAAGCAACTACACAGCATTCCTCGACGCATCTACAGATGACGGTGCTTATGTAGACCCCGCCAATGCAATGTATAAACTGGGACAAGGATACGCAACCGAAATTAGTCCGATAGAAAACCGTTGGGCCGATTTATACATCGGTATCCGGCGTACACTTTATTTCGAGCAGTACATTCCTCTCCTACAAAACAATGCAGGTTGGACAGATGCACAAGTTGAAAGTTATAAAGAACTGGCCATAGCAGAGAGTAAATCGGTCCGTGCACTCTATTACTTCGAGTTAATCAAAAGGTATGGAGGAGTTCCGCTCGTGAAAAAGACATATACTCTTGATGATAAAGAGATTATAACATTACCCCGCAATAATTTCAGCGATTGCGTCGATTATATTGTAAGTTTATGCAATGAAGCCAGCGAAGTATTTACGCGCTACAATTATATCACGAATCAATATCGTGGTTTTGGTTTTTTATCAGCCAGTACATGCCCGTTGGCTATTAAGGCAAAAACGCTGGCGTACGCAGCGAGTCCATTATTCAACAATGTACAAAATCCGATACTCGGCTATACTGACGGAAACGTACAAGAAAGGTGGAAACTTGCTGCTAAAGCTTTGAAAACCGTAATTGACCTTGCTCCGAGTAAATTGTATTTATACCCAAACTTTGAAAAACTGTTTATCATACAGCCAAACCAAAATACTGAATATATAGTATATACCGGAAATCCAAAAAACTATATGCTGGAACTTTACAATTACCCTCCTTCACTGTTGGGTTCGGGAGGAACTTGTCCTTCCCATAATCTGGTATGCGCTTTCGAGAAGAAGGATGGTAGTGCCAACGATATGCAATCAGATACCCGATTCGAGAATATGGATCCTCGTTTTGATGTTACGATCGTTCGTGACGGAAGTATTTTGGGAGCAAGAGGAGCAATCGACATCAGCGACCCCAACAGTCAGGATGCTATCGGCAAAGTCAATCTTCGTTCTACCGTTACAGGTTATTATTTACGCAAATTCCTTGATACGAATATAAACCTGTCAGCTCAAACAATAACGAGTACCTATCACTACTTCCCTGTCATTCGCTTGGCAGACATCTATTTGCTATACGCCGAAGCCATGAACGAAGCATACGGACCGAATGATGCAGCCGATTTGGGGTGGACAGCTCTCGAAGCTTTGAATAAAGTAAGAACACGTGCAGGAATAACAGTCCCATACACTACAACTTCTCAAACGGAAATGACAAAGAAAATAAGAAATGAAAGACGGGTTGAACTGGCATTCGAAGATCAACGCTATTTTGACTTGAGAAGATGGAAAACAGCCGAAAAAGATTTGAACCAGCCACTAATGGGATTCAGAATAGAGCGGCAAGATAATGGAGTTGTGTCCACACATGAGTTTGTTGTCGACGGACAAAGGAAATTTAATACAAAGATGTATTATTCTCCTATCCCCTACTCAGAAATGCAGTTAAATACAAATTTAGTACAGAATCCCGGTTGGAGATAACAATCTAAAAATCGTATAATATGAAAAAATGGTATATATTAATGCTACTAATGAGCTTATGGTTCATAGGAGCGCAAGCACAAGAAACCGTAAGAGGTGTTGTTACAGATGCCGCCGGCGAACCATTAATTGGTGCCAATGTGGTAGAAAAAGGACAACCCAGTAATGGAACAATTACAAATCTTGACGGCAAATTCACATTAAAGGTAACCAGTAACAAGGCTATTATTGCTATTTCAATGATAGGAATGAAAACTGTGGAAGTTACCGTTCCCAAAGATGGAAAGACACTTACCGTAAGACTCCATGATGACACACAAACCTTGGACGAAGTAGTGGTTGTAGCTTATGGGCAACAGAAAAAGGTATCGGTTACCGGATCTATTTCTGCTGTGGGCAATCGGGAACTGAAACAAGGTCCTACTTCCAGTGTCACAAACAGTCTGACAGGACGTATTCCTGGACTGGTAACACGTCAAACCAGCGGACGTCCCGGTGAAGACGCTGCCGCACTCTATATTCGTGGCCGTGCTACGGTGAACGATGCTTCTCCGTTGATTATGGTAGATGGCATCGAACGTGACTTTTCACAAATCGACCCGGACGAAATAGAAAGTATTTCCGTATTGAAAGATGCATCTGCTACTGCCGTTTATGGTGTACGTGGAGCGAACGGAGTTATCCTTGTGACTACAAAACGTGGTAATTCCGGTAAAGCTAAAGTTTCTTTCTCCGGTGAGTTCGGTATTACACAAATCAACCGTATTACAAAAATGGTGAATGCCGAAGAATATGCAACATTGATGAATGAAGGTTTGGTGAATGAAGGGCAAGCACCGAAATATACAGAGCATGATATGCAATTATACCGCAACCAGTCCAGCCCGTTTACTCATCCGGACAACGACTATATAGATATGTTTACCAAACTAGGTACACAACAAAAGTACAATGTCAATGTATCGGGAGGAAACGAACGGCTTAAATATTTTGTGTCATTAGGCTATTTTCATCAGAACGGAACCTACGAAACTGATATCGAAAAATTAAAAAAGAAACCAGATCTGGCCAAATTGATTGCCATTAACCCGGAACTGGATAATTTACTCCAGCAACCAGACTACAACTCTGCCTACTACTATAATCGTTTCAACGTACGAACCAACCTAGATATACAAGTTACTAAAGACTTCAGTATTGGCGTTGACTTCAGCTATCGTACCGGAAGCAAGAACCGTCCCAACTCCGAAGGAGATGCCAGCCGTGCATTTAACAATATGACCCGTACACCTGCCAATGCATTCCCGCTAGTCAACGAAAACGGAACTTTTGCAGCCGTTCCAAATCTTGTGAGAGCCAACCCACTACACGCATTCCTCTATCAGGGATATAGAAAGGACAACGACAGTGCTTTGGAAGGAACTGTAAAACTGAACTACGATTTACATGCTATTACTAAAGGATTGAGTATCGGAGGTAAATTCTCCTACAATAGTTATATCGAAGACAACGGTATGGGCTTGAATGTGGTGGAACCTGTATGGAAATATAATGAGAATGGAACATACCAACGCCTACTTGCCAAAGTATTCCCTTCTCTCATCAATGCATCCGGAGCAAAAAAACGTGTATACTGGGAAGCATTCGTGAATTATTCACGTCAATTTGCAGAAAAACATAATGTTTCGGGACTTATTTTATACAACTATAACTCTCACCAAGCACCGGGCGATGGTGAATATGGAGGCTACCGCAGGTATATCAAGGACTGGTAGCCCGTGCCAACTATGATTTGAAGGTAAATACTTAGTAGAAATCAATTTAGGATACAATGGTTCCAACAGATTTGTTGAAGGCGAACGATATGCATTATTCCCTTCCGCATCCGTAGGCTGGATTGTTACTAACGAATCTTTCCTAAAAGACAGCAAACTATTACCTTACTGGAAAATAAGAGCTTCATTAGGACAAGTCGGTAATGACAAATTCGGAAGTAATTTTGCCTATTATTCGGAAGCGACCTATGCCGCAGGCACCAATTACAATTTCGGTGAATCTCCAACTGCAGCCAGTGGAGGACTCTTGGAAGGAAAAGCAGCACAGATTGTAAGTTGGGAACGTTCTACCAAATTCAATATCGGTATGGACACACGCTGGTTTGAAGGTAAATTAACCTTGAATGCCGAATACTTCCGCGAAAACCGTACCAACATCTTGAAAACTCCCTCACGCACCAACATCATTTCCGGAGTGACAAGTTTTTCTCCACAAAATCTAATGGAAGTAAAAAATCAAGGTGTAGAAGTAGAAGTAGGGTGGGATCATAAGATCAAAGACTTCGGCTATCGCATCAAAGCAAACATTGCCTACAACCACAATGAGATTATCGAACAAAATGAACAGATACGTAAATATCCTTATATGAACCGTACCGGAGGTTCTATCGGACAACAGTTCTCACTGATAGCCGACGGATTCTACAATACATATGCCGAAATCGCAGCCGGCCCGACGCAATACGGAACCTTACAACCTGGAGACGTCCGTTTCCGTGATATCAACGGAGACGGTGTTATCAATGATTACGACATAGCACCTTTCGGTTTCTCGGATGTACCGAAATAACCGGCTCATTCCAAGTTGGTCTGTCTTACAAAAACTTCGACCTGACCGTTATGTTCCAGGGAGCAACACGTGTAACAATTCCACTGACAGGTGAAGTTGCATGGGAGTTCTTCAATCTTGGTTCTGCTCTTGCCGACAGACATTTGGCCAGATGGACTCCTGAAACACAGCAAACTGCGACTTATCATCGTATGAGCAATTCTTCAGGCTCCAATCAGAACAACTTCAAATCATCTTCAATGTATTTGTATGACGCTTCTTATCTGCGACTGAAGAATGTAGAGTTATCCTACAACTTCCCTAAAAAGTGGTTTACCCACACCCCGATATCCGCATTAAGGATGTATGTCAACGGATTCAACCTGCTTACTTGGGATAAGTTAAAAGTGATCGACCCGGAAGCACAACCTGCCAATCGCGGAAACTTCTACCCTCAGCAAAGAATCTATAATCTTGGAGTAAACGTTACATTCTAACCTCTGATAACAATTCGATATATGAAGAAAAATATTATTCTAACAGCCTTTTCCCTACTGCTCCTATACGGATGTACCGGTGATATGGAACGAATCCAGACAGGAACGAACACGGAAGAATTAATCTATGCAGACGCAGCAAAGACAAGGCAGATTTTAAATAACCTATATGCCCGCACGCGTCTAACACAAGGTAGCTTCTCCAGTTTCTCCGGAGATGGAGTAACTTTCCTTGACTGTGCAACAGACAACGCATATGCACCTATTGAATATTCATCAGCACATACGCATGGTAAGTCAACCATGTCTGCCTCTGATATTGCAATGAACGGAGGACATCCCTGGACCTTCTATTACAATAGTATCCGTAACGCAACTCTATTTATACAAAAAGTAGACAAATCGGTACTGTCTGATGAAGAAAAAGCCTCCTCAAAATTACAAGCGCGTTTCTTACGGGCACTGTATTATGCAGAATTATACCGTTGGTACGGAGGAGTCGTGTTGCTGGGAGATGAAATCATCTCTCCTACCGACTTGGACCGTTCGCGTTCAACTGCAGAAGCAACCGTCGACTATATCGTTTCCGAACTGGCAGATGTTGCATCACAACTTCCATTAGAATGGGACGCCCCCAATTACGGGCGTGCTACCAAAGGAGCGGCACTGGCTACATAGCCCGTACCAAACTTTATGCTGCCAGCAAACTAAACAACCCGTCTATGGATCGTAAGAAATGGGAAGATGCCAGAGACGCATTATCAGCAGTCATGGGATTGAATATCTATGATTTATATTATGACACGCAAAATCCGGAATTAAGTTATGCACATTATTTCTGCGAGCGTAAAACCAAAGAAAATATATATACATATCTACTCGCTGCCAATGCCACCATGCATAGTAATCTTCCCCAAGGAGCTCCCTGGAATGAAAAATCTTATGTGGGATGTACTCCCACTCAGAATCTGGTAGATGCTTACGACATGAAAGACGGTACTGAACCAATCACCGGATACGATGCCAATGGCCAGCCTATCATTAATAAAAATTCAGGATATGACGATAAGAATCCTTATGAAAACCGGGATCCACGCCTTAAAATGACAATCTTTTATCATGGCAACACATTCGATCTTAATGGTTCCCAACAAGCGTTGGATATGACTGACGTAGATGATAAAAGCAAATCATCCGGTTATCTCGTCCTGAAATATCTCGACGATAGAATCGGACACAAAGTTCGGGAAACTCCAATTATGACTGTAACCCCCAATGATACGTTATGCGGAAATATTACTTGGGTATGCAGAGACACTTAATGAATTGGGTGACAGCAAAAATGCAGTAAAAACAGTCAACCTGATACGTAAACGTGCCGGTGTAGGAGAATTAGATGAAAACAAAAATTGGAATAAGGACGAACTCAGACAGCGCATCTACAAAGAATATCGTGTAGAATTTGCATTCGAAGACAATCGTTTCTTCGATGCCCGCCGATGGGCCAAAGCGGAAGAATGGTTCTCTAAACCAGTATACAAGGTTACTGTAACAGGCAGCCTAGAAAATCCTACATATACCAGAAGCCTGCTGGAAGAACGTATTTTTCTTTCCAAATGTTACCATTTCCCAATCCCGCAGCAAGAAGTTGACAACAGTCAGAATATTGAACAAAACGCCGGGTGGTAATCAGATTTATAAACCAATAATTTTACAATAATATGAAAGCAAAACATTTATTTTATACGTTATTTATCTTCCTGTTTTCACTTACCTCTTGTGAAAATGAAGCTAATATTGATTATGTTCCTACTGTACTATTCAATTTTGAAGGAGGAAGAACTTGGTAACTACTCCGAAAGGTATCAAAGAATATACGGTAAAAGGAAGCATCACTTCTACAGCAGGACTTACCTCCTTCGTTATCAGCACAGCCAATGCTGAAACCGGTGCGGCGATATCTGTCATCGAGAGTACCAGACAAACATTTGACGAACCTAAAAGTAATTATGATTTTTCATATACTATAACAAACCTGTCAGAAAACAAAGCGATCAAAATTAGTGTAACTGATGCTGAAGGAGAAGACTTTCAGAAAAACTTTGTAGTTAGAAATCACTCCTGCTGTTATCTTTTCTGAACATAGTGATAAGAAATTGGAATCAGTTGACAAATATTGGGGAGTATTCTATGCTGAATGGTTATATGGCCGCATCTATAAGAGCGTGAAGCGGGTAAATATGCTGCTGAAGTTAATATAGGTATGGAAAATAAGAATGGAAAAGCAGTATTAATCTCTCCTGCCAAGCATAGCTTAACCTTTAACGGTGCTCGCAATACTAAATTCGGAGTTACGAATATGACCTTAGAACAGTTCAACGCAATCAGCAGAATTGATGACACTCCTCTAAAGAATTTGTCACCAACAACAGAAAGTATTGAAATAGAGAATGGAAAAGTATATGCATACCAGACGCAAGATGGACAAAAAGGAGTGGTATATATTCAAAACCTGACTGGTAATGCCGGCAGTACTGACGATCCGACGGTTACGGCAACGATTGTCACCAAGTTACAAGCGAAATAAACAGTTATCAACATAAGTTATACGGAATAGGGTGTGTCTCTCATTGACAAGACAGAGACGCACCCTATTCAATTTTGTTTCAAAGGTTTAAAACTATTTGTTTCCCGTAATGAAACTGGAAGTTTCAAGCCTTGGAAACAAAAGTTTCAAGCGTCTGAAACTAAAGTTTCCCACCGGTGAAACTATGGTTTCTGTACGGCGAAACCAAAGGTTCCAATGCATGAAACTATTGGTTTTGCCGTATGAAACAGTTTGTTTGCCGAGATGAAAATAAAATAGCCCCAACTTTATTCAAGTTGAGGCTACTCAAGTATCATCTAAAAAGGACTTATTTTATTCCCATTCGATTGTTGCAGGCGGTTTGGAACTAATATCATAGGTTACACGGTTCACACCTTTTACCTTATTAATAATGTCATTCGAAACTTTACCTAAGAACTCGTAAGGCAAATGCGCCCAATCGGCAGTCATAGCATCCGTAGATGTCACGGCACGCAAGGCAACTGCTCTTTCGTAAGTACGCTCATCTCCCATTACACCGACAGACTGTACCGGCAACAGGATAACACCTGCCTGCCATACTTGATCATACAATCCCCAATCACGCAATCCCTGAATAAAGATATCATCCGCATCCTGCAAGATACGTACCTTCTCCGGCGTAATATCTCCCAGAATACGTACTGCCAACCCCGGTCCCGGAACGGATGACGGGTAATCAGATGTTCCGGCATACCCAACTCACGGCCTACACGACGAACTTCATCCTTAAACAACAAACGAAGCGGCTCGCACAACTTTAGATTCATTTTCTCCGGAAGGCCCCCTACATTATGGTGACTCTTAATCACTGTACCTGTGATAGACAATGATTCTATGCAATCCGGATAAATAGTACCCTGCGCCAACCATTTTACATCTTTTATTTTGTGAGCTTCTACATCGAACACATCAATAAAGCCCTTACCGATAATCTTACGTTTACCTTCCGGTTCCGTTACACCGGCCAATTCCGCAAAGAACTGCTCACTGGCATCCACACCAATCACGTTCAGGCCAAGGCATTCGTAATCGTTCATCACATTCTTGAACTCATTCTTACGCAACATACCATGATCTACGAAGATACAAGTCAAATTCTTGCCAATAGCCCTGTTCAGCAACACGGCAGCTACAGAAGAATCCACACCACCACTCAAACCAAGCACTACTTTATCATCACCCAACTGTGCTTTCAATTCAGCAACTGTGCTTTCGATAAAAGAAGCCGGTGACCAATCCTGCTTGCACCCACAAACCCCGACTACGAAATTCTTCAAGATCTGTGTTCCATCTTCGCTATGAAATACTTCCGGATGAAACTGAACGCCCCATACATTTTCACCTTCAATCTGATAGGCAGCAATATCAACTTTGTCTGTTGAAGCAATCTTTTTAAAGTTAGCAGGGATAGCAGTAATCGTATCGCCATGGCTCATCCACACCTGTGTATTTTCGCGTACTCCTTTGAACAACACATTATCCTTACAGAAAGAAGTCAGATGCGCACGCCCATATTCACGCGTACCGGCCGCTCTACTTTCCCACCGTTAGTATACGACATAAACTGTGCGCCATAGCAAATTCCCAATATAGGATATTTACCACGAATCTCACTCAAATCTACTTTGAAAGCATCTTTATCATAAACCGAAAAAGGGCTTCCGGAAAGGATAACTCCTTTGATTGTTGTATCTTCTTTAGGAAATTTGTTATAAGGAACAATTTCGCAATACGTGTCCAACTCGCGTACACGACGTCCAATAAGTTGCGTAGTTTGCGAACCGAAATCAAGAATTATTATTTTTTCCTGCATATCAATGTATGGGTTTTTAAATAAATGGTCTGCAAAAGTAGGAAAAAGTACGCAATCTATATAAGATATAAGTCAAAAATCTATCATTTTAGTATATTCAAAACATCATGAAACCATTTTTTATTTTCTGCTATCGCTCTCAAGACAAGGGAACACTTAGTTAAAATGAGTTAATCTTTGTCCCGCAAATACCATTTAAGCCATTATGTACAGCTCATACAACGCTTTTTAATGTATATATGCCTGTCCCTTTAGACTTTTCCACCAATTTGGTATTATCACAAAAAAGAAACTACTTTGCAACACTGTTTTTAGTCTTCTATATAATTACATTAAATTAAAAACTATGGAAATACTCACTTTTCCCAATTGCCGTCAATCTATTTGGCTAGCTGTCTTCTTTATTCTGTGGACTGTAATCGTTCAAGTTATCTGCATCATATCAGGCGTACCTAGCTATCTATGTGCGACTATACTATATGTAAGCACAGTAACAATACTGGCAATAGCTTTCCGAACCAAAGCAATGGACCGCTCCATACTCCGTTTTGACAAACCAAATATAAAGGTACTATTACTTGCAGCAGGAGGAACTCTCTGCCTTCCGTGGGTACATGCACTGATTTATTCAATCGTACCATTCCCGGAGTTTCTCAAAAAGATATTCACAGAAATTGGAACAAAAGACTCAAACGAGGCTTACATTTATCCTTTTATCAGCGCAATACTCATGCCTTTTATAATAGAAGTCATTTTTAGAGGAATCATTCTAAGAGGACTACTGACAGAATATGGCATCCGAAAATCAATTATAATAGCCGCAATAATTTATTCTGTAGTGTGGGGGTGCATGACCTTATTACCTGTACTAGGATTAATATACGGACTATGGTTCGGCTGGTTGTATGTATATAGCCGGAGCCTATGGACTTGCCTGATAACACATATTCTTTTACAAGTCTCAAGCGTGGCATATGTCATGACTAATTATTATCATCCCCTTCCCCAACAGGTAAACTCAGCAATGACAGGAGATCTATGGATAGTCAATCTGGCAGCCACTATTGTATTTATTCTTTTTACATATTTCTTATACCAAACTTTTAGACATCATGATAACCGAGATTACGCAATCTAATCCTTCGCAATCATTGATTGAACACGACATCTTGCTGCAGCAACTACAACTGCAACAACTCATTATTCTGGGATTGGTACTATTAGTTATCCTCTTAATTCCGGTAGCTATTATTATATTCAAGAGGCAAAAACAAGCAAGTACATACTGGAGATCACTTTTCCAGGAAATAGAACAAGTCAATCAGGATGTTACTTTCCGCAATCAGACACAAGAAGCCATTATCGCTTCCCTACGCGAGCGGATGCAAACATTGGAAAATCAAAAACCTGCTGAACCTTCATACGATGAATACACCGAAATCCTAGGATTCTATCGAAAAATAAACCAGCCATTGATAAGTTTTCTGGAATCAATCCAGTTGTCGTCTTACGAGATTTTTATCTGTATCCTGATATTCGAGAAAGTATCTCTAAAAGAGATTGCCAACCTACTAGGTAAAAATTACGATGCCGTAAAAAAACGCAGACAGCGTATCCAGAATAAAATAAAACTAAGCGGAACATGTAAAAATGCAGAACAATGCATTCATTGTCCGTTACTAAACATTCCACAAATTTGTCCCACACCCAAAGGCGGAGACGTACTATAATAAGATTTATAAATATTATAATCATAATAGCTATGCAAAAATTCAATCAACTATTCCTGGCATTTCTTACCATTGCAACCTTTATCACCTGTACTTCCACTGCGAAACAGCGACCGGAAGGCGGTTGGTTATGGAAAATTTCAGGCAACGGTCTTTCGCATCCCTCTTATCTGTTCGGAACATATCATGGTACATACGACATACTATATCAATATACCGACAGTATTCCCGAACTCCACCAAGCCTTTAACGCTTGTAGCCAATTCGCCGGAGAAAGCGAAACAACGTCCAAACCAACCCCTGCTCAGGTCGGAGCCGCTATAAAACTACCTAAAGACACAACCTATGCCGACTTATTAAATAAAGAAGATTTTCATTTTCTCGATTCCATAGTACGTCAAAGTTTAAAATCTCCTTTAAATAAGATGTATATAAAGCCTAATTTCTTAGCCCTTATTTTAGGAGAGATAGAAAAAGGTAAGAAATTGGTAGACACAGGATACTCCCAAAGTCGGATTGATAGTATGAAATCTCAAGTTATGGACATAGCTTTAGAAAAAAAAGCAAAAGAGAAAGCCTCACAATTGTCGCTTGGAGGCATATTCGACGCCTTTGTATCAGAAAAAAGTAATCTAAAGAAAGAAGCTGACGAATTAATATCAGATCTACGGGAAGATGACGAAATTTCACCTTTATCTTTCGTCAATACCCTTTCAGATGTGTATCGTACTCAAAACATGAAAAGCCTGATAGATTTTGAAGTGAAAGTAGATTCGATCTTCCGAACCTCACCGAAATTAACAGAGATAGGGAAACGAATACGGGAGGATTTGTTAAAGCGCAGAAATCTGAATTGGATGAACAAGATACCCGAACTGATGAAAGCCCAGCCCACCTTCATCGCCGTAGCGTCCGCCACCTTCCGGGCAAAGACGGATTAATCGCGCTTTTACTTGAAAAAGGATATCAGGTAGAACGATCGGACTATAAATCAAATTGCCACATCCGGGTTTCCTCATCAGACAAATACTGATAGCTGAAACTACCCGAATGTGGCAAGACAACTAGTTAGAAGTATAACCGGCCCAATAAAGAAATAATGTTTATAGGACCCAGCCGTTATTAATTCTTCTCTTTCAGTAAATCACGAATCTCCGTCAACAACACTTCTTCTTTGGTAGGTGCAGGAGGAGCGGGAGGCGCTGCCGGAGCTTCCTCATTTTTCTTTGTAGTCAATTTCGTAATCAGACGTATAAATAAGAATATGGAGAAGGCTATAATCAGAAAGTCAAAAGTCGCTTGCAGAAACTGCCCGTAATCCAAAGAAACGGCAGGAGCAATCTCTTTACCATCAGCTCCGATTTCAGCCGCTTTCATTACCCATTTCAAATCCGTAAGTTCACACCACCAACCAGTAAACCAATCGGAGGCATAATTACATTAGCAACCAATGATGATACGATTTTTCCAAACGCACCACCAATAACTACACCGACAGCCATGTCTATGACGTTTCCTTTCATGCAAACGCCTTAAAGTCCTGTAAAAATGTGTTCTTTCCCATCTTTTTTCAATATTTAATGTGAATTTAATATGCGAATATAAAAACATTTTCGTAATTTTGCACCGCATTTGAAAATAAAACAAATGCGGAGACCGAGAGATATTTGAACAAATATTATAAAACCCTTAAAAGTTTAAACAAAATGATTAAAGTAGGTATTAATGGATTCGGACGTATCGGACGTTTCGTTTTCCGCGCTGCAATGAAAAGAAACGATATTCAAATCGTAGGTATCAACGACCTTTGCCCGGTTGACTACTTGGCTTATATGTTGAAGTATGACACTATGCACGGTCAATTCGACGGTACTATCGAAGCAGATGTTGAAAACAGCAAATTGATCGTTAACGGTCAATCTATCCGTATCACTGCTGAAAGAAACCCGGCTGATTTGAAATGGGATGCTGTAGGTGCTGAATACGTTGTTGAATCTACAGGTTTGTTCTTGAGCAAAGACAAAGCTCAGGCTCATATCGAAGCTGGTGCAAAATATGTTGTAATGTCAGCTCCTTCTAAAGATGATACTCCGATGTTCGTTTGTGGTGTAAACGAAAAAACATATGTTAAAGGTACTCAGTTTGTATCTAACGCTTCTTGTACTACTAACTGTCTGGCTCCTATCGCTAAAGTATTGAATGACAAGTTCGGTATCCTTGACGGTTTGATGACTACTGTTCACTCTACAACTGCGACTCAGAAAACAGTTGACGGTCCTTCTATGAAAGACTGGAGAGGTGGTCGTGCTGCTTCCGGCAACATTATCCCTTCTTCTACTGGTGCTGCTAAGGCTGTAGGTAAAGTTATCCCTGCTTTGAACGGCAAATTGACTGGTATGTCTATGCGTGTTCCGACTTTGGACGTATCTGTAGTTGACTTGACAGTTAACTTGGCTAAACCGGCTACTTACGCTGAAATCTGCGCTGCAATGAAAGAAGCTTCTGAAGGCGAATTGAAAGGTATCCTGGGTTACACTGAAGATGCAGTTGTTTCTTCTGACTTCTTGGGTGACACTCGTACTTCTATCTTCGATGCAAAAGCTGGTATTGCTTTGACTGATACATTCGTTAAAGTTGTATCTTGGTATGACAACGAAATCGGCTACTCTAACAAAGTTCTTGACTTGATCGCTCACATGGCATCAGTTAATGCTTAATTAGAAGCCTGAATAATATAGAAAACCGTTGCGGGAAACCGTAGCGGTTTTTTTATACATTTCATTTTATATATTGTTAAAAAGCAAGCTGTTATCCGTTGAATAAGCTACAATTTTAGTAGTTTTGTAGTTCTATGGAGAGATTATTAATAACATTGATACTTGTTTGCACTATGAACAATATAACAAATGCCCAAAATCCTTTCTTCGGGCAATACCAGACACCGCACGCAACCGTGCCCTTTGACCGGATTAAAACAGAGCATTACGAGCCTGCGATCCTCGAAGGTATCAAGCAACAGAATGCGGAAATAGATGCTATCATACTAAATCCGGAAAAAGCGAACTTCAATAATACAATCGAAGCATTCGAAGAATCGGGTGAACTACTGGATAGAGTGGTTTCAGTCTTCGGCAATATGCTTAGTGCCGAAACGAACGACGACCTGCAAGAACTGGCTCAAAAGATTATGCCGTTACTCAGTGAGCACAGCAATAATATCACGCTGAATGAAAAGCTATTCGCCCGCGTGAAAGAAGTGTACGATCAAAAAGAGACTTTACAACTGACACAGGAACAAAGTCAGTTGCTTGAAAACGCATACAACAGCTTTGTACGACACGGTGCCAATCTGGAAGGGGAAGCGAGAGAAGAATACCGCAAGCTGACCACCGAATTGAGTAAGTTGACACTTGACTTCAGCGAAAACAACCTGAAAGAGACTAACAGCTATCAAATGCTGCTGACAAAAAAAGAAAGCCTTGCCGGACTACCGGAGATTATCGTAGAAGCTGCTGCCGAAACAGCCAAAAGCGAAGGGAAAGAAGGCTGGGCCTTCACCCTGCACGCCCCAAGTTATGTTCCTTTATGACTTATGCTGACAACCGCGATTTACGTCATAGACTGTATATGGCTTACAATACCAAGTGTACCCACGATAACGAATTCAACAATATCGATATCGTAAAGAAGATAGCCAATACACGCATGAAGATAGCTCAACTGCTAGGATACAAGGACTATGCGGAATATACATTAAAGAGGAGAATGGCTGAAAACAGCAGAGCTGTATACAAACTTCTCAATCAGTTATTGGAAGCTTACACTCCCACAGCCGAAGCGGAATATAAGGATGTACAGGAACTAGCACGTCTGGAACAAGGAAATGACTTCATTTTAATGCCATGGGACTGGAGCTATTACTCAAACAAACTGAAAGATAAGAAATTCAATATTAACGAAGAAATGCTTCGCCCCTACTTTGAGCTCGAACAAGTAAAAAAAGGGGTATTCGGATTGGCAGAGAAACTATACGGAATTACTTTCCGGAAGAATACAGAAATTCCGGTTTATCACAAAGAAGTAGAGACCTACGAAGTGTTTGATAAGGATGGGCAGTTTTTAGCTATCTTATATACGGACTTCCATCCCCGTCTTGGGAAACGTGCCGGTGCCTGGATGACAAGTTACAAAGAACAATGGATAGATAAAAAGACTGGTGAAAACAGCCGTCCACATATATCCGTCGTCATGAATTTCACCAAGCCGACCGAGAACAAGCCGGCTTTGTTGACTTTCAATGAAGTAGAGACATTCTTGCATGAATTCGGTCACAGCCTGCATGGTATGTTTGCTAACTCTACATATAAGAGTTTAAGCGGGACTAATGTATATTGGGACTTTGTGGAACTTCCTTCACAGATTATGGAAAACTTCGCCATAGAGAAAGATTTTCTCAACACCTTTGCCCGTCATTATCAGACCGGAGAAGTACTGCCGGATGAATTAATTCAACGTCTTGTGGATGCTTCAAACTTCAATGTAGCCTACGCCTGCCTCCGCCAAATCAGTTTCGGCTTACTTGATATGGCGTGGTACACACGTAACGTACCTTTCGAAGGAGACGTGAAGGTCTACGAACAAGAGGCATGGAAAAAGGCACAAATATTGCCGGTAGTGAAAGAAACCTGTATGAGTACACAGTTTTCTCATATCTTTGCAGGCGGATATTCAGCCGGATATTATAGTTATAAATGGGCAGAGGTACTGGATGCAGACGCTTTCTCGCTTTTCAAACAAAAAGGGATATTCAATCAGGACGTCGCCGAATCATTCCGCAATAATATCTTGTCGAAAGGAGGGACAGAACATCCAATGGTACTTTACAAACGCTTCCGTGGACAAGAACCGACCATTGACGCTTTATTAATCAGAAACGGGATAAAAAATTAATAATAAGTATTAAAGAGATTGATGATGAGAAATATAAGTAAAATACTTGGGTTGTTGCTATTGCTCCCTCTATTCACCGGATGTAATGATTCGGATGATGTGGCTGCTATCTTTACCGGGAAAACCTGGAAACTAAATTACATCACTGTGGATGGTGGACATGATATGTTTCCTTTTTGGGAGAATGAAGCTCAAAAAACAAAGATTTATGACGAACTTAACAAGAATGGTACATACAACGTCATATTTGAGGGTACGGTTGAAGGCGATATTATAAAAGGAAATATAAAGGGAACAGTAATTACTACCACCGGCAACTTTGAAGGTACATGGAGTGCCAATGGTAAGAATAATAAATTCGAAGCAACTGTAGAAGGAAACAATGGTGGAGATGCACTCGCCAAGAACTTTCTTGAAGGCCTGAACAACGCAACATCTTACGAAGGAGATGAGAACAACTTATACCTTTTATATAAACCTCAATCTAACACTCAGACATTCCGTATGGTTTTCCGTGTAGTTAGTGGTAATTAGTTAAGAAACATGGACACTGAAAAGAAACAATCAGAACTTGACAAACGTTACATACGTATGGCGAGCATATGGGCAGAGAACTCCTATTGCCAACGTCGTAAAGTAGGCGCCTTAATCGTTAAGGACAAGATGATTATTTCCGATGGATACAACGGAACCCCTTCCGGTTTCGAAAATGTATGCGAAGATGAGAATAATCTGACAAAACCGTATGTATTGCACGCAGAAGCAAATGCCATTACCAAAATAGCCCGTTCAAACAACAGCAGCGACGGTGCTACCATGTATGTCACAGCTTCCCCTTGCATTGAATGTGCAAAATTAATCATACAGGCGGGAATCAAACGAGTCGTTTACTCCGAACATTACCGCCTCGAAGATGGAATAGAACTACTAAAACGGGCAGGAGTTGAAGTCATCTATACAGAACTGGATGAAACCGCTCCAAATAAATAATAAGACGAACTTTTAAAAAAAGGAATAGACATGAGTACAAAAAACTCTTCACGTTTTACACCTGTCATCATAGCTATCAGCGTGGTAATCGGGATTCTTATCGGCACATTTTATGCCAAGCATTTTGCCGGCAATCGTTTGGGTATCATCAACGGTTCCTCTAACAAGCTGAATGCATTGCTGCGAATCGTAGACGACCAATACGTAGACACCGTAAACATGACCGATCTTGTGGAAAAAGCCATGCCTCAGATTCTGGCCGAACTAGATCCGCATTCAACATATATCCCCGCCCAGAACCTCGAAGAAGTAAATTCGGAGTTGGAAGGCAGTTTTAGCGGAATCGGTATCCAGTTTACGATACAGAACGATACAATACACGTCAATGCCGTCATTCAGGGCGGTCCTTCCGAGAAAGTAGGACTAATGGCAGGTGACCGCATCGTCACCGTAGACGACAGCTTGTTTGTCGGTAAAAAAGTAACCAACGAACGGGCTATGCGCACACTAAAGGGACCGAAAGGTTCTCAAGTGAAGTTAGGAGTGAAACGCATGGGAGAAAAAGACTTATTAAGTTTTACAATCACACGCGGAGACATTCCTCAAAACACTGTCGACGCTGCTTATATGTTAAATGACGAAATCGGTTATGTCAAAGTAAGTAAGTTCGGACGTACCAGCATGTGGAACTTCTCAAGCTTTAGCGCAACTGAACCACAAGAAATGTAAAGGCCTGATTATCGACTTCGCGGCAATACAGGCGGATACATGGAAGCAGCTATCCGCATGGTTAACGAATTCCTGCCGGAAGGAAAACTGATTGTATATACTCAGGGACGCAAATATCCTCGCGCAGAAGAATTTGCCAACGGTACAGGAAGCTGTCAAAAGATGCCGCTTGTCGTATTGATCGATGAAGGTTCGGCTTCTGCCAGCGAAATCTTTACCGGAGCTATTCAGGACAACGACCGTGGTACGGTAGTAGGACGCCGTTCCTTCGGTAAGGGTCTCGTGCAACAGCCTATCGACTTCAGCGACGGTTCGGCTATCCGCCTGACTATCGCCCGTTATTATACTCCCGCAGGACGTTGTATCCAACGCCCCTACGAAAGCGGAAAAGACCGTAATTACGAACTGGATTTATTCAACCGTTACGAACACGGTGAATTCTTCTCACGCGACAGTATCAAGCAAAATGAAAACGAACTTTATTACACCAGTCTCGGACGTCCTGTGTATGGTGGCGGTGGCATTATGCCGGATATATTCGTGCCGCAGGATACCACAGGTGTCACCTCATATCTTTCTACGGCTATCAATCGTGGATTAACCATTCAGTTCACATTCCAATACACCGACAACAACCGGAAAAAACTCAGCCAGTATGAAACGGAAGAAGAACTACTAAATTATCTCCGCCACCAGGGTCTGGTAGAACAGTTTGTCCGCTTTGCTGAAAGTAAGGGATTGAAAAGAAGAAATATCCTCATCCAAAAGTCCTACAAGTTATTGGAGAAAAACATCTATGGCAACATCATCTACAATATGTTGGGGCTGGAAGCCTACCTCCAATATTTTAACAAGACAGACGCTACTGTCAATAAGGGTATCGAGATACTCGAAAAAGGAGAAGCTTTCCCAAAAGCTCCGGTAGCCGTTGAAGAGGAAGAAGTGACAAAGGACAAAAAAGATGGAAAGAAAAAAAGAACTGCGCAAGCTATGGCATCACTGAAGATCCGACACGCATCTTCGACTTTGCAGAAGCTTCAATCAGCTAAAATACTTGCCGCCCTCGAAGCCCACCCGGCTTTCAGGGCGGCAAATACCATATTGCTCTACCACTCTCTCGGAGACGAAGTGGATACACATTACAATTTATCAAAAAATGGAGCAGTGAAAAACGAATATTGCTTCCGGTTGTCGTAGGCGATGATCTGGAACTGCGTATATACACCGGCCCAGACGACATGACAACCGGTAGCTACGGAATAGAAGAACCGACCGGAGAGGTGTTTACCGACTATGCAGCCATAGACCTTATCGCCGTCCCGGGAGTAGCTTTCGACCGGAAAGGTAATCGTCTCGGACGCGGAAAAGGCTATTATGACCGCCTTTTGCCACGTATCCCCTCAGCCTGCAAAGCTGGTATCTGCTTTCCTTTTCAATTAGTAGAAGAAGTCCCGGCAGAATCATTCGATATCCGCATGGACATAATTATAACGACAAATGAGAACGAATTATCACACCCATACCACCCGCTGCTTCATGCGACAGGGAGTGACGAAGAATTTGTTTTAAGCGCCATTAAAGGCGGCTATCAGGAACTGGGGTTTTCAGACCATACTCCCTGGAAATATCATACTAACTACATTTCAGATATCCGCATGACTCCAGAGGAACTGCCGGATTACGTAGAAAGCTTCCGCTCGTTACAAGAAAAGTATAAAGACCGGATCAGCTGAAAATAGGATTGGAATGCGAATACTTTCCCGACTACCTTCATTGGCTGAAAGAAGTCATTCGAGAATTTAAACTGGATTACATCATCTTCGGAAACCATCACTTCCATACAGACGAGAAGTTTCCTTATTTCGGTAGAAATACCAAAACGGTAGATATGCTCGAACTCTATGAGGAGAGCGCCATTGAAGGAATGGAAAGCGGACTGTTTGCCTACTTTGCTCATCCGGACTTATTTATGCGTTCTTATCCGGAATTCGACCGTCACTGCAAATTAATCAGCAGACATATTTGCCGGACTGCTGCACGGTTAAACCTCCCATTGGAATACAACATCGGCTACGAAGATTATAACGACACGCACAAGATTACGACCATTCCCCATCCGGATTTTTGGAAGATAGCAGCAGCCGAAGGATGTACCGCTATCATCGGAGTAGATGCCCACAATAATCAATATCTGGAAACCCCGTTTTATTACGACCGTGCAAACGAAAGACTCCGGGCACTGGGAATAAAGGTAATAGACAGAATCCCCTTCCTCAGCGAAAAATGATATTAGTTATTACAGTAGCACCGACTTTCTGGTTCAAGGCACGCACCAACTTCTCACGCCCCATCATCAACTCCTGACGAAGAGCGGCAGAAGTAAGATGCACATATAAGGTCTGGTTACGAATATAAAGATTGCTGGTATAATTGGCAGCCGGCCCCAATATCTGCGGCCATGCATCCAGTAATCTTTGTTCGTTCAATGGAGATTCCAGACTCTCCTGTCGAAGAAACTGCTGTATTAATTTACCTATTGGTTCCGCATCATTACGTTTCATTGTTCTGCCTCCATTTCACGGACAACTCCCTGTTCCACACGGAAAATCTTGTAATCACTGCCCACCTTATGCAAGATGCGGTCCAGATGCTCTCGGTTCGTATCCGTAATAAATATTTGTCCGAAACTGTCTCCCGCCACCAGTTTGACAATCTGTTCCACGCGCGAGGCATCCAGTTTATCAAAAATATCGTCTAACAACAATAAAGGAACCGTTCTACCCGTACGTTTCAGAAAATCGAACTGTGCCAACTTTAACGCAACCAGATATGTTTTATTCTGCCCCTGCGAACCCTCCTTTTTAATAGGAAACTCACCCAGCAGCATATTCAGTTCATCCTTATGAATACCGCGCAAAGAAAATCCCATAATCTTATCCCGCTCCCGGCTCTGCTTCAGCACATCCAGCAAAGAAGTATCCCTCGCATGAGATTCATAAGACAATCCCACCGACTCCTTATCCTGAGAAATAAAGGAATAGAACGACTGGAAAATAGGAATGAACTCTTTGATAAACGCTTCCCGCTTCCGGAACACCACTTCCCCAGCCTGCGCCATCATCTCCTCCCAAACCAAAAACAACTCCTCCTCGACCGGAAACTCACTTTTCAACAACGTATTACGTTGTGCCAACGCTTTATTATATCGTATCAGCGCATCCAGATATTCTTTATCATACTGAGAAATCACCACATCCATAAAACGGCGGCGTTCCTCACTCCCCCCTGCAATCAGTTCGGAATCGGCGGGCGAAACCATGACCAAAGGCAAGAAACCGATATGGTCCGAAAAACGACCGTACTCTTTCTTATTTCGCTTGAACTGCTTTTTCGAACGGCGCTTCATCCCGCAATAAATCTCCTCGGGAGTTCCGTCCTCTGCTTCATAAAAGCCCTGAATGACAAAGAAGTCCTGTTCATGACGAATATTCTGAGAATCAATCGGATTGCCGGAACTTTTGCAGAAAGACAAGAAATACACCGCATCCAACAGGTTCGTTTTCCCCATGCCGTTCTGGCCGAAAAAACAATTCAGTTTGGCGGAAAAATCAATCTCCACCTCTTCCAGATTCTTATAATTTAATATGGATATCCGTTTCAGTATCATTGTGTACACCTTAATTTGTTCACAAAAGTAGCAAGATTTTCGTGGTTTTCGGGTGTAAAACAAAAAAAGATGCCTCTAAATTTCGTTTGTAGATATAAAAAAACTACTTTTGCGAGTCGAAATATCAAATAGCGAATAATAACAAAAAGAATCATATAAAAATGGCAGAACAAAAGAATCAGAACGAACATCTGAACGTAGAAGATGCACTGACACAATCGGAAGCATTTCTTATCAAGTACAAAAACGCAATCATCGGCGGTGTTGTTGCTGTGATTATCATTGTAGCAGGTTTTATCATGTACAAGAACCTCTATGCTGAACCTCGTGAAGAAAAAGCGCAAGCGGCTCTTTTCAAAGGACAGGAATACTTTGAACAGGATGCTTACGAACAAGCACTGAACGGTGACAGCATCGGTTTTGTCGGTTTCCTGAAAGTAGCAGACGATTTCAGCGGAACTAAAGCCGCTAACTTGGCCAAAGCTTATGCAGGTATTTGCTACGCACAACTTGGCAAATATGAAGAAGCTGTTAAAATGCTGGATAGCTTTAACGGAAAAGATCAAATGGTTGCTCCGGCAATTTTGGGTGCTGCAGGAAACTGCTACGCACAACTCGGTCAATTGGACAAAGCAGCCTCTACATTGATGTCTGCTGCTGACAAAGCCGACAACAATACACTGAGTCCGATCTTCCTGATGCAAGCCGGAGAGATTCTGGTGAAACAAGGCAAGTATGATGACGCTGTTGACGCTTACACTAAGATTAAGGATAAATACTTCCAATCTTACCAAGCCATGGACATCGACAAATACATCGAACAGGCTAAGTTGATGAAGAAATAATAGATCTTATATATATATAAGAGATTGAGCACGGATTACACCGGATTGCGGATTATTTCAGAACCGTGAAATCCATGTAATCCGTGCCTTTTTTCTTGACCTCTCCGGATTCTTGATTTTCAATTTTTAATTCTCAATTTATAATTTACTATGGCAACAGCTTACCATAATCTATCCGAATACGATTTCAATTCAGTTCCAAACGCCGAAGGCATGAAATTCGGAATCGTTGTATCCGAATGGAACTTCAACATTACGGGTGCTTTACTGAAAGGCGCAGTTGATACATTAAAAAAACATGGAGCAAAAGATGAAAATATTCTCGTAAAAACGTACCGGGAAGTTTCGAACTAACTTTCGGCGCCAACCAAATGATGGAAAATTGCGATGTTGATGCAATTATTGCAATTGGTTGCGTAATTAAAGGAGATACTCCACATTTTGATTATGTTTGCATGGGAGCCACTCAAGGAATTACCGAATTAAACGCAACTGGCGATATACCAGTTATTTACGGATTAATTACTACAAATACAATGGAGCAAGCAGAGGATCGCGCCGGTGGCAAACTAGGTAACAAAGGAGACGAATGTGCAATTACTGCAATAAAAATGATTGATTTTGTTTGGAGTTTAAATAAATAGTTGTATCTTTGCACCGCAATTGAGAAACAAACCTCCTCAAAAGCAAAAGGGGCAAATACCAGAGTGGCCAAATGGGGCAGACTGTAAATCTGCTGTCTTTCGACTTCGGTGGTTCGAATCCATCTTTGCCCACAAAAATTGCGGAAGTAGCTCAGTTGATAGAGCATTAGCCTTCCAAGCTGAGGGTCGCGGGTTTGAGCCCCGTCTTCCGCTCTCTAAAGAGAATCTGAGAAATTAGATTCTCTTTTTTTCTATTACTTTAGACCTTTAAGATTATGAAAGATTCTCCGACACAATCACACGTGCTTCAACTATCGCACCCTCCTATTCCTGTTGTCCGTATCGGAATCATAGGATTGGGCAATCGCGGATTGCTCACCCTGCAACGTTATCTGCAAATTGAAGGAATAGAAATCAACGCTCTTTGTGAAATCAGAGAAGGAAACCTGGCCAAAGCCCAACAACTACTAAAGGAAAACAATCGTCCCGGAGCCACCGGATACACCGGACCGGAAGGCTGGAAAAAGATGTGCGAGCATGATGAACTGGATATTGTTTTATCTGCACCGACTGGCTAATGCATACAGCTATGGCAACCTTTGCCATGGAATGCAACAAACACGTAGCCATTGAGGTCCCGGCAGCCATGAGTGTGGAAGAATGCTGGCAACTGGTTGATACCGCCGAAAAGACAAGACGACACTGTATCATGCTGGAAAACTGTTGCTACGATCCATTTGCACTAACAACTCTCAATATGGCCCGCCAAGGAATACTCGGAACTATCATGCACGTGGAGGGAGCTTATATACACGACCTGCGTTCCATGTATTTTGCCGAAGAAAGCGAAGGAGGTTACCACAACCACTGGGGGAAAAGATATAGCATCGAACATACGGGTAATCCCTATCCCACTCATGGTCTGGGACCTGCCTGCCAGATACTTGACATTCACCGGGGCGATAAAATGGAATACCTCGTTTCAATGTCCACCCACCAAGCAGGCATGAGCGAATACGCCCGGAAAAAGTTCGGCAAAGACTCACCGGAAGCCAGACAGGAATATAAATTGGGAGATGTCAACACGACCTGATCCATACCGCGAAGGGAAAAACAATCATGCTGCAATATGATGTATGCACGCCCCGGCCTTACAGCGCCTGCAAACCGTATGCGGTACTCTTGGTTTTGCACAAAAATACCCCGTGCCTTGCATCGCACTGGAGCCCAACGGAGACACTCCTCTTGAAGGAAAAGCACTGGAAGAAGTATTATCCCGCTATAAACATCCTTTCAGCGCCACTATCGGCGAAGAAGCACATCGTAGAGGTTTGCCAAACGAAATGAACTACGTGATGGATTACCGACTGATATACTGTCTACGCAACGGTCTTCCTCTTGACATGGATGTATACGATGCCGCCGAATGGTCCTGCATCACAGAATTAAGCGAGAAGTCGGTATTGAATGGAAGCATACCGGTAGAGATACCGGATTTCACTCGGGGAGCATGGAAAACAAGATGAATAAAAGAAGATTCTTTTTCAAGAATTTCAAGGTAAGGTGAATATGCCGTTCTACGCTTTTTCACCGATACCGCATCGAGCGGCAATCTCCCGATAAGTCATGTTCTCCTCCCTGCTCATCAAGAATATCTCACGTTGCCTTTTAGGTAACACGGCAATTAACCGATCGATATATTCTTTTAAATCCTCAGCCACCATTGGTCTTCCTGATTATACGGTTCTTCGTTCTCTATGGAACGTAGTATCGTCATTTTGAACATATCTTCGCGCATCCTGCTGCGTGCTTTATTAAAAATGATATTCCGGGTAATAACAAACAAAAAGCCCTCCACCTTCTTGTTGTTATCCAATAAGTGGCGTGCTTCCCAGAATTTCACAAAAACATCCTGCACGATTTCAGCAACAGTATCAGAAGAAGTTACATAAAGTTTGGTAAAATTGTAGACCTTCTGACAATAATAATCATACAATGCAGCAAAGGCTATATTATTGCCATTTTTCATTTGTTCTATCAACTCTTCTTCCTTCATATTGTATAAAATCTTGTGATAGACAAAAGTAATATTTTTACCGCGAATTACATCTATAAAATACATGAAAAATGCCATAGATTAACACAGTCTGTTATAGTTATCAGATATAACTGATAACTATAACAGTTTTGTACTAATCTATGGCAATATTCAGAACAGCAGTTAATTTCCTACCGGAATCTCCGTGCGTTTCCCTGCTGCCGATACAGCATAAAGTTTATAGCTACTATCCAGTTGCCGGAAAGAGTGAACATATCGGTAGTAGAAGAGGTTGTTTCACCACTAGAAACAAAGACAAGTTTACCAGTCTGATCCTTCACCTCATAAGCCACTACATTCTGCCAATTCTTGATTGTAATGGTATTACCGCTTCGTGTTGCATTTGTTCCGGATATTACTTCAGGCTTGTTCTTATACAATTCCCATGTATTGTCCGAAATATATTCCAAAGCAATATTCTGCAATTTGTCATATCCCAGATTCTCTACTTTCTTTTTCAGTTCATCAACCATTTCTTCGGTAACTTTCAAAGTTTTCGTATCATAATCTTCAATCGACCTGTCCACAGGTGTCAGGAATCCCCATTTCTCGAAGAAATCAAGTAAATTCACCTGCGCCGCCACACAACAATTATAAACGAAATCCATTTGAATCTGTCCCTCACTCATGCCACCATAATCTTTTGTACGAGCATACTCGAAAACATCCGGATAGAAACCGCCACGGTCCGACTGCTGAAGAGGAGTCCGCCCAAGCACTTTACCGAAGTAAAGCTCCAGTTGCCAGAAAGGAACCAACTTGCAAAACACATCATCCGAATCATCGAGATTTTTAAAATCAGCATGAGAAGCTTTCGGAACAATAATACCATTCCATGCCTTTGAATATCTGTTACGGTAAACCGCTCCCATATCCTCGGTTTGTATCCGGGAGGGTTGCCCGAAAATTGTAGTCTGCACATACTCGGACATGATATTATTGGTCACCTCCGTCAGTCCTATCCACTTACGCCCGGGCGGGTCTGGTTGCAATGCCCGATTTCGTGAGCCAGGTCCCCAGCAACCGGTGGTTTTCAAGACATTAGGATCACACACATCCCCCATGGTTGACTGATTGTAAGCCGTATGATATGCAGTAGCGTACATAAAAGAGTGATACATGACATTCAGATATATCCTGTTCTTGAACATCTTGTCATATTTCTCCAATCCGAGAAGTTGCATTTCACTGTGAGCAATCTTATCATAAAGATCAATCAATTCATTACCGTTTGTGGAAACATATTTCCTAAAATCGTTAGTTTCAAATGTCAAGTGTGCATACTTGCCTACCACATCAAAATATTTGTCCGTAGCTTTCCCCAACAATTCGCTCCAACGTCCCTGATGTTCTTCTTTCTGCGAATCAAAATAGCCATTCACTGTACCCGAAGCAAAATGAATCTTAACAGGCTGCGCTGTTTCCGCATCCTCCAATGTTTTGGTATGATACATCACATATACGAGTCCTTTCCCTGTCATCGTCAGTTTATTAATACCGCGATATAACGGATACGTAACTCCTCCGAAACCGTCACCTCCCGGTACGTCCAGGTTTTGCACTTTCATTCCGATGTTCTGTCCATGTGTGTCGCCCACCATTACAACCAGCGTCTCCCCTTCTTTCACCGAGATACCTGTCGGATTGTCAAGAAGCTGTACGGGTTTGTTTTGTGGGTTTCCGACTGAATATCCGGATTCGGGAACGCCTTATAGTCCTCCACACGGAAGTTTCTGTCATACTTATCCTTGAACATATAATAAGCCAGATTCTTAAAGAAAGGATACTTGCAGTTCTCAATATCCGCTTCCGTGATTCCCGCTTTCAAGTTACTACACGTTTCATCTTCAAAAAGAGTAGAATAATCAAATGCATTCAGATTCTTGGCATAGAACTCCATTTCGGCACAAGAAGCAAATCCTTGCCCGTCTCCTGCTCCGCTTTTCACGACAAAACGGAAAGACTTAGCCCGGACCGTATTATCAAAGGTTACTCTGGTAGCTGTTGCCGAACCCTCAAAATCCTTATCCAGCAACTTCGTAAATACACTCCCGTCTTCCGAATACTGTATTTCCACTTCTTTAAAATGACCGTTATATCCTGTGGAACGGGGATAATAAATCAGATAATCCACATCAGACGCTTCCGCAAAATTATAGGTCAGCGTAATAGGGAAATAATTCGCTCCGCCATTCGACCAGCTCGAATGATACAACGTTGTATAGTCACCGTCAAAAGACTTTTCAATAGCATCTTCTCCCTGATGAGAAGTATCGTGCCCACTCACCACTTTCACTTTGATGTCACCTTCGATGTCTTCTCCCGCACCTCCATTATATTCATTCAGGCCATGTTGTGAAACCAAGACCGAAGCAGAAACCGGGGAGTTTTCTTCCGAAGCACCTTCCGGTAAAACCTCAGTAAAGACTATGGCTCCCTCTCTCTTTTCATCCAACGTACTACTTTTCACTATATAAGTGTGGGTAGACGTCACCATTTCCGGCGCGCGGGATTTTGCCTTTTCAGTAATCCAATCAGGAAACCCGGCACTCACTTCCACATTGGTCGTGACATTAAAAGTAATCTCTTTACCAATGACTTCCACTTCAAACACGTTCGTATCAATCAGGATAGCAGCTTCATAGCCCAGTTGCCGAACTTTAACCGTCTTCTTCTGCCCTTCCGCCGTTATCGTAATGGTAGCTTCACGTACCAATCTTTCTTCACTTTCGTCTACGGAAACTTTCAAGATCTTTCCTGCCACAGAAAGCGTACACCAGTTTTTATCCGCTTTAGCCTCCCAAGTCGGAGCATTCGTTGAAACCGTTATATTTTGCGTTCCGGCTTCACTTTTGAAATCCACCACTTCCTTATTAACGGACAAATCGACCACTTCCAGTACTTCATCATCACTGGCACAAGAAAAAGCGACAGCCCCTGTATAAGTACGAAGAAGATAATCAAGTATTTTTTTATATGACAATTTACCATTTATCAGATATATTATTATGTAACATCTATTATTCAAAACATCCAAATAAAAAAGGCGGAAATCTAATATTATTCTTAAAAAGAAATATTCATATTTCCGCCTTAGTTGTCAAAAAGACAAAATCTCCCCAATTATTTCAATGTCTGCATTCTACGCTCCTTACTAATCAGCTTCAGGATCGACAACGCTTGCATCAACCTCAAACAGTTTAAATTCCGCCATACTAAAAAAGACAGAACCTGTATTCGTATGATTCACCGAATAACGTATATAACGATAAGGTTTTGAATTATTTCCCATGACAGGCGATGTGTAGGGCGATGTACTCATCAACATGCCATTCTTAGCCTTTGTAAGATTCTCAATTAGTTCGAAGTTGACTCCGTCATTACTACCCATAATATCCACATCATCAGGAATATTATTGCCGTTACGCGCTACCGACTCATACTTGAAATAAGTAATCTCTTTCTTCGTATCTATCTGGAACCAGTGGGGAGCCGGAGGAACAGTCCCACTCCAGCTCGTATGGAAGTAAGAAGCGGTATTTCCGTCAATAAGGTTTGCGATAGGACCTTCCGATTTTTCCTGAGCATTCGTCGACAACTGGTCCACCGTCAACGCTATTTGTTTGGACTCACCAAAGACCACTTGTACCGGAGCCGGTTCCGAAACAGCCTTGATTGTCTGAACATTTCCCGCATCACCGGTTTCGCTATAAGACTGGACTTTAAATTCATATTCTCCAAACTTTTTACGTGTATCCGGAATCAACACACTATCCGCATAAACACTGGCCAATCTTACCACATCCTGTTCCAGCAAATAATCATAATAAGATACTTTTATATATCTGATTGTATTATCATCAGGTGTTGCCCAACGAAGCACAATGTAACCGGGCTTGTCTTGAGTGTCAGCACTCAAGTCGATCACATCAGAAGGGATAATAGGCTTTGTATCTTCGTCACTACAACTAGCGAATCCTATCAAAAGTAGAGTGACAGCCAATAGAAATATGTTTTTCTTCATAATAGTCATGCTAAAATTTAATTAATAATTAGGATTCTGTACCATATTAGGATTCTTGCTCACTTCTGCTGCCGGAATAGGTAACAAATACTGCCGCGGAGTATCAAAATTGCGCACATCAGGAAGAGTTTTCACAGTGGCAAACCCATTAATATCAGTAGCATCAATATTCATACCCTTCACCGGTACATTAAAGTATTTATCTCCCAGTTTCCAACGACGAATGTCCCAGAAGTTCTGCTGTTCCAGATAAAGTTCGATCATTCTTTCCTGTCTCACAATCTCTGTCAGTTTACCGTTCAGGCCACCATTTCCCTCATAACTGACAATCGGATTTTTTGCATTCTTCCAAGAATCCTTGACAGAAAGAAGTCCGGCACGTTCACGTATTCTATCCAGTTTTACCATACCTTTTTCAAGATACCCATCTTTATTATAAGCGATACATGCCTCCGCATAACTCAAATACAATTCCGCCAGACGAATAACCGGCCATGGGTAATCTTTAGAAGGTTCTTTTTGCGACTTGGAAGCAGCTACTCCCGGATGAACACCTTTTTTATTCAGGTATCCGGTTTTTGAGTAGTTATTGTTTCTACCTTGCTTGCCACAATTACCTTGTTCTGTAAAATCTGTCAACCATTTCTTTCCTTCTGCCGCTCGGCTTTCGCTACATAAGCG